>Ga0114129_10004351_pt1 | contig 20001 bp, 9 predicted proteins | sample RhiMetdeltSRZDD1_FD_80071 | JGI IMG/M metagenome (GOLD analysis project Ga0114129, IMG submission 80071) | Populus rhizosphere microbial communities from Tennessee, USA - Rhizosphere MetaG P. deltoides SRZDD1 (version 2) (version 2) | ecosystem: Host-associated > Plants > Roots > Rhizosphere >... | reverse complement strand
GGAGGCAGCTCACCCGCCATCCGCGCGATCCGCTTCCAGCCCGGCCCTCCGGGCCGGACACGTCGACAGAAGGCAAGAAGATGCGCGTCGGGCTCCGGCCTGGTCATGAACGTGTGTTAGCGATCCGATTTCTCGTGCCGTCCGGCTTCAGCCGGACCAGTCCCGTCACCACACGACCCTGACCGCCCCGGACTTGCGGATGTCCACATCGCCTGTCAGCAGCGGCAGGTCGAGCGTGCGGGCGGCGGCGCAATGACCCACATCTAGGCGTTCCCCGCGTGCACGCTGCGCAGAATCGCTACCGGTATGCTCTCGAAGAGTTGACCGACGAACACCCAATGCTGCGAGCCGCTCGAGACCGGGCGAATCTCGGCGCCGGTAACGGCATGCTGATAAACGCGATCACCGAGGGTATCCGGCAGAATGATGCGAGACGTCATCCAGGAAGCACCGCCGATCGGGAACGCCGATCCTACGGGACGCAAATCGCTCGCCTGACGCGGATCTTCCACGGAACGCGAATCTCGCGGATCGTTTACGGGACGCGAATCTTGCGGATCGCTCGCGGGACGTGAATCTCGCGGATCTCCCGAGCGACGCTGATCTGACAGATCGCTCGGTAGAGTCAGGCGCGACGGCTCGCCGGATAGATCTGTGATGCGCCCTGCTGGCGATCGCGCGAACAGATCCGGATAGACCAGCGGTGCAACCAGTCTCGGCACGACCACGATGACGGCGTCATCCCCGTACGTTCGTGCGAACGCGACGACGTCGGCGTTGACCGTGATCTCGGCGGAGAGCGGGACGTAATCGCCCGTGAGGAACAGGTCCGGTAGCTCCCGTCTCAAGTGAAGCCCGGCGATCGTCAGCAGCATTTTGATCCTGCCGTCACGCCACTGCTCGAGAAGAGTTGCGATCCGGCGGGTCCGGTCATCGGCCGCGAGCGTCAGAAGCCCCTCGACCTCTGCGAGATACTCGCGCCGGAGGGCGAAGTCGACCGGCCGCCGGTTGTCGGGATCGACCAGGCTGAGATCCCAGAGCTCCGTGCCCTGATAGAAGTCGGGCACGCCAGGTGCGCCTATCTTGATCGCGGTCTGTGCCAGTGAGTTGATGGCGCCGAGAAGGGCAACCCGCCGTTGAAACGGCAGCAACGCGGAGAGAAAACGCATGGCCGCGCTTCCGGTCAGTACGCGCTCGACGAACCGAGTCACGGCGTTCTCATAGGCCTCGTTGGGCGTGAGCCAGCTGGTATGAAGCTTCGCCTCCTTCACCGACTTGATCATCGCTCCTTTCAGCCGCTCGATGATGTCGCCGCGGCCGGCATCCGCCTTCGGGCTGTCCGCTTCTATCTCGAACGGCCACATGCCGGTCAGCAACTGGTAAAAGCGATATTCATCGTTCCGATCGGGTGCCGGTTCGCCGTCGACCATCGACCGATGCGCCCGGTTGATGCGCATCCAGCGCGATACGTTGCGCGCCCACTCATCCGGTATCTCTGAAATCACGTTGATGCGCGCGCGAATGTCTTCGCCGAGCTTGGTGTCGTGGGTCGCCGTCGCGAGCATTTCGAAGGGCCAGGTACGCAGGCGATCGAAGCAGGACTGGTGAAACTCGTCCACGCGCCGGCCGAAGCGCTCGGGGTCTCCGCCGACCTCGTTGAGCGACAGGAGCAGGTTGTAACGATAGAACGCGGTATCCTCCAGCCCCTTTGCCTGCACCGGTCCGGTGTATTGCTGCAGTTTCATCGCGAAACGAAGGCGCTCGCGCGCTTCTTCGGTGCTCGCGGGTGGATAGCCCTCACGCCGTTCGCCGGCCGACCCGTTCGTGCCTTCCGACGGCGGACGAGTGAGAACTACTTCCAGCAGAAAGTCGAACAGGGAAGACTCCATCGCAGGATTCCGCCGGCGGGCGCGCGCCACCGCCTGCACCACGACGCCACGGTCTTCTGGTGTCCAGCCTCGCTCGTCCACGTACGTGCGATAGACAGGAAAGCACGCGACGACTTCGGCGATGGCATCGCGGAGGCTGTCGAGCGTGAAGTCGCGAGAGCGACGGTTGCTCTCGCCGATCCGATCGAGGGCGTGCGCGAGCACGTTGAGCTCGCTTGCCATCGCGGTTTCCATGATCAGCCGCTTGCTGTCGTAGAGTACGTCATCGAACGATTCGAGACGACCGGTCAGCTTGGCATAGGACCGCCGCATGCGGCGCACCTGTGTGCTGTTGATGAAAAGACCATTCAGCTCGTTGAGGAAGTTGTATCCGGACGTGCCGTGCACGGCCCAGCGCCCGGGCAGCGGTTCGTGACCGGAGAGAATCTTCTCCGCGACGATGTAGATCGGCCGCCAGGGACGAGATGATGACGTGTCGGGTTCGAGTCCCTGAGCGCGTCCCGCGAGTTCCTGGAGCATTGCGAAATATTTCGACGGATCGAAGAGCCCGTCGGGGTGATCGATCCGGATCCCGCCGACGCTGCCGTTGGCGATGAGTTCGCCGAGAAGCTTGTGCGTGCTCGCGAACACGTCCGGGTCCTCGACTCGCAGGCCCACCAGCGTGTTGACGTCGAAGAAGCGCCGGTAATTGATCTCGTGCGATGCGGTCCTCCAGTGCGACAGGCGGTAGACCTGCGCCTCGAGCAGTTCGTGCAGCGCGTCGAACGTCTCCGGATGGCCCGGCTGTCCGTTCACCTCGCGCACGATCGATTCGATGTGCTCCCGGATGATCGGCGACTTGCCGACAAGGCGCGTCATCCTCGCACGCGCGACCTCCTTCTCGCGCTGCCGCGTGGCGATCTGGGTGGCATCCTGCGCCGTATACGCCGGCATGTTCTCGAGCGACGAGATGATGCTGAGAAACTCGTGAAGCTGAGGGTTGTCGGTACCCAGCGCGCGGGTCAGCGGCTCGATGGCCCGACGATAAACGCGGGGCGCCTGTCGCGGATTGACCGGAAGCTCGTGCTCGAAGTAGTGGAGCACCAGCACACCATCGCGGAATGAGAGCTGGAGATCGCCGCTTTCCAGTACTTTCCCGTACTGATCGCCGAGGATTGGCAACAGCAGTTTGGCGTGCAGCTCTGCCTTGACCGGCGTCCAGTCGATGTCAAAGAACCGCGCGGACGGTGCGCTGGGGCCGTTTTCCAGCACCTCCCGCCACCACGCGTTGACCCCAACTCCGATCCCCATGTGGTTCGGGACGAAGTCCACGATGTGGCCGAGTCCCAGCTCGTCGAGCCGCGCCACGAACCTGGCGTGCGCGTCCGCACCCCCGATCTCGGGATTGATCTCGTTGTGGTTCAAGACGTCGTAGCCGTGCGTGCTTCCAGGCTCCGCTGTGAAGTAGGGCGACGTGTAGCATGCGCCCACGCCGAGTGCGGACAGATAGCCCGCGATCTCTTCCGCAGCAGTGAACGGGAAGTCACGATGAACCTGGATCCGGTAGGTGCTGGGGGGAACGTAGCGCGGGAGCTCGTCGCGCATCAGCAGCCTCCGCCCGTCATCGCCGTTTTCATGACGATTGCGCCAGGTCTCCCGAAAGCGATTCGACAGGCTCCTGAAACCGCGGACACTTCTATCGGACGAGAATGGCTCGCGAACGCGGCCTGCTCGGTCGTGAACACGACATCCCGGCCGGGATCGATCGCGAATCCGTCACACGGCATGTCGACTTCTCCGGCGCCGCGCAGGCGGACCACGACATGAAAGCGTGTGCCGTTGCCGCTTCGACGCATGACGATTGTGTCATCGTCCAGCGCCCCGGCCTCCTGGAACAGGGCGCGGCTCGCGTGAAGGGCCGGTTCCTGCGCGCGAAGCGCGAGAAGAGCGCGGTACAGCGCGAGTACCTGCGCATGTTCGTCCCGATCGCGCTCGTCCCATCGCAGCCGGCTCGCCTCGAACGTGGCGGCCGCTTGTGGATCGGGGATGCGCGTCCGCGCCACTGGCGCCGTGAAGTCCGGGAAGTCTCGAAACTCGTGACGCCTGCCGTCCGTGACCAGACGGCCAAGGCCGGGTTCCAGATCGGTGAAGAACTGAAAAGGTGTGCTCGCGGACCATTCCTGGCCCATGAACAGCAATGGCGTCATCGGCACCATCAGCAGAAGGACACTTATCGCGTGCCACGTGGCTTGATCGACCTGATGATGCAGCCGGTTCCCTAGGGGCCTGTTCCCGATCTGATCGTGATTCTGGAGGCACACGACGAACCGCGACATGGGTATGGCAGCAGGGTCCGATCCGCGGTTCTTCTGCAAGTGCTTCGATGGCTCACCCGAAAACAGCCAGCCCTGCTGCAGCGTTGTCATCAGCTCGCCGACGGTGCCGTTGAAGTCCGCGTAGTAGCCGTGCCTGTCACCCGCAACCATGGTGCGGATGGTGTGGTGAAAGTCGTCGGCCCACACACCATCGAACCCCCATGCTCGATCGGTGTCGTCTCGAACGATCTCGTTCAGGTTCCGGTGGTCTTCCGCGTGCAGCACGATCGCTTGCGACGCAGCGCCGCGGACCTCCTGCGAGAACTCACGCAGAAAGGGAACGGTCCCTTCGTCTAGCAGCGCATGCGTCGCGTCCAGCCGCAGCCCGTCCAGGTGATACTCGCGAATCCAATGGACGGCGTTGTCGATGATGAAGCGCCGCACTCCCGCGCTTCCCGGCCCGTTGAGATTGACGGAGGCACCCCATGGCGTCGCACGTTGCGGCAGCAGGTACTGGGGAATGAATGTTGGCAGGTACGCCCCCTCGGGACCGAGGTGGTTGTAGACGGCGTCGAGGATCACGGCCAGGCCGAGCCCGTGCGCGCAGTCGACCAGCGCGCGGAGATCCTCGGGCCGGCCATACGCGCGCGATGGGGCGTAGAGCGCGACGCCGTCGTATCCCCAGTTCCGCGAGCCGGCGAAGTCGGCGACCGGCATGATCTCGATGGCCGTGATGCCGAGATCGCGGAGGTAGGGCAGCCTGTCCCGAATGCCCGCAAAGGTCCCGCTTTCCGAGAACGTGCCCGTATGAAGCTCGTATACGACCAGCCGTTCGGATGGGACGCCTTTCCATGAACCGTCAGTCCACTCGTAGTCTGCGGGATCGATGAGCTCGGACGGCCCATGAACTCCGAGTGGCTGGAATCGCGACGCCGGATCCGGCAGCGCCGCGCCGTCATCGATGCGGTAGCTGTAGTGCTGCCCAGCACGAATACCAGAGACCTCGAGCTCCCACACGCCCTCGCCGCCTGCCCGGTGCATCGTGCGCTCGCCGGGCGCAGGCCCCTCGTGCAACACGAGCGAGAGCTTCGCGGCGGCTGGCGCGAGAACGCGGAAGCGTGCGCCGCCCGGCACGCAGAACCCGCCGAATTGAGATAAGAGCGTCAAGTCCGTGGTCCGTAGTTCGTGCTTCGTTGAAACGCCGCGTCGCGCGACCTACAGCAGGTCGAAGATTCCCCAGAGCGGAATGCGAACCCAGTCGGGGCGGTTGTTGAGCTCATAGTTCAACTCGTACAGCGCTTTGTCGAGCATGAAGAACCGGAGCAGCATCTCGCGCTGCGTGGGATCGGCGGGCAGGAAGAGCGCCCCTTGCGTACCGGTCAGATACGCGCGGAGGAACGCGCCGCAGGTCCAGGTTTGCCAGATGCGCGCCCAGGGCTCCAGCCGCGCGAACTCGTCAGGCCTGGCCGACGCGTGTCCGAAGAGTCCAGCGTACGCTGCATAGCTGAAAGAACGCAGCATGCCGGCGACGTCTTTCAACGGCGACTGCTTCGCGCGTCGCTGCGGCAGCGGTCGCGCGGGCTCACCCTCGAAATCGAGAATGTAGAAGTCTCCCTCGGCCCAGAGCACCTGGCCGAGATGGTAGTCGCCGTGAATGCGGATCTTGGACGACGTGAACTCGAAGGCGGGCCCGTGTTTCACCACTTCCAGCAGACGCTCGCGCGACATGACCAGTTCGCGCGCGCGTTCGGCGACATCTGAGGAGAGACCAGACGAAGGCGTATCCGCCTGACGCGTCACGAGCTCGAGCGTTTCGAGCGCCTTGAGCGCATGCGCGATCGCGTCGGCACTGACCAGCGCAAGGTCCTCGCGTGAAAAGGGCTCCGGTGCAAACGACGGATCGCTCGTGTCGCTCGCAAGCGCGAGATGCATGTCGGCGGTGCGCCGTCCAAGTATTTCAGCGGTGCGCAGGAAGCCGCTCATGACGTCGAGCACACGCTTGGGCGGTTCGGTCGTCGCCAGCCTGTTGAGAAGCGACGGCGGCGGCAGCCGAGGGGCGTCTCGTCCTTCGACCTGGTCGTAGAAGCGGCTCAGTTCGTCGGTTGCATGGGTCCAGCCGTCACCCTGGCTCTCGACGAGCTGCTGCATCATTCCCAGGGTCGCCGGCTCGTCTCCTGCCCCTTCATATTCGAGTGCGCCGGTCACAGCCGGTACTCTGTCGAATCCGATCTTTTCGGTGAGCTGCCGCCCGATTTCGTAATCAGGGTTGATCCCTGACTGGATTCTTCGAAACAACTTCAGGATCGAGTGTTCGCCGAACACGATGGACGTGTTGCTCTGTTCGGCTGACATTCGCGTCACCCGCAGCGGCGATTCGAGCGTCCGCCGCGTTGCCGCAAACGCCATCGTCTGGGCCGTGCGCACGACTCCGCGCTTGGTGCGAATCTGTTCTTCACGCTCGATGGCGTCGAGAAGGGTGCGGCCAAACCGATCGTCCACCCACGCGTCGAACACCACGCCCTTGCGAGCGCCGGTCAGGTTGGCGAGGATCACGTGCGGAGACCGTTCCTCCAGTCCTTTCGCGTCGGCCGAGGGGCACATAGCCAGCGGCAGGAAGTAACGCTCGCGATCGCCCTGATCGAAATCCACGTCGACGAGCGTCAGGAAGAGCGGTTGCGCACCGCGTCGCAACAATCCCCAGTCGACGAAGCGCGCCGATCGGGCCGCGCGCGCCTTTCCCCCGAACCAGCGCTGTCGTTGAAGGAAGGGCAGGAGCAGGTCGCGTTCGATGAGCGTCCGCACGTTGCCGTCGAGCAGCGTGTCCCAGGCCGCGCCGACCAGGAGTCCCGGCGCCTGCGGAACCTCGGTGGACGTTTCGGGCGCCGTGCGAGCAGTAATGGCCGGCGCCGATTGCAGGAGGCGGAACCAATAGAATGCGTACGGGCCGAGCGTGAGGAAGTAGGGAAGTTCGCCGATGCGCGGGAACTCCGTGAGCCCGAGCATTTCTACTGGAATCATGCCGCGAAATCGACTGAGATCGAGCTCGGCGGGTTGAACCGTGCGCGACAGGTTTGCCACGCAGAGGGTCGTCTCGTCCTGATGACTACGGACGTACACGAGCACTTTCCGGTTCTGCGGGGACAGGAACTCGATGCTTCCGCGACCGAACACCTTGTGCTGCTTGCGCAGCCCGATCATGCGCTTCATCCAGTTCAGGAGCGAAAAAGGCGAACGTTCCTGCGCTTCGACGTTGATCGCCTGGTAGCCGTAGACGGGATCCATGATCGGCGGCGCGAACAACCTCGCCGGGTCGGCGCGCGAGAAGCCGCCGTTGCGATCGCCGGTCCACTGCATCGGCGTACGAACGCCGTTGCGATCGCCGAGGTAGATGTTGTCGCCCATGCCGATCTCGTCGCCGTAGTAGATCACCGGCGTGCCGGGGAGCGAGAACAGCAGGCTGTTCATCAGCTCGATCCGCCGGCGGCTGTTCTCCATCAACGGTGCGAGACGGCGGCGGATGCCGACGTTGATTCGCATCTGCGGGTCGGCCGCGTACGCCTGGTACATGTAGTCGCGCTCTTCGTCGGTCACCATCTCGAGCGTGAGCTCGTCGTGATTGCGGACGAACATGGCCCACTGGCAGTTCTCAGGAATCTCCGGCGTCTGCCGGAGGATCTCGACGATGGGATGACGGTCCTCCTGCCTGACCGCCATGAACATGCGCGGCATCAGGGGAAAGTGAAACGCCATGTGACACTCGTCGCCGTCACCGAAATATGGCCGCACGTCGGCCGGCCATTGATTGGCCTCGGCGAGCAGCATGCGGTCCGGGTAGGAGGCGTCGACCTCACGTCTGATGGCCTTCAGGACCTGGTGCGTCTCGTCGAGGTTCTCGCAGATCGTGCCGTCACGCTCGATCAGATACGGCACGGCGTCGAGGCGCATCCCGTCCACGCCACGGTCGAGCCAGAAGCGCATGACCTTGACCACGGCCGCGATGACCTCGGGATTGTCGAAGTTCAGATCCGGCTGGTGATGAAAGAACCGGTGCCAGTAGTACGCCTTGGCCGTGTCGTCCCAACTCCAGTTGGAGGTCTCGGTGTCCGTGAAGATGATCCGCACACCTTCGTACTTCTGGATGGTCTCGCTCCACACGTAGAATTCGCGCTCGGGTGATCCGGCTGGCGCCCGCCTGGCGGCCTGAAACCAGGGGTGCTGATCGGAGGTGTGGTTGATGACCAACTCGGTGATCACGCGGATGTTCCGGCGATGCGCCTCCGCGATGAAACTGTCGAAATCGGCCAGCCGCCCGTAACTCGGATGGATGTTCTCGTAGTCCGCGATGTCGTAGCCGTCGTCTCGCAACGGCGACGGATAGAACGGCTGCAGCCACAGCGCGTTCACGCCAAGCGACTGCAGGTAGTCCAGCTTCTGCGAAAGGCCGACGAAGTCCCCGACGCCGTCATTCGTGCTGTCGAAAAACGCCCTAACGTGCGCCTGATAGACGATGGCGTCCTTGTACCAAAGTGGGTCGTCGCGTTCGATCATGAGTCAAGCCGTCACTGCTTCCGTACCGTGGTTCGTGGTCCGTCGCTCGTAGCTCGTCGTTCGTCATTGAACACCGGGCTTGCCTCGCCAAAGCGCCATCTATCCAGGCGCGAAGGCGGGTTCTTCCGGCAGCGGCCGCGGCAGCTGGACATGGAGAATGTGCGCCATGCGGCCCGGCGGATCGAGGCGTACGTAGTTCGACTCGCCACGCCAGAGGTACCGTTCGCTGGAGAGGAGGTCCACGACCTCGAAGGAGGCGCCCGGCGTCAGGCCCCAGGCGGTCACCGGCAGCGTCACGAACCCGTGCTGCATGCCACCGGCGTCGAGATTCACGACCATGACGACCAGGTCAGACCCGTCCTCGGATCGCTTGCTGTAACAGATGATGTGGAGATTGTCCGTGTCGTGGAAGCGCAGGCCCCAGTCACGCTGCAGCGCCGGATGCTCGCGGCGAATCTCGTTGACGCGTGCGATCAGCTCGGCCAGCGTGCCCGGCTGATCGAAGTCGCGGACGCGGATCTGATATTTCTCGGAATCGTAGTACTCCTCGCTGCCATCTCGCAGCGGGACGTTTTCCGCCAGCTCGAATCCGCTATAGATGCCGTAGTTGGCGCCGAGCGTCGCAGCCAGCATGAACCGGACCTCGAAGGCGGGACGTCCCCCGCCCTGCAGGTATGCGTGCAGGATGTCCGGTGTATTGGCAAACAGATTGGGCCGGAGGTACTCGCGTACGTCGGTCTGTGTGAGCTCGGTAAAGTACTCGGTCAGCTCGGGCTTGCTGTTTCGCCAGGTGAAGTAGGTGTACGACTGCGAAAACCCGCTCTTGGCGAGGAACTTCATCACCTTCGGACGGGTAAACGCTTCGGACAGGAAGATCGTTTCAGGGTGCTGAGCCTTCAGGTCGGCGAGCGCCCATTGCCAGAACGCATAGGGCTTCGTGTGGGGATTGTCGACACGGAAGATCGTCACGCCGTGTCCGATCCAGAACTCCACGATCCGCTTCAACTCGGTCCAGAGCGCCTGCCAGTCGTCTGATTCGAAGTTGAACGGGTATATGTCCTGATACTTCTTTGGAGGATTCTCGGCGTATTTGATCGAGCCGTCCGGGCGGCGCCGGAACCATTCCGGGTGGTCGGCGACGTACGGATGGTCGGGCGACACCTGATAGGCGAGATCGAGGGCGATTTCGAGTCCGAGCGTGCGTGCCGTAGCCACGAAGCGATCGAAATCGTCGAGCGTTCCGAGCCCCGGTTCGATGGCCATGTGCCCGCCGCGGTCGTTGCCGATCGCCCACGGGCTGCCGGGGTCAGTCGGTCCGGCGTTCAGCGTATTGTTCGGTCCCTTGCGAAAGCTGCGGCCGATGGGATGAATCGGCGGCAGATAGAGCACGTCGAAACCCAGATCGGCGACGTACCGCACGCGTGCTGAGGCTTCCTCGAACGTCGCACTCCGCGACGGATCCGTTCCTGCCGACCGCGGGAACATCTCGTACCACGCGCCACATCTGGCGCGCACACGCTCGACCATCACTTCGAGAACCCGGTCATAGCGAGTCGCGCGATCCCGCTCTGGATAGCGCGCCATCAGGTCCGCGAGCTCGTCCGACAGCGCGACTGACACACGTTCGGCTTGGTCAGTACGCGCATCTTCGAGCGCCGCCGCCAGCGCTTCGAGCGTTTCCGGTTCCGTCGCGTCCGGCAGCGATGCCGCAACCGCCTCGCCGTCAGGCATCGGCTCGTCGGCGCGCCGCGCCGCGTCGCGAACGAGCGCGGCCCCTTCGATCAGCTCGTTGCCGATCGCCTGGCCGGCCGCGAACTTCTTCTCGAGCTCGTGACGCCAGGTGCCAAAGCGATCGATCCATCCGTCGACGCAGTACTCGTAGCGCCCGAGTTTCTCGACCGTAAAGTGCGCCTCCCAGCGGTCGTTGTCGACCAGCACCATCGGCACTTCACGCCAGCGCGACGCGCCAGCCTTCCTGAGGAGCAAGGCAGCGGCAAGCCGATCGTGTCCATCAGCGTGAATGTCCGCGCTCACGATTACGCGCTCGCCGATCGTTCGCTTGATCGGAAAGCGCCCGCAATCGACTTCGGGTGTCACCCGTTCGATCACGACGCGTCTCAAAGGTTCAAGCTTTTTGCCCATTGCTCACTCAACCTAGATGTCCCACTCGCGCCGCACGTACAGCTTCAGCGCGGCCATCGATTGGCCACGCAGCTGATAGCGATCGCCCGCGCGCATGCGGCGGGGCGATTGTGTGGGATCTGCCGTGTCCATCAGTGTTTGCCACCGCTCGAGCGGCGAGGTCGCCGGCAGGACGAACGACACAGGTTCGGGATCGCCGTTGAGCAGGAGCAGGAGCGTATCGCCGACGACCCGTTCGCCGCGTTCGTCGATCTCGTCGATCGCATCGCCGTTGAGCCGTACGCCGAGGCACCGGACTCCCGGAGAGTTCCAGGTGTCGTCCTTCATCTCCCGGCCCGACGGTTCGAGCCACGCGATGTCGAGCACTTCCGCACCGCGAATCCTCCGGCCCTGGAAGAATTTCCGTCTTCGCAAGACTGGCTGCTCCTTCCAGATGCGAATGACGCAACGCGTGAACTCCAGGAAATTCTTCTGCGCTGGCGTCAGATCCCAATGCGTCCAGCTGATCTCGTTGTCCTGGCTGTACGCGTTGTTGTTTCCCTCCTGCGTGCGGCCGACCTCGTCGCCGCCGCTGATCATCGGAACGCCAATCGAGAACATCAGCGTGGCGAACAGATTTCGCCGCTGCCGCTCGCGCAGTTCGATCACCCGCGGATCGTCGGTTGGCCCCTCGACGCCACAATTCCAGCTCAGATTGTGATTCTCGCCATCCTGGTTCCCCTCGCCGTTCGCCTCGTTGTGCTTGTCGCGAAAGCTCACGAGATCCGCCATCGTGAAGCCGTCGTGCGCGGTAATGAAATTGATGCTCGCGTAAGGCCTCCGGCCACTCTGTTCGTACAGATCGCTGCTGCCGGAGAGACGCGTCGCGAGCTCGGACACCGTGCCGCGGTCGCCCCGCCAGAACCGGCGGACGGCATCGCGGTACTTGCCATTCCACTCCGTCCACTTGGTGGGGAAGTTGCCGACCTGATAGCCGCCTTCACCGAGGTCCCACGGCTCAGCGATCAGCTTCACCTGCGACAACACGGGATCCTGATGAATGATGTCGAAGAACGCACCGAGCTTGTCTACAGCATGCAACTCACGAGCCAGTGCGCTGGCCAGGTCGAAGCGAAACCCATCGACGTGCATCTCCAGGACCCAGTAGCGCAGGCTGTCCATGATGAGCTGCAGCACGCGCGGGCTGCGCATGTTCAACGTGTTCCCGCAGCCCGTGAAGTCCTGGTAGTAGCGCGGATTGTTCGGCAGCAGGCGATAGTACGAGCTGTTGTCCACGCCGCGGAGCGAGAGTGTCGGGCCGAAGTGATTGCCTTCCGCGGTATGGTTGTAGACGACGTCCAGGATCACTTCGAGGCCGGCGGCGTGCAGCGCCCGCACCATCATCTTGAATTCGCGAACGGCTTCGACGGGCGTCGAGGGGGTTGCGAAGCGGATATCCGGCGCGAAGTAAGACAGCGTGTTGTAGCCCCAGTAGTTACTCAGGCCCTTCTGCGCGAGATGCCACTCGTCGGTGTGATGGTGCACGGGCATCAATTCGACGGCGGTGACACCGAGGCTGACGAGATGCTTGACCGCCGGCTCCGATGCCAGCCCCAGGTAGGTTCCGCGCAGCGACTCGGGCACCAGCGGGTGCAACTGAGTGAACCCCTTCACGTGCAGCTCGTAGATCAATGTCTCGTGCCATGGCGTGCGCGGACGCCGATCGTCGCCCCACGTGAAAGCGCTGTCGACCACCGCGGCCAGAGGCGCGTACGGCGCCGTATCGCGGTCGTCGAAGGTCGTGTCGTCACCGGACCCGATCCGGAATCCGAACAGCGAGTCGTGCCAGCGCGTCGCCCGTCCGACAACCTTGGCGTAGGGGTCCATGACGAGCTTGTTCGGGTTGAAGCGATGCCCCTCGTGCGGCGCGTAACTTCCATGCACGCGATAGCCGTAGAGCTGGCCGGGATGCACATCGGGCAAGTATCCGTGCCAGACCATGTCGGTCTGTTCGGGCAGCGGAATGGTCAGCGACTCGACCTCAGCATCGAGGGAATCGAACAGGCACAGCTCGACGCGGGTGGCGTGTTCCGAGAAAATCGCGAAGTTGACGCCAACGCCGTCCCACGTGGCACCAAGCGGGTACGGCGCGCCAGGCCAGACTCGAAGAATGTTCTTGGGCACAGAAATCGTATTGTAGTTGCTGAGTGGGCATGCCGATTGATCGGTGCTGATCGTCGCTTGCGGGTAACAATCAAGGGTCGAAGACGTGCATCAACCTAACCAGGCCGCCCGGCTGGATCTCCTGCGTCGATGGGCCGTGCTGCTCGACAGCGCGTTCCGCGTGCCGGGTACCAACTTCAGGTTCGGCGTCGATGCGATTCTCGGCCTGGTGCCTGGCCTTGGCGATCTGTCAGCCCCTGTCTACGCCGCATTCATGCTGGTCACCGGTTTCCGCATGCGCGTGCCGGCGATCGTCATGATGCGGATGGTCGTGAACGCCGGGCTCGACATGCTGATGGGGCTCGTGCCGATCCTCGGCGACGTCGGCGATGTCTTCTGGAAGGCCAACCTGCGCAACATGGCGTTGCTGGAGCGTCACGCCCGGCCGGGGGTGCCACCGAACCGTGGCGACTACATCTTCGTCGGCTTCTGCCTGCTCCTCGTGTTTCTGATCGCGTTGACGCCGTTCGTCATCCTGTTCTGGCTGTTGACGCGGTTTTCGCTGATCTGAGCTGTCGCGACGTGTCGATCATCGGCGCGCGAACGACGGGCCGAGAAAAACAGCGTTGAAGAACATGCGCAGCGTCGACAGCTGCGTCGCGCGGAAGTTCGGATCTTCGGCGAAGAGGATGACGTTGCCGCGGCCGGCCGGCTCGACCCATGCGAAGAGCGTCCGTGCCATTGCGTTCTGCACTTCGGGCCACATGAACCCTGCCAGCTTGACGCTCGAGGCGTCCGGGAACGCCGCGGCATTTTGAGCGGAGCGGCTGATCGTAAAGGCGTAGTTCGACTGCACGGTCGCTGCGGTGTCGCGGTCGTACCCGAACCCGAGGAAGTGCTGCGGATCGACCTTGACTCGCAGGATCGCCCCTGGTGTGCGTGCCAGATCGATATCGCGAGTGACCGCGGGCGGCTGCTCTGTGTCGTCTTTCACTGTTTTTGGCGGATCGGGTATCGTTCCCGACTTCGCCGCCGTTTTTGGTGCCGGGTCACCCTTCGCCGGCGCGGTGGTGGGAGGCGGGGCCTGTTCGAAGAACAGGCGGACCGACGCCTGGTCGCGCTTCAGCGTGCTGCCGGTCCACTCCACGCCCTTCCTGGTCGCCATCGCGGCGGCGCCCTTGATGAGGACGACGGTGCCCCCGTCCTGCGTCCAGCGCCGCAGCTTCGAGAGCCCTGCGTCACCCAGCACCTCCTGGTACGTCGCGGGCGATCCGTTGGGAAGAATGATGACGTCGTAGCGTGAGAGGTCGGCGTTCCGGATCATGTCGGCCCTGATGGCCGTGAACGGATAGCCGAAGCGCCGCTCGAGCGTGAACCAGGTCGCCCCGTACGATCGATCGTCGGTGGGCTCGTCCGTGATGACCGCGACCCGTGGTTTGACGAGCTCGACGACCTGGTCTTCACCCAGATCGGCGCCGCTCTGCACGCGTGCGGAGTCGAGCCGGTAAATCAGCGGCTCAGTGCCGCCGGCAGACAGCTGATCGACCCGTGCGTGCAAGGTGTCCGGGTTGCGTTCGACGCGGGCAATGACCGAACCGCGCGGGAACTGCTGATTGGCGACCGTGAACGGTTCGGTCGCGACGGCGACGTTGAACCCTTCACGCAGGAGCTGCGCGATCGTGCGCATCCCGGCCGACGAGTCGCTCTTGAACGCATACGCGTAGCGGGCCTTGCCCGGCTGCGAGACGACGCTGCCAGCAGTCCCTGATCCAGATGCCGCGAGACGGGTCAGACTGCCAAGGTCGACGGCGCTCTGCGACCAGAAGGCCTCGACGTCAAACAGCAACGGCAGCGACCACGCCGTCGTGTCGTAGAAACCGTCGCGCGGCCGCTCGCCGACCAATTCGGCCCGCTCTTTCTTCTTGCGCTCGTTCTCCAGGAACTCTTTCGTGAATCCCGGCTCCAGCTCGAGCAGCGCCTTTGCGAGCCGCTTCTGCGGCTGGGCCATAGGGACGACGTAAGTACCGATCGGCACGTCGCGTGTTGCCGCCGATCCGCCGAAGTGCGCGAACGATCGGCCAGCTTTCCCCGCGGTGGTCGTCCGGTAGACATCGATCCGTTGCCGCAGTAACAGGTTGACGAGGTCGCGGATACGCGACTCATCACGGCCAGGGAGCAGGTAGACCGCCTTCATGTCCTCGGTCTGTCCTTCGCTGATGGCCGTCTTCTTGTACTGATAGAAGTCGCGCAGGCGCTGGTCCTTGTTCGCCGCCGTGACCTTCAATACCGCCATGGTGCCGGTGTGGTGGTGTACAACGCCGTCGCGCAATGTGAGGATCGTTCGATCTTCGCGTTCCCACGCCAGGCCCCGGCTGCCGCCGCCGTCGGTCTCGAACGTCATGCCGACGGAACCATTCAAGGTGGGCCACGAGTCCCAGAAGCCGGCGTAGAACAGATCGAAGCGGCCGCGTCGATAGTAGCTCCAGCCTTTGCGGTCGAACGCGTCGCCGATCTCGTTGCCGTATCGATTCATCCAATCGAGCTGATTGGGTGTGACGTTCAGGTTGATCGCATCCGCCGGCGGTGGGAAGAACATGTTCTTCGTCTGCCCGTGGTGATCGACGAACACGACCGGGTTCCACTCCGCAAATGCGCGAGCGAGCTGCTGGGTTTCGATCTGCGTCTGGAAGAACGCATCCCGATTGAGATCGATTTGGAAGTGGTTGTTGTTCGTGCTCATTCCCCACGGCGCGTTGTGTTCGGCGGCCTGACGATCGGGCGATCCCTGCGGCATCACCTGCACGCTGTTGAACCAGGTGACGAAGCGCTCGTGGCTCTCCGGGTTGTGAGCGGGAGTGACGATCGTCACCAGCTTGTCGAGGATCTGCTGCGTCGTCGCATCCGTTCCGGCAGCGAGCTGGTAAGTGGTCTGGATCGCCGATTCAAACGCGGCGGACTCATTGCCGTCATTCGCATGGTTCAGCCAGGCAACCGCTGGCAGTTCCGACATCAGTCGTCCAGCCTCGTCATCGCTGGTCGTGCGCGGATCGGCCAGCTTCGCCATGCCGGAGCGAATTGCATCGAGCCTGGCCAGATTGGCAGGCGAGCTGATGACCACGAGATACAAGGGCCGTTTCTCTTCCGACGCGCCGTAGCGAAGCACCCGCACCCTTTCGGATTTCTGCAGCGCCGCAAGCCAGCGCTCGAGGCCCGCATAGTCGGTGTGATAGGTCCCGATCTCGTAGCCGAGCACCGACGCCGGGGTCGGGAGAGCGCTGTTGTAGGTTCCGCCGGGAAAGAATTCGAACTGCTGCGCGTGTGCGGATGCGAGGACGCCAGTGAGTAGCGAGGGTGTTAACGCACCGGTGAGCAGGACGACAGGCAGTATTCTCTTGATCACGCCGTCAGAGCCTCCGGCGAAAGAATACCCCGAAGCGGCGAGTTACTCGCCGAGCAACTCGCCGATCGGTTGCAGCTCCTCGATTCGATCGCAGACGGCTTTGGCCATCATCAGCATCGGGACCGCGAGCACGAGCCCCCAGACCCCCCACACCCAGCTCCAGAAGATGATCCCGATGAAGATCGCGGCCGGATTGATGCTCGCGGCGCGCCCCATCAGCGTCGGTGTGAGCAGCCAGCCCTCGAGCGTGGTGATCACCAGCGCAATCGCGGCGACCGACAGCGCCATCTCGATTGTCCCGAACTGCATGTAGGCCACGAGCGTCAGCCCGCCGGAGACGACGATCGGGCCGAAGTAGGGGATCGAGTTGAGCACGCCGGCCATCAGGCCCCAGACCACGGCCTGGTTCAGGCCGACCCACCAGAGCGCGATTGTGGTTGCCGCCGCGACAATGAGGCTCGTGAGGACCTGCACCATCATGAAACGCTCAATCTGGCTGCCGATCTCGTCGACGATCTGCACCGTGATCTTCTTCTGGGCGAGCGTCGGCATGATTTTCACGAGCTTTCGCTTGTAGAGATCGTCAGCGACGAGCAGAAAGTACGAGAGGAACAGGATCATGATGGCCTGCGCGCCGAGAGCAACGGCGCCAGCCGATCCCCACATCAGATAGTCGGTAGCCCTGAACGGCTGCACGATCTGCACGCGCTGAATGCCAGCCGGATCGCGCTCCTGCGGTCCAGCGGCTTCCACCGCCGTCTTGTCGATTTCCTTCGCGGCTTCCTGCAGCTTGTCGATCGGCGTGGGCGCACGCGTCCGCCCCGCGCGCAACGTGTTCCTCGCCCGTTGCGCCGCGCGCGGCAGCTCTTCGACGACGGCGAGGGCGTCGTCGCGCAACTCGTAGAGCGTGTATCCGGTACCGCCGACGAGCGTCAGCAGGATCAGCGCGGCGCCGATGGCGCGGTGAACCCTGATCTTCTCGAGGCGATCGACGATCGGATCCAGAACATAGAAAATGAGGGTGCTCAGGACGACGGGAATGAGTACCGCCTGTGCGTACTGCAGGAAGAGCACCGTCGCGATGGCCGCGATCACCGTCAGCGACACATTGCGGATGTCGACGGGCATCCGGATGACCATCGGTTCCGGTTCGCCCTGATCGCCCTCGCCCGCCGCCTTCACGACGATTTCCTGCTCGTCAGGCGTTGACTCGAGGACCGTAACGTTGTCGTCGGGTTTCTTCGCCATCATCGGTCAACGCCGTTGATGCACCCTCCTTGCCAGCTGTGCAGGAATCCCTCCGCTTGGCCCGATAATCGTCAAACCGGTCGTCTGCCGCGCCTACATGAACGTTTCTGACTTCGATTTTCATCTTCCGGATGAGCTTATAGCCCAGCAGGCAGCGCCGAGGGGGCATTCGCGGTTGATGGTGCTCGATCGAGTGGAGGGCGTCGTCACACATGACACCGTCAGTTCCCTCCCATCCCTCCTCCGTGAGGGGGATCTCGTCGTCGTCAACAACACGCGTGTGATGCCCGCGAGGCTGATTGGGCGGCGGGTGCCGAGCGGCGGAGCCGTCGAATGCATGCTGTTGAACCGAATCGAGCGAGAGCCGGGGGGGCGCGAGACCTGGATGGCGCTCGTGCATCCGGGTCAGAAGCTCCGGCCAGGCGCGCGGATGCGTTTCGAGGGCGATGGACAGTCAGCCGTGCTGATTGGCGATGTGCGCGAGCAGCGGTTCCACGGCCGTCGTGTCGTCACGCTGTGGCCGGAGGCGGGTGGCAGCGTCGAGGAGATCGTCGACGCGATCGGCCATATTCCACTGCCGCCGTACATCAGGCGCGACGACACGCGAGAGGATCGCGAGCGTTATCAGACAATCTACGCGCGGGAGCGCGGGTCGGTGGCCGCTCCGACAGCGGGGCTGCATTTTTCCGGCGAGTTGATGGCGCGAATGAAGGCGCGTGGCGTCGAGGTGGTCGAGATTACCCTGCACGTCGGCTACGGAACATTCAAGCCTGTCCGCACCAGCGTGGTCGAGGAGCACGTCGTGGATCCCGAGCGTTACACGATCGCGGATGAAGCCGCGGACGCGATCGCGCAGGCGAAGCGCGACAGGCGACGCGTGATAGCCGCCGGCACGACGACGACCCGCGCGCTGGAGCAAGCAGCTCTCGACGGCGCCGGGCGCGTCAGCGCCGGTCCTGGGGAGGCGACGGTGTTCATCTATCCCGGCTTCCGCTTTCAGGTGATCGATGCGCTGCTGACCAACTTTCATCTGCCGAAGTCATCGCTGCTGATGCTCGTCGCCGCCTTCGCCGGCCGCGAGCGTGTCCTCGCCGCGTATGAAGAAGCCGTACGCCAGCGGTATCGGTTCTACAGCTATGGGGATGCGATGTTGGTTCGGTAAGAGAGCAACGTGCGACGTGCGACGTGCGGACGTGCGGGACGTGCGGGACGCGGGACGTGCCGAACTACGAACTCGGGCTCTCAATGAGCGCCGAAGCGAGCAGCGGGATCATGATCTCGTGGTGTCCGACCAGTGAATAGCCCTTCCCGATGCCCGCCACGGGACGCAAGACGACGTTCGTCTGCGGCCGGTAGAGGCGCATGAAGTCGATGTTCACGGTCGTCAGGCCGTCGAGCGATACCCCACGATTGCGCACGAGCGCGACGGCCTTGAGAAAGACCTCGGGAAGGACGACGGCGGAACCGCAATTGAGATAAACACCGCGTTCGAGCCTGGCTACGTTCGAAACGAAGTAGCGAAAGTCCCGCAGGCTGCCCTCGCCGAGCGCGGCGCCCGAGGCGTCGGGATGCATGTGGATGATGTCGGTGCCGACCGCGACGTGGACGGTGACGGGAATGTCGAGCCGAGCGGCTGCCGACAGCAGACTGAGGGGTTCGTGCGGCGGCTTGATCTCACGCAGGCTGCGGCCCACCGCCTGGCCAATGCCGAGCCCGGCGGCGACGCCTTCATTGATCGCGGCGTTGAGTTGACGGCCGGTCTCGTCCGCCATGCCGAATCGCCCGGGCCCCAGCGCCTCGTCCACTTCCTCGGACGTCGCGCCCGAGAGCGCCAGCTCGAAATCGTGAATCACCCCGGCACCGTTCATCGCCAGCGCGGACACGAAGCCGCGATCCATGAGGTCGATCAACAAGGGCGATAGCCCGGTCTTGATCACGTGCGCGCCAATCCCCCAGAGCACGCCGCGTCCACCGTGAGTCGCCTCCTTGATCGCCGTGACCACCGCCATGAAGTCCGCGGCTGCCAGCATGTTGGGTAGCGACTCGAGCAACCCGGGGACCCCGGACCCGGGCCGGTATGGCGTCGCGAAATCAGCCGCGTTCGCTTTGCTCCTGCGGGACGACAGCGGATAGGTACGGACGCCGGAGAGATCGAAGTCTTGGTAAGGAAATGGCACGGCACTGCAGCATAGACCAAAGACGTGCGACGTGCGAGGTGCGAGGTGCGGGGGCACGTGCGACGTGCGACGTGCATGACGTGCGGACGTGCGGAACGTGCGGAACGTGCGACGTGCACGACGTGCTATGTGCTGACGTGCCAGGTGCGGCATGCCGGATT
>Ga0114129_10004349_pt1 | contig 20003 bp, 9 predicted proteins | sample RhiMetdeltSRZDD1_FD_80071 | JGI IMG/M metagenome (GOLD analysis project Ga0114129, IMG submission 80071) | Populus rhizosphere microbial communities from Tennessee, USA - Rhizosphere MetaG P. deltoides SRZDD1 (version 2) (version 2) | ecosystem: Host-associated > Plants > Roots > Rhizosphere >... | reverse complement strand
TTGATTGCGCTTCAGTTGATTGCGCTTCAGTTGATTGCGCTTCAGAGGGAGACTGCGCCCACGAGACGGTGCTCTGCCCGATCATGCAGAGTATGAAAGCTACAATCAAGAACCGGAGTTTCAACAAAGCTTTGTTCCCAAAGTTCGTGTCACACTCGTTGTGCTTACGTGACTTCAGAATTTATACCACATTCGAAATCGAGGAATCGCACGGCGCATCGGACGATCCTACGAATACGCGTTAGGATTGAACTGGATGGGTCCAATTTGCGATTTCGGATATTTCGGATTTCGAATTTAAGGTGCAGGATTCGTCCAATTTCAAATTTATATTGACTGTTTCTTCGTGGGCTCCAACACTAACGGCGTGGAGGATCAATGAACGGTCGCACACTTCGAGCATTCCTTTTCACTGCAGTATTAGTCTGTTCTCTTACCGTTACTGGATTCGCTCAGACGCCACAGAGGGGTCAACGTGGGCGCCCACCTGCACGTCCTGCGCCACGCCAAGCTGACGGGCGAGTTACATTGGGTCCTTTGCCGGGAGAAGTTGGAATGTGGCTTCCGGGTGCGGGCGGCGCTGAAAGACTCGTGGATCCTGACGCGGGGGATCCGCTCGACGCGCAGTTTCCCATCCCCGCGGCAGCCCGCTTTCCCGGCAAACTAACGCTGCGCGATGTTCCCTTCCAACCCTGGGCCAGAGAACTGTTCAGCTACCGCCGACAAAATCAACTGGAGCCGCACACTCGTTGCAAGCCGTCCGGTGGTCCTCGTCAGTTCTTGACGCCTTACGGCGTCGAGATCGTGACCAACGAAGAAGCCAAACGCATTTTTATTTTCGACATCGGCGGACCTCATACGTTCCGCACGGTTTTCATGGATGGCCGACCTCACCCCAAAGACCTGGTGCCTTCCTACTATGGCCACTCGACGGGACGTTGGGAAGGCGACACATTAATTGTGGACACCGTCGGCTTCAATGAAAATTTCTGGCTCGATCGGTACGGATTTCCTCATACGGATCGATTGCACTTGATCGAACGCTTCACTCGAACGGACTCCAACACGATCAAGTACGAGGTCACCGTTGACGATTCAGGCGCGTATACCGCGCCATGGACAAGCGGCTTTTATCTTTTCTGGGATGCGGGTCTCGAACTCTTCGAATACGTCTGCCAGGAAAATAACTTTGCCGGCAACCTTATGGTCGGGGCACAGGAATCCATCGATCGCACCAGTCAGATCGTGCCGTAAGTCTTAACAACTCTTTACGCCGACATATCGCCTTTGCTCGTCAAAAATGAAGATCTGAACGCGAAAGTCGCGGCGGATCTGTTCACTTGAGCGAGCATTACTCAAAGCGCATTGGCCGACCCTTTCGCAACGTTCTGTACTCCGAAATAGTTCGAGGACGCAGACGAATCCTGCATCTGCAATGCGGCCATACAGTCGAACGATATGTACACAAGGCAACTCCCAAGAGAGTTCGGTGCATGCAGTGTCCGACAAAATAAACAGGTCATCGAGGCCGTACTTGTAGAACACAAGAGATTTACGCCGCACCGAGCGCGATACTGGCGTCTGGAATACTGGACTGTACCGGGGATGACTTGACACGCAAAGTTTCGCGCGAAACAAAATCTATTGCTGTTTATACGACACGTCCTCAAACTGCCGTTCGTCGAACGAGGTGTCGACTCAGGATGAGAAGCTTTTTGCTATCGGTCATGATGACCGTCATTGTCATGTCTTTTGTCGGAACAGCTTACGCTGCTCCGGCTTCCACTCCCGCCTCCCCCGACAGCGGTGGCGATACACTCGAACAGTTCCTGCAAAAGTGCAAAGCAGTAGGCGTTATTAAAGAGGCATCCGCCCCGTTAGACGGAGCTGATGGCTTTAAGGCCGGTTTCGAATTCGGCCAGTGCGTCGGTTACATTTCAGGCGTGCTTGAACTCCACGCCGTTGTGCGCGGCGCGGATCCCGATGCCGCACTCTATTGCCTTTCGCCTCATGGCGTCACGATCAACGAGGTCATAAGGCTCGTTACGAAGTACGCAGACGAACACCCGGAAGACCTCAAAAAATCTGCCAGCGTGAATCTCCTCGGAATTCTGATGTCGGTGTTTCCGTGTCAGGAACCATCCACGAAGAACTCCGAATCGCCACGACCGGCGATACATCTATAAAGGGATTAGCCACAAAAGGCACAGAAGCACAAAAGGCACGAAAGAAATAACAGATATGTATCTGATCTTTCTTTTGTGCCTGTTGTGCTTTTTGTGGCTAATCCCTTAATTCACTACCAGGCGGCTTCGAATAACTCCTCGATTTCCGAGACCTGAGGCACGATCGGATTGTTTTGAGGGCTGCCGGATTCCAGAGCGTCCGTCGCCATCTTTTTGAGTGAGGCGCGAAATCGATCGATATCGTCCCCACAGCATTCGCGAAGTCGAGGCACGCGAAGGTCATTGTTCAAGCGATCCAGCCAATCGGTCAGAGCTTCGCAGGCCATGTCGTCCGAGTTCTTGCCTGAAGCAAGTTTTATGGCCCGGGCAATCTCGGCATAGCGAGCCTCCGCGCCGGGCCAGGAGAAGCGGGTTACGGTTGGAAGTAGAACCGAATTAGAAAGGCCGTGCGGCAGCCGGAAAACGAGTCCAAGCGGCCGGCTCATGCCGTGGACAAGACAAACACTGGAATTGGTAAACGCCAGGCCACCTTGCAGCGCTGCGAACGACATCGCTTCACGAGCTTGCGCGTTTTGAGGATCTGCCCATGCGGCCGGAAGATTCTGGTGAATCTTAGTGATGCATTACAGTGCGACCGGGTCCGTCAACGGATTCGCTTTGCGCGACACATACGCTTCGATGCCGTGTGTCAACGCATCAACGCCAACATGGGCGGTAAGTGGCTTCGGCATCGAAAACGTGAGTTCGTAATCCACGATTGCGGCGGTGGGCATTAGCTTCGCATCGAGGATCATCATCTTCACATTGCGTGCCGTATCCGTGATGACTGCGACTTTCGTAGCCTCACTTCCCGTCCCTGCTGTTGTCGGGACGGCAACCAAAGGAGGGCCTGGCTTCGAGATTTTATGGTAGCCCTGAAATTGAGCGATGGGCCCGGGATTGGCAGCCGCCGCTCCGATCATCTTCGCGACGTCGAGAGCGCTTCCGCCTCCGATCGCCACAATCGAATCGGCGTCGAGCCGGGAAAAAGCGGCAGCACCGTCCGACACGTTCTGATCGGTAGGGTCGGGCTGGAAGTTACTGAATGTATCCGTGGCAATTCCCTGACGATTGAGCGCGGACCCAATCTCATCCACAAAGTCGGCGGTTGCGAAAAACGGATCAACGACGACAAGTGTCCGATGCGCTTGCATGGAGAAGAGCAACTCGGCCGCGTGCAGCCGACAACCGCCGCCAGTGATGATGGCTCGAGGTGAATCAAAACGGCTTGTCATGTCGCGGAATTCTGATAGGCTTTGCTCCGTTATGTCAAACATCACTTCAAAGCACGTCGAAATCAAAGTCGATGACGGAACCACGATGCTGGCGTGGCTAGCCAGTCCCGCCGGCGAGACACCGAAACGCGGCATCATGGTGTTCCCCGAGATATTCGGTGTGAACACGCATATCCGCGATGTGACAAACCGTTTTGCCGGCCTCGGTTTTCATGCAATTTCTCCGGAACTGTTTCACCGCACTGCTCCGCCAAAATGGGAGTGCGCTTACACAGATTTCCCGACCGCCATGCAGCACCTGCAGGCCATCAAGGACACGAACGTAGAGAGCGATGTCAAGGCAACATACAATTGGCTGAAGAGCAACGCTCCAGTCGGCGATAAGATCGCATGTACCGGTTACTGTATGGGCGGCCGAACATCCTTTCTCGCAAATTCAGCGGTGCCGTTGAAGGCGGCAATTTCATATTACGGCGGTAACATTCCGCCTCTCCTCTCGCGAACGAAGTCGCTCTCGGCTCCGATGGTGCTTTTCTGGGGAGAACTGGATAGCCATATTCCCGCGGAACATCGTAATCAGGTCACAGCCGCGATGCGGGAAGCGAAAAAAGAATACGTGGACGTGGTGTTCTCCAATTCGGACCACGGTTTCTTCTGCGACGCGCGGCAGAGCTTCGATCCCAGCGCGGCGCGGCTTTCGTGGGACATCGTCCAGTCGTTCTTGAATGCGCGTGTGTGAGGGAAAGAAAGAAAGGAATACAAAATGTCCAAGAGGCACAACCTTTTTGTGCTTCTTGTGCCTCTTGTGTTCCTTTCTTGCCACCGACTGTCGCAGGAGTGTCGAACAGCGGGTGACTGCTGATCCGGAGCCGGGTGTACCTCTAACTTTAGCCAACCTGCGGGCTCAATCCATTGACGCGCTCAGTTACGATCTCGCATTCACGATCCCTGCCGCTCCGTCGGAGCCCATCGAAGGGCACGCAATAATTCGCTTTGCCGCGAAGGACCTAACGAAACCGGTGGTTCTGGATTTCAGCCCCGGAATGGAATCCTTGAAGTCTGTCTCGGTGGGCGGAAGACCATCGCGTTTTCGACTGATAAAAGACCACATCATTATTCCTAAAGAGGAGCTCGCTTCTGAAGACAACGTCGTTGAAATCGGCTTTCGTGCGGGCGACGCGGCGCTCAATCGGAATTTGGAATTCATGTATACGCTCTTCGTGCCGGCTCGCGCGCACCTAACGTTTCCCTGCTTCGACCAGCCGAATCTCAAAGCGCGTTTCGCGCTCCAATTGAATATTCCCGTAGGATGGCAAGCAGTGGCGAATGGCTCCGAGAACTTTCACGAAGCCACGGGTGATCGGCTTCGCATTCGTTATTCGGAGACACAGCCAATCCCGACGTACCTCTTCGCATTCGCTGCAGGAAAATTTCAGATAGAGACTGCCGAGCGTGGTGGGCGTTGGTATCGCCTGTTCCATCGCGAAACCGATGCGAAGAAGGTCGAGCGAAATAAAAAGGCGGTCTTCGATCTGCACGCATCCTCGCTGGATTGGCTGGAGAAATACACCGGTATCCCATATCGCTTTGGCAAATTCGATTTCGTGTTAATTCCCTCATTCCAATTCGGCGGAATGGAGCACCCTGGTGCCATTTTCTACAACGCCTCTTCGATTTTCCTCGATGAGTCCGCCACCGAGAACCAAATGCTCAACCGTGCAAGCACGATCGCGCACGAAACTTCCCACATGTGGTTCGGCGATCTCGTCACGATGCAGTGGTTCAATGATGTCTGGATGAAGGAAGTCTTCGCCAATTTTATGGCGGCTAAGATCGTAAACCCGGCATTTCCGAATCTGAACCACGAGCTTCGTTTCCTCGTGTCGAATTATCCCGCAGCCTATGCAGTGGATCGAACCGAAGGAACACACCCGATTCGACAAGAGCTGGCAAACCTCAACGAGGCGGGCAGCCTCTATGGCGCCATCATCTATCAGAAAGCCCCTATCGTCATGCGCCAGTTGGAGCGAATCCTTGGTCCTGACAAGCTGCAAGACGGCCTGCGCGCCTACCTCAAAGAGTTTCAGTTTGGCAATGCGACATGGCTGGACTTGATCAAGATTTTGGACGACCGTACAGAACTCGACCTCAATGCATGGAGTCATGCCTGGGTCGAAGAGGCCGGGCGCCCAGCGATACGATCGAGTATTGAAGAAGGGGCTCTCATCTTTACGCAGTCGGATCCAGCGAAACGGTCGTTGCTTTGGACTCAACAAATGAACGTACTGCTTGGTACATCTCGCGGAGCAATGTTGGTTCCGATTGAAATTCGGAGCGACACCGTCAAACTCCCGCTTCCGCCGAGTGAAAGCGTGCAGTTCGCGCTGCCAAATGGGGGCGGACTGGCGTATGGCGATTTCACCCTTGATGATGCGAGCCGTGCGTTCCTGCTTCAGCATTTGCCGGAATTAAAGGACCCGCTGGACCGCGGGGCAGCATGGGTCACGCTTTGGGAGGAAATGCTCGATGGCCGCGTGCGAACATCCGACTTCGTCGAACTATCGCTGCGTGCTCTGCCCTTCGAGCAGACGGAACAAAATGTCCAGCTCATACTCGGCTATGTTAGCGACGCATATTGGACCTTTCTCACCGAATCGCAACGTACAGATGTGGCCTCCAAGCTGGAGCAAGTCTTGCGAACCGGGCTCAATCGCGGTTCAACATCCTCAATGAAAGCAACGTACTTTTCAGCTTTTCGTTCGACCGTCACCACGCCTGAAGGTGTCGCCTTCCTTGAGCGCGTGTGGCGCCATCAAGAAAACATTCCTGGACTCATTTTGGCAGAGCAGGACGAAGCAGGCATGGCGCTCGATCTTGCTGTGCGTTCTGTTCCCGCCTGGGCCTCAATTCTCGATGAGCAACGCGGCCGCTTTATGAACCCGGACCGGAAAGCCCGCTTCGAATTTGTGATGCCGGCACTATCCAGCAAAAGTGAAACGCGGGATGCATGGTTCGAAGCGCTCAAGAACGTGGATAACAGGCGCCACGAACCGTGGGTACTCGAAGGCGTGCAATATTTGCATCATCCGCTTCGGGGCTCGCAATCCGAAAAGTACATTCGGCCCGCGCTGGATCTCCTGATCGAGATTCAACGCACCGGCGATATTTTCTTCCCTACTCGCTGGATGAATTCGACCCTCGGCGGGCATAACACGCGAACAGCCGCCAATATGGTACGCACTTTCGTGGACGAGCATAAAGGCTATCCCATTCGCCTCCGGCGCATCATCCTGCAGGCAGGCGATGAAGTGTTTCGAGCAGCAGAGCGGAATGGGGGTTGAGCGTATCGTCGTATAATCCATCTGAATCGAGGACCACTATGAATCGACGGCATTTTCTTTTTGCATCAGGAGGCTTGAGCGTGGCGCCGTTTGTTCCACAAGATCCGACCACAGCCGAGTCTGCGAAGGATGTAACTCGGACGCTCGCGCGTTTCATCGTTTCGGCAAAGGCGGAAGATCTTCCGTCGACGGTCCGCAAAGAAGCTGCTCGGACATTGCTGAATTGGGTCGGCTGCACTCTGGGCGGTTCGCGCCATGAAACGGTCGGCATCGCCATCTCAGCACTCGCGCCATTTTCCGGACCGGCACAGGCAAGCGTCCTTGGACGAAAAGAACGGCTTGATATTCTTCACGCCGCGCTGATCAATGGCATCAGCTCACACGTCCTCGACTACGACGATACACATTCACGAAACATCATCCATCCAGCAGGACCGGTCATTTCGGCGATCCTCGCGCTAAGTGAGCATCGTCCAGTCAGCGGCACCGAGTTCGTGAACGCATTGGTCCTCGGCGTCGATGTCGAATGTCGCATCGGAAATTCTGTTTATCCTAAACACTACGATGCCGGTTGGCACATCACAGGAACAGCAGGAGTGTTCGGTGCCGCAGCAGCCACCGGCAAATTGTTGGGTTTATCCGAACAGCAGATGATGTGGGCTCTTGGACTCGCCGCTACTCAACCGGTTGGGCTTCAAGAGATGTTCGGATCCATGACCAAGAGTTTTCATCCCGGCCGGGCCGCGCAGAACGGCCTGACATCCGCGATGTTGGCTTCGAAAAATTTCACGAGTTCCGAACAGAGTCTCGAAGCAAAGTACGGATGGGCGAACGTGGTGAGCGCAGAGCACAATTATGATGACATCACGAAAACGCTCGGAAAAGCTTATGAGATCTCTAAGAACACATACAAGCCGTTCGCCTGTGGAGTCGTGATGCACGCGACGATCGACGGGTGCATTCAGCTTCATAGAGAAAACAAGCTCAGTGCAGCCGCCATTGATCGCGTCGAGCTAAAAGTCCATCCCTTGGTGATGCAGTTGACGAGCAAGAAATCACCGCAGACAGGCTTGGAAGGTAAATTCAGTATCTATCATGCTGCGAGTGTCGCCCTCGTCGAGGGTGCCGGCGGCATTGATCAATTCAGCGATCGTGCAGTACGCGATCGCGTAATCGCTGCGCTGCGGGATCGGGTCACAACTGTTGTCGACCCAATGCTTCACGAAGATCAAGTGCGTATTACGTTAGTCACCAAGGACGGACACCGGCTCGAAAAATTCATTGAACACGCCGTTGGAAGCCTCGATCACCCCATGACTGACAAGGACCTTGAAGGAAAGTTTACAGGGCTGGCCAGTGGTGTCCTTCCGGAGGATCGCCAAAAGAAACTGATGGACAGCTGCTGGGAAATCGCGAATCTTTCTCGTGCCAGGTCAATCGCGGAGATAGCAGCCGGCTGATACGACATTGGAAATTTGAAATTGGACGCTAAAGCCGTACTCCGGCTGGTCCAATTTACGATTTCGGATTTCGAATTTCAGATGCAGGATTCGTCCAATTTCAAATTTTCCAGTGAGTGCTACACTAAACCATGAAGTTTCATCCCCTGATTCAAGAATGGTTTCAGCGCTCCTTCTCTGCGCCGACGGAGGCGCAACAGCTGGCGTGGAAAGAAATCGCGGCGGGGGGCGATGTCCTTATTTCTGCACCGACGGGTTCGGGCAAAACCCTGGCGGCGTTCTTGTCGTGTCTGGATCGCTTGGTCCACGCCGCATTGGATGGCTCGCTTCTGGATGAAACCTCGGTGGTATATGTCTCGCCGTTGAAAGCACTCAGCAACGACATCCAGAAGAATCTCGAGCGGCCTCTTCAAGAGATCGCGAAACTTGCCGGCGAAAAGGGTCTGCTTATGCCCGCGATCCGTGTAGCGGTCAGGACGGGCGACACTCCGATGGCGGAACGGCAACAGATGGTCGCGCGGCCCCCGCACGTTCTGGTGACGACGCCCGAATCGCTCTTCATTCTTCTTACGGCTGAGCGGAGCCGGCAGATGCTGAAGACAGCAACAACTGTCGTCATTGACGAAATTCATGCGATGGTCGACGACAAGCGAGGGTCTCACCTTTCTTTATCGCTGGCGCGACTCGATGATCTCGTGATTAAAGCTGGTGGTGCTACACTCCAGCGCGTCGGCCTTTCTGCGACCGTGCGACCAATCGATGAGGTTGCAAAGTTTGTCAATCCCGCCAGACAGCTTCGTATCATCGACAGCGGTCACCGGCGCAAGCTCGACATCGCGGTTGAGGTTCCCAAGGACGAGCTTGGCGCAGTCGCAAGCAACGAAATGTGGGCCGAGATCTACGACCGCCTTGCCGAACTCATCCTCGCGCATCGGACAACGTTGGTCTTCGTCAATACACGACGGCTTGCAGAGCGTGTTTCACATCACCTTGCCGAACGTCTGGGCGAAAGTGCTGTTCTCGCCCATCACGGAAGTCTTTCCCGTAGCCTCCGGCTCGAGGCAGAGCAAAAACTCAAGAACGGTGAACTTCGCGCCGTCGTAGCAACCGCTTCACTGGAGCTCGGTATCGATATCGGTTCCGTCGAACTCGTCTGCCAGATCGGTTCGCCGCGCGCAATAGCCGTCGCCCTGCAGCGGATCGGCCGATCCGGACATCGCGTAGATCCCGAGAGCATCCCGAAGGGCAGGCTCTTTGCCACTACGCGCGACGAGTTGATCGAGTGCGCCGCCCTCGTGCACGCCATACGTGCCGGTTCTTTAGATGCTTTGGAAATACCACCTTGGCCGCTTGATGTGCTTGCGCAACAAATTGTCGCCGCCGCCGCGTGTGAGGCGTGGGGTGAGGACGATCTCTACGAGCTCGCGCGCAGCGCTTACTCATATCGGGAGCTTCCGCGCGCAAGGTTCGACTCCGTCATCGAAATGCTCTCAGAGGGAATCGCCACGCAGCGCGGACGAAGCGGCGCTTTTTTGCATCGAGATCAAATCAATGGGATCGTGCGAGGCCGAAGAGGAGCGCGTCTCGCCGCCATCACATCCGGCGGCGCCATCCCTGAAAACGCAAACTACTATGTCATCGCCGAGCCCGAAGAGGCGATTGTCGGCACGCTCGACGAAGATTTTGCGGTAGAAAGCCTCGCCGGAGATGTTTTCCTGTTGGGAACCACATCCTGGCGGATTCGCCGCGTGGAGTCCGGCCGCGTGCGTGTGGAAGATGCACACGGCGCTGCGCCGTCCATTCCGTTTTGGCGCGGTGAAGCGCCGGGCCGCACTGTCGAACTCTCTGAGGAAGTGGCACATGTCCGGACGGAGATCATTCAACAGGCCGACGCAGTCGAATGGCTGATCCGAGAGTGCGCACTCGACCGGCGGGGCGCCGAACAGGCAGCCCTGTACGTGCGTGCAGGAACCGCAGCGCTAGGCGCTTTGCCTACTCAACGCACCGTCATAGCCGAACGCTTCTTTGACGAAGGCGGGGGGATGCAGCTGGTTATACACGCGCCGTTTGGAGCACGCATCAATCGCGCGTGGGGTTTGGCAATGCGCAAGCGTTTCTGCCGCACTTTTAACTTCGAGCTGCAGGCCGCTGCAACCGACAACGGCATCGTTATTTCTCTGGGTGAACAACATAGTTTCCCTCTCGAGCTGGTTTTTAGTTTTTTAAATGCCACCACAGTGGAAGAGGTGCTCACCCAGGCGCTCCTCGACTCGCCGATGTTCACGGCACGCTGGCGATGGAATGCTTCACGCGCACTCGCTGTTTTGCGATTTGCCCGCGGCAAGAAAGTTCCACCCCCGATTCAGCGTATGCGATCCGACGATCTCTTGGCAGCCGTCTTTCCCGATCAGGCAGCGTGCGGTGACAACATGATCGGCACCGAAATTCGCATTCCCGACCATCCGCTGGTTATGGAGACGATCCGCGACTGCCTACACGAAGCGATGGACCTGGAGGGATTAAAGGATATTCTCGATGCAATCGGCGCAGGCGAGATCCAGACGGTTGCCATTGACACGGCAGAGCCCTCGCCCCTATCGCACGAAATCCTGAACGCGAATCCGTATGCATACCTCGACGACGCCCCGTTGGAAGAGCGACGCGCTCGAGCTGTCCAGATGCGGCGGACATTAGGCGAGACGGGCGAACTGGGTGCTCTCGATCCTGCCGCCATCGAGGAAGTGTGGAGTGAATCGTGGCCTGTTGTTCGCGATGCCGATGAATTGCACGATGCTTTGCTCACGCTTATCGTGATGCCTCCCGATACGCAATGGGCCGGATTCTTTGATGACCTCGTAAAGATGCGTCGCGCAAAAGTAATCGAGCGTGAGGGACGCCCATACTGGGTGGCCGCCGAACGCGTCGGAGTTTTGGGATCGGAAGAAGGTCCTCTGGTTACCGTGCGCGGCTGGATGGAATCTACGGGTCCGATGAGAGTCACAGATCTCTCGCACCGTTTGGCCTTGCCACGCGACATGGTGGAAGGGGCGATGGTGAAGCTTGAATCGGGTGGGCAAGTGCTGCGCGGAAGGTTTACTCCAGGATCCAAAGCGGCCGACGCAGAAATCGAGTGGTGCAATCGGAGGTTGCTCGCCCGTATTCACCGGCTCACGTTAGGCCGATTGAGGAAAGAGATCGAACCCGTTACCTCCGCCGACTTCATGCGCTTTCTGTTCACATGGCAACATGTCGCAAACGGGACGCAACTTCACGACGTTGACGGCACACTTCAGATCTTGAAACAGCTCCAGGGTTATGAGGTGTCGGCGGCGGCGTGGGAATCGGAAGTTTTGCGGCGCCGCATCGCGAGGTACACTCCGGATTTGCTCGATCGGCTTTGCCTTTCCGGTGAGGTGATGTGGGGCCGTCTTTCACCGCACCCCTCGTTGGTCCTGGATGAGGCAAGTACCCGCAATCGACGTATCCGACCCACGCGTGTCGCCCCCGTGGCAATATTTCTTCGCGAGGCCGCGTCCTGGTTACTGCAGTCGGGTCCACAGAATGACGGTATCTCGCCATCCGCACATGACGCCCTCGAGACACTCCGCCGCCGCGGCGCGTCGTTCTTGACGGAACTGGTTAAAGCGACAGGTCTGTTAACAAGTCAAGTTGAAGATGCGTTGTGGGAACTGGCCGCAGCCGGCCTCGTGACAGCGGATGGTTTCGAAAATCTTCGGGCGTTAATAGATCCCAAGCGCCGTCGAGGCGAAGGAAGCTCCCGCTTCAAAATGCCACGACATGCTGCGGGCCGTTGGGCATTGCTGGAGCTGGCGCCACAGCCCTTGTCCTCGGACGAACGCTCCGAGAGTTTTGCCAGACAGCTCTTATTGAGATGGGGTGTGATTTTTCGTGATCTTCTTGCGCGTGAAACGCTGGCGCCTCCATGGCGCGATTTACTCGTTTCTCTGCGCCGAATGGAAGCCCGTGGCGAAATCCGGGGCGGCCGCTTTGTGTCCGGATTCTTAGGCGAACAATTTGCGAGGCCGGAGGCCGTTGATCTGCTTCGCTCGATTCGACGAACTCCTCCTACGGACGCATTGAAAATTGCTGCCGCCGACCCGCTGAACCTGGCCGGCATCATATTACCCGGCGCTCGCATCAGTCCTCTTGCTGCGCAGTCCGTGCAGTTGCTGGACCGCGTAGAGGCTCCGACCGAAATGGCTTTGTAAACGCCGTTCTGCTTCACGTGGGAAAGGCATTGAAGCGATGGCGGCCGAGTCCGCGTGCATTGTTCAGGATTTGTCCAATTTCAAAACTCCTCTCTTAGAATTCGAGCCTTAACGCGAACTGGATCTGGCGCTCGTTGCCTCTCGTCGTCTCGGTAATAGCTCCGGCCGAGCCGGAATACTTCGACACATCCGAACTGTCAAACACCACAGCACCGGCGACCGGAGTGTTGAAGTTTGGGTGATTTAAGACATTGAAAGCTTCGGCTCGAAACTGGAGATTCACTTTCTCGGTGAAAGGAATGCGTTTGAACAAAGAAGTGTCCAGGTTGACGTACCCTGGTCCCCTAAACATGCCGCGTGAGATGTTGCCGAAAGTCCCAGCGAGTGGCGCCACGAACGCATTGGGATCGAAGTAGCGTCCGGTTTTCTTGAACTCGCCCACTCCCAAAATGATCGGGCCTTTGAAGTTGGGATTCAGGCTGGGGATGTCGGGAATGCGCCCATCGCCGTTTCCGGATTGATTGATGCCGACCGTTGGCGTGAATGGGAAGCCGCCTTGCGCATTGAAGATGCCATTCCATTGCCAGCCGCCGATCAGCTTGTCCACGAATCCAGTGGCACTCCTGCCGAACGTCTTGCCGTTGCCGAATGGTAACGCGTAACTGAAATTGGCGTTGAATTGATGCTTCAGACTATAGGACGCAATTCCGCGGTTGATCCTTGGATTGTATCGGTTCAGGAGCGTCGCCGGTTCGTTATCCGCGGAGGGGCCCAGCAGCGCGGAGTTGATGTCGATTATCTTGCCCCAGGTGTAATTGGTTTTGAAACTCAATCCGCCACGGGAACGTTTCGTCAGCGAGATGTTCGCAGCATGGTAACTGGCCGTTCCCATGTAGTACCAACTGTTGGTGGAGCCAATGTACGGATTCGGCCGCGATCCGACCGGTACGTACTCCATGCCCTGCGGCACTCGAACTTGGAACCGAGCGGCCAGGGTTCCGCCGCTGAGACACCCCGCGGGGTTATCGCATATCACCGGCCGGATCGTATTCATATCCAGCGCGGTCGCGAGGTGATAGGACTGGTGGCCTACGTACCCAAGTTGTATGGCGAGGTCCGACGTAATCGAGCGTTCAATCTCCAGAGTCCATTGCTGGGTGGTCGGCGTGTGCATGTTTGGATCGAGACCGCCCGCGGTGTAGATGGCGCAGTCCGGTTGCCGCAACGTCGATTCCGCGCTACACGAGGGTGGAGGAGTCCTCGATCCGTCGATCGGAATAACGGAAAGCATCGGCGTGTTCTGGATCAACAGCCGCGCATTGTAAGGCTGGTTGGCGTTGAGCCTGTGCGCGAGATTATCCTGGAGATCGTGGTGAATTCCAAAGGCGGCGCGCACCGACCACGTTCCCTTGCCGCTCGGATCCCAAGCGATGCCCACGCGCGGCTGCAAGAGTAACTTGGCGTTGTTTTCTACGAATGGGGAGCGGGTGATTCGCGGATTGGTCTGCATGATCCCATTCGCGTCCAAGAGGTAATTGGAGGCGCGATTGGTTATTTCATTCCACCCGTTTGTCATCTCGTCCCGCAATCCGAGACGCACTGTGAAATTCGGCTTCAGCTTGATTTCATCCTGGAAATACCAAGCGAATTCCATCGACGTGAAAGTCAGTGGCTGTGGGTTTAAGCCCGCTTGGATGGAGGTCGGCCGGTCTTGCAGAAACTCCAAGAGGCCCGTATAGCTGACCGTACCGGCGTTATTCTGGGCCGAGGAAAATGCGGTTTGACGCACTCGCTGCAGCCACACGCCCATACTCAAGCTATGCGTCCCCCTCGTGATGCGCAGGTCGTCGGAGCCGGTGAAGTTGCGGCGTTCATTGTAATGGGGATTCGAGCCGTTGGGTGGAACGAGAGTCGTCGCTACGACCGTCACAGCCGCGCCTCCAAACGTGAATGCGCCGGGATTCTTTTGAGTGTCACCCCTCATGAGCAGCAAGTTCTCAGGAAACTCGTCGACCGGTTTCACCTGATTCTGCCCGCGCGCGTGGGAGAATCCAAAATTCGCCACGTTCAGAACAGTAGGTGAGAATATGTGCGTTTGTTGCACGCCGACGGTGTACAGACTCCGCTCGTCATTGCTGCGGAAAATCGGATCCGGCTGCGCCGCGCCGCCGCCCGGATCCATCCGTATTCCCTGCGAAACCGTGAAATTTGTCGAAAGGGAATCCCGGCGGGAAATGTTGTAGTCGTAGCGAGCCAAGCCGAAATTCTCTCCCACTCTGCGCGAGGGATTGCTGTTGTTGTATGCCATTCCCGTCGGCAAGCCTCTCGCGTCAAGGATCTCAGCACCATTCGGCTCCGGCCAGTATTGGAAGAACGGCAGCATGTCCCGCTGGAGATTCGAAACTTCCACATATTCGCCGGCCGCGTTGGGTAGGCGACCCTGCCGGGCCTGCAAGCTGGGCACAACGACACGGTTCGTTTTGGCCAGCCGCTCCTGGTACCCCTCGTAGTTGCCGAAGATGAACATCTTGTCTTTAATGATTGGACCGCCCATCGATCCGCCAAACTGATTGCGCTTGAACGGAGGCGCTTGGGGCGTCGTGTCGAAGAAGTTCCGCGCATCCAATGCGCCGTTGCGCAGATATTCGAAAACGGACCCACGCCACTGGTTCGTTCCCGATGTGGTTACAACCGTGATTTGCCCGCCGGCACGTTTCCCGTACTCGGCACCGTAGGTGTATCCAAGTACGTTGTATTCGCGGACCGCATCCACACCGAGTAATTGCTGGCTGGCACCTTGCGGAGAGATATATTGGCCGGTTGCGTTGTCTCCAACATAGTCCACGCCGTTGATCGTGAAGCGATTGCTTTCTGTGCGCTTCCCTCCCACCGAAAACGAGGAGCCCGTCGAGTGGCCGTTGTTATTGACCGTGCCGGTGTTGAGCGTCAGAAGCTGCTCGAAACTCCGTCCGTTTAGCGGTAAATCTTTGATCTGCCCTTCATTGATCAAGCCGGACGTGGAACTCAGCGTCGTGTTCACGAGCGGCGCCTCTTCCGTTACCGTTACTTTCTCGGCGACGGCGCCCACCTCCAACGTCAGGTTCACCACGGCTTCCTGACCTACAACCAGATTGATGCCACGGCGCACTTGCGGCTTGAAACCTGGAAGGTCTGTTGTGAGTTCATATGGACCGACCGGCAACACTTGCAGATTGTAGCCGCCATTCTCGCTGCTCACAGCAGCGCGTGTCAGTCCGCTCTCGGTGTGCTTGACTGTGACAGTCACTCCAGGGATCACGGCTCCGGTGGTATCCCGTACCATGCCGGAGATGGCTCCCGTGAAACCTTGCCCAAACAGGAAACCACTTGCCAGTGCCATCACGGCCACCAGCACGATGGAACGCCTTGCTCTCCTCTCGGCCATAGCTCCGCCTTTCTTCGAGTTGACATGACGGCACACTTACGCGCTCTGAAAGAAAAAAGCCGTCTGTCGCTTTTCTAAAAAAAGCCGTCGCTACAGTTACAGAGATTTCTGTTTTGTACTTCTATAATTGTCCGAAGGCTACGCCTGTTTCCCGAACCGGTCAAGTGAGGTCTATATCGGAAACCTCAGTTAAAGCGGCCCTGAATACTCCGCAGTCCTCTCGGGAGCTCCTACCCTAGAACGAATACCGGAACATAACCTGAGTGATTCGCATAAATCCGGCCTGATTTGTGATCTGACCGAAATTTGCATTACCCACCGTGTTTGCGTTCAAGCCGGCTTGCACGTTGACGCGGTTAAATAGGTTCAGCATTTCGACTTTCACTAGAGCCCTTTTGCCCTCGCCGAGTCTGAAGTTTTTCATAAACGCTGCATCAACATTCTTTTGTGTCGGCGTGCGGACGGAAGTGAGGGTGCGAGGCGCTGTCCCGAACGTGTTCGGCGACGCGAGGCTGAAGCCGGCAGCGCTGATCCAGGCTGCCGTCCGATGGTCCGCAGAGGCCAGCCGGTCTTCATAATCACCGGGTGTCCCCAGAGTTTGGCCCGAAAGATTGGGACGCTGCGCTCCGCCGAGCAACCCGGTGTTATCGCTTTGCTGAACATTCATCGGAAACCCGCTCTGGAAGTTCGCAATCGCCGAGATGGACCAGCCGCCGATCACCCAGTCAGCGATCTTACTGGCGTTCACCCATTTCCGGTTTTGGCCGAACGGAAGCTCGACAATCGGAGCAAGGATCACGCGATGCGGCACATCGAGCATGCCGTGACCGTACTCGGCATAAGGATCGTAGCAGGCGCTCGTGAACTGAGCACCCGCCGCACAGCGAGGCATTGAAGCAATGTAGTTGTAATTATTCAATGGAAGGCCCGAGGAGACGAAGGAGTAGAAGTTCGTTTCGCCCACCTGATTGTCCTTCAAGACGCTGTAGGTGTAGCTAACCCGTCCGCCCCAACCATGCGTCAGGCGTTTCGTCCACTCGATCACGGCTGCGTTATACCGGCTGACACCCGCAGTTACTTGACGCCCATTGACGTTCAGAAATTGTGGATATGGCCGGAGGAGCTGAGCACGGGCAATTGTGGCGCTCGAACCAAGGCTGCTGCCTGCCAGCTCTGGCCTTCCGAAGAATGGATTGGCTACGAGTTGCGACAGCGCCGAACCCAGCGACAGATATTTCGGATCGACCTGGTTGATATTTACCGGAGTGTCAGCGGATCCACCGAGTCCGAGATGATCGCTTCTTGCTCCAACGTAGCCAATGCTGATGGCCATATTGTCTGGAAGTTGTTGCTGGACATCAACCGAGTATTGCTGTACTCGTGGACCCTTTCGATTTTGATCCACGAAACTGATTGTTGTGCCAACGCCGCTCAGGGCACCCAGGCTGTTGCCGGTTGGACGGACGACGCCACTCGGGAATGGGTTATCGACCGTCACGCTTGGAATTGGCGAGGTCTGCGGGATTACGGTGTTCTGCGTGTAGCCCACCTGTCCGTAATTGTTGTTGGATGTGTTCGGAATCGGGTAGTTGTAGGGCGCCCAAAACATTCCATAACCGCCGCGAACGACTGTGCGAGAAGTGACCGAATAAGCAAAGCCGGCGCGCGGCGACCACTTTACCGAAGGCGGGTTGCCCTGGGAGGTTTTATTATTGCCAACACCTGCATACATGAGACCGCCGGCGACCTGCCGGGCGGCCGTGCCGGCAATGGGATCTGCGGGAATCGTCACATTGCTCAAACTGCTCGTTGCTTTGGGATCGAAACCCACCGCGAAGTTGTTCTGCTGTTCACGCAGGCCATCTTCATGCTCCGCTCGTAGCCCGTAGTTCAGCGTGAATTTGCGCGTGATTCGCCAGTCGTCCTGCCAGTATGCGCCGTAATAATACGTATACACATTTAGAGGAGTTGAGATTGGCAATGTGCTCTGCCGGCTTGAAAGTCCCGATGGAAATCCGAGAAGGAACGACGCAAACGCACTGCCGGACAAAACATCGCTGGTGCCGCCGTTCGCGGAAGTGAAATCCTTGTCGAAATCAAAAAAGCCGGACCCGGGTCCGGGGATATACGTATCAAGGCCCATCTTTCTAAAATCGGCGCCCAGCTTGAAGGTATGCGTGCCGATAAATTTCGAGTAGCCGCCGTTGATTGTCATCGACTTCCAATTAATCTGTGTTGGGTCGTTGGCTCCAAGCGTCACAGGAGTCGCCGGTAATGTGGACTGATCGTAGCCGCGGATCCGTACGTCTGGAAACTTCTTTAAAGAAACCTGGCTTAGGAATGCCGGCGAGAAGCCCAACGTTGCCGGGTCGAAATCCGCCGTCATCGTATTGTTGTCAGGGAAGCGCGTCCAACCGAATCGTAAGGCCAACACCGAGCTACTGCTCAGCGTTGAAGTGCTATTGACCGCGATAATCTGCGGCCGGCGCTTGAGCAAATAGTCGTTGGGATCGGCAAAACGATTGGGACCGTTCAGTCCGGGTTCGAAGTAATTCGCATCGGGCTCGTTGGTCCGGTTGTACAGGTAGAAACCGCTGACCGATACCTTATCTGTGATCTTGTGCTCGATCTTGACCGTGTACTCCTGTTGGAACTTGTTGTTGATGAGCGCGGTCCGCGTGTAATTGGTGCTGCCGTTGTCGATATTTTTGTCCGGCAGTGGCAGATACTTCAGCATCGCGGCGGCAACCGGATTGATCCGGTCTGAGGTAATCCGATTTCCTTGGAAAGGATCGCGCACAACGGCGCCATTGACCGTTCGGCTAGTCAACGGGTCATAGATAATTACCGGCCGGCCCTGAACATCGGTCAAAGCGGAAAAGTCGCCGGCACGTTCGGCTTCTGTCGGAAATATAACGCTGATGTTTCTGGTCTGCACGTCGTGATAATTCTCACCAGCGAACCAAAAGAAGGTCCTGTTCTTTATGATGGGACCGCCGACACCGCCCCCGAATAGATAGTAAGGATTGTCCGGTTTCGGGATGCCCGCTTTCTGACTGAAGAAGTTGTTTTTCTCCGCCCAAATGGGACGAGTCTGGAAAAAGCCGGTGCCGTGAAAGTCGTTCGACCCCGTTTTTAGCGTCGTATTGAAGACGCCACCGCCGGTACGTCCCATTTCGGCGTCATAGGTATGCACTTGGACCTTTACGTCCTCGAGAGCCTCAATCGTGGGATTTGCGGTCGCTCGATTGCGAAGGTCAGTAATCGGGACGCCGTCCAGCGTATAGTTATTTCCACGCCGCGTGCCGCCGCCGAGTGACAGCAGCGATGCGTTCGTCTGGTCCTGCTGCCGGTTGAATTGACTATCACCGGACGGAATGACTGTCGGAACGGTCACACCAATCATGAAGGCATTGCGTCCTGGAGCCGGCAGTATCTCCAAGGATAACGAGTCGAGCACCGTTCCCGTCGACGCGTTGGAGGTTTCGATTAGTGGAACGTCCGCGCTGACACTCACGGTTTCGGCAAGCGCACCCACTTCCATCTTCAAATCGAGCGTGACAAATTGTTGCGTACCGATACGGATGGCAACAAGGTCGATTGTCTTGAAACCCGCCAGTGAAGCTTTCAGCCCATACGAACCGGGCTCGAGCGCAGCGAAGCTATATTCGCCGCTATCGTTCGTCACCGTTGTCCGCGAACGACTCGTCGCTTCATTCGTGAGCGCAACTTCGACGCCAGGAACAACAGCGCCACCCGCGTCCCTTACCGATCCGCGCAGGCCTCCCTGGAAACCTTGCCCCAATAGGGCCATCGAAAGAGTCACAAACCCGATGAAAGACAACGTTACTCGAAATGTCATAAGACCCTCCATAACACGACGAGATGCTGTTCACGGATGGGGTGTGATGTATTTCTAACAAGCCATGACGCTACCAACCTTAACGTCAAGCGCCGGATTTGGTCTCACTCGTCTTATTTGCGAAAACTTCTTTGAACGCCTTCATGAAACGGTTCATCTCGTCTTCAGTTCCAACGGACACGCGAAGCCATTCGTTCATTGGCGGGAACTTACGTCCGACGAGAATT
>Ga0114129_10004348_pt1 | contig 20003 bp, 21 predicted proteins | sample RhiMetdeltSRZDD1_FD_80071 | JGI IMG/M metagenome (GOLD analysis project Ga0114129, IMG submission 80071) | Populus rhizosphere microbial communities from Tennessee, USA - Rhizosphere MetaG P. deltoides SRZDD1 (version 2) (version 2) | ecosystem: Host-associated > Plants > Roots > Rhizosphere >... | reverse complement strand
GGTCGGCGCATTGGCGGCGACCGAGAATCCATCCCAGCGCCAGAGATCTCCCTCGCGCGAAACCAGCCGTTGACCCGGTTTGAGCTGAGCGGCGAGGTGTGCGGCCTGCTCGCGCCCGATCACGCCGATCTGCGCCAGACGTCGTGCCAGCTCTTGCGGCGCTTTGACATGCTCGCCCAGCGCTTCGACACCCTCCGGAAGGGCCGGGTCGGTGGGATCGATGGCCGCGCCCGCCCAGCGCATGGGTGCGGACGGATCGATAGGAGCTTCGAGGTCATCGCCGAGGGCGGCACCGAGAGCCGCTTCGTAGCCTTTGTCGACGCTGAGCGCATCGATGACCGCCGGCCAGAGATTCTTGGTGTCGATGTGCAGAAGCTTGGCCAAAGTCTTGGCCTCGGTGTCCAGTCGCTGCGCGCGGCGCTCGGCTTCGGCAAGTGGTCGTCGCGCGACGTCGAGCGCCTGGCGGGCGGCGGAATGCGCGGCTTCGGCGCGCAGCGCGGCCGCTTCGGCCTCGGCCACTGCGGCCTCGGATGTTTCGGCAGCGGCGGCGAGCGTCGCCAGATCGGCACGTTGGGCGCCTTCGATCTGCGCGAGCTCCGCCGCGACGGCGGCGATCTCGTCGGTCAGGCGGGCGATCCGGTCGCCGTGCTCGCGCGCGGCCGTTTCCAGGCCATGGCGCCGCGCCGTCAGGTCGGCAAGCGTGCCGGTCAATTCATCCGCGGTCTTTTCCGATGTCGCGAGCACGGCATCCGCTTCGGCGACCCGCTGGTCCACGCCGGCGCGCCGGGCTTCGTTGGCGCTGGTTTCGCGCTGCAGCGTCTCTTCTTCGCCCGCGAGTCGGGCCAGCGCCGCCTCCGCGTCCGCCGCCAGGCGCCGTTCGCGCTCGATATCGGCGCCGAGTTGGACCAGGCGGCGATCGAGTTCGGCCATGCGCTCCCGGGCGCGCGCTTCCTCCCGCTCGAGCGTCTCGCGCGCCGAGGTCAGCCGATGCAGGGCAGCGGCGGCCTTGGCCTCCGCCTCGCGCATGGCCGGCAAGTCGGCGGCCGCGAGTGCCTGGCGTTTGGACGCCTCGGCCTGCTCCCCGGTACGCTCGGCGACCATGCGCTCGGCCGCATTCTTGGCGTGTTCAGCTTCGGCAAGCTCGGCATTGGCAGCGACCCAACGCAGGTGAAACAGCGTCGCCTCCGCCTTGCGGACCTGCTCGGCCACGGCGCGATAGCGGATCGCCTGCCGCGCCTGCCGCTTGAGCGCGTCCATCTGGGCGGCAAGCTGAGTGATGACGTCTTCGAGCCGCGCCAGGTTCTGCTCCGCCCCGCGCAGCCGCAGTTCCGCCTCGTGCCGCCGCACGTGCAACCCGGATATCCCGGCAGCTTCCTCGAGCACGCGCCGTCGCTGCTCCGGCTTGGCCTGGATGATTTCGCCGATCCGCCCCTGGTGCACCATCGCCGGGGACCGCGAGCCGGTCGATGCGTCGGCCAGCAGGATCTGTACGTCGCGGGCGCGCACCTCGCGCCCGTTGATGCGGTAGGTGGAACCGGCCTCGCGCTCGATCCTGCGCGACACGTCGAGTGTTTCATGCTCGTTGAACTGGGCGGGCGCCTTGCGTTCGCTGTTGTCGATCTGGATCGCGACTTCGGCATTGTTGCGCGAGGGCCGATTGTTGGTGCCGGCAAAGATCACGTCGTCCATGTCGGCGGCGCGGAGCGATTTGTGCGAGGTCTCGCCCATCACCCAGCGCAGCGCTTCCACCAAATTCGACTTGCCGCAGCCGTTCGGACCGACCACGCCGGTGAGCCCCGGCTCGATCAGGAAATCGGTCGGTTCGACGAAGGATTTAAAGCCGAGCAGGCGTAACCGCGTGAGCTTCATACAGACGCTGTTCCAATACTGGCCGGCTCGCCCTGACGGAATCGTACAGGGCCCGGGCCCATGAGTGGGTCGAGCGGAGGGTGGAGGGACGCCGCATCGACCGGAAGAATGAATCGCCGAGCGCGATTCCGCAACAGAAAGAAGACGTTGTCCCGTCTCTTGTGCTGGGGGCAACGGGTGGCCGGGCTGCCCTAAAGCCGCGGCCCGCTCCACCAAGCAAAAAAATGGTTAAAAAAGCGTTATCAGCCCTTGAGATAGGGTGCGACCTGCTTGTCGAGTTCCTCCGGGGTCAGGGCGCCTCGGAAGATCTTGCCGTTGATGAAGAAGGTCGGGGTTGAGTTGACGTTGAACTTGCTGGCCGCCCGGGTCCGCGATTCCTCGATCCCGTTGAGCATCTGCTGATTCGCCAGACATTCGTCGAAGCTCTGCTGGGTGAAGCCGGCCTGCTTGGCGATCGCAAACATCGGCTGGAGCGGCTTCTGCACCACCCAATCCTTCTGTTGCGCGAAGAATGTCTCGACCAGCGGGAAATACTTCTCGCCACCGGCGCAGCGCGCCAGCATGGAGGCGGCGGCGGCCAACGGATCGAGCGGAAACTCCCGAAAGATGAAACGGACCTTGCCGGTATCGATGTATTTCTTCTTCATCTCCGGGTAGGTCGTCTCGTGGAAATGGCTGCAATGCGGGCAGGTCATCGACGCATATTCGATGATGGTGACCGGCGCATTGGCGGCCCCCTGGGCCTGATCGCCGAGCGGGCCGGGCGTCATGAGTTCGCCGACGGGAACCTCGCCGCCGGCCGCGGCGGGTTGAGCCTCCGCTGTGTCGGGGTGGCCCCACAAATAGTAGCCGGCGCCGCCGGCGGCCGCGACAGCGACGACGACCGCGGCACCCCCCAGAAGCACATGACGACGCGTGACGGTCGGGTTGGCTGCTTCTTCAGTGTCCGTGGTCATGGCCTGTCATCCGTGCGGTTGAGCGGGTTTCGCCCAAGATCCTGAAGGAAGTCGCTACCCTGAAACGCAAAATGTGGCAATGGGAGGCCGCCCTGCCAAGGCGGCGACGCGCTCACGACTGTTTGATGGCGGCGCCGAGCCGGGCCAGGGCGTCACGCAGGTCATCGTCCCCAATGTCGGAAAGACCCGCGGCGATACGCGCCGTGACTGCGGGATCGGGGGCGGGGCGGGGCGGAGGCTCTTTGCGGCGAAGCGGCGCCTGCCGCAGCCGCAGCCCGCCGACCGCGCGCCAACCGAAGAACCGGTTCACCCGTTCCAGGACGACGTGGGAGAGGTGCTGGATTTCGATCGCCATCGGACCCTCGACCCGCAGCACAAGGATACCGGGCTCGGGCATCTGGCGCTCGAATGCCCGCGGCCACTGAATCTTCTCCGGCTCGGAATGGGCGGCGATCTCAGCGCCCACGATCTCGGTCCAGCGGGTGACGAGTTCGGTCGAGGCGAAGCCCTGCTTGGCGAACGCGTCGCCGAGCGTCCTGTGCAGAAGGTCCGCCAGCGGACGCGCATACGATTTGCCGGGCTTGTTCACGGTGCGAGGCTCTGCCACATCGTCCGCCATGACGGTAGCAGTTGGCATGGCACGGCGAAAGCGCCCGGCGCGTCCGGCAGGACCGAATGCGGCTGAACTGCTGGCCTGGTACGATCGCCATCGGCGTAAACTGCCGTGGCGCGCATTGCCGGGTGAGACGCCCGACCCATACCGGGTCTGGCTGTCCGAGATCATGCTGCAGCAGACGACGGTCCGAGCGGTCGGTCCGTATTTCGCGCGTTTCACCACCCGCTGGCCCGACGTGCGCGCGCTGGCGGCAGCGCCGCTCGAAGACGTACTCAGACTGTGGGCCGGCCTCGGCTATTACGCCCGCGCCAGAAATCTGCATGCCTGCGCCAAGGCGGTGGTCGAGCGTCACGGCGGATGCTTTCCGCAAAGCCAGGCGGAGCTTGCCACGCTCCCGGGCATCGGCCCGTACACGGCGGCGGCGATCGCGGCCATCGCCTTCGACGCATCCGCCGCCGCCATCGACGGCAATGTGGAGCGGGTGGTGGCGCGGCTGTTCGCGCTCGAGGTGTTTCTCCCGGCGGCAAAGCCGGACATCCGGCGGCTCACGGCAGGCTTGGTGCCCGCCAGGCGGGCGGGCGATTTTGCGCAGGCGCTGATGGATCTCGGCGCCACCATCTGCACGCCGAAGAAGCCGGCTTGCGCGCTCTGTCCATGGATGGAGCATTGCGCGGCGCGCGTGCGCGGCGACCCCGAGAGGTTTCCGCTCAAGGCGCCCAAGAAGGACGGACGGCTGCGCCGGGGCGCGGCCTTCGTCGTCTTTCGCGCCGATGGGTTCGTGCTTGTGCGCTCGCGGCCGCCCAAGGGGTTGCTCGGCGGCATGACCGAGGTGCCGACGAACGAATGGAGCCCCGACTTCGAGGTGAGCGATGCGTTGCGTCATGCGCCCGCGTTGGCGCGCGCGACCCCGCAATGGCTGCGCCGGCCCGGCGTCGTGACGCACGTGTTCACCCATTTCCCGCTCGAACTCACGGTCTATACTGCCGATGTCGGCGCCGGCACTTCGGCGCCGGCCGGCATGCGCTGGGTGGCGCTGGCCGACCTGCCCGGCGAAGCCCTGCCCAATGTCATGCGCAAAGCGCTCTCCCATGCGGGTGCGCTTTCCGGCTGAAACACGCCGATCAACCCGACGGAGCGCGTTCCCATGCAAAACCGGTGTCTGCTTCGTTGCACGCCCTTTATGATGCGGCCAACGATCCGCAGAGATCCGAGGCGGCCACGGGAGGACGTGTCATGGAATTCACCCGACGCAATATGCTTGCGGCGACGGGAGCGGCGGCGGCGATGACATTGACCCGCACGGCGCTCGGAGGCTGGGAGCCGAGCGCGCGCTATCCCGATCCGGCAATCCAGATTCTCGATCCCGCCTTTGCCAAATATCGCATCGCGCAGGCGAGCGTGGAACGGCTCGCCACCGGCATGCGCTGGTGCGAGGGGCCGGTCTATTTCGGCGATGCGCGCTGCCTGCTGTGGAGCGATATTCCCAACAACCGCATCATGCGCTGGGACGAAGGGACCGGACGCGCCAGCGTGTACCGCGCGCCCTCGAACAACGCCAACGGCAACACCCGCGACCGCCAAGGCCGGCTCGTCACCTGCGAGCACGACGCCAGGCGCGTGACGCGTACCGAATACGACGGCACCATCACGGTGCTGATGGACAAGTTCGAGGGAAAACCGCTCAACTCGCCGAACGACATTGTGGTCAGATCCGACGACTCCATCTGGTTCAGCGATCCGCCCTTCGGCATTCTGGGCAATTACGAGGGCCACGTGGCCACCCCCGAATTGCCGACCAACGTGTACCGCCTCGATCCGAAGTCCGGTCGCGCGACCGTGGTGGCCGGCGACATCAACCGGCCGAACGGGCTTGCCTTCTCGCCCGACGAGAAAAAGCTCTATATCGTCGAATCGGGTCTGAACCCGCGGGTGATCCGCGTCTACGACGTCAATGACGACAAACTCGCCAATGGCCGCGCCTTCATCACCGCCGAGCCGGGCGGGACGCCCGACGGCTTCCGCTGCGATGTCGACGGCAATCTGTGGTGCGGCTGGGGAATGGGGACCGCTGAGCAGGACGGCGTGAAGATTTTCGATCCGAGCGGCAAGGCGATCGGCTTCATCGCATTGCCGGAGCGTTGCGCCAATGTCTGTTTCGGCGGAGTCAAGCGCAACCGTCTGTTCATGGCGGCGAGCCACTCGGTCTACTCGCTCTATGTGAACACGCAGGGCGCACCCGGCGGCTGAATCATCCCAGGAAGGAACAGGCATGAGCATCGAGCGCAAAGAAGTCGGGCCGCGGATGAGCCAGATCGTGGTCCACGGCGACACCGTCTATCTTGCAGGGGTGGTCGCGCATCAGAACGCGGGCAAGAGCGTCACCGAGCAGACCAGGGAAATCCTCGCCACCATCGACCGCTATCTCGCTCAGGCCGGCACCGACAAGGCAAAGCTTCTCTCCGCCAATATCTGGCTCACCGACATGGCGACGTTCGGCGAGATGAATGCCGTGTGGGACGCCTGGGTGGCGCCCGGCCACACGCCCGCGCGCGCCACCGTCGAGGCCAAGCTCGCCGCACCGCAATACAAGGTCGAGATCATGGTGGTGGCGGCGCGTTGAGATGCGAGCGATGGAGCCGGCGGCGCGCTCCCGCCGTCAGCGATGAGATCCGCCTGCAGCCGCTACCTTCCCCGCCGGCGGAAATCCGTAGAGCGCGCACGCATTGTCGACCAGAATGCGATCTCGCGTCGCGCCGTCCGGCACCCATTCCGCCAGCAAATCGAGCAGGTCGCCGTCGTTGGGCATCTCGCGGCCGTCGAGGTTCACGTGCGGCCAGTCTGTACCCCAGACCAGACGCTCGGGCGCATGGCGCACGAGCGCATGGGCCAGCGGGGTGACCTCGGGATAGGGATAGTTCTGCTTGGTGCAGCGCATCGGCCCCGAGAGCTTGACCCAGACGCGGCCGGTGTCGAGCATGCGCAATACCGTCTTGAACGCCGGCTGATCGATGCCGCCGGCGGCCGGAACGCTCGCGAAGTGATCGAGCACGATCGTATTGGGCAGGGCCAGGAGCTTGTCAGCGTAGTCCACGATATCGGCATCATGCGGATAGAACTGCACGTGCCACCCGTGTTCGGCCGCGCGCACGGCGACCTCGCGCGAATAGTTCGGAACATGCGGGCCCCGCTTCGCGCTCATCATGCGCAGCCCGCGCACGCCGAGCCGCGAGAGCCGGGCGAACTCGGATGCGCCGGTATCTTCCGGCATCAGCGCAATGCCGCGAAAGCTATCCGGGAAGCGCGCGAGCGTGTCGGCGAGCAACTGATAGTTACGGCCATAGCCGCCGGGACTGACGATGACGGCGCGATCCAGCCCGAGCTTGTCCTGCAAGGCGATGAAGGTCTCGGGCAGGGCGTCATGGGCGGTATAGGGACTGTCCGGCGCGAACGGATATTTGGCGGCCGGACCGAACAGATGGATGTGGGCGTCGCAAGCGCCCGGCGGAGTTCGCAGCCGCGGCGTCTTGGGATTGGGATCGGGTCCTTGCGTGAGGATCGGCATTGAGAACTTCGCTGTGCTCGTGGCTGAAGGGATTGGGCGGGTCAATCGAGTGTGATTTTGGACGACTGCGCCAAATTCCGCCACTCCCCGATTTCCCGGATGATCAACGCGCCGAACGCTTCCGGCGTGCTGCCCGCAGGATCGACGCCGTCACGCTTGAGGCGCTCGGCCAGATCGCGCGCTTGCGTCGCGTGCTGCGCCGCGAGCGCAAGCTTGTCGATGATCGGCCGCGGCGTTCCCGCGGGCGCCATCATGCCGATCCACAAAATGCCCTCGTATCCGGCGAGCCCCATCTCGGCCACGGTCGGCACGTTCGGCATCAGCGTGGACCGCGCGCGGCTTGCAAAGGCGAGTGCTCGGAGCTTGCCCTCGGCGACCAGCTGGCGGGCGGTGGCGTAGGTGTCCATTTTGAGCTGCACCTGGCCGGCGAGGAGATCGGTCATGGCCGGTGCGGCGCCGCGGTAGGGGATGTGGGCGACCTCGATGCCGGTGCGCCGCAGCAGCAATTCCATGCTCATATGCGGAAGCGTGCCGTTCCCGGCGGACGCGTAGTTGAGCCTGCCTGGATTCTTCCTGGCGTAGTCGACAAAACCTGTAAAGGAGTCGAACGGCGCCGCCGGATGGCTCACCAGCAATTCCGGCTTCTCGGCGCAGATCGAGATCGGCAGCAGGTACTTTTGAGTGTCGTAAAGAAACTTCGGATTGAGCGCGGCGTTGAAGGTGTGATTGGGCGTCGTGAGCAGGAGGGTATAGCCGTCGGCCGCCGCCTTGGCCGTCGCGTCGGTTGCGATGATCCCGCCCGCGCCCGCCTTGTTCTCGATCACGAACGGGCGGCCGAGCTCGTCCGCCATCCGCGCGCTCACCAGCCGTGCGAAAAAGTCCACGGCCCCGCCGGCAGGAAAAGGCAGCAGCAGGCGGATGGGCTTCTCCGGATAATCGGCCCGGCAGGGCGCAAACATGGCGATCACGAGCGCCACGGCCGCGACCGCTGCTTTGCTCCTGCGCCAGAAGAACGAGGTCGCTGACTGGATCGTCATTTGCGCGTGCGCCCGGCAGCTCGATTGCTGGTCAGGAGCCAGCGTCCGCCTTTGTCGTTCGGGATACAAGGCGCCTCGATCGGTACTATCATCCCCCACCTGAGCGAGGTTCACATCGCAGCGGGAGGAAGTCATGACGATCGCCAATTTACATCGCGAGCGGTTACATCATGAACCGGCAGATCGCGAACGGTCACGTCGCGAATTTCTAAGCGGTGCCGGTTCTTTCGCGTTCGCCGCCGCGCTCGCCCGCCCCGCGCGCGCCGCCATGGCGCCCGACGACAAGTTCGACCTTGTGATCAAGAACGCCGATGTGCTCGACCCCAGTCAGTCGTTGCGCGGTCGGCGCGACATCGGCATTCGCTACGGCTCGATCGAGGCGGTCGAAGCCGACATTCCGGCGGCGCGCGCGCTGCGCGTGCTTGACGCCGGCGGCAAGCTGGTGACGCCCGGATTGGTCGACCTGCATTGCCACGTCTACCCGTATGGCTCAGCGATCGGCATTCCGGCGGATGAGCTCGTGCCGCATCAATGCAGCACCACTTGCGTGTCGGCCGGAGACGCCGGCGCCAATAATTTCGCGGCGTTCCGCCGCTACGTCGTCGCGCAAACGCGCACGCGTCTCTATGCCTTTGTCCATATTGCCAATATGGGCCTCGCGCCGTTTCCGGTGGCCGAGCTCTACAACATCGACTTCGCGCAGGTCGACGTCGCCGCAAAGGCCGTCGCCGAGAACGCCGACATGGTGTTGGGCGTGAAAGTGCGCATGTCCGAGAACGTGATCGCCAAGCACGGCCTTGAACCGTTGAAGCGTGCGATCGCGGCGTGCGAGGGTGCCGGCACCGGTGGCAAGATCATGTGCCATATCGGCGGCGTGGAGACACGCGAACTGATGGCGCAAATCCTCGACACGCTGCGGCCGGGCGATATCCTCACCCACGCCTATTCGGGGGCACCCAATCTCGGCGGTGCCTTCACCAACATCGTGCAGGAGGCACGTCTGCTGCCGGCGGCGCTTGCCGCCAAGCAACGTGGCGTAATCTTCGACGTCGGCCACGGCGGCGGCAGCTTCGATTTTACCGTGGCCGAACCGGCGATCGCACAGGGATGCCTGCCGGACACCATCTCGTCCGACATTCATGTATTCTCCGGCAACTCGCCGGGCATGCCGTATCTGACCTGGGTGATGAATGGCGCTGGGCTTCACGCTCGAGCAGGTCGTTGCCATGGCGACCATCAACCCCGCGAAGGTGATCAACCGCGCGCCCAAGCTCGGCACCCTGCAGATCGGAGCGCCCGCGGATGTCGCGATCATGGAATTGGTCGAAGGCGACGTGTCGTTCGTCGACACCCGCAACAATGCCCGCACCGGTCGCGCTTATTTGAAGCCGGTGCAGACGGTCACCGCCGGCGTGCCGTTCGGGCGGCCCTACAACTCTCCTTTCGCGGTGCGGTAGCACGGCCCGGCCGCCGGGGCACCTCGAATGCGCCGAATGTGGGTAATGCCTCGCGTATGCAGGATTGTCATCTGAGCGTCATCGCACTGTCACGCGCGGATGAGATTTCGGCGGACGGAGGCATCCCCGCTGTCGCGCATAATGATCCAGGTCGAAGGCGTCGAGGTTACTTATCCAACCGGAACGCGCGCGCTTGCGTCAACGACGCTTGGCTTCGAGCGAGGTCGTTTCAAGGTCCTTCTGGGGGCCTCGGGAGCCGGTAAATCGACGTTGCTGCGGACGCTCAACGGCCTCGTCAAGCCGACCGCGGGACGCGTGATCGTCGAAGGGATCGGCGTCCTCCTCGGTGGAAACCGCGCGATGCGAATGCATCGCCGCCGCACCGGCATGGTGTTCCAACAGCACCAGCTAATCGGCCGTGCGACGGTGCTGAGCAACGTGTTGACGGGACGCTTGAGTTATCATTCCGGGCTGCGCACCTTGTTCTCTTTGCCAATGGCGGAGAAACGTCTTGCGCTCGACGCGATCGAGCGTGCCGGGCTGATCGAGTCTGCCCTGCGTCGCGCCGATCAGCTGTCCGGTGGCCAGCAACAGCGCGTCGGCATCGCACGTGCCCTCGTTCAGCAGCCAACGCTCCTGCTTGCCGACGAGCCCATTGCGAGTCTCGATCCTGCAACGGCGGATCGCATCCTTGGGCTGCTGTACACCATCTGCAAGACGGACGGCATCACGGCCATCGTGAGCCTGCACCAACTCGAGTTCGCGCAGCGGTATGCCGAGCACATCATCGGCCTTGCCCGCGGTTGCGTCGCATTTGAGGGGCCGCCGGCAAGGCTCGGTCCTGCCGAAATCAAACGCATCTATGGCGTGGTCCCCGCCCAGGAAATAGCCACCCGCAAGACAGGAACCTACTCATGAATCGCCGCACTCTGCTCGCTGCCACCATCTTGTTACTGCGGCCCGTCGCCGCCCTGGCGCAGAAACGCGACCCGGCCAAGCTTCGCGTCGCGCTCTTGCCCGACGAGAATGCTGCGACGCTGATCCAGAATGCGCAACCGCTCAAGGCTTATCTCGAGGGAGCACTAAAGAAGGACATCGAGCTGGTCGTGACCACTGACTATTCTTCCATGATCGAGGCCATGCGCTTCGGCCGCATCGAGATCGCGTATTTCGGTCCATTCTCCTATGTTCTTGCCAAATCGAAAGCGCAGGGTATCGAGCCGTTTGCGGTCGGGATCGAGCGCGGCTCGCCCACCTACAACTCGGTCGTGGTGGCGCATGTCGGCGGTCCGGTCGCAGCGCTCGCGGATATCCGCGGCAGGGATTTCGGCTTTGGCGATCAGGCCTCCACGTCGAGCCATCTGATCCCGCGCGCTCTGCTGCTGAAGAATGGTCTTGACGCCGGCAAGGACTACCGGCCGGTTCACCTCGGCACGCATGATGCAGTCGCACGCGCCGTGCAGAACGGCCAAGTCCCCGCGGGTGCGCTCTCGAAGGCCATTTTCGAGACGCTGCTCGAGCGCAAGATCGTCGATGGCGACAAGGTCCAAGTTATCGCCACCTCGGCTCCAATCCCTAACTATCCGATGGTGATGCAAGGCGACCTCGCTCTCCAACTCAAGGACGCGATCCGAGAGGCGTTCCTGCAGCTGAAGGATGCTGAAATCCTCAAATCCTTCCGCGTGCAGGGTTTCGCGGCGACTGATGACAAAGCCTACGATGTGCTGCGGGAGACTGCGAAGATTCTCGATCTCGACCTGTCGAAATTGCGAGGATGATCACGACCGTCGCGCGTCACAGCGCGATTCTTGCCGAGGAGCGACGTGCCGCGAGGAAGCCGGCCGCTTGCCTGGCAACGATTGCGTTCGTGTGTGTGGCCGCGCTGTGGGCGACCGGTTTTTTCGACGCTGAGCGCTTGCTCGAGGGCGGGCCGGCTTTGGCGCAGCTGTTGCGCGAAATGGTGCCGCCGGATTTCGGCCGCTGGCACAGTTGGCTCAAGCCGCTCGCCGATACGCTCGCGATGTCGATCGCCGGCACGGCGCTCGCAGTCTTGATCTCGCTTCCGCTGGCGCTGTTGTCGGCCGCAAACACCTCCCCGCATCCGGTGATTTATCAGGCATTCCGCATCGTGCTCAGCGGACTGCGCTCGGTGCCGGAGCTCATCATGGGCATCATTTTTGTGGCTGCGGTGGGCTTCGGGGCGCTGCCCGGCGTCCTTGCGCTTGCGCTGCACTCAACCGGAATGGTTGGCAAATTCTATGCCGAAGCAATCGAGCACGTCGATCCGCGACCGATCGAGGCCGCGCGCGCAGCGGGTGCGAGTTCGTTCCAGGTCATCACCCATGCGGTTCTGCCTCAGGTGCTGCCCCAACTCGCCGATATCACGATCTACCGCTGGGAGTATCATTTTCGCGCCTCGACGGTCCTCGGTATCGTCGGCGCGGGAGGCATCGGCTTCGAGCTGATCGCCGCGTTGCGCATCATCAAATATGATCAGGTCTCGGCGATCCTTCTCACCATCCTCATGTGCGTGATCGTGGTGGACGGCATCGGCGCGCGGCTGCGCAGAAGGTTGAAATGAAAGGCGCTCGGCCGCGCATCGTTGTCAGTAATTGGGTGCATGACGAGGTGCTCGCGCGCCTTGCTGCCCTTGGCGAGGTGCGGGCCAATCGCACGCGCCTGCCCTGGTCGCGGAGGGAATTGACCGAGCGCGCCGCTTCGGCTGACGCGCTGCTCGCTTTCATGACGGACCATGTGGACGCCGACTTTCTCAGCGCGTGCCCGCGCCTCAAGGTGATCGCATGCGCCCTCAAGGGCTTCGACAATTTCGATGTCGCGGCTTGCACGGCGGCCGGCGTGTGGGTCACGATCGTTCCTGACCTTCTCACCAATCCAACGGCCGAGCTTGCCATCGCATTGGCGCTTGGGCTGGGGCGAAATTTGCGCGAGGCTGACGCCCTCGTGCGCACCGGCGCGTTCAAGGGTTGGCGGCCAATCCTTTACGGCACCGGGCTCGACCAGTCCGTCGTCGGGATTGTCGGGCTGGGCGCCGTCGGCAGGGCAATCGCAACGCGTCTGTCCGGCTTCGGCTGCCGCCTCCTCGGGGTCGATCCCGGCAGGGAGCCGCCGGCGGGAATAGTCCCCTGCGATCTACTGCGCGCCCTCGCGGACAGCGATTACATCGTCTTGGCCGTTCCACTCGCTCCCGACAGCGTTCATCTGATCAGCCGCGATGCGCTCAAGCGCGTAAAACCCGGCGCGCTGCTGATCAATGTCGGACGCGGATCGGTGGTGGACGAAGCCGCCGTGGCCGACGCCCTCGAGGATGGCACCCTGGGCGGCTATGCGGCCGATGTTTTCGAAATGGAGGACTGGGCGCGCCCGGATCGGCCGGCTGGGATCGAGCCGCGATTGCTGTCGCATCCGCGGACGCTGCTCACGCCCCATCTCGGTTCGGCGGTTGATCGAGTGCGTCGTGAAATCGCGCTGCAGGCCGCCGACGATATTGTCGAGTCGCTTTGCGGTCGTACACCGCGACACGCCATCAACAGGCCGCGTCCGCTTGTTCGTGCTGCGCAGGTCAGCGCGGACCCATCTCCGCCCTGATCTCCGCGCGCAACGCGTCGATCGAGACCAGGCCTTTGGTTGTTTCCAGGTGCCAGAAGGCCCAGCCGTTGCAGGCTTCCAGGCCCTGCGCCAGTGCGCCGATCCGATGGATGGAGCCGACGGTCTCTCCGAGCGCAATGGCGCCATCCGCGCGCACCAGTGCCTTGACCTTGCGTTTAGCGTCGCACAGGCGCGCGCCCGGCAGCACCAATCCGCGCTCGATCAGCGCGGCGAATGGCACCCGCGGCGCCTCCCGCGCGGTCTGGAACGGCGCAAGCGCCGGCTCCGGCAGCGGCGCGACCGATGCGATGCGCGCTTGCGCAGCCGCGGCATAGCCCGCATCCCGCTCGATTCCGATGAAGCGCCGGCCCAGGCGCTTCGCTACCGCGCCGGTCGTGCCGGTGCCGCAGAACGGGTCGAGCACGAGGTCGTCGGGCCGCGAGGATGCGAGAATCACCCGCGCCAGCAGCGCCTCGGGCTTTTGCGTCGGATGCAACTTCCTGCCGTCGCCGCCCTTGAGGCGTTCCTCGGCGGTGCAGAGCGCGAGGATCCAATCCGAGCGCATCTGCACATCGTCGTTGCCGGCTTTGAGCGCTTCGTAGTTGAAAGTGTAGCCCTTGCCGCCAGGTTCGCGTGCCGCCCAGATCAGGGTCTCGTGCGCGTTGGTAAAACGGCGCCCGCGAAAGTTCGGCATGGGATTCGATTTGCGCCACACCACGTCATTGAGGATCCAAAAGCCCAGATCCTGCAGGATCGTCCCGACGCGGAAGATATTGTGGTACGACCCGATCACCCAGAGCGTCGCCGAGCGCTTCATGACGCGCCGGCACGCGATCAGCCAAGCGCGGGTAAAATCGTCGTAGGCGGAAAAGCTCGAGAACTTGTCCCAGGCGTCGTTGACCGCGTCGACGCGCGAATCGTCCGGACGCTTGAGGTCGCCCTGCAGCTGCAGGTTATAAGGCGGGTCGGCAAAAACGAGGTCGACCGATTCCGCCGGCAGCGCTGCCATCTCGGCAACGCAGTCACCGATCAGAACTCGGCCGCGCTCGAACGCCTCAGAACTGACGCGGGGCGCCCGATCGGACGCCCCGCGACGCGATGCTACCATGATTCAGGACTCTGACTCAGGCGACGCGGCCGGTGACGCGGGACCTACAACCGACCCGGCGCACTATGGGTGCCCAAAGTAAAAATCGGCTTAATCGGGCCAGCCCGGTCCTGGGAAAGATGTGTCCGGCAACTATATTGACCAAAGCGCGTTGATCCGTGCGGTAGACTTACGCGAGGGCCGCGGCGATCCTCGGCGAGCGGCCGAGCTAAGGAGGAGGGAAGCCATGCGACTGGACGATCTTCCGGAAAGCGGCAACGTCGAAGATCGACGCAGCGAGGGCGGTTTTGGCGGTGGGGGCGGCGGCTTTGGCATCCCGATCGGCGGCGGCGGCCTGGGCATCGGGACGATCGTGGTGCTCGGCCTCATCGGCTGGGCGCTCGGGATCGATCCGAGCATTCTCATCGGCGGCGCGGAAATCTTGACCAGCCCCAGCCAGCCCCAGGTGCAGGCGCCCTCAACGGCGCGCCGTACGGGCGCACCCCAGGACGACATGGGCCGCTTCGTGAGCAAAGTGCTCGGCAGCACCGAGGTGCAGTGGAAGCAGGTCTTCGCCAGAGACGGCAAGACTTACCGAGCGCCGGTTCTGGTCCTCTACCGCGGCGCGACGCAAGCGAGTTGCGGCGGGGTGGCGCAGAGCGCCATGGGACCGTTTTATTGCCCGTCCGACCAGAAGGTCTATCTCGATACCTCGTTCTTCGATCAGATCGCGACGCGCTTTCGCGGCTGCGATGTCGGCAGCAAGGCCTGCCAGTTTTCCGAGGCCTATGTGATTGCGCATGAGGTCGGCCATCACGTGCAGAATCTGCTCGGGATCCTACCGAAGGCGCAACAGGCGCAACGCGCGGCCGACAGCAAAGCGGCAGCCAATCACATCCAGGTACAGGTGGAGTTGCAGGCCGACTGCCTCGCGGGAGTCTGGGCGAACCGCGAGAACGAAAGCCTCAAGAGCGAGGGCAAATCGGCATTCATCGAACCGGGAGACGTGGAGGCCGCCCTGCGCACCGCAGCCGCCATTGGCGACGATACGCTGCAGCGGAGGGGTCAGGGCTACGTGGTCCCGGATTCGTTCACGCATGGCAGCGCGGAGCAGCGCCAGCGTTGGTTCACCGCCGGCTTCAAGTCGGGCTCGATCTCCAGCTGCAACACCTTCGCTTCGGCGCAGCTGTGAGCGACGCGTGAGCGTGAGCCGTCGGGGCAGGGCGGCCCAAGGCGCGGGAAGAATTCGTCTGATGCGGGCGAGCAGGCGTCGCGTCATGCCCAGCCGTACCCGACCCACGCCACAGGTGCAGGCGTGAAACCAAGGCGCGCGATGCCGGCGGCCCGCAAACAATTAGCTGCTCGCCTTGGTCGCCCTGCTGATTGCCACACGCGGCCCGCTATCGTGTAAGTGACGTGTCATGCCCGGAATCGACGAAAGCAGGCAATTCATAGCGCTGAAGATCGCCGTGCTGACGGTGTCGGACACCCGCGACCTGGCCGACGACAAATCCGGCGCCACGCTGGTCGAGCGCATCGAGAAATCCGGCCATGCGGTTGCCGCCCGCGCGATCGTCAGCGACGACGTGGAGAAGATCCGCGCCCGCATCAAGGGCTGGATCGCGGACTCTGCCATCGACGTCATCATCACCACCGGCGGCACCGGCTTCACCGGCCGTGACGTGACCCCGGAGGCGCTTGAACCCTTATTCGAGAAGCGCATGGACGGATTCGCCACGCTATTCCTGATGGTGAGCCACGCCAAGATCGGCACTTCGGCGATTCAGACGCGCGCGACCGCTGGCGTTGCCGGCGCCACTTACATTTTCTGCCTTCCCGGCTCTCCCGGCGCCTGCCGTGACGGCTGGGACGATATTCTCGTGCATCAGCTCGACTACCGCTACCGGCCCTGCAATTTCGTCGAGATCATGCCGCGCCTCGACGAGCATTTGCGCCGCGCCAAGGCGAAGGGCGCAACGGTGTGACGCGACGTTTCTGACTAGGTCTTGCTCTGCACGAAGGCGCCGATGCGCTCGATCGCCGCGCGCGCTTCCGGCACCAGCCGCGCCCAGAGGTGCCAGGCGTGCGGCATCCGCGGCCAGATCTCGAGCTCGACCTGGCATCCCGCGGCGCGCATGCGCTCCGCCATGCGCACGGAATCGTCGAGCAGGACCTCGTCGCTCCCGACTTGAATGAGCGTGGGCGGCAACCCGGTGGGATCGCCGTAGAGCGGAGAGGCATAAGGTGTGCGCGGATCGGCGCCCGCGAGATAATAGCGCGCCAACCGTGGCGCCTCTTCGCTTCGGATCATCGCATCGGCATCGGCGTTGAGCCGCAGCGAAGGGCCGGTCAGCGCAAGGTCGGTCCAAGGCGAAAGCGCGACGGCCGCCGCCGGCAGGCGAGAGCCTTCGTCGCGCAGCTTGAGCAGCAGCGCCAGGGCGAGCCCGCCACCCGAGGATTCTCCTACAACCGCCATCTGCCGCGGGTCCGTGCCTTCCGCCACCAGCGCGCGATAGGCTTTGACGGCATCCTCGAGCGCCGCCGGAAACGGATGCTCCGGAGCAAGCCGAAAGTCGATAATGAATACCTGGGCGCGGGCGGCCGCGGCGAGGCGCCAAATGAAGTCGCGGTAGAGCACCGGCGTGCCCGTGGCGTGGCCGCCGCCATGGAGGTAGAGCATGGACCGCCCGCCGCGCGCTTCAGGAGTAACGACCGCGACCGCTTTGACCCCATCGAGATCGACGCGCCGCACCCGCGTATCCTTCGGCGGTGCCGGCACAAGTCGGCCGAGACATGCAAGCTGCTTTCGCCATGCTTCAAGCGTCGACTCGCGCCGGCCCTTGCGCTTGAAGAAGAAACGCAGCCCCAAGCGCAGGAGCTCGGCGCGCAGACTCATCGGCGGCTCCTGCTCACTTCATGACCCCGCGAAGCTCACTGCCGCCGCTGCGGGTCCAGCTCCAGTTCCCAGGTCTCGCCGACGACGGGGGTTCCGAACTCGTCGTGCTCTTTGGTGGCGACGAGCCTGAAGCCGGCCCGCTCGTAGACGTGGCGGGCGGCGGCAAGCACGCTGTGGGTCCACAGCGTGATCATGCGGTAGCGCGCCTCGCGCGCGAAGCGGAGCGCTTCCTCGACCAGCCGCGCGCCGATCCCGAGCCCGCGCGCGCTCGGTTCGACCAGAAGGAGACGCAGCCGCGCCACCGCGTCGGTTTCGCGCACAAGGAAGACCGACCCGACATTCTCGCCGTCCCGTTCGGCGATCCAGCAGCGCTCCCGCCTGGGATCGTGATGGCGGACAAAGGCCGCGACGATTTCCGCCGTCAGCGCTTCGAGCCGTGCGTCCCAGCCGTATTCCTCGGCATAAAGGGCGCCATGTCGGCTGACGATCCAACCCATGTCGCCCGCCCGTGGAGGCCGCAGGATGTAGGGGACGGGCGGCGAAGGGGTCTCGCCCAGGACGTGCTCGATGGTGCCCATGGCAGCGACCAAGCGGTTCTGGTCCGCCTCCGGGAGCTTGCCGATCATGGCGGCGACTTCATCCTGCGAACGCTGGTCGAGCGGAGCGTAGGCCATTCGCCCCTTCACCGTCAGCGACAATAGGCTTTGGCGCCGGTCATGCGGGGAAGGAGTTTTGACGACGAGCCCCCGCTCATTGAACCCGCGCAAGATGCGGCTGAGATAGCCGTGATCGAGGCCGAGCTCGGCGGCGATGTCTGCGGCAGTCGGCTTCTCGCGGTGTGCAAGTTCGTAAAGGACGCGAGCTTCGGCCAGGGAGTACGGACTTTTCAGAAAATCGTCGCGCAACACGCCGATTCGACGGGTGTATGCCCGGTTGAAGCGCCGGACGGCGCCCACGCGCTGGTCAAGCGAATGATCGGACATGGCAATGCCCTCATTCCTCGATATGTGCCAATATCAAATAACTGTGTGACGACGTCAAGTATCTGTTGCCGGTATGGCCATGGCTCCGGATTTCAACAGGACGATGCGACGGCGGCCGATCCGGGACAGCAGATCGCGCTCGGGCGCCTCGACGTCACGGTGGCCGCCGAGCGATCCATAGAAGGCCTTCGCGACGAGCAGACCCTGCATTGCCTTGGGCGTTGCGCCGAGTGCGCTGCGCAGCAGGGCCCATGCTCCGACCAGCGGGGAGTGAAAGGGTGCCAGATCGGGCCGGAAGGTGGCGGCGCAGCTGGCTGCGCATCCCCGCAACTCAGCCTCTTCGATGAAGCGCCTGGTCTCGTCGACCCAGGTTACGTTGGGGACGATGCCGGGGGCCAGGAACAGCAGCCAAGGTCCGCGGGCGGCGTCGGCCGCTGCTTTCAGGCGTATGCCGCGTCGCTCGGTCGAGATCAACACATGACAGCCGGCGCCCTCCGCAATCGCGCCCGTCGCATCGCGCGAGCCGGCATCGGCAATGACCACATCGCGTACGACGCCGGCCGCCGCGCCGGCAACCAGCGCGGCCAGGGTCGGCAGCAGAGCGCGCTCGCTGTCATGCGTGGCAATCACCACGCTGAGCATGAAATCGTTCCCTGCAACGCGCTCACGGCCATCGGTTATTGCCGACGGCTAGCACAAAAGCCGAGACGTCAGTAGCGTGCCTCAGGTGCCCGTTTGCCCGTCGGCCGGCGAGGGGCGCTCGAACCCTCGAAGAAATTGGGCCGGCACCACCCGCCGGCACCACGGACAGTGGCCAGGCACTGCTCGAAACTGTGGAAGCCGCAATTGTACGTTGATGGATCGTAGAAGGCGCACCACGGTCCCGCCTGCGCGCCTGATCCAGTCCCCGCTAGAAGAAACAACAGCGTCGCGCCGCCGATCAATTTGGTCATGGCTTCCTCCAAAGCGGCGCTTTCCGAGATGGGGGCGCCTTCTTTTTCAATATGGGGGCTTGCGGCCTTGCGCGAGCGCGAGACGGCACTATGTTCTTGTTTTGTTCGTACGCCCGTAGTAGGAGTCGCCAATGGCTAGCCAAGCCGCAGCCGTCAAACGCCCGCCGGCGCTCCAGCCCTCCTTGCCAGAGTCCTCCGCGCCGGCGGGCGGCTTTGCGCGGCGAGGCTCGCCACGACACGACGTACGGCCGTGTCCGGCTGCGGTCGACCTCGCGGCTCCCACCGACGGCGAAGTGGCTGTCGAAGCGGCGCGCCGTCGTGGTCGCGGCGCGCAGTCGAACGCGTCGGGACGATACGAGGCCGTGGCGCGAACCGCGTTCGACGACGGCTGGCAGAGCTTCGAGGAGCTGCCGCCGTTCAAGACCACCGTCACCATCGATTCCACCCGCAAGATCATCACGCGCAACGATTCGCCCGACATTTCATTCGACCGCTCGATCAATCCCTATCGGGGTTGCGAGCACGGCTGCATCTATTGCTTCGCCCGGCCGACGCACGCTTATCTCGGCTTGTCGCCCGGGCTCGATTTCGAAACCAAGCTGTTTGCCAAGCCTGAAGCGCCCAAGCTGCTCGAACGTGAGCTGTCGGCGGCGGGCTACGTGCCGCGCACGATCGCCATCGGCACCAACACCGATCCCTACCAGCCGATCGAGCGGCAGCACCAGGTGATGCGACGCATCCTCGAGGTGCTTGAGCGCTATGGCCACCCGGTCGGCATCGTGACGAAATCAGCGCTGGTGGTGCGCGACCTCGATATCCTCTCCCGCATGGCGGAGCGCAATCTGGTCAAGGTCGCGTTGTCGGTGACCACGCTTGATCCCCAGCTTGCGCGGGTGATGGAACCGCGGGCGGCCACTCCCGCACGCCGTCTGGACGCCCTCGCCAAGCTCTGCGCGGCCGGCGTTCCGGCATCAGTGATGG
>Ga0114129_10004347_pt1 | contig 20006 bp, 23 predicted proteins | sample RhiMetdeltSRZDD1_FD_80071 | JGI IMG/M metagenome (GOLD analysis project Ga0114129, IMG submission 80071) | Populus rhizosphere microbial communities from Tennessee, USA - Rhizosphere MetaG P. deltoides SRZDD1 (version 2) (version 2) | ecosystem: Host-associated > Plants > Roots > Rhizosphere >... | reverse complement strand
TGTTCTCGGTGATCAGCGACGCGCCCTCGCTCACCGCGGCCAACCCGATCGCCATCGGCAGCAGGTCGGTCGCGAACCCCGGATAGGGCAGCGTGACCACGTCGACCGAGCGCGGTCGGTCGTCCATCTGCACGCGGAACCAGTCGGCCCTCGTCTCGACCATCCCGCCCGCGGTGATCACCTTGTCGAGCGCGATCTCCAGGAACCCCGGGTTGATCCCGTGGACGGCCACGTCGCCGCGGGTCATCGCCGCGCCGAAGGCCCAGGTCCCCGCGACGATCCGGTCCCCGACGGTACGGTGTGCCACCGGGTGCAGCTGGTCGACGCCCTCGACCAGCAGTGTGGACGTACCGGCGCCGGCGATCCGCGCGCCCATGTCGGTGAGCATCGCGCAGATGTCGACGATCTCCGGCTCCCGGGCGGCGTTGTCGATCTCCGTGACACCCTTGGCGAGCACGGCCGCCATCAGCAGGTTCTCCGTCGCGCCGACGCTCGGGAAGTCCAGCCAGATCGTCGCGCCGCGCAGGCCGCCGGGCGCGGACGCGATGACGAAGCCGTGCTCACCGGAGATCTCGGCGCCCATCCGCGCCAGCCCGCCGACGTGCATGTCGAGCCCGCGCGACCCGATCGCGTCGCCGCCCGGGTGGGCCACCCGGACGTACCCGCGCCGGGCCAGCAGCGGGCCCAGCACGCAGATGGAAGCGCGCAGCCGGCGGACGAGGTCGTAGTCGGCGTCCGTACCGGGCTCGGCGGGCGCGTCGATCACCACCTCCTCGGTCGTGAAGCCCACGTCGCACCCGAGCCGCCGCAGCACCTCCGCCATGATCGCGATATCGGTGATCCGGGGGACGTTCGTCAACGTCGTGCGGCCCTCGGTCAGCAGGGCGGCGGCCATCAGCTTCAGCGCGGAGTTCTTCGCACCGACCACGGTGACCTCACCGGCCAGCCGTGCTCCACCCACGACCCGGATCACGTCCACATCGGTCATCGTAGGGTCGGGGAGCGCCCGGAGGTCCGGTAGCGAGCCCGGCGCGTAGTCCACCCGTAGGCTTGTGCCCATGGCCGTCCACCTCACCCGTATCTACACCAAAACCGGCGATGCCGGCACGACTGCGCTAGGCAACGGAGATCGGATACCCAAAACCGACCCCAGAATCACGGCGTACGCCGACGTCGACGAGTGCAACGCCGCGATCGGGGTCGCGCTGGCGCTCGGCAATCTGGCCGAAGACGTACGAAACGTGCTTATCTCGGTGCAGAACGATATGTTCGACGCCGGAGCCGACCTGTGCGCGCCCGTCGAGCCGGCGCCGAAGTACCCGCCGCTGCGCATCACGGAGGAGGACGTGACCCGCCTCGAAGGCTGGTGCGACGAGTTCAACGCGCGGGTCGGCAAGCTGGACTCCTTCATCCTGCCCGGGGGTACCGCGGGGGCGGCGTTGCTGCACGTGGCGCGTACGGTCGCCCGGCGCGCCGAGCGGTCGGCGTGGGCACTCATCGCGGTGGACCCGGACCGGACGAACCCGCTCGCCGCGAAGTATCTCAACCGACTGTCCGATCTGCTGTTCATCCTGTCGCGCGTGGCGAACCCGGACGGCGACGTGAAGTGGGTCCCGGGTGGTTCCCGTGCCTGAGGAGGTGTGCCAAGTGACCACGACCGTCGACTCGCCGGACACGGCCGGGGCGCTCGCCCGCTCGGCCGTCGACGCCCGGCTCGCCGCCTGCGCGCAGGTGCTCGGGCCGATCGCGAGCACGTACCGGTGGCAGGGGGCCGTCGAGCAGAGTACGGAATGGCTCGTCGTCTTCAAGTCCACTGTGGAGCGGTACGCCGCGCTGGAGGAGCACGTACGCGGCGCCCACCCGTACGAGCTGCCCGAGATCGTGAGTACCTCGGTCGGCGGTAGCACCGCGTACCTGGGGTGGGTGCGCACCGAGACGGGAACGGCGCCGTGAGGGCCGCCGGGGCGGTGCTCGCGGTCGCGCTGGCGCTGACCGCGTGCGACGACAACCCCGTACCCCTCGCGCCGCTCACGCTCACCTGGCAGTCCGTGACGATGCCGCCGGGCGGGACGATCGCCGACCTCGGCTTCTGCGCCGGGCGCTGGTACGCCGCGGGCGCCGCGTCGGGCCGGCCCACCGCGTGGACCACGACCGACTTCACGGCCTGGACTCCGGTCGCGTTGACCGCCACGACCCCGTACGGGAAACAGGGCTCGTTCGTCTCGGTGGCGTGCCGGGGCACCGACGTCGCGGCGCTCGGCAGCGCCACCGGCGGGATACACGGCAACCCGCGCGTGAGTACGTGGCGCAGCCGGCCCGACGGTGGCTGGACCGAGATCGAGGCGTCCGGCTACCTCTACGGCGGCCAGGAGTCAGGCAGCGTCGACCGCATGATCGCCGGACCCGACGGCTGGCTGATCATCGGCCATCGCGTCAGCCCGACCACACACCAGCGGGGCGCGGCGGTCTGGTTCGCCGCCGACGGGGCCACGTTCCAGCTCGTCGACGACGATCCGGCGCTGCGGTCGAGCCCGCAGAGCTTCACGACGGCGTACGACGCGGCGGCGGTGGGCGACGGCTGGGTACTCGTCGGCAGTGCGGGCTCCGCGATCGACCCGATGCCGGCCGCCTGGGCCTCGGACGACGGGATGCACTGGCGGAAGACCACGGTCGAGGCCAGCCGTCCGGGCGCGGTCGAGCGCGTCGTCGCGTACCCCCGAAGTGGTGTCCTGGGTGTGGGTGACGGCTACAGCTGGCTGGCGACGGAGAACGCCCACGACGCGCTCGACCAGATCGGCCGGACGTGCGACGGCCCGGTGGCGTCCCTGGCGGCGGCCGACCGGACCACGGTCGCGGTCGCGGGCGCGGCGCTGTGCGCGAGCGTCGACGGGATCAACTGGCGCGAGGTGCGGCCGCCCGGAGTGCCCCCGTCGGGTGGCGCGCTGCGCGTGGTGGCCGGCGGAGGGCGGCTGGTCGTCACATCCCTTTCGTCCCTCTGGACAACCGACGCCACAGCTATCAAGCCGTAATTGACCGCAGGAAGATCGGCGGCTGTGGCACGGTAGGGGGCATGGCGGACGCGATCGTCGGGCGCGGCCTGGTCAAGCGCTATGGCACCGTAACGGCTCTGGACGGGCTCGACCTGACCGTCCCGGAGGGTACGGTGCTCGGCCTGCTCGGGCCCAACGGCGCCGGGAAGACCACGACCGTGCGCATCCTGAGTACCCTGCTCAAGCCCGACCGCGGCGAATGCCTGGTCGCCGGCATCGACGTGGCACTGCACCCGCAACGGGTCCGCCGGGTGATCGGCCTGTCCGGCCAGACGGCGGCCGTCGACGAGTACCTGACCGGCCACGAGAACCTGGAGATGGTCGGCCGGCTGTACCACATGGGCCTCGTCGAGGCCCGGGGGCGCGCCCGCGAGCTGCTCGAACGCTTCGACCTGGCCGAGGCGGCCAACCGCCCGGTGAAGACGTACTCCGGCGGCATGCGGCGGCGGCTCGACCTGGCCGCCGCGCTCGTCATCTCGCCACCGATCATCTTCCTCGACGAGCCGACGACGGGCCTCGATCCGCGTGGCCGGCTGGGTATGTGGGAGGTGATCAACGAGCGGGTCCGCGCCGGCACGACGCTGCTGCTGACGACGCAGTACCTGGAGGAGGCCGACCAGCTCTGCGACGACATCATCGTGATCGACCACGGCAGGAGCATCGCGCACGGCAGCCCGGCCGAGCTCAAGCAGCGGGTCGGCGGCGAGCGGCTGCACGTGGCGCTGTCCGACCGCGGCGACCTGGATACGGTCCGGCAGATCCTGGCCGAGGTCGGAACCCCGCCGGCGGTCGACGAGGAGCTGGTCGAGGTCAGCATCCCGGTCGACGGTCCCGCCCCGCGGGTGCTGATCGAAGCCGTCCGCCGGCTCGACAAGGCCGGCATCGAACCGCGCGACATCGGCATCCGTGGCGTCACGCTCGACGACGTGTTCATGCAACTGACGGGGCAGCCGCCGCGCGAGGAGGAGCAGGCATGAGCGCAGGAGCGAGGCAACGGCCCGCACCACGACGGCGGACGAGCGCCGAGCGCCGGAGCGAGGAGCGGGCATGAGCGCAGGAGCGAGGCAACGGCCCGCACCACGACGGCGGACGAGCGCCGAGCGCCGGAGCGAGGAGCGGGCATGAGCGCGTTTCCGGGTGCGGCGCGGCATGGCGCGTCCGACGGGCTGCGCGCCGCCCTGCACGACGGCTGGGTCGTCACGAAGCGCAACCTGACCAAGATCAAACGGATCCCCGACCTGCTGATCTTCTCGACGATCCAGCCGATCATGTTCGTGCTGCTGTTCGCGTACGTCTTCGGCGGCGCCATCCAGGTGCCCGGCGTGAACTACCGCGAGTACCTGATGCCCGGCATCTTCGTCCAGACCGTCGCGTTCGGCTGCGCGGTCACCGCGATCGGGCTCGCCGACGACCTGCAGAAGGGCATCATCGACCGGTTTCGCTCGCTGCCGATGTCACGGGCCGCCGTACTCGTCGGGCGCACCACGTCCGACCTGCTCAACAACGTGCTCGTGACCGCGGTCATGTCGATCACCGGGCTCCTCGTCGGCTGGCGCATCCACAACGGCTTCGCCAAGGCGGTCGCCGCGTACCTGTTGCTCTTCCTTTTCGGGTACGCCATGTGCTGGATCGCCGCCGTCATCGGGCTCTCGGCACGCTCGGTCGAGGTGGCGCAGAGCGCGGGTCTCATCTGGATCTTCCCGTTGACGTTCGTATCCAACGCCTTCGTCGCGACCGATACGCTGCCCGGGTGGCTGCAGCCGGTCGCCGACTGGAACCCGATCTCGGCCGTCGTCCTGGCGCTACGCGTCCTGTGGGGCAACACGGGCCTGACGCAGGGTACGGGGTTCCCCGCCGACCACCCGATCCTGCTGTCCCTGCTCTGGATCGCGCTGATCCTCGTCATCTTCGTACCGCTGGCGATCTCGAAGTACCGCAAGGCGGCGACCCGCTGACCGGGGCCCCGCCGCTTCGCGATCCGCCCTCACATCGCGATCAACACGGAACGGGCGTGCGGACGCGGACGCGGACGTTGATCGCGGTCTCCGGTGCGGACATCAAGTGGCGATACGCAAACGCACCGCAGACGGCGATCAACGCCCCGAGTGCCGGACAGTGACCGCCCGCAAGATCGCGATGTGAGGGCGGAACGTGAAGCGGCGCTTCGCGATCCGCCCTCACATCGCGATCAACACGGAATGGGCGTGCGGACGCGGACCCGGCAGCGCACGGGAGTAAACGGTCTCGACCACGACGAACGCGCGCCAAAAACAGGCCGACCCGTCCGCGCGGACGTTGATCGCGGTCTCCGGTGCGGACATCAAGTCGCGGTGCGCAAACGCACCGCGGACGGCGATCAACGACCGCCAGGCCGGGCCCGCCCAGCCCGCAAGATCGCGACGCGCGGTGCGGATGTCGACTCCCGGTGCGCAAACGCACCGCAGACGGCGATCAACGACCGCGCGGACCGCGCCCCGCCCGCGCAGACCCACACCCGCGCGAAGATCGCGATGCCCGCGGACCGCGATCAACGCCGTGAGCCGGGTCAGGTCGTGCGCCACCGGCGTTTCGAGTTCGCGGCGCCGGGGGGTGCCGACTCGAGCCACGACAGGAAACCGGTGACCGTCGACTCGGCCATCGCGATCTCGACGTTCTCCTGCTGGGACCGGCAGCGCAGGATCACCCAGTCGTCCGGCAGGACCAGACGCTCCGGGCCGTCGGGCACGCGCCGGCTCTCCACCGCCAACCCGCGGCGGGCCAGGACCCGCCGGGGCCCGAACGCGAGGCTGAACATGCGGTACCACAGGAACTCGTCCGCGCCGAACCGGGCGAACCCGGGGGCCCAGCCACGGCCGGTGACCATAGTGGACAGTCGCAGGCTTGACTCGATCGTGCCGCCGCCCCGCGCAATGAACCCGCGACGCAGGAACACCACCGCTACCATGCCGAACGCCGCGAGGATTCCGATCCCGGTCCAGATCAGAATCCACATCGCCGTGGACCTAGCGTGCCGGCTTGGCGGCGGGCTCGCAGCTTTCGGCGAGCACCGTCACCCCGTTCGCGCCGACGGAGAGGAAACCGCCGGATACGTCGTAGGCCATCTCCTGGCCGCCCGCGAGCTTGATCCGCACCTGGCCCGGCTCGGCGAGCAGGCCGAGCAGTGGGGCGTGCCCGGGCAGTACGCCCAGCTCACCCTCGGTCGTGCGGGCGACCACCATCTCGGCCTCGCCCGACCAGACCTTCTGCTCAACCGCGACGAGCTCCACGTGCAGCTGCTTGGCCACGCTGACTCCTGGTAATCGACGGCCCCCGTCCGGGACCCTGAGTGTAGACCCGGGTTAGTCGGACTTGGTGAGCTCGTGTGCCTTGCGCTCCAGGTCCTCGAGTCCACCGCACATGAAGAACGCCTGCTCGGGGTAGTGGTCGTACTCACCCTCAGTAAGCTTCTTGAACGCCTCGATCGTCTCCTTGACCGGGACGAACGAACCCTCGACGCCGGTGAACTTGGCCGCCGCAAACGTGTTCTGCGACAGGAAGCGCTCGATCCGGCGGGCCCGGCCGACCGTGATCTTGTCCTCCTCGGACAGCTCGTCCATACCCAGGATCGCGATGATGTCCTGCAGGTCCGTGTACCGCTGGAGGATCCGCTTCACCTCGGAGGCCACGTTGTAGTGGGTCTCCCCCACGAACTCGGCCGCGAGGATGCGGGACGAGGACGCCAGCGGGTCGACCGCCGGGTAGATGCCCTTGTCCGAGATCCGCCGCTCGAGGTTGGTGGTCGCGTCGAGGTGGGTGAACGTCGTGTGCGGCGCCGGGTCGGTGTAGTCGTCGGCGGGTACGTAGATCGCCTGCATCGAGGTGATCGCGCGCCCCCGGACCGACGTGATCCGCTCCTGCAGCTCGCCCATCTCGTCGGCGAGCGTGGGCTGGTACCCCACCGCCGACGGCATCCGGCCGAGCAGCGTCGACACCTCGGAACCGGCCTGGGTGAACCGGAAGATGTTGTCGATGAACAGCAGCACCTCCTGGTTCTTCACGTCCCGGAAGTACTCGGCCATCGTCAACGCGCTCAACGCCACCCGCAGACGCGTACCCGGCGGCTCGTCCATCTGGCCGAACACGAGCGCGGTGTCCTTGATGACGTCCGCCTCGGTCATCTCCAGGATCAGGTCGTTGCCCTCACGCGTACGCTCGCCGACGCCCGCGAACACCGACGTACCGCCGAAGTTGTGCGCGACCCGGATGATCATCTCCTGGATGAGCACCGTCTTGCCCACACCCGCGCCGCCGAACAGGCCGATCTTGCCGCCCTTCACGTACGGGGCGAGCAGGTCGAGCACCTTGATGCCGGTCTCCAGCATCTCGGTCTTGGGTTCGAGGTCGGCGAACGCCGGAGGCTTGCGGTGGATCTCCCACCGGTCCTCGGCCTCGATCGTCTCGCCCTCGGCGAGGTTGAGGCACTCGCCGATCGCGTTGAACACGTGGCCCTTGGTGGCGTCGCCGACCGGGACCGTGATCCGCTCGCCGGTGTCGGTCACCTCGGCGCCGCGTACGAGACCGTCGGTCGGTTGCATCGAGATCGCCCGCACCATGTTGTCGCCCAGGTGCTGGGCGACCTCCAGCGTCAGCGTCTTCGTGCCGCCGCCGAGCGTGACGTCGACGTGCAGCGCGTTGAAGATGTCCGGCATCGCGTCGCGCGGGAACTCGGCGTCGACGACCGGACCGATGATCCGGACGACCCGTCCGATGGCCGCCTCGGAAGCGTCGGGGGACTGCGTTTCGCGGCGCTCGCTCGTGGTGGTCATTCTTCACTCCCTGCCGCGGCCAGCGCGTTGGCGCCGCCGACGATCTCGCTGATCTCCTGGGTGATCTCGGCCTGCCGGGCGGAGTTCATCTGCCGCGTCAGGGTCTTGACCATCTCGTCTGCATTGTCCGTCGCGGCCTTCATCGCCCGCCGCCGGGCCGCCGACTCGCTCGCCGCCGCGTCGATCAACGCGGCGTAGATGCGCGTGTTGATGTACTTCGGCAGCAGCGCGTCGAGCAGTTCCTCGGCCTCCGGCTCGAACTCGTACGAGGGGAGCGGGCCGGTCGCCTCCTGCTCCTCGACGACCATCGGGGCGAGGAAGTTCGCCACCGGAATCTGGGTCATCAGCGACCGGAACTGGGTGTGTACGACGTGCAGCTCGTCGACGCCGAGGATGCCGTCGGGCCCGTGGGCCGGTACGCCGGCCGTGTCCACGTCGTCCGCCCCGGCCACGAACGCCTTGATCAGCGTCTCGCCGATCTCCCGGGCGTCGGCGAACGTGGGCTGCTCGGAGAAGCCCGTCCAGCTCTGCTCGATCTCGCGGCTGCGGAACCGGTAGTACGTGACGCCCTTGCGGCCCACCACGTACAGGGCCACCCGCTTGCCCTCCTCGCGGAGCCGGGCGATCAGCTGCTCGGCCGTACGCAGCGCGTTGGCGTTGTACCCGCCGCACAGCCCCCGGTCGCTCGTGATCACCAGTACGCCGGCCCGCCGTACGACCGGCCGGCCCGTGAGCAGCGGGTGGTCGAGGTTGGCGCTGGACGCGAGCGCGGTCAGCACGTCGGTGATCGCGTACGCGTACGGCTGCGACGCCGCCACCCGCTCCTGCGCCTTGGCGATCCGGCTGGTCGCGACCAGCTCCATCGCCTTGGTGATCTTCTTCATCGAGCGGGTGGTACGGATCCGCCGGCGGAGCAGGCGAAGCTGACCGGCCATCGTCAGCTCCGGCGCGGGACGTGTCGAGTGACCTTCTCGCGCGACTCGGCGCCTTCCTCCATGGCCTCCGCCTCGGCCTCGTTCACGCGGATACCGGCGTCCTTGCCGAGGAACTGCTCCCGGAAGTGGGTCACGGCCTCCTCGAGCGCGGCGATGATGTCGTCGTCCCAGGTACCCTCGCCGATCTGCTGCAACGTCTCCTTGCGGTTGTGGCGCAGGTACTGCAGGAACTCGGTTTCGAACCGCCGTACGTCGCCGACCGGGACGTTGTCGAGCTTGCCGGTCGTACCGACCCACACGGAGACGGTCTGCTCCTCGACCGGGTAGGGCGAGTAGTTCGACTGCTTGAGCAGCTCGGTCATCCGGGCGCCCCGGTCCAGCTGGGCGCGCGACGCGCGGTCCAGGTCGGACGCGAAGGCGGCGAACGACTCCAGCTCGCGGTACTGCGCGAGATCCAGGCGCAGCGAGCCCGCCACCCGCTTCATCGGCTTGATCTGGGCGTCACCGCCCACCCGCGACACCGACGTACCCACGTTGATGGCCGGACGCTGACCCTGGTTGAACAGGTCGGTCTCCAGGTAGATCTGGCCGTCGGTGATGGAGATGACGTTGGTGGGGATGAACGCGGAGATGTCGCCGGCCTTGGTCTCGATGATCGGCAGGCCGGTCATCGAACCCGCACCCAGTTCGTCGGACAGCTTCGCGCAGCGCTCCAGCAACCGGGAGTGCAGGTAGAACACATCTCCGGGGTACGCCTCGCGGCCGGGCGGCCGGCGCAGCAGCAGCGATACGGCCCGGTACGCCTCGGCCTGCTTGCTCAGGTCGTCGAAGACGATGAGTACGTGCTTGCCGGCGTACATCCAGTGCTGGCCGATCGACGACCCGGTGTAGGGCGCGATGTACTTGAACCCGGCCGGCTCGGACGCGGGCGCCGCGACGATGGTCGTGTACTCCATCGCGCCGTGCTCCTCGAGGACGCCCTTGACAGACGCGATCGTGGAGGCCTTCTGCCCGATGGCGACGTAGACGCAGCGCACCTGCTTCACCGGGTCGCCGGACTGCCAGTTCTGCCGCTGGTTGATGATCGTGTCGATCGCGACCGTCGTCTTGCCGGTCTTGCGGTCGCCGATGATCAGCTCGCGCTGGCCGCGGCCGATCGGGGTCATCGAGTCGATCGCCTTGATCCCGGTCTGCAGCGGCTCTTTCACCGGCTGCCGGGCCATCACGTTCGGCGCCTGCAGCTCGAGCTCTCGGAAGCCCTCGTTCTCGATCTCGCCGAGCCCGTCGATCGGCTGGGCGAGCGCGTCGACGACGCGACCGAGGAACTTGTCGCCGACCGGCACCGAGAGCACCCGGCTGGTCCGCTTGACCTGCTGGCCCTCCTCGATGCCGGTGAAGTCGCCGAGCACGACGACGCCGATCTCCCGGGTGTCGAGGTTCAACGCGAGCCCGAGCGTGCCGTCCTCGAACTCCAGCAGCTCGTTCGCCATCGTCGAGGGCAGGCCCTCGACCTGGGCGATCCCGTCACCCGCGCTGGTGACGACCCCGACCTCCTCGCGGGAGATCTCCGGCGTGTACGAGGAGACGTAGCGCTCCAGGGCGCCCCGGATCTCCTCGGTGGAGATGGTCAGCTCGGCCATCCTCAGCTTCCTTCGTTCTCGTAGGCGTCGGTGATCTAGTCGGAGGTCGGTGATCTAGTCGGAGTCGGTGTCGGGTCGTCGGAGGCGGTGTCGGATCGGAGGTGTCTCAGCGCCCGGCGAGGGCGATGCGGGTGTCGTGGAGCCGGCGCCGGACCGTCCCGTCCCACCGGGAGTCGCCGACCTGGACACTCATCCCGCCGAGGACGTCCGGGTCGACGGTGACCAGCACGCTGACCTCTCGACCGTATAGCCCGGTGAGCAGAGTGCCCAACCGCTCTTCCTCGGCATCGGTCAGCGGGGCCGCGACCGTGACGTAGGCGACCGAACGCCCCCGCCGCTGGGCGGTCAGCTCGACCAGCCGGGTCAACGAGGCCGCGAACCCGCGCCCGCCCAGGCTGGCGACGGCCAGCTCGCCGAGGCGTACGGTCGCCGGGCTCGCCTTGCCGTCCAGCAGGGCCCGGACAAGCTCGGCCCGCCGCTGCGGGGTGGCCGTGCTGTCGCCGAGCGCCACGGCCAGCCGCCCGTCGCCGTCGACGATCTGGCCGAAGCGGAACAGCTCGTCCTCGACATCCGCGAGCTGCCCGGCCCGTTCGGCCGAGCCCAGCAGGGCGTCGACGCCCAGCAGTTCGGCGGCGTCCAGCAGGTCGGCCCCCGTGGACCACCGGCCGCCGACGAGCGCGGCGAGTACCTCCGCCGTGTCGTCGGTCACCTTCCCGGCGACCAGCCCGCGGAGCAGCTCGACGCGCTCCTCACCCGTACGGGCCGGGTCGGCCAACGCGCGGCGCAGCCGGGGCTCCCGCCGCAGCAGCGCCGCCACCGCAAGGATCTCGTCGGCCACGGTCGCGACGGCCTCCGGCTCGGCACCGGTGACGTACTCCTCGAGGCGCTGGGCCGCGCTCGCGTACGACTCCCGGCTGGCGGCCTGCATCAGCGGGTACCCGCGCCTTCGAGGTCGGCGAGGAACCGCTCCACGGTGCCGCGCTGGCGGGCCTCGTCTTCGAGGGACTCACCGACGATCTTGCCGGCCAGCGTGACCGCGATCTGCCCCATCTCCGTACGCAGCTCGCGGACGATCGTCTGCCGCTCGGCCGCGAGCTGCTCGCGACCGGCCGCGATGATGCGCTCGCTCTCCTCGCGGGCTTCGGCGAGCACGTCGTTCTTGATGTTCGTCGCCTCGGCCCGGGCCTCGTCTCGGATGCGGGCGGCCTCGGTACGCGCCTCGGCGAGCTGCGCCTTGTACTGCTCGAGCGCGGCGTTGGCCTCGGCCTGCGCGGCCTCGGCCCGCTGGATGCCGCCCTCGATCGCGTCGACCCGTGCGCGGAACGTCTCTTCCATACGCGGGAACACGTACTTCATCAGGACGAAACAGAGCAACGCGAAGGCGACGACACCGACCACGATCTCCTGCCAGATCGGCAGGATCGGGTTGTGTTCCGCGGCCTCCTCGACCAGGTACCGCATTGCCTAGACCTTGCCGGCCCAGACGAAGCCGAACGCGACACCGAGCAGCGCGAGCGCCTCGACGACCGCGAAGCCGACCCAGACGTACGGCAGCGTCATGCGCGAGGACTCGGGCTGACGTGCGGTCGACTGGATGTACGAGGCGAAGATCAGACCCACCCCGATGCCGGGGCCGATCGCGGCGAGACCGTATCCGATGGCGGCGAGACTGCCACTTACCTCGGCGAGTTCCATTGCGGAGATCCTCCTGGTTGTTCCGCGTGACTCTCACGCGGGACGGCAGATGGTGATGCGGGGTCGCTCAGTGCTCTTCGGCCAGCGCGCCCTGCAGATAGCTGGAAGTCAGCACGACGAAGACGTACGCCTGCAGGATCGCCACCAGCGCCTCGAGGAAGGTCAGCGCGATGGCCATCGCCCAGGACAGCAACGAGATCGGCTTGAGGAACAGTGCGTCGGAGTTCAGCAGGACAAACCCGCCGAGCGTGAACACGAGCAGGATCACGTGGCCGGCGAACATGTTCGCAAAGAGCCGGACCGCCAGCGTGAACGGCCGGATCAGGAACGTCGAGGCGAACTCGATGGGAATGAGGATCGGCTGCACGTACCAGGGAGCCGGCAGGATCAGGGTGTTGCGGAAGTACCGCAGGCCGAACCTCCGGAGACCCTGATAGATGAACAGCACATAGCTGATCACCGCGAGGATCACCGGGAACGCGATGTGGGAGTTCGGCGATATCTGAATGAACGGGACGATCCCGAAGAGGTTGGTGACGAGGAGGAAGCACAGCAGCGTGCACAGGTACGGCGCGAACCGGATGCCCTCCGGCCCGATCAGGTCGGCCGCCACATTGTTACGGGTGAAGCCGTAGATGGACTCGGCCATCCACTGCACCTTGGTCGGCACGAGCTTGGGATTGCGGTACGCGGCGAGGAAGAAGATGAGAATCAGCGCGACGGCGACCCACACCAGTATCGTGAACTTCGTGATCCAGGGGTACGCACCGAACAGACCCGGGAGGTAGAAGTCCTCGACCCCGGGTGGAAACGGCAGGTCGGCCGCGAGGCCGATCGTGCTCCCGATCACCGTGTCCCTTCCTCGTCAGCGAAGTGCTATTGCCCCAGCCGTCGCACGACCAGGTAGATCCCGCCCGCCGCGCCGACGAGTGAACCGATCGCCGTCGCGACGCCACTGGTGTGAAAGTGCCGGTCCACCAGCCAGCCGACGAACCCCCACACCACGATGCCCGCGATGAGGTAGCTCACCGCAGCCCAGCCCTGCCCCGCGCCGGGAGGGGGTCCCGGTCGGTGGGGGCCTTGCGGCGGATGGTCACCGGCCATGACGCCGCGAACGATATCAGTCGTGCCGATCATCGCCGGACGCACCCCCTGGCCGGACGGACATTGACCGGCGTGGCTGGGAGACCGATCCTGGTCTCAGGAACTCTCCTGCTCTCCCCCTCGTTCCCACTCCCCCCAGCTAGGCGGTGCCTGAATGCGCAGGCTCGTCGTCCTCCCCGTCGTCACTCTCAGCATGCTCGCGATCACAGCGTGCGAGGGTCGGGGCCGTAACACCCAGACCCAGAACGTCTCGAACCCCCGCCCCGTGCACTGCACGATCATGGCGGACGGCCCGAAGCGCAACGCCGAGCCGGCCACCACGATCGTCGCGCGGACCCGCTACCGCTGCGACAACCCCGGCGCCGAGACCCTGACCCTGGCCCTCCGCCTGGAACGCCGGTCCGGCAGCACGTGGGTATCGGTGAAGGCGGAGACGGTCACGGCGCGCGGCGCGGATACGCACGCCCAGTTCTTCAAGTACCGCAGCCATCCGGTCACGCTCGCCTGCGCCGCGGGCCAGTTCCGCACCGTCGTCGACTGGACCAAGGTCTCGCGGGGCAAGACCACCAAGGGCACCGTCCGGAGCGGGCCGGCGACCGACCCGTGCGCGCCGCGCCTCTTCAGCTAGCTGGCGGCCTCGGGGGTACGGGGTGCGGCATCGGGGGTACGGGGTGCGGCCGCACGGTCGTGCGTGACCCACCAGATCTGCGCGCCGCTCCACACCGTGACGGCCGCGAAGATGGCCACGCCCATGGGCAGCAGTCCGGCCCAGCCACTGGCCGCCACGGCCGCCATCGCCATGCCGATGACCGTGAACTTGACCAGGTACACACCGAGCCCGACCTTGAGTACGAGCTGCGGGTCGACGGAGTCCGCCCAGGCGATCGCGGCGCTCGACACGGTGTAGCTCGCGACCACCAGCCCGACGCCGGCCGCCGCGCCCGCCGCGCCGACCGGGCCGCGGAACGCGTACCCGACCGCGACGCCGACCAGCAGCAGCACCGCCGAGGCGGCGAGCCCGGCGCCGAGATGGCGCAGCCGTTCCCTCATCCGAGCAGGGCCGCCGTCAACGGGCGTACGGTCGCGTCGATGTCGTCGGCCACCCGGCCGAAGAAACCGTCGCCGCGGCCCCACGGGTCGTCCAGGTCGTCGGTCGGCAACGGGTCGGCGCCGGCGCGTACGCGGTCGACGGCCGCGACCAGCGCGACGCCCCGCGCGTAGACGCCGTCAGGCGTACCGTCCGCCGGCGGCAGGTCGGACAGGTCGGCCTGGGCCAGCAGCCGGCCGAACTGACCGAGGACAAACGTGCGCGCAACCGCGTCCGGGCGCAGGGACACCACGTACTCCACCTGGTCGGCGGTCGCGGTGAGGACCAGGTCGGCCGCGTCGACGAACTCCCCGCGCAGCTTGCGGGCGGCGAAACCGGTGTCGTCGCCACCCCGGGCGAGGACCTGCCGGGCCGCGGGCGGGTTCATCGGCTCACCCTCGTGCCAGCCGCCCGTACCGGCGCTCTGGCTGAAGACCAGCTCGGTGATGTCGACGTCGCGGTGGTCCCGGGCGGCCCGCACCAGCAGCCGCTCGGCCATCGGCGACCGGCAGATGTTGCCCATGCACACATGCAGGATCGTGAACGGCGGCACGCTACTCCCCGGCCTCGGCCACGGTCAGGTCCGGCACCACGTCGCGCAGCTTCTCGATCGGGATCGCGCCGGCCCGCAGCAGCACCGGTGTGCCGCTCGTCACATCGACGATCGTGGAGGGTACCGGGTCGGGGCACTCACCGGCCTCGAGGTAGACGCTCACCGCGTACCCGAGCTGCCCCCTGGCCTCCTCGGCGGTGGCTGCGGCGGCGACGCCGGTCTTGTTCGCGGACGACACCGCCATGGGGCCGGTGGCCCGCAGCACCTCCAGCGCGACCGGATGCAGCGGCATCCGTACCGCCACGGTGCCGTGCATGTCACCCAGGTCCCACTGGAGAGTCGGCGAGTGCTCGACGACGATCGTCAGCGCGCCCGGCCAGAACGCCTCGACGAGATCCCGGGCCGCGGGCGGCAGGCCGTAGACCAGGCCGTCGAGCGTGTGCCTCGACCCGACCAGGACCGGGGGCGGCATCTGCCGGGTCCGACCCTTCGCGTTGAGCAGGGACTGTACGGCGTACGGCTTGAACGCGTCGGCGCCCAGCCCGTACACGGTGTCGGTCGGCAGCACCACCAGGTCGCCGCGCTGGACCGCCTCGATCGCGGCCTGGATCCCGCGATCGCGGTCGGCGGCGGTACGGCAGTCGAACAGCGTCACGGGGTGCAGTCTGCCACGCGGCCGGTGGCGAACCGGGGCAAGCCCGCCAGATCGCGATGATCCTCGATGTCTGTGTACGCCCCGTCGGCGCGGAGCAGATCGGGTACGGCGACCGCATGGGTGTCGTCGTGCTCCACGCCGAGCCAGCCGCCGGGGCGGAGCAGGGTGGCCGCCCGCGCGACGATCGGCCGGATCACCGCGAGGCCGTCCGGCCCCCCGAACACCGCCTCGGCCGGGTCGTGGTTGGCGACCTCGGGCGGGACAGGCGTGCCGTCGGGCACGTACGGCGGGTTGCACAGGACGAGGTCCACGCGACCGTCCAGTGTGGACAGAGTCGTGGGGTCGGTGGCGTCGCCGGCGACGATGGTGATCGCCGGATCGCCCGCCGCGCGCCGGGCGTCGGCGTTGCGCCGCAACCAGTCGAGCGCGGCGGGAGCGCGCTCCACCGCGTACCCGACGATGCCGGGAGCCTCATGGGCGACGGCGAGCGCGATGGCCCCGGAGCCCGCGCACAGGTCGACGACGACGGCCCCCGCCCCGATCCGGGTCAGCCCCCAGTCGACGAGCAGCTCGGTCTCCGGGCGGGGGACGAACACGCCCGGGCCGACCGCGAGATCGAGCCAGCGGAACCCGGCCGTACCCATCAGGTGCTGCAGCGGCACCCGCCGGGCCCGGGCGGCGACCAGCTCCTGGTAGGCACGCAACACCCGTGCGGTGAACCCACCGGCCGCGGCCAGCCGGCTGCGCGGCACCCCCAGCGCGTGCGCCGCCAGCCACTCGGCATCGACGCGTGCCGAAGCGACACCGGCTCTGGCCAGCTGCTGCGTCGCGGCGGTGATAACCGCCGATACGGATGGCTCCCGATCTGCTTCCGACACGTCATAATCATCCTGCGCAATACGATGGAACTTCCATCCGACCCACCCGAGACTGGCCCACCCCCGTTCGGAAGGAACCGCACGTGTCCACGCCCGGTGCTGCCGCTGACTCCACCGACGTGCTCGCCCCTGTGTACGACCTCCTGCACACCGGCCGGTTCACCGAGGCGGAGGCGATCGTCCGGCGGTTCACCGCGGAGGCGCCGCGCTCGTACGAGCGGTGCCACGCGCTCATCCTGCGCATCACCATGCTCGTCAGCCTCGGACGCACCGAGGAGCTCGTCGGGGCCGTCGACGACGCGCTGGTCGAGACGCGGGGGCGCCCCGAGCCGTACCTGCACGGGCAGCTGCACGCCCTGGCCGCCCTGGCCGCCAACCGCAGCGGCGGGCTCGTGCAGACCGTCATGCACCTCGTGCGGTCACAGCGGGCGCTGCGGGCGATCACCGAGCCGGACAACCTGACGCCGTGGGGCTGGTACAACCTCGCGATGGCGTACTCCTACGCCGGCATCCACGGGTACGCGGTGAGCGCGATCGAGATGGCCCGCAAGATCGGCGCGGTCGTGGGCGTCCCCGACGAGGCGCTCGCCACGCCGGGCATCCGGCTGCGGTTCGCCACCTGGCACGACCACCACGGGGACACCGCCTCCTGCCTGCGCATCCTCTGCGACGTGGCCTCCGAGTACATGCGGCTGGAGCGGGAGGGCCGGGTGCCGCTGGTCCGGCCGACCGCGGTGCCCTTCTACGGGTACGCGGCGGCCCGGCTCGCCGCGCTGGGCCGGCAGTCCGATGTGGACTGCCGCGAGCTGTTCGCGCACATCGACGAGGGCCGCCGCAGCCGGGATCTCGTCGCGCTCGGCGAGGCCTGCCTGGCGATCAACGAGGGGCGACCGATCGAGGCCCTCGCCCGGCTCGGCTCGGCCGACGTGTCCGCCGAGACCGTGGGCCCGGCCGAGGTCGACCGGCTGATGGCGCTGGCGCACGTACGGGCCGGCGACTTCCGCTCCGCGTACGAGGCCGACCGGCGCGCGTTCCGCATCGCGGCCGAGTACGGCGAACGGCTGCGCGAGGTCTTCGTCGAGGGCGTGGCGGCCCGGCTCGACCACGAGGACCTGCGACGGACGGTCGAGCGGTACGCCGACGAGGCGCTCACGGACGCGCTCACCGGCCTGCCGAACCGGCGCCACCTCGAGCAGTACGTGGCCGGGATGGTGCAGCGCGGCGAGGAGGCCGTCGTCGGCGTCTGCGACATGGACGGCTTCAAGGCGGTGAACACGCGCCACGGCCACCTCGCCGGTGACCTCGTCCTGGAACGCGTGGCCGCGATCGTCCACCGCGTCATGCGCCGGGGCGACTTCGTGGCGCGCTACGGCGGGGACGAGTTCGTGGTCGTCCTCCCCCGTACGTCGCTCGCCGAGGCCGCCGAATGCGGCGAACGTATCCGGGCCGCCGTCGCCGCCGAGGACTGGTCCGCCCTCGTCCCGGGTACCCCGGTCGGCGTGAGTATCGGCTGGTCGGAAGTCGTTGGGCCGCGGATGCGGCTGCGCGAGGCGCTCGTCGAGGCGTTCGAAGCGGCCGACCGCGCGATGCTGGAGGCAAAAACCGGCCCCCGCCGCACCGCCCGGGCGTCCTGAGCGCGGCCGCCCGCCGCGCCCGGCGCTTGCCCGCCGCGCCCGGCGCTTGACCCGCCCGCGATGATCGCCGTGGGCGGTGCGGATGCGCAGTCGCGCTGCGCGTTCGCACCGCGGACCGCGATCAACCCGCCCGCCGCCTAACCACTAGTCAGCAACACGCGGCAACACGCCACGACACGCCGTGCAAGAGAGCCGTCACGCCCGCCGCAGCTCGTCGTCGCCGGCCAACCGAGCCGCGCGGTCGGCCGTCGCGAGCGCGTCGAGCACCGCGTCCAGGTCGCCACCCAGCACCAGGTCCAGGTTGTACGCGGTGAACCCGATGCGGTGATCGGTGATGCGGTTCTGCGGGAAGTTGTACGTACGGATGCGCTCCGACCGGTCGACGGTACGCACCTGGGCCTTGCGCGCGTCGTTCGCGGCCGCGGCGGCCTGTTCCTGCGCGAGCTGCGCCAGCTTGGCCCGGAGCATGCGTAGGGCCCGGTCCTTGTTCTGCAGCTGGGACCGCTCGTTCTGGCAGGACACGACGATCCCGGTGGGTACGTGGGTGATGCGTACGGCCGAGTCGGTCGTGTTCACCGACTGTCCACCCGGGCCCGAGGAGCGAAACACGTCGATCCGTAGATCACTGGGATCGATCTCGACCTCGGTCTCGTCCGCCTCGGGCGTGACGAGTACGCCGGCGGCGGACGTGTGGATGCGCCCCTGCGACTCGGTGACCGGCACCCGCTGGACGCGGTGGACGCCGCCCTCCCACTTGAGCCGCGACCAGACGCCGTTGCCGGCGTCGGGTACCCCGCGCGTCTTCACCGCGACGGCCACGTCCTTCAGCCCGCCGAGATCCGACTCCTGCGTGTCGAGTACCTCGGTGACCCAGCCGTGGCGCTCGGCGTACCGCAGGTACATGCGCAGCAGGTCGCCGGCGAAGAGCGCGGACTCCTCGCCGCCCTCCCCCGCCTTGACCTCGAGGATCACGTCGCGGGCGTCGTCGGGGTCGCGGGGTGCGAGCAGCTCGGCCAGCCGCTCCTCGATCTCGGGGATGCGTACGGCCAGCTCGTCGGCCTCGGCCGCGAACCCGGCGTCGTCGGCGGACAGCTCGCGGGCGGCCGACAGGTCGGAGCGCGCCGCGGCCAGCTCGCCCGCGGCCTTGTGTATCGGGGCCAGCTCGGCGAACCGGCGGCCCACCCGCCGCGCCAGGGCCTGGTCGGCGTGGATCGCGGGGTCGGCGAGGCGGCGCTCCAGCTCGACGTACTCGTCGAGGAGCGCGGACAGCCGGTCCTGCGTCATGATCCACCTCCGGACGTCGCGAAACGGCGCCCGGCCCCACTGCGGGGACGGGCGCCGTCGGCGTAGCTACTTGGCGGGCTTGCCGGCCTTCTTGGCGGCTGCCTTCGCGTACTTCTGCTGGAACTTGGCCACCCGGCCGGCGGTGTCGAGCACGCGCTGCTTGCCCGTATAGAACGGGTGGCATGCGTTGCAGGTCTCGACGTGGATCACGCCGTTGCGCGCCGTGCTGCGGGTGGTGAACGCATTGCCGCACGAACAGGTGACTTCGGTCACCACGTACTGCGGGTGGATATCCGGCTTCATGGCCGCAGTTCCTCTCGTCATCGGTCGCCGGGTCGCCGCGATCCCCGTTCGGGAGATTCGGGCGTGAACCGGTACCGGGTCAACGCACCAGTGTGGCACGACACCCCCTCAAACCATGCATCGGCCCAGGGCATTCCCTGCGGCAGACTGCCACCGTGGCGACGTTGACGGTCACGCGCGGGCTGCCCGGATCCGGCAAGACGACCTGGGCGCGGCGGCAGCGGGGCGCGCTCCGGGTCAACCGGGACGAGCTGCGCCGCATGCTGTACGGCGGCTGGCGGGGCACGTCCGCCGCCGAGCTGACCGTCACGCTCGCCCACCGGGCCGCCGTCGACGCGCTGCTCTCCTCCGGGCACTCGGTCGTCTGCGACGACACCAACCTG
>Ga0114129_10004346_pt1 | contig 20010 bp, 17 predicted proteins | sample RhiMetdeltSRZDD1_FD_80071 | JGI IMG/M metagenome (GOLD analysis project Ga0114129, IMG submission 80071) | Populus rhizosphere microbial communities from Tennessee, USA - Rhizosphere MetaG P. deltoides SRZDD1 (version 2) (version 2) | ecosystem: Host-associated > Plants > Roots > Rhizosphere >... | reverse complement strand
GCCGCCTGCGGCGTGTCGAACGTCTTCTGTCTCGCCGGGGCGGTCGGTTTCGTCTGCGGGGAGAGGCCGAGGATGGCGAGCGCGAGAAACGCCCACGAAGCGCGACGGAAACGCGTCTTCGCTCTCATCGCTACCTCCTCCGGCCGCCGCCGCCGCGGGACATTCCGCCGCCGCCCATGCTCGACGCGCCCCGAGAGCTCGATGAGCGCGCGTGGGAGCCGCTCGATCCGCTGAAGGCGCTTCCGCCGCCGGAACCGCGGGAGGACATGTCGCGACCGCCGGCGTAGTTTCCGGCCCCCCCGCCACCGCTGCCTCCCCGGTCGAAGCTGCTCGCCGAGGGTGAGGTACCTCCTCGACTCGCGCCCGGGTTTCCCTGGCCGGCGCTCCGGTTCGCCGCGCCGGCGCCCTCCCGGCTGCGCGCCTGCTGCTGCCGCGCGGATGCCGAGTCCCCGCGCGCTCCGCCGCCGTATTTGTTCGCCGTGGCGCGGTCCTGGTACGGAACGCCGCCCCGGCGATCGCCGTTGTGCTGCCAGTTGCTGTTCCCGGAGCGGTTGATGTTGTTGGTCCGGTTGCTGTTGTTGACGAACGTGTTGTTGTTGTTGATGTTGATCGTGTTGTTACCGCCCCAGCCGCAGCCCCAGCCCCATCCGCCCGAGATCGCGGCGCCCACGGCCATGCCCATGCCGAAGGAGAACAGCGCGGCGCCCGGGACGTACGGCGGGTAATAAACCGGCGGGTACGGATAGACCGGTGGCCCCCAGATCACCGTCGGGCTGTAGCTCGGAACGTAGACGACCTGGGTGCTCGCGGGCTGGATCTCGACGATGGTCTTCGTCTCGATCGTCTTGGTCTCGACCTTCATCTGATCGGTCGACTCGAGCTTCCCGGAGTCCTTTGCCTTCACGCGAAGCGCCTGGACCGCGTTCATCACGTCGTTCTCCTGGGCGAGAAACGCGTTGCCGAGGTCGGTCGTCCACTTGATGTTCTCACTCATGCGTTTCATCACGTCCGGAAGCGCGACCATGGCCTGTATCGACGGATCCCAGTCCTGCTTCTTGGCCGCTTCGGTGAGCGCGTCTCCCTTCAAGTCGGGATTCTTCGACAGCCACTGCTGGGCTTCCATGATGTCGAGCGGATACGTGGACGCCACGAGGCACTGGGAAAGGAGCGGGTCGGGATAGAGAGCGATCGGGGCGACCAGGGACTCGAGCTGGTCCTGGCTCAGCGTAGCTGCCTGCTCGGGCGCGGCTTGCTCGGACGAAGCCGGCGCGGGAGGAGGCTCCTGTGCAAGCAGGATCGCTTCGGGGGCGACGATCAATCCGGCGACGGCCGCGGTGAGGACCATCCCCGGAGCGCTTCGGAGTCGGAATCGGAGCGTTTGCAGCATCCGCATGGCGACCTCCAGTCCTGGCGAAGCGAGCTTATCGCCGGCACCGCGCGCCGGGCAAACCGGCAGGTTCGCCGATACGATCGATCCAATCCGTGCGATCCTTCGGCCAGGGAATGCGCGCTTGATTCGTCTCACTCCGGCACGGGCCGGCCTGGCCGCGCTCGTGTGCCTCTTCACCGCTCCCGCCCTCGCCCAGAAGACCGACGTCATCGTCCTCCAGGGGGGCGACCGGATCACGGGAGAGATCAAGTCCTACGACCAGGGCCGGCTGACCGTCGACACGTCGCACTCGAGTTGGATCAAGATCAAGTGGAGCCTGGTCGTCTCGATCACGTCGGACAAGATCTTCGACGTCGAGACGGTCGACGGCGTCCACCACTTCGGCTCGCTCGCGCCGTCGGAGCCGATCGGACGGCTCACGATCGTCGAGGCAACGGCGCCGATCACGGTCGCGTTTTTCGACGTCTTCGACCTGTCGCCGGTCTACCAGACCTTCTGGAGGCGCTGGGAGGGCTCGCTCGACCTCGGGTTCAATTACACGCAGTCGAGCAACCTGACGCAGTTCAATCTCAACTTCTCAGGCATCTACCGGATGAAGGACGGCCAGTTCTCGACGAACCTCTCGGCCTTCTTCAGCCGCCAGAACGGCGTCACGGGCGCCGAGCGAGGAGACTTCGGGATTCTCTACGACTTTTTCCTCGGAAACCGTTGGGTGCTGGAGGGAGGCATCGGCGTGGACCGCAACATTCAGCTCGGATTGAAGTTTCGCGAGTTTGTCGGAGTCGGCGCCGGCCGGTACATCGTCCAGACCAACCAATCCCAGCTGCTGACCTACGCCGGCTTCACGGCCAACCACGAAGTCCCGGTGGACGGAGCGGACATCGACAGCGCCGAGGCCGTCGTCGGCTCCCGCTACACGTACTTCATGTACGACTTCCCCAAGCTCACGGTCTCGGCAAGCGCGCAGGTCTTTCCGAGCTTGACCGTATCGGGACGCGTCCGCGTTCAGGCCGACGCATCCGTCAAGCGCGAGATCATCAGCGACTTTTACCTGGCGATCTCGATCTTCGACAGCTTCGACAGCAAGGACCCGTCGACCGATACGCCGAAAAACGACTGGGGCCCGACGATCTCGGTCGGCTGGCAGTTTTAGGGTTGCGGGACCGGCGCCGGCAGGGACGCCGTCGTCGGCGCCGAGACCGGCTGGCGCGCTTTCTCGAGCGTCGTGATCGTCACGTGATCGCGCTGCAGGACGTTCTGTCCGTAGCCCTTCTTCGTGATGAACTCCATGTCCACTTGGAGGTACGGAACCGCCTTCGGCAGCAGCTCCTTGCGGTAGTGCCAGACCTCGCGCCAGTTGGTGTTGGAGTCGATCGCCTTGGTGCCCGGCCCGGAGAACTGGTCGGAGGTCTGCGCGCGCTTCGCCGACGAGGGCTTGGCGCCTCCGGCTCCCAGTTGAGCCTGGGCGTTGGCGGCGTCGAGCGAGCCCACGGTCGACATGCCTTCGGCCTCGCTGGCGTCCTCGCCCGTGTTGATGGGCTTGCGCCCCACGTAGGTCGGCGGTCCCAGAAGGACGAAGACCATTCCCCGGTCCGTCAGGCTGCCGCGCTGTTTCTCGTCCTGCGGAAAATACAGGTCGGCGAACGAGACGCGCCGCTCGAACGTCGTCTGGAAGACGTTGTCATCGGAGCCGGGCTTGGGGTTGCGCGACGCCCAGAACTTCTGGACGAACTCGGCGCGCTCGGAGGCGCTCGAGAGTGAGGACCATGTCCTCTTTTCCTCGGCCGTCATGATCCATTGGACGGGACCGGCGCCCCACTTTTCGCCGGGCGGCTCGCTGATGTTGGCCGGCGCCTTGAATTCCTGGTACCTGGTGAACAGGGATGATCCGGAACCGTCGATCGCGGGAGCCGTTTCCTCCGGCGCCGAGCCCTTGCGTGCCTCATCGAAGGCCGCGAGGGCCTTCTTCGAGTACATGCTCGGATCCAGGTTCGCGTTGGGATTGAGCTTGAGAAAGGCCGTGAACTCCTGCTTCGCCGCTTCGGGGTTGCCGAGATTGGCGTCGCAAACGGCACGGTAGAACGCGGAAGGTCCTTCGAGCTGCTTCTTGGCGCCTTCGTTGCCGGGCTTGGCGGCCTCGGCATCGAGCGCGTCGAGTGTCTTCAAGGCTTCGTGCCAGGCCTCGCCCTTGACCTGTGCCTTGGCTTTCTGGAACAACTCGGGCAGCGTCTGGGCACTTCCAGCGAGGGAACTGGCGAGCGGCAGGAGAACGAGAGCGAGAATGCGAGCCGGTCGCGTCATGGCGGGCCTCCCGAACCGATCTTACGTCCGTTAAGTGCGCAGGGGGGTGTCCTTCATTTGTCACCGGACCTGCCCGGCGGCCGCCGCCCTGGCCGCGTCGAGCGTGGCGAGAGTGGTCTGGTCCCGCTGCAGGACATTGACCCCGTAGCCGGTTCGGGTGATGAACTCGATGTCGACCTGCTGACCGCCCCCTTTCGACGGGAGCTCGCTCCGGTAGTGCCAGACCTCGCGCCAGGCCGGACTCGCTTCCGAGACCCTCGCCGCCGGGCTGAAAAAGAGGTCCGTGGCGCCTGCGCCGGTCAAGCCCGCGGGCTCCCCGATCGAACTTAGCGCCCGCTGGTAATAGTCCGTCGCATGTGAGCCGACCGTCGAGAGACCCGCGTCGTCGTTGACGTCTTCGCCGTTGCGAATGGGCTTGCGTCCGACGTACGAGGGCGGACCGAGCAGCACGAACACCATCCCCCGGTCCGACAGGCTTCCCCGGGTTTCGTCGGACGCCACGAATGTGGCGTCCGCGAAGGCTACGCGCCGGTCGAAGGACGTCCGGAAGACGTTGTCGGGGTTTTCCGGGTGCGGATTGCGTCTCTTCCAGAAGATGTCCACGAACTCCTGCAGGTCCGCGCCCAACGGCAGCTCGGACCAACGCTGCTTCTCCTCGGCCGTCATGATCCAGCGGATCGGGCCGTCGGCCCATTCCGTGTTGACCGTTTCGCCGGGATTGCGTGGGAGCCTGAATTCCTGGAAGGCCTGGAAAAGCGACGACCGACCGTCGGGCTCAGGTGATGGTGCAGAAGCGGCGCTCTTCCGAGCCACCTGGAAGGCCGCGATGGATTTCTTCGAGTACATCGACGGGTCCATCGTGGCATTGGGCTCGAGGGTGAGAAAGGCGGCGAAGTGCCGGCGCGCCTCCTCGGCGTTGCCGAGGTTCGCCTCGCACACGCCGCGATAGAACGCGAGCGGAGCGGCGAGCTGCTGTCGGGCGGCTTCGTTGCCGGGACGGCCCGCCTCGGCCTCGAGAGCCGAGAGCGTGGCGAGGGCTTGCGCCCAGGACTCTCCCTTGATCTGGGATTTGGCTCTCTGAAAGAGCTCAGGAAGGGAGGCGGCGGGAGCGGACGCAGCTGCCAGGAGGATCGAAACGGCGGCGCAGGCACCGAATCGTCTCATTGGGAACTCCTTGGCTAATTCTAGTCTTCTTCTTAGTACCTCCTTCCCGCCCTCAACTCCTTTGAAATATGCTCCTTGGCCAGCGGCATGGGCCAGATCTTCCACCGCAGTACCAACACGGTCTCACGTGTGTCGGTCTTCGGCGCCGTGTTCTTCCTCGCATTGCTGCTGTGGCTCTTCGACGCCGTGAACCGGTCCCCCTACGTCACGCAGCAGGACGTGGCCCGCGTCCAGCCGGTCCAGTTCTCGCATCAGCATCACGTCGGCGCGATGGGCATCGACTGCCGCTATTGCCACACGACGGTCGAGCGCGCGGCGTTCGCCAACATCCCTCCGACCAAGACCTGCATGAACTGCCACTCGCAGATCTGGACCCAGTCGCCGGAGCTCGAGCCCGTGCTCGACAGCTGGCGGACGGATCGCTCGATCGAATGGGTCAAGGTCTACGACCTGCCCGACTACGTCTACTTCAACCACTCGATCCACGTAGCCAAGGGCGTGGGCTGCGAGACCTGCCACGGCCGCATCGACCAGATGCCTCTGGTCTCGCAGCACCCCACGCTCCAGATGTCCTGGTGCCTGGACTGCCACCGGGCCCCCGAGAAGAACCTGCGACCCCGGGACCAGGTCTTCACGATGGGCTACGTGCCGGCGGGCAACCAGGAGGAGATCGGCGCGCGGTTGGCCCGGGAGTACCGGGTCCGGCCCGTCCTCGAGCTGACGGATTGCACGACGTGTCATCGATGAGTGTTCCGGCTGTCATCCCGAGGAGCGGAGCGACGAGGGATCCCGAACTCGACACGCGGGCGTCCCGATCGATTTCGGGATCCCTCGCTGCGCTCGGGATGACACGCGTAAAGGATGTGCCGTGAGCGACGGCCGGATCAGCATCGCCGAAGCGCGCTCGCGCCTGGCCGCGCTGCGCGGACGCGAGTACTGGCGCAGCCTCGAGGAGCTGCTCGAGACGGAGGATTTCCGGGAGCATCTCCATCGCGAGTTCCGCGTCCCGATCGACTCGGGTATGGACCGGCGCGAGCTGCTGACGCTGATGGGAGCCTCGATCGCGCTGGCGGGCCTGACGGGCTGCGTGCGCCAGCCGACCGAGAAGGTGTTCCCGTACGTCAAGGCGCCGGAGGAAATCGTTCCCGGCGACACGCTGCAGTACGCGACCGCGCATATCCACGGCGGCTACGCGCGCGGGATCCTGGCGGAGAGCTACGAGGGACGCCCGATCAAGATCGAGGGCAATGCGCTCCATCCCGCGAGCCTGGGCGGCACGGACGTATTCATGCAGGCGTTCATCCTGAACCTCTACGACCCGGACCGCTCGCAGGCGATGACGGAGCGCGGCGAGATCCGCCCCTGGTCGTCGTTCCTGGCCGCGGCACGGCTGGCGCTCGAGAAGGAGCGGCCGGGACGCGGCGCGGGCCTGCGGTTTCTGACCGGAGCGGTCACTTCGCCGACCTTGAAGAGCCAGCTCTCGGCCGTCCTCGCCGCGTTCCCCGACGCCAAGTGGGTCTCCTGGGAGCCCGTCGGCCGCGAGAACGTGCTCGAAGGCGCCCGGCTCGCGTTCGGCGAGAGGCTCGAGCCTCAACCTGCTTTCGAGAAGGCCGACGTCATTCTCTCGCTCGAGTCGGACTTCCTCGGTTCCGGCCCCGCGATGCCGAGGACCGTGCGCGACTTCGCCTCGCGCCGCCGCGAGCCCGACGGGATCAACCGCCTCTACGTCGTGGAGTCCACGCCGACTCTGACGGGAGCTCGGGCCGACCATCGCCGCCCGATGACTCCGGCGCAGATCGAAGAGTTCGCGCGAGCAGTGGCCGCGGCCGTCGGCGCGGGCACGGCGTCGGCCGGCGGCGACGCCTTCGTCTCCGCCGTGGCAGAGGATCTAAAAGCGCACCGCGGAACGAGCGTCGTCGTGGCCGGCGAGTCGCAGCCTCCTTCGGTGCACGCCCTCGCGCATGCGATCAATGGCTCGTTGGGCAACACCGGCAAGACCGTGACCCACACAGAGCCCGCCGCGGACGGCGGATCGCCCGGGGCGACCTTCGCGGCCCTGGTCGAGGACATGCGCGCCGGCCGCGTCTCGACACTCGTCATCGTGGGCGGCAATCCGGTGTTCGACGCTCCCGCGGACCTCGCGTTCGCAGAGGCGATGTCGAAAGTCGGCCTGCGCATCCATCTCGGCCTCTACGAGGACGAGACGTCGCGCCTCTGTCACTGGCACATCAACGCGGCGCATCCGCTGGAGAGCTGGAGCGACGCGCGGGCGCTCGACGGCACGGTGACAATCCTGCAGCCCTTGATCGCTCCGCTCTTCGCGGGCAAGACCGCCCACGAGCTCGTCGGCGCGTTCTCGGATCAGCCCGAAAAAAGCGGCCACGACATCGTCAAGGAGTACTGGAAGGGTAAGCTCCCGGGCGGCGATTTCGAGGCCGCCTGGCGCAAGGCGCTCCACGACGGCGTCGTCGAGGGCTCGGCATTCCCCGCGAAATCGGTCAGCGCCCGCCCCGCTCCCCCACCCGGAACTCGGAACCCGGAACCCGGAACGGGTCTAACGCTTCTCCTCCGCCCGGACCCGACCGTCTGGGACGGCACCTACGCCAACAACGGCTGGCTCCAGGAGCTCGCAAAGCCGCTGACCAAGCTGACCTGGGAGAGCGCGGCGCTGATCGCTCCGGCCACGGCGCAGAAGCTCGGCGTGACGACCGAAGACATCGTCGAGCTGTCGCTCGGGAATCGAAAGATCACGGCTCCGGTCTGGGTCTTGCCCGGCCAGGCCCCGGACTGTGTGACGGTGCACTTCGGCAACGGGCGAACCTTGGGCGGCCGCGTCGCCTACGGGAAAGGTTACGACGCGTATCCGCTGCGGACGTCCGACGCCTTCTGGGCGGCTTCCGGGCTGCAGATTCGCAAGACGCTGCGCCGCGAGGCGCTGGCCACGACCCAGCACCACTGGTCGATGGAAGGGCGGGATCCCGTCCGCGCCGTGTCCGCCGCGGCCTACCGCGAAGACCCCGAGGTCGTGGCGAAGATGGGCGAGGAGGCTCTCGGACCTCACGACTCGCTCTACCCGCGGATGCCGACCGGCAGCTACGCCTGGGGCATGTCGATCGATCTCTCCTCGTGCGTCGGCTGCAACGCGTGCGTCATCGCGTGCCAGTCCGAGAACAACGTCCCGGTCGTCGGCAAGGACCAGGTCGCGCGCGGCCGGGCCATGCAGTGGATCCGGATCGACAGGTATTACCACGGCGACCTCGAGGATCCCGAGACGCTGCACCAGCCTGTGACGTGCATGCACTGCGAGAACGCGCCGTGCGAGGTCGTCTGCCCGGTCAACGCCACGGTGCACAGCGCCGAGGGCCTGAACCAGATGGTCTACAACCGGTGCGTCGGCACGCGGTACTGCTCCAACAACTGCCCGTACAAGGTGCGGCGATTCAATTTTTTCCTCTACTCGGACTTCAAGACCGAGATCCTGAAGATGGTGCGCAACCCCGAGGTCACGGTGCGCAGCCGCGGCGTGATGGAGAAGTGCAGCTACTGCGTCCAGCGCATCAACCGCGCGCGCTACGTCGCCGAGCGCGAGAACCGCCCGATCAAGGACGGCGAGATCGTGACGGCGTGCCAGCAGGCGTGCCCGGCGCAGGCGATTACGTTCGGGAACATCGACGATCCGCAGAGCGTCGTCTCGAAGCTCCGCGCGGAGAAGCGGACCTACGGCGTCCTGACCGAGCTCGGCACGCGGCCGAGGACCACCTATCTTGCCTCGCTGTCGAACAAGAACGCGGCTCTGGCGGCGGGCGCGCCCGCGGAGGAGAAGAAGGGCGCATGAACGACGAGACCCCTGCCCCGCTCGCCGAGACCGCTCGCGCGGCGCGCCCGGGGAGCCCCTTCCTCGCGCCCGGCTACACGTTCACGACGCTCACCGACAAGCTCGCCTCGATCGCGCTTTCGCGGCGTACGCCGAAGGCCTGGTTCTTCGGGGCCGCCGTCGGCTTCGCGCTGACGATGATGCTCCTCTTCGCCGTGACGTGGCTGCTCTTCCGCGGCATCGGCATCTGGGGCGTGAACCAGCCGGTCGGCTGGGGATTCGAGATCGTCAACTTCGTCTGGTGGATCGGGATCGGCCACGCGGGAACCCTGATCTCGGCCATCCTGCTTCTGCTGCGCCAGCCCTGGCGCAACTCGATCAACCGGTTCGCCGAAGCGATGACGATCTTCGCGGTCGCCTGCGCGGGCCTCTATCCCGCGCTGCACACCGGCCGACCGTGGCTCGACTACTGGCTCATCCCCTACCCCAACACGATGGGGATGTGGCCGAACTTCCGCAGCCCCCTGATCTGGGACGTCTTCGCCGTCTCGACCTACGCGACCGTGTCGGCGCTCTTCTGGTACGTCGGGATGATCCCGGACCTGGCGACGCTGCGCGACCGCGCGAAGAAGCTCTGGGCCAAGATCCTCTACGGCGGCCTGGCGATGGGGTGGCGCGGCTCCGCGCGACACTGGCATCGCTACGAAACGGCTTCGCTGCTGCTCGCGGGCTTGGCGACGCCTCTGGTCCTCTCGGTCCACACCGTCGTGTCGTTCGACTTCGCCGCCGGCATCGTGCCCGGCTGGCACGCCACGATCTTCCCGCCCTACTTCGTGGCCGGCGCGATCTACGCCGGCTTCGCGATGGTGCTGACGCTCGCGATCCCGCTGCGAAAGATCTACGGCCTCCAGGACTTCATCACTTTGAAGCACATGGACAACATGGCCAAAATCCTTCTCGCGACGGGGCTGATCGTCGGCTACGGCTACGTGGTCGAAGCCTTCATGGCGTTCTACAGCGGCAACACGTACGAGCGCTTCATGATCTGGAACCGGCTGCACGGACCGTACAAGCACATGTACTGGGCGCTCTTGTTCTGCAACCTCGTGGGGCCGCAGGCCCTCTGGTTCCGCAAGGTCCGCCGCAACGTCCCGGCGCTGTTCGTCGTCGCGATGATCGTCAGCGTCGGGATGTGGCTCGAGCGCTACATCATCGTCGTCGTCAGTCTCTCCCGCGACTTTCTGCCCTCGTCCTGGGGCCTGTACAGCGGGACCATCTTCGACTGGATGACCTACATCGGCTCGATCGGGCTCTTCATCGCCCTGCTCTTCCTGTTCATCCGCATCCTCCCGATGATCTCGATCTTCGAGATGCGCGCCCTCCTGCCGGAGGCGAAGGTCTCGGAGGAAGAGCCGTGACGGCGCCGCTCTACGGCCTGATGGCCGAGTTCGAAAACCCGCAGGACCTCGTCGAGGCGGCGCGGCGGACGCGCGAGGCCGGCTACACGAAGATCGACGCGTACTCGCCCTATCCGATCGAGGCCCTGACCGAGGCGCTCGACATCCACGACCGCAAGCTCCCGGCCGTGGTCCTCGGAGGAGGGCTCCTCGGAGGCCTCTGCGGCTACGCGCTCTGCTACTGGACGAGTGTCATGGCGTATCCGCTGAACGTGGGCGGCAAGCCGTACCACAGCGCGCCCGCGTTCATCGTCCCAACCTTCGAAACGACGATCCTCTTCGCCGCGTTCGCTGCGGTGCTCGGCATGCTCGCGTTGAACGGGCTGCCGATGCCCTATCACCCGGTCTTCAACGCCCCCCGCTTCGCCCTGGCCTCGCGCGACCGCTTCTTCCTCTGCATCGAGGCGAAGGACCCGAAGTTCGACCACGACGAGACATGGGCTTTCCTGACGAAGCTCGGGCCACGCGTCGTGATGGACGTGGAGGAGTAGTGCGCGCGGGCTCGAGGGCCGCGTTCGTGTTGACGGCGCTCGCCCTGGCGGGCTGTCGCCAGGACATGCAGGACCAGCCCAAGTACAAGGACTTGCGCGGGTCGGCGTTCTTCGAGGACGGGCGGTCCGCGCGGCCGGTAGTCGAGGACACCGTCGCGCGCGGCGAGCTCCTCAAGGACGCGCGTTTCACGACCGGAAGAGACTCCAATGGGCAGCCGGTTGCCTCGCTTCCCGTGCCGCTGACGCGCGCGCTCCTCGAGCGTGGACGCGACCGCTATCGCATCTACTGCACGCCGTGTCACGGCCTGACCGGTGACGGTCTGGGCATGGTTGTCCAGCGCGGCTACCGGCAGCCTCCGGCTTTCTTCATCGACCGGCTCCGCGAAGCGCCCATCGGCTACTTCTTCGACGTCATGACGCGCGGCTTCGGGGCCATGATGGATTACTCCGCGCAGATCCCGCCGGAGGACCGGTGGGCGATCGCCGCCTACGTCCGCGCGCTGCAACTGTCGCAGCGCACGACCCTGGCCGACGTGCCTCCCGAGGCGCGACCGCAGCTCGAGAAGCCGGACGTGGCCCCGAAGGCGCCGCCGTTCCCGCTCTCTCCCGACGACTGGAAAAAGGCGCTCGAGCTCGACAAGCAGCTCGAAGCGCCGGAGAGGAAGCACGGGTGAGCCGCCGCGAAGAAGCCCCCGTGAGCCGGACGCTCACCGAGGACGCGACGCTTCCGGCGGCTCTGGGGCGTTTCGGCCGCGCCGCGCTCGTCGTGGGTCTCGTCCTGCTCGTGGCGTCGGTGGCGGCGGGATTCGCGCGTCCCGACCAGTTCTTCCACTCCTACCTGCTGGCCTTCGTTTTCTGGAACGGGATCTCCGTCGGGTCGCTCGCGGTGGTGATGCTGCAATACCTGACGGGTGGCGCCTGGGGAATCGCGATCCGCCGGCCGCTGGAAGCCGCTTCGCGCGTCCTGCCCCTGACCACACTCGCCTTCCTGCCGGTCGTATTCGGAATGCACCGACTCTACGAGTGGACGCACGCGGACGTGGTCGCGCACGACCCGATCCTGCGCCAGAAGGCACCCTATCTGAACGTGCCGTTCTTTCTTCTGCGGGCCGCCGTCGCGTTCGGCGCGTGGCTCGCGATCGCGTTCTTCCTCAATAAGTGGTCGCGCGAGCAGGATGGGAGCGACGACCACAAAAAGATCGACCGAAAACTGCAGCTTCTTTCGGGAGGCGGCCTGGTCGCCTTCGCCCTGACGGTCACGTTCACGTCGGTGGACTGGGTGATGTCGCTCGAGCCGCACTGGTACTCGACGATGTACGGCGTCCTCTTCATGGTCAGCGAGGCGCTCGGAGCCCTCGCGCTGGCGACGGTCACCGTGGTTCGGCTTTCGAACCGCCCGCCGCTGTCGGAATTCGCCGGCGGCGGGATCCTGCACGATCTCGGAAAGATGATCTTTGCTTTCACCATGTTCTGGGCCTACGTCAACTTCTCCCAGTACCTGATCGTCTGGTCCGGGAACCTTCCGGAGGAGATCTCCTGGTACCTCGCGCGCTTCCGCGGAGGCTGGGGATGGGTCGGCCTCGCGGTCCTGCTGTTCCACTTCGTGGTGCCGTTCCTGCTGCTCCTCTCGCGTCAGGCGAACCGCGACCCGCGGCTGCTCTCTCTCGCGGCGACGATGCTGGTCGTCATGAACTTCGTGAACACGGCGTGGATGGTCCTGCCCGCGTTCTCGAAGGGCAAGTTCTCGATCTCCTGGATGGACATCGCCCTTCCAGCGGGTCTGGGAGGCGTGTGGCTGTTCCTCTACGCGCGGACGCTTCCCACGCGGCCGCTGCTTCCCCGCCACGACCCCGGTTTCGAGGAGGCCCTGGAGCATGGACGCGAATAAGCCCGAGCCGCACCACGGCGTCGCCGCCGAGCCTTCGGCCGTCTCGACGAAGGTCGTCGTCGGCTTCGGCATCGTTCTCCTGATCACGGGCGCGATCGCGATGGTGCTGATGGCGCTGCTCTTCAAGGGCCTCGAGGGCGTGGCGGACCGGAAGGACGAAGCTTCGGTCTCCGCCGCGGGAATGCAGGCGCGGCAGGACCGCGTGCCGCCGGCGCCGCGGCTGCAGGTCTATCCCGTCCGCCACTGGAAGGATTTCGAGGCCGCAGAGTCGCAACGACTCTCCAGCTACGGCTGGATGGACCGCAACACCGGTGTCGTCCACATCCCGATCGAGCGGGCGATGGAACTGGTCGAGCAGCGCGGCGTCGGTCCCCTGCCGCCCGCACCGGCAGCCGTGCCTGGGGCTCCGGCGCCAAGCACGGGCGCAAAGCAGGAGGGAAAGCAGTGAGACGGTTCGCCGTTCTCCCCCTCACCCCTGCCCTCTCCCCCAAGGGGGAGAGGGAGTTTTTGGGGAGACCGCTCTTTCCGAGAATTCCCCTCTCCCCCCGGCGGGGGGAGAGGGTCAGGGTGAGGGGGGCGATCCTCCTCACGTTCGCGATGATTGCGATCGCCACCTCCGCCCTCGCCCAATCCATGGCTCCCCCGCCCGGCCAGATCGTGCGCGCGGACGAGAAGCCGCAGATGCTGAAGGAGATCGGAATCGACCAGCGCTTGAACGCGCCGCTGCCGCTCGGACTCGCGCTGCGCGATGAGACGGGACGCCCGGTGCACCTCTCCGACGCCTTCGGGAAGCGGCCCGTGATCCTGGCGCTCGTCTACTACAACTGCCCGATGCTCTGCACGCAGGTCTTGAACGGCCTCGTCGGGGCGCTCAACGTGATGTCGCTCGAGGCCGGCAAGGACTTCGACGTCCTGGCCGTCAGCTTCGATCCTCGCGAGACGCCGGCCATGGCCGCCGCGAAGAAGGAGGCGTACCTCTCGCGCTACAAGCACCCGAACGCCTCCGAGGGCTGGCACTTCTGGACCGGTGACGCCGCCGCGATCGAGACGCTGACCAAAGCCGTCGGATTCCGGTACCGCTACGACGCCGAAAACGAGCAGTTCGCGCACGCCAGCGCGATCTTCGTCTCGACTCCGGACGGCCGGCTGGCCCGCTACTTTTACGGCATCGAGTACGCGCCCCGCGACCTGCGCCTCGGCCTCGTCGAGGCGTCAGCCGGGAAGATCGGCACGCCGGTGGACCAGATTCTCCTGTTCTGTTTCCACTACGACCCGGCCAACGGCAAGTACGGCGCGGTCGTCGTCAACATCGTGCGGCTCGCAGGCCTGGCGACCGTCCTGGCAATCGGAATCGGGATCTGGGCGATGACCCGCCGCCGCGCCCGCTCGCTGAACGCGATTCCCGGGGGCGTCCGCTGATGCCTCAGCTCTTCCCGCCGGAAGCCTCCTCGTTCGCCGGCCACGTCGACGCGCTCTACATCTTCCTGATCCTGGTGACGGCGTTCTTCTCGCTCCTGATCGGGACGCTCGTCGTGGTCTTCGCGATCAAGTTCCATCGCAAGTCGCCCGACGAGGTCGCGACCGAGGTCCACGAGTCGGGATTGCTCGAGATCGTGTGGACGGTGATCCCGTTCGGCCTGGTGCTCGTGATGTTCGCGTGGGGCGCCAGCGTCTATTTCCGCCTGTCGCGTCCTCCGGCCAACGCGCTGGACATCTACGTCACGGCGAAGCAGTGGATGTGGAAGCTCCAGCACACCGACGGGCATCGCGAGATGAACGAGCTCCACGTCCCCGTGGGCGTCCCGGTGCGCCTGACGATGGCCTCCGAGGACGTCATCCACAGCTTCTACGTGCCCGCGTTCCGCTTCAAGCGCGACGTCGTGCCGGGCCGCTTTTCGACCGCCTGGTTCGAGGCCACCAAGCCCGGCAAGTACCACCTCTTCTGCGCCGAGTTCTGCGGCACGCGCCACTCCAACATGATCGGCTGGGTCTACGTGATGAAGCCGGCGGACTACCAGGCGTGGCTGGCCGGCGGCGTGCCCGGCGAAACGCTCGCGGCGGCGGGCGCCAAGCGCTTTATCGAGCATCAGTGCAACACGTGTCACGGCGACCAGCCGGGAGCGCGTGGGCCATCGCTCAACGGCCTCTTCGGAAAGCAGGTCCAGCTCGCCAACGGGCGGACGGTCCTGGCCGACGAGAGCTACATCCGCGAGTCGATCGTGAACCCTCAGGCCGTGCTGACGGCGGGTTATCAGCCGATCATGCCGACGTTCCAGGGCCTCATCAGCGAAGAAGGACTCCTGCAGCTCGTCGCGTACATCAAGTCGCTCGCTTCGGCTCCGCCGGCCGGGGCCGCCGCCTCCGCGGCCCCAGCCCCTACCCCGGAAAGGAAAACCATTCGGCCATGAGCACTCCGACGGCAACTCCCTCACAGCGCGTCGACTATCTGAACGCGAGCTACGGCGTGAAGTCGTGGCTGCTGACGACCGACCACAAGCGGATCGCGATCCTCTACCTGATCGGCATCACGTTCTTCTTCGCGATCGGAGGCCTCGCCGCGGCGCTCATCCGGCTGGAGCTGCTGACGCCCGCCGGAGACGTCTTCCAGGCCGAGATGTACAACCGGATCTTCACGACGCACGGCGTCATGATGGTCTTCTTCTTCATGATCCCGGGCATTCCGGGCGTGCTCGGAAACTTCCTGATCCCCCTGATGATCGGCGCCAAGGACGTGGCGTTCCCGCGCCTGAATCTGCTCTCGTGGTACCTCTTTGCGATCGGCGGCCTGACGGCGCTATGGGCCGTGGTTCACGGCGGTGTAGACACCGGGTGGACGTTCTACACGCCCTATTCCACGGTGTACGCCAACGGCTGGGTCGTCGTCACGGCCGTGGGCATCTTCATCTCGGGGTTCTCGTCGATTCTGACGGGCCTGAACTTCCTCGTCACCTTGCACACGATGCGCGCTCCCGGGATGACCTGGATGCGGCTCCCCCTGTTCTGCTGGGGCATGTACGCGACGGGCATCATCCAGATCCTGGGCACGCCGGTCATCGCGATCACGCTGCTGCTGGTCGCGGCCGAGCGCATCTTCCATCTCGGCGTCTTCGACCCGGCGCAGGGCGGCGACCCGGTGCTATTCCAGCACCTGTTCTGGTTCTACTCGCACCCGGCCGTCTACATCATGATCCTGCCGGCGATGGCGGTGATCAGCGAGCTCGTGACGGCGTTCTCGCGCAAGCCCATCTTCGGCTACAAGTTCATCGCCGCCTCGTCGGTCGCGATCGCGGTCCTCTCCTTCCTGGTGTGGGGCCACCACATGTTCGTCTCGGGCCAGTCGGTCTACGCGGGTCTGGTCTTCTCGATCCTCTCCTTCATGGTGGCGATCCCGTCGGCGATCAAGGTCTTCAACTGGACGGCCACGCTCTACAAGGGATCCGTGTCGTACCAGACGCCTTTGCTCTACGCCCTCGGCTTCATCGGCCTCTTCACGTTCGGCGGCCTGACCGGGCTGATGCTGGCGACACTCGGACTCGACGTCCACGTGCACGACACGTACTTCATCGTCGCGCACTTCCACTACATCATGGTCGGCGGCACGATCATGGCGTACCTCGGAGGCCTCCACTACTGGTGGCCCAAGATCTCGGGCAAGCTCTACCCCGAGTACTGGTCGCGCGTGTCCGCGTGGGTCATCTTCATCGGCTTCAACCTGACGTTCTTCCCGCAGTTCATCGTCGGCTATCTCGGAATGCCGCGCCGGTACCACGCGTATCCCGAGGAGTTCCAGGTCTTGAACGTCATGTCGACCGCGGGCGCGTCGATCCTGGGGATCGGGTACGTGATTCCGCTGATCTACTTCGTCTACTCCATGCGCTATGGCAAGGACGCGGCCGACAATCCGTGGGGCGCGACAGGGCTCGAGTGGCAGACGCCTTCGCCGCCGCCGACCGAGAACTTCCCCGATACGCCGGTCGTGACCGGACGCCCCTACGACTACCTGACGGGGCGGGAGGAGGAAGCCGTTGGCTGACGCGCACGCGCACGCCGCGGCCCACGCCGCGCCGCCGGAGCTTCGGCATCACTTCGTGGACCTGCCGGCCCAGAGGGAGGCGTCCTCGCTGGGCATGTGGCTCTTCCTGGTCACCGAGGTGCTGTTCTTCGGCGGGATGTTCACCGCTTACGTCGTATACCGATCCACTTACCGCCGCGCGTTCGAGGGAGCGTCGAACCTTCTGGACATCAAGCTCGGCGCGATCAACACGGGCGTGCTGATCATGTCCTCGCTGACGATGGCCATGGCGGTCTGGGCGGCGTCGGTCGGGAAGAAGAAACTCATCATCCTCTTTCTCCTCGCCACGATCGGACTGGGCAGCGTCTTCCTGGGGATCAAGTACGTCGAGTACAAGCAGAAGTTCGACCACCACGAGGTTCCCGGGCCGCACTTCGTCGTGCCACACGACGAGAAGACGCACGAGCCGCTCCCGAGGCAGGCGGAGATGTTCTTCTCGCTCTACTTCTGCATGACCGGGCTCCACGCCCTCCACATGATCATCGGCGTGGGTCTGCTGACCTGGCTCATCGTCAAGGCGCGCGCCGACGCGTTCTCGCCTCGGTACTACACGCCGGTCGACAACGTCGGGCTGTACTGGCACTTCGTGGACATCGTCTGGATCTTCCTCTTCCCGCTGCTCTACCTGCTCGGGAGGCACACGCTGTGAGCCAGAACGGATCGCACTCCCGCGCGCCCAAGGCCTACTTCCTCGTCTTCGCGGCGCTGATGTTCTTCACGGCGCTCACGGTCTGGGCCGCGTTTCAGCACCTCGGCGTCTGGAACACGCCCGTCGCTCTGGCCATCGCCGTGACGAAGGCGCTTCTCGTCGCCCTGATCTTCATGCACTTGAAGAGCTCGCCGCGGCTGACGATCCTCGTCGTCGCCGCGAGCGTGCTGTGGCTCGCGTTCCTGATCGTGATCACGGTGTCGGACTACGTCACGCGGGCGTGGCTGCCGATCTATCCTCGCTGAGGTTTCTCACCTCAGGAGCCGGCCGGGTCGCGGCGAGGAGGAATAGACTCCGGAGATGTCCGCGGCGCAGAAGGACCTGGAACGGGTTCTGTTCGAGCGCGTCAAGGAGTTGACGTGTCTCTACTCGATCGCGAGCCTGGCGAGCCAGACCGATCTGTCCCTCGCCGAAACGATGCAGCGGATCGTGGAGATTCTCCCCTCGGGCTGGCAGTACCCCGAGATCGCGTCCGCGCAAATCACGGTGGACGGCCGGTCCTTCGCGACGCCCGGGTTTCGCAGGACGCCTTTCTGCCAGCGGGCCGAGATCATCGTTCGACACGAGCCATGCGGAGAGGTCCTCGTCGTCTATGGCGAGTCGAGGCCCGACGGAGACGAAGGCCCTTTCCTTCGCGAGGAACGCAATCTGCTCAACACAGTCGCGAGCCGCTTGGGTCTCATCGTCGAGAGGTACCGGGCCGAGCGGGACCGATCCATTCTCATGGAGCAGCTCCGACACGCCGATCGCCTCGCCACGATCGGCCAGCTCGCCGCCGGCGTCGCGCACGAACTGAACGAACCGCTCGCGGCCATCCTCGGACTGGCCCAGCTCTCCCGCAAGTCTGCGGATCTGCCGGGGCAGGCAGCCCGGGACCTGGACAAGATCGTCCAAGGCGCGCTGCACGCCCGGGAGGTCATCCAAAAGCTGCTGCTCTTCGCTCGGCGGATGCCGCCCGCGAGAACGGGGCTGAAGTTGAACGGACTCGTCGAGGAGGCTCTGGCGTTGCTCGACGCGCGGCGCGCCGACGGCGGGATCGAGGTTGTGCGCTCGTTCCAGAACGATCTGCCCGACCTCACCGCCGACCCCTCCCAGATCCGGCAGGTGCTCGTGAACTTGCTCCTGAACGCGTTGCAGGCGACGCCGCGAGGTGGCAGGATCGAGGTCCAGACGCGCAGCGAGGAAGGCCAGGCGGTCGTCGTCGTCAAGGACACGGGCGCCGGCATGAGCGCGGAGGTGCTCCAGCAGCTCTTCACCCCCTTCTTCACGACAAAGGACGTCGGTGAGGGCACCGGGCTCGGCCTGGCCGTCGTTTCCGGAATCGTGAGCTCCCACGGCGGGACGATCCATGCGGAAAGCGAGGTCGGGCATGGCAGCCGGTTCGAGATCCGGCTTCCGCTCACTCCCCCTCCCGAGAGCCTCAACCCCGATGAAGTCATTCGGTCCTAAGGCCCGAATCCTCGTGGTCGACGACACTCTCCCGACCGTGGAGGTGATCGAAAGAAACCTGTTTTCCCGGGGATACGAAGTCTTCCGGGCGCACGACGTGGCGGGAGCCATCGCGCTGCTCGACGAGACCCCGGTCGACCTCGTGATCACCGACCTGAAGATGCCGCGCGTCAGCGGCATGGACCTGGTGCGGCACGTCCGGGAGAACCTCAAGGACACCGAGGTCGTGATGATCACCGGGTTTGCCTCCGTCGGAAGCGCCGTCGAGGCCGTAAAGGCGGGCGCCGAAGACTACCTCGCGAAGCCTTTCACGGACGAGGAGCTCTTCGCCGCGGTCGAGCAGTCTCTCGAAAAGCTGCAGCGGCGCCGGGCTGGCCGCGCCGCCACGCCGCAGCTTCTTGCGCCGCTCGGTCTGCTCGGCGAATCCGAAGCGATGCAGGAGGTCTTCCGCTCGATCGCGAAGGCCGCTTCCACCAAAGCGACGGCCCTGATCACCGGAGAGAGCGGCACCGGAAAGGAGCTCGTGGCGCGCGCGATCCACTACGGCAGTTCGAGGCACTCGGCCCCGTTCGTTCCCGTCCACCTCGGGGGCATTCCGGACTCCCTGATCGAGAGCGAGCTCTTCGGCCATACCCGCGGCGCGTTCACGGGAGCGACGGAGACGCGCCCGGGCCTCTTTCAGGCTGCCGAGGGTGGAACGATCTTTCTGGACGAGATCGGCGAGGTCGGCCCGTCCATGCAGGTGAAGCTCCTGCGGGTCCTGCAAGAGAAGGAAGTGTTCATGTTGGGCTCGAATCGCCCCCGGAAGGTCGACGTGCGGATCCTCTCCGCCACCAACCGGGACCTCCCGAGCCTCGTCCAGAAAGGGACATTCCGGGAGGACCTCTTCTTCCGCATCCACGTCCTCGTGCTGGAGATCCCCCCGCTCTCCCGGCGCGGCAACGACGTCCTTCTGCTCGCACGCCACTTCGGGTCCAAGTTCGCCCGGGAGCTCGAGAAGCCCGTTCCCCGCTTTTCCGACGAAGCGCTGCGCGCCCTGCAAGCCTACGACTGGCCGGGGAACGTGCGGGAGCTCGAGAATCTGATCCAGCGCCTGGTCGTCATGGCCGACGACGGCGAGGTGATCGACGTGCCGGATCTGCCCTCGTCGATGCGGTTCGCGGCTCCCCGGGGACGCGGGCTCGACCGCACGCTTGCGGAAGTCGAGGCCGAGCACATTCGCAACGTTCTGGCCGCGGTCCGCGACAACAAGACGCGTGCCGCCGAGATCCTCGG
>Ga0114129_10004344_pt1 | contig 20026 bp, 15 predicted proteins | sample RhiMetdeltSRZDD1_FD_80071 | JGI IMG/M metagenome (GOLD analysis project Ga0114129, IMG submission 80071) | Populus rhizosphere microbial communities from Tennessee, USA - Rhizosphere MetaG P. deltoides SRZDD1 (version 2) (version 2) | ecosystem: Host-associated > Plants > Roots > Rhizosphere >... | reverse complement strand
TGCCCCTGTGACAAGTACTCGCGACATGTCACCCGAGCCTGTCACGTCGGGACGCACCGGCGAACGTCGTCAGCACGTCGGCGGCCGTTGCGGCATACTGGGCTGGCAATGCAGGATCGGGAGGATCACGCGACGCGTTCCATCCTACTGCACGACGCGGAGCATGAGCAGGCCTCGGGACTCAGGGCTGGGCAAGGGACAAGGGTCCGAGGCCTGGACTGCCCTGAGGCCTGAGGCCTGATTCCTGGGGCCTGACAAGGTTCATGGAACACATTGACACAGCCGTGATCGGGGCCGGTGTAGTCGGCCTCGCAGCCGCATGGTGTGTGGCGAGGCGAGGACGAAGCGTCTGCGTGCTCGAGCGCGAACCACGTCCGGGCATGGGCACGAGCACGCACAACAGCCAGGTCATTCACGCGGGCATCTACTATCCGGCGGGCAGCCACAAAGCGCAGCACTGCGTCAACGGCGCGCGCCTGCTGTACGAGTTCTGTGCGACTCATGGCGTACCTCATCGCCGCTGCGGCAAGCTGATCGTCGCGCACGACGACCATGAGGCCGAGGCACTCGACGCGCTCCGCCGGCGAGGCGAGGCCAACGGCGTCGAAGGCCTGATGATGGTCGATCGGGCATTCATTCGCGCGCGCGAGCCCCACGTCGCCGCGACGTTCGCGCTCTTTTCTCCGAACAGCGGCATGCTCGAAGCCGAGACGTTGGTGCGGACCTTGGCGCGCCTGTGCACCGATCATGAAGCCGCACTTCTGCCGGGCTCGCCGCTCGTCGGCGCTCACGTCAGGCCGGACGGCATCGAGCTGCAAACGCCAGCCGAGGCCATCGTCGCGCGCTCCGTCGTGAACGCAGCCGGATTGTATGCAGACGAGGTGTCGGCGACGCTCGGAGGACGGGCCTTCCGGATCTATCCGTGCCGCGGCGAGTACGCGGAGCTCGTGCCGTCCAAGCGCGGCCTCGTCAACGATCTCGTGTACCCACTGCCACACACGCATGGGCTCGGCGTGCATTTGACCAAGACGGTCGCGGGCAACGTGACACTTGGTCCGACCGTACGCTATCAGGACCGCAAAGACGACTACGAAGACGGCCGGATCCCCACCGAAGCGTTCCTGCAGCCTGCCCAGGAACTGCTGCCCGAGCTGCGGCTCGACGACTTGCGCCTTGGCGGCAGCGGCATCCGCGCGAAGCTCCACCCCGCTGACGTGTCGTTCTCTGATTTCTTGATTGAGAGAGATGCGATGTGCCCGCGCCTGGTTCAGGCGGCAGGCATCGAATCACCGGGGCTCACGTCGTGTCTGTCGATTGGCGAGCAGGTGGCGGGGTTGGTGGAAGAGATCCTGTAATTCAACATGCAAAATTCAAAATGCAAAAGAATTCAAAGTTAGTTTGCATTTTGCATTTTGACTTTTGCATTCCGTAACTGCCACCAGCATCGGGCCGCGAGGAGCACGCGCGCGAGCGGCCTCTTGGGGTTCAGCGTTCCGTGAGCGACGTGTGTCGCGTAATAGAGATATGCGCTCGCGTGAAAGGCGCGAATCGTCGCCGCGCGGACCGATTGGCTCGAGTGGCCGACTCGATGTACTGCGGTGGCGCCAGGGACATACCGCACGTCATAGTGCTGCCGCCGAAGTCGTCGACACAGATCGGCATCTTCCCAATACATGAAGTAGCGCTCGTCGAACCCACCGACGCGATCGAACACCGATCGGCGCACGAGCATGCATGCCCCTGACACCCAGTCGACGACCGCGCTCGGCTCGCCGTCCGCGATCGCCGCCTCCGCCACCACATTGCGCTTCGCGACAGACAGCGAGGGAAGCAGCACCCGAAGCAGTCCGGTACGTCCGAAGAGTCCCGTGAACATGTCTGGATCCCCACGAGCGCTGCCTTGTACGGAGCCATCCGGATCGAGAATTCTCGGCCCGACGATGGCGCAGGAGGGATGCCGATCGAGCTCGACGCGCAAGGAGCCGACTGCCCCGCTCACGAGGCGGCAGTCAGGGTTCATGATGAGCACGAGTGGCGCTCGCGAGGCAGCCACGCCTTGATTCACGCCGCGCCCAAAGCCGACATTTGTCGTGTTCTTCACGAGTCTCACGTGAGGCGTGAACTCGGCGGCGATAGCGGCGCTGCCATCGATCGAGTCATTGTCGACGACCACCGCCTCCCAGGCGTGGCCAGCCATGTCCGCGACGATCGACTGCAGCGCGGTGCGCAGCTCAGGTCCCGCGTTGTAGTTGACGATGACCGCGGATACCTCCGGCGTCACTGGCTATCTCCCGCCAGATCGAGGTCGAAGCGCTTTTCTCGACGCTTCGTCGAAAGCCAGCGCGGCTCGAGGTGCGGCCAGATCGCATCCACGCCCACCCGCCTGGTCCGCTGCACGCGTGCGCGTTTTCCGAGAAGCCGGGGCATCCCCGCAACCGCGGCCGCCTTGGCCCGAGTGAACGTCCAGAGCCGGCCGACCCGTGCAAAGTGCAGCGCGGCGGCCGCCGTGTATACCGCGTGCCCGGGCAGCGTCCGAAACAGCAGCCATCCCGGCGTGTTCTTGAAGTACATCCACTCGAGGTTGCGCTGGCCGTGAAAGACGGCGGTATCGCTGATACGCCCCAACGTCGCGCTGCCATGATGTCGCACGATCGCGTCAGCCACATAGCGGCAGGAATAGCCGAGCAGACGCGCGCGATACGAGAGATCGACGTCCTCGTGTGAGACGAAGAAATCTTCGTCGAACCCGCCAAGCTCTTCGAAGACGGTCTTCGGAATCACACAGGCGGCGCCACAGACGCCAAAGACCTCACGTGATTGACTCGCGGCCTCGGTGCTGGCGCCATGAAGCCGCTTGAACGCGCCCCCCCAGCGAAGCAGGCCGTCGCCCGCGCTATCGATCACGCGCGGATCGTGCGCGTAGACGATCCGCGAAGACGCCAAGGCCGTGTCGCCGCCTTCGGCTCTGCCGCGAATCAGCGCGTGGAGCCACCCAGCCTCGGGCACGGTGTCGTTGTTCAGAAACACGATGTACTGGCCGCGCGCTTCGCGCACGCCCGCATTGTTCCCTCCCGCAAACCCACGGTTCTCACCGAGCGCGACGATCCTCACCCACGCGAAGCGATCCCGCACGAACCGCACGCTGTCATCACTCGACCCGTTGTCGACCAGAATGGTCTCTGTCTCGACGCCCTGTTGAGCGGCGACGGCGGTCAAGCAGCCTTCGAGGTGCTGACGACCGTTCCAATTCACGATCACGATCGACGCCAGAGGATCGCTCATCGGCGAGCCGTCCGGTTCACCACGTGGTACACCTCGAACGTGAGACGCGCCGTACGTTCCCACGTGAACTGGCTCGCCCGAATGCGGCCCTGCCCGCTCATCCCCAATCTGAGCTCATCGTCTTGAAGCACGTACCCAATCGCCTCGGCCCACCCGCGAACGTTGTCCGGATCGAGCAGAATCCCAGCCTCGCCGAGCACTTCCGGAATCGACGCGGCGCGTGCAGCAATCACGGGCGTGCCGCACGCCATGGCCTCGAGCACAGGTAAACCGAAGCCTTCGTAGCGAGACGGATAGACGAGCGCGGATGCCCGGCGATACAGCGCCAGCAACTGATCGTCGGTGACCGTCCCCAGACACACCACCGCATCCGGCGCCTTCCCTTGTTTTGCCAGCTGGCGGAGTCGATCGCCAACGCCGTGGTCGAGGCCCGCGAGCACCAGCGATACCGCAGGTGCGTCGAGTCGACGACGGACCTGGAGCAGCGCCTTGACGACCACGGTGAGATTGCGGCGTTCGTGCAAGTCGCCCACGTGAAGCAGGAAGCGAGACCCGACCCCCGTGGGCAATGGATCCGCAGCGCCGGCGTTTCCGGGCGTGAACCTGGCGGACACGCCGAGCGGGGCGACGGTAATCCGCTCGCGCGGGATGCCGTAGGCCGCCACGATTTCACCAGCGGAGAATTCGGAATCGGTCAGCACGTGAGCCGCCGCACGCGCGCTCCGCTTGTAGAACAGGCGGCGCAATCTGTCGCGCCGATACGGATACCACTCCGGATGTCGCTCGTAGCTGACGTCGTGAATCGTCAGCACCGTTGGAATCCTGGACCACAGCGGCGCGGTGTACGCAGGCGCGTGGATCACGTCGACGCCGGCGCGCGCGGCCGCGCGTGGCAGCCCGACGATGTTCCATCCAGCATTGGTGGCGGGGTGCCAAGGCTCGTGGACGTAGCTCAGGCCCGACGGCACGGCGTCCGGCGCTCCGCCGAGCGCCACGATATCGAGCGGCTCATCCAACGCGGAAAGCGCCGGGACGAGTCCCGACACGTAGCGCCGCACACCGGCCGCGGGAGAGCTGAAGGCGCGGCCGTCGATGCCGACGTGGAGTTTCTTCACGAAATGCAAAATTCAAAATGCAAAATGCAAAATGCACAAACAGAAAAGGCGAGAGACCTTTTGCATTTTGCAATTTGCATTTTGCATTTCGCGTTGCGGACGCCTATCTGATCTCCATGTGCAGCCGTCGCACGGGTCGCTTCAGCAGCGCGCAGACTTCGCGAATGCGATGCTCAACGCTCCCGTTGATCGAAGGAGTGCTGAGGACGACTTCGTCGACCGCGTACGTGCGCATGATCTGCTCGAGCTGATCGAGGGCGCCGTGCACGGGCACGCCGACAATCCACCGGCGGGCTTTCATGGGATCGTCGTCGATGAAGCCAACGGGATTCATGCGCCAGGCCGCGTTGGCGCGCCATTCGCGGACGAGCAGACGACCATACCCTCCGGCCCCGTACACGAGGACGCGCCGGCTGCGTTTGCTTCGCGTCGACGCCACCAGGTTCATCGTTCTGAACGACGCGCGTGTGGCGATGATCGCGACAGTCAGCAGCAGCGCGTCGAGCAGGAAGACCGCCATCGAAAACCCTTCGAAGCGGTAGAGATAGGCGGCAGGCAGTCCCCACAACAGAGAGCCCAGCCCGACCGCCCGTAAGACGGCCGCCACATCGCGAAGTCCGAATGTCTCCCACGATCGCTGATAGAGACCGGACACGTACAGCGAGACGAGCTTGCACCCCAACACCACCGGCAGCGACGCCGTGAAGTACGGAAGGAAGCGATCGAGCTCCGGGCCGTCGAATCGCAGCCGGTACGCGGCGTAATAGCAGACGGTGATCAGGACGATATCGAGCAGCACTTCGCCGGCGTGCCACTTGAACGCGAGATCCTTCAGCAGGGGCGCGAACGATGATTTCTGAAGCGCGACGAAATCCTGAGCGTTATACGCCGGTACGCGCGCCAGGTAGATGCCAATGAGAATCACGACGACGGTGAAGAGCGCCACCACTGGCATCGGCTCGACCGTGCTCAGCGTCGAGAGCGCCCATGCCGTCATGCCGCCGACAACGCCAAAGAGGTACAGGATGCGAACCGCGCTGCGATCGGAGAATCCGAGCGAGACGAGGCGGTGCGACACGTGATCGGTGCCTCCCTTTGTCGCACTGCGCCCGGCCAGCCGTCGTAATACGAGCACGAAGCCGGTGTCGAAGAGCGGCACCACCAGTATCAGGACCACGAGCACGGCGGGACTCACGAAGGCGACGCGCGCGTTGAAGACGGCGACGAGCGAAGCACCGCCAAGGAGGGCGCCGATGAAGAGGCTACCGCAGTCGCCCATGAAGAGACGGGCGCGCGGCCGATTCCAGTACAGGAAGCCGAGCAGCGATCCCGACAGCGTGATGAGGAGAACCATCATCGCGGGTCCGACCGAATCGCCAAGCAGGTACGCAAGAAAGGCCGCGGCCACCAGCGCCACGCCTGCCGCGAGGCCGTCCATGTTGTCGAGCAGATTCATCGCGTGGCACAGCCCGGCAAACCAGATGGTCCCGATGAGCGTGAAGCTGATCGGCAGCGCCGCTGTGGGTTCAGAGCCGGCCAGCGCGAATACGAGGAACGCGCCGATCGCGATTGACGATACGAGCTTGGCGACGGGCGAGAGCTGCAACCGGTCGTCGAAGATGCCAACGACGAACATCGCGACCGCGGCGAGAAGGACCGCCGCCAGCGTGACCGTCATCGAGCCGAGGCCGAGAAGCGGAACCGATACGACCAGGCCGATGACGGTCGACCACACAATCGCAATCCCTCCCATCGTCGGCGTCGGCGACGTGCTCCAACGATCCGGACGTGGGGGCACCACAGCGCCGATAGACGGGGCAAACCAACGCACCACCGCGCCCAGGCCAACGGCGGCGGCAGTGGCGATGAGGAAGGGTATGGCTACATGCACCTGCGTGGGAGCGGGGAGCTCATTGTGCGTTCACCAGTTGTTGGGGCGGGGCCGTCTTGTCCCGCAGCACGAACGGTCCCTTGCCGAGAATCCCGTCGCAGATTGTATCCAGTCCGTCGGACTCACCGGGCAACAACTGTCCCAGCGCCCCGAGGTCCAGCCGATAGATGGGGTAACCCGCCTTCGGCGTGATGAACGACAGCGGAATCATACGATTGAAGAAGAAGTGATAGGCATACCGCCGCGCACGGGCGAGCTGGCTGGCGCCAAGCTGGTCCGAGAACGGCAGTCGCGCGAGAATACGGAAGTAGTCTTCCGGAGTACTCGCGTCGTAAGTCAGCCCCTTGTTGCGTATCCAGGCTTCGCCCGCCACGATCACCGGCAGGCCGACGCTCGTCAGCTCGACGCCCATTTTCGTGCCGTAGATGATGGCGCTGTTGCAGAGCGACATCAACGTGTACGTGCTCAGCCCGCTTTCCGGCGGGACCACGAGGATGTTGGGAGCCAGGCGGGGAATGTGCTTCCGCAACTCACCGAGGATCGGCTGTCGCGACGGCGGGAAGCCGCTGATCTCGGCGGGATGCACGCGAATGAGCAGCTGGAGATCGGGTCGGGTCGCGAAGTATCGGCACGTCTGAACGAGCCACTCCAACATGTTCGGAAACGCGTTGGCCGGATAATGCAGCTGCGCGTCCCATGACACGTTGGTCAGCAAGCCGATCACCGGACGACCTGGATCGATGCCAATCTTTCTCGCGGTCTCGCTCGGGTCCTGTGTGCTGGGACGATGAAAGACGATCCAATCGAACATCCCTTCGCGGCGGCTCGCCAAATACTGCATGAGCTCCTGCTCACGTGCAGGCGCGAGGTCGAGGTGCTCCCAGTGCGACGCCGGCTCGGTCATGAGCGTATGGTGATACGTGTCGCCGTGACTGAAAATGAAGCGCCGCTTGCGGTACGCCACATTCCACGTCGACACCGCGACGCGTTCCTGGCGCGCCACTTCCCCGATGAGCCCCCACGGCACGTAGATGCCGTGCGTGAAGACCGCCGATGAGAACGTGACCGTGCGCAGCAGCCGCCGGCTCGCAAAGGTCGTCAGAAGCGCGGACTCGAGGTAGCGCCTCAGCACTGCCTCGCCCCGAGGCTCGTCCTCGAGCGTTCCGGTCGCGAAGAAGCGCAGCGCCCCAGCATGCGCATGCTCACCGATCGCTACGCCCTCGAGCGTGAACGATTGGATCTGGCCAGCTGGCAGCGTGGTCGCGATCCGCGTGGCCTCGGCGCGATCGTCGGCCGTCAGCCAATCGGTGTATTTGTGAATGGTCAGCCCGAGTTGTGAGTAGACACGTTCCGCTGGCCACCGGCAGTCCCGGCAGAGATCGGCTGACGGTCCGAGCCGCACGAATCGGTCGATGTTCGGATAGAGCGAGGCGTCGCATTCGGCACACGCCGTCAGGGCGCTGTCGCACAGAAGCACGTGCACATCGGCGCCGCGAAAGGTGAGTGCAGCCGCGAGTGCGCTTTCGAGCGTCACCGCATGCGCGTACGCGCCGATCGATGTCGCCATCAGCACGCGTGGGCCACTCGCCGCGGCGGCACGTGCCGATTGCCACAGCTCGGGCTTCGCGGCGACCAGCGTGCGCCAGTCGGGATACGCGTCTGCACGGGCGTGGTACCAGCGTCGGGCGAGTCGAGACGCTCGCCACAGCCGGGGGAACCAGCGGATTCTGCGTTTCATGCGCCGCGCGTCTCGTCGATCAATCGTTCGAACTCTTCGGCCGCCGGCAGTGTGTCGAAGACCTTCCACGGACGAAGCGCCGCGAGCTCGTCGCGTGTGTATCCGCCGGTTGCGACGGCGACGGTTCTGGCGCCGATCGCATTCGCGCACTCGATGTCATGTGGCGTATCGCCAACGACGAAGACCGTGTCGTCGCCGACTGGACCTGCCGCGCGCGCGAGGGCGAGCGCCCGTGTGGCGATCGATGCTCGATTTCCGGCATCCTCCGCAAACGCGCCATCGACGAAGTACTTGAACAGATCGTAGTGTGTGAGCTTCGCCCGCGCCCCGCCACGCGTATTGCCCGTGAGCAGGTAGGAGCGAACGTCCGGGCGACGGTTCAGCGACTCGAGGATCTCTCGCACGTTCGGGAGCACACGTCCACGCTTTTTCGGAAGTTCGTTCGGAAGCAGCTCCTCATACCGCGTCACCATCTGTCGAATGGTTGCCTCGTCAGCGGCGACCCCGAGCATCTCGAATGTCCGGACGGCAATCTGATAGTCGGTCAAGCCGGCCACACGAAAGGAGGCCAGCTCGAAGTCACGCTGGACGACCTCTCGCACCGCCTGTTCCCACGCCGGTACACCAGCCTTGCCTGTCGTGAGCAGGGTGCCATCGATGTCCCAGAACACCACGATCATGCGATCTGTGGGACGGCCCGTCGGAGACTCGATACGAGGCTGGTCACGTCCAACTTGTGATGCGCAAGGACCTCGTCGTTGGTGCCGCACTCGGGCAGCGCCATCACGCCGACGCGCAGCACACGCGCGGTCGGCTCGAGACCGAGCTCCGCGATCGCCGTGGCCACCATCTCACCCTGGCCGCCCTTCAGGTAATGGTTGTCGAGCGTGACGATCGAGCGTCGGCCGCCGACCACCTCTCGCAACCATCGAGGATCGATGCGATTGAGCCACGGCAGATTGACGAGACGGATACTTGCTCCGCTGATCTTCTCGATCTCTTCCGCGGCTTCGAACGCGTTCGCCAGCAGCCACGGGCCGTAGCCGAACACGATCGCGTCGGTGCCGTCGCGAATGACCCATCCCTTGCCCACCTCGACTCGATGGTGAGAAGGATAGGGGAACGGCATCGGCCACTTCACGGACACGAGCCTGAGATAGATGCTGTCGGGTGCGGTGTTGACGGCGTAATCGACGAGCGCGTGCACCTCGGCTTCGAGGCTTGGTTCGAGCAGCGACAGGTTGGGCACACCCCTCAACGCCGAGATATCTCGCACCGACTGATGGGAGTGCCCAGGTCCACCTGGTATGAGCCCAGCCAGTGACCCGACATAGATCACTTTCGTACCTTCAGTGCACTGGTTGTAAATCTGCTCGTTGGGTCGCGCCGACAGGAAACAGGCAAAGGAATGGACCACTGGCAGCACGCCGCGGCGGGCCATGCCGCCCGCCATCGAGACCATGTCCTGCTCGGCGATGCCGCACTCGACGAATCGATCGCGGTAGCGCTTCGAGAACGGCACGAGCCCGCAGTCCTTCACGAGATCGGCGTCGAGCACCACGAGGTTTCGATGCCGCTCGCCCTGCCACAGGAGCGCCTGTTCGTACGCGGCGATCAGATTGTCGGTCTTGCGCGATTCGCGGCGCGGATTGCGCACGCGCGTCTCGGTACCGACCGGGCCGAGACCCAGCTCCGCGAAGAGGCCGTTGGCGGATGCGAGGAGTTCCGCGAGTCCATCGGTGTACTGCTGCTCGCCTGGCGCGCCCGAGTGATACCCGTACAGCTCGCCTTCCTCCGTCGCGGGCCCTTCCATGAAGGAGACGCCCTTGCCCTTCACGGTGTCGGCGATGATCACCTTTGGTACGTCGTCCACGTCATCCAGCGCGCGGAACGTCTTGTCGAGCGCCGCAACGTCGTGGCCATCGCATCGCGCGACATGCCACCCGAATGCGCGAAACTTGGCTTCCAGATCGCCGAGGTCGCTGACGTTCTTCACCCACGTGTCTGATTGAATCTTGTTGTGGTCGACGATGGCGACGATGTCGCCGAGCCCGAGATTGGCTGCGGACACGAGCGATTCCCAGAACTGTCCTTCCTGGAGCTCCCCGTCCCCCGTCAGCACGAAGATGCGCCGCTCGTCGCCGACCAGACGATTCGCGATGGCCATGCCCTTGGCCTTCGAGATCCCCATCCCCAGCGAGCCTGTGTTCGCTTGGATGTACGGCGTCTCGATATGCGGATGCCCGGGCAGTCCATGAAGTCGCCGAAGGTGGTGGAGCTTCTCTTCAGGAAGCAGACCGAGTCCGATCAAGACGGTATACAGAGCGGGCGCATCGTGGCCCTTCGACGAGAAGAAAATGTCAGCGGCTTTTGGGCCTTTGTACAGATCGCGAATCTCGTTGAGAAAGATCCAGCTCACGATCTCGAGCGAGCTGAAGCTCGTGCCGATATGACCTGACCACGCACCCGCGATCATGTACAGCGTGTTGATCCGAGCCAGCGCCGCAAACGCCCGTGCCCGCGCGACATCGTCGATGTTCGCGTCAAGAAGGCGGCGGAACTCCGCGTCCGGCACGAAGCGAAGCTCGAGAGACTCTCCCTGGTCGGTCTGGATGTCACCCATAGTGGTCTCTTACGATGACAACTCCCAAGCTGCCAGTTTCCAACTTCCAAGGCACTCGGTTCCACGTTGGGAGGTGGGCCTTTGGGAGTTGGAGGTTGTCATATTTTCACCGTGGCGTAGGGCTCTGTGTTCAGACTCGGCAGCGTAACCGATCCGTCGACGAGTAAACGCTCGGCGATCATCCAATCGTACGCGTCGTTGATGTCGAAGCCCTCGTAGCCTTCCGTCAAGAATGGCACGAGAACATCGCCGGCAATCGTACGCCGTTCGCGCACGACGCGCGCCCAGGCAATCTCGAGCGATGCATTCTGCACGTAGATGCGCGGCAACGCCTGATACGGAGTACTGTGCCACGGTCCGCCGTCGCCGCTACGCGGCTTTGGCGGGACAGGTCCGGCTTCGCCGCTACGCGGCTTCGGCGGGACAGGTCCGGCTTCGCCGCTTCCTACACCCGTTGTTTCGAATGGCAAGAGCGGCAACATCCGGTCGCCGCGCACCACCCACATTTTTCCAGGATGCTGCGCGCACAGCTCGACCGCTCGCAATGAATCCACGCCTGTCTGTGACGTGAAACGTGCCCACGCGCGCCGGATCGTATCGGCTGTACGAAACGGGCTCGTCGGTCGCAACAGGCTGAAACAGTCCCAGGTTCGACCGCGAGCGTTGAGCTCGGCCAAGAGATGCGCGAGCCACTCGATATCGGGTGACGTATCCGTTGCGAACGCGGCCGGCCGCAAGAACGGCACTTCCGCCCCGTAATGACGCGCGATGGCCGCGATCTCTTCCGAATCCGTGGAGACGATCACCGACTCGAAGACGTTGCTCTCGAGTGCCGCCACGATCGTGTAAGCGATCATCGGGTGACCGCCGAGCAGGCGCACGTTCTTCCCCGTCACTCGTTTTGAACCGCTTCGAGCGGGAATCAGCCCAACGACTGACGGAGAACTTGTCGTGCTCACTTCTCGGTTCTCGGCGTGAACGACATCATCACACAGCGTTCGGGTTGTGATTGATATAGATGGTCTTCAGATCCGAATACACATCAAGCGCCTGCGTCCCTGCTTCTCGCCAGCCGTTGCCTGACTGACGCAGGCCGCCGAACGGGAGATGCGGTTCGCTCCCGTACGTACCGCCATTGACGACCGCGACACCCGACTGGATTCTCGCCAGGAACGTCATCGCCCGGTTGATGTTCTGCGTGTGTATGGACGCCGTCAAGCCGAACGGCGAATCATTGGCCAGAGCGATCGCCTCCTGGAAGCTGTGAACGCGATACAAACACGTGATGGGCCCGAACAGCTCGCTTCGCGTGATCTCGGCGTGGGCATCCACCCCGTCGATGATGGTCGGCGCCACGAAATAGCCCTCGCCGTACGCCGCGCCGGTCAACCGGTGGCCGCCAGTGACGATCGACGCGCCTGCTGCCTTCGCCCGGTCGACGGCGGCCAGCATGTTCGTCATCTGCCCCTCGTTGATCACGGGGCCGAAATCATCGGTGTCGGCGATGCCGACCTTGAGTGTCTGGGTCGCAGCCACGAGCATCGCCTTGAAGCGATCGTACACGCCATCGAAGACGATGATGCGACTGCCCGCCGCGCACCGCTGTCCCGCATTGCTGAATGCCGAGCCGAGCGTCCACGTCACCGCATTCTGCAGATCCGCGTCATCACAGACGATCAGTGGGTTCTTGCCGCCCAGCTCGAGACACGTCTTCGCGAGACGACGGCCGGCGGTTTCCGCGATCCATCGCCCGACTTCGCACGACCCCGTGAAGCTGACGATCGCCACGTCTGGATGCTCCACCAGGGGCGCGCCAGCCTCTTCGCCGAAGCCGTGCAGCGTCGTGTACACGCCTTCGGGCACTCCAGCTTCACGCGCAAGCACGCCGAACGCCCATGCCGACAGCGGTGTATCTTCGGCGGCCTTGAGGATTGCGGCGTTGCCGCACAGCAGCGCCGGAAACGCCTTCCAGGCCACGTTGGCGATCGGTGTATTCGCCGCGATGATGAGGCCCGCGACACCGAGCGGCTGCCGCACGATCATCGCGCTCTTGTTCGGGGACGCGCTGGTTGTCGTCTGGCCGTAGAAGCGCCGACCTTCGCCGGCCACAAAGAATCCCATCTCGGTCGCGGCGTCGGTCTCACCGAGCGCGTCCTTTCGCGACTTCCCCGTTTCGCGCGCCACCAGTTCGGCGATCGCCGTGCGATGCTCCTGCATCAGGATCGCGACTCGACGAAGGATGTCACCACGACGGACGACTGTCGTCGCGGCCCACGCCGGCTGGGCCTTCTGGGCGCACGCAACCGCTCGCGCCACGTCGGCTGCCGTCGACCGCGCCACCTGGCAGCATTCGCGCCCGGTTGCCGGATCCTTCTTCGAGAATGTGCGTCCATCGGCGGCCGGGCTGTCATGCCCACCGATCTGATTTGCAATAACCGTTGGAGCGGACAGGTCGATGCTCACGTCATCACCACGCGGTGAAGCCCCCGTCCACGCGCAACTCGTGACCGGTGACGTACGAAGACGCTGACGAGGCGAGAAAGATGAGCGGCCCCTTGAGGTCTTCGGGTTCCGCCATGCGATGCTGCGGAACACGGGCGCCGTATCTCGTCTTGAACTGCTCGTCCTGGCCGGCGAGCACGCCGCCGGGTGACAACGTGTTCACCCGTACGCCGCGACCAGCCCAATGCGTCGCGAAGAACTTCGACAGATTCACTACGCCGGCCTTCGACGCGCCGTACGCTGGCGATTTGATGAACGGCGCGTTGCCAGCGAGATGCTCGTAAAAATACGGATCGGGCGAGACCGTCGCGTAGAGTGAGCCGATGTTGATGATCGAGCCGCCGCCGCGCGCCGCGATGCGGTCCCCGAACACTTGCGTGACCTGGAACGTGCCGATGAGATTCACCTCCACCATCCGGCGAAACTCCTCGATCGGTAAGTCTTGCAGATGGTGACGCCCGCCCGGGCTATCGGGCGGCTGATCGACGCCCGCATTGTTGACGAGCACTGAAGGCTCGCCCATGCGGTCGGCGACTGCGCGAGCCGCCGCCTCAATCGACTGGCGGCTCGTGATGTCACAGTCGAAACATTGAAGGTCGTTGCCGCCGCCGCGCAGCAGCGTCGTGAACCGCTCGGTGGCAACGGCGGTGGCCAGATCCAGCGCAGCCACGCGCGCGCCAGCCTCGAGCAGAGCTTCCGTCCAGATCGCGCCGAGCTTGCCGCTGGCTCCGGTCACGACCGCGATCTGGTCGGCGAGAGAAAAGCGTCCGCTCACCCCTCGACTTTGCTCGGGGTGACCCTGAGTGTGTCGAAGGGTCACGAACGCGCGAACTCAGTGTCAGGCTTGCTCAACACGTCGAACGACAGGAAATCGTCCTCGTAGAGAGGCTTGAGCGTCGTCAGGCCGATGACCTTGTGGAGATCGTACGGTGGGATCCCGCCGCCGGGCGACTTCATCACGATGTCGCTCGGTCTGAGTACGTGGCCGCTCGGCAGATTATTCGCCACGACGAGGCTCTTGCCCATCTTGACGATTGGCGCGCGCTCGCTGTCGTACACCTTCTTGGTGCCGTCGCCCATCGCTTTGAACGTCCGATCGAGATCCCGCATCATCTTGCGCAGACCGACCGGCTCCAACGAGAACGCGTGGTCGGTGCCCTTCATCGCGCGATTCAGCGTGAAGTGCTTCTCGACAATTCGCGCGCCGAGGATGTACGCCGCCACCGGCATCGCGATCCCGTTGTCGTGGCTCGAAAATCCGATCACCGCCGCGGGGAACTGCGACCGATACGTGGCGATCACGCGCAGGTCGAGCTCGTCGAACGCCGCCGGATAACCGGCGGTGCACTGCAAGATCGCGAGCTGCGGATTGATCGGCATGATCGTGTCGTAGGCGCGCTGCACGTCCTCGATCAGTGCGCCGCCCGTTGAGATGATCATCGGCTTGCCGAACGAGGCCACGTGCTTCAGCAGCGGCGTGCTCTTCAGGTCGCCTGAGGCGATCTTGTAGGCCGGAACATCGAGGGCTGCGAGGAAGTCCGCGCTCGCGAGGTCGAACGCCGTGGCAAAGAAGTCGACGGCCAGCTCTCTCGCATACGCCTGGAGCGCGGTGTACTCCTTCCGCCCGAACTCGAGGAACTCACGGTGCTCGCCGTAGGTCGGGCCGAAGCTGTTCTCGTTGTCGTACTGCCTGTCGAAGGCCGCGCGCGTGTACAACCCGCGGTTGTCGCGCTTCTGCAGCTTGACCGCATGCGCGCCGGCCAGCTTCGCCTCGCGAAAGAGCTCGCGTGCCTTGTCGAGGCTGCCCTGATGGTTGTGGCCGATCTCGGCAATCACGTAACACGACGTGGAATCGCCAATCTCCCGTGAGCCGATGCGTAATGTTGCTCCCACCCCAAGGTCTCCTACGTTCGTACGACTGGCCGCAACTGCGCGACGAGCTGATCCCAGCCGTAGCGCCCCTGTGCGATCTCGCGCGCCGCGCGACCGATGCGCTCGATCTGCTCGTCACCCGGCAAGCGCTCGCACAGATTGATGTCGATGACGTTCTGCATGTGGACGAGCCCTTCGGGCGAGTGCTCATCCAGGTTCGTGATCACCGCGCAGCCCGACTCCATTGCGGCATTGACGGTCGTGTTGTTGGCGCGCAGACCCTTCTCGAAGAACGCTGCGAGAAACGTACAGTCCATCAGGTGATTGAACACCGCCGTGTCGGAGAGGTATCCCATGAAGTACACTTGCCCGTTGAAGACCGTCTGCAGCTCTTCGAAGCGGACGACGAAGGATCCATCGAAGCTGGTGTTCTCGTGCAGCGCGGTGGAGACGTACACCGAGTAGCTCTGCCCGGTCGCGTCCAGAAGATCCCGCAGCCGGCGATACAGCGGCACGCGGATCTTATGAGCCATGCCGAATGTGAACACCGAGAGCTCAGTCCGCTGAAACCGCTGCGGATTCAGGATCGTGCCGGGACAGAAGAGCTCGAGGATGTCTGGGCGGACGGCGTGCAGCTCCTTGAAGAGCTCGCTGTTTCCGCAATACACCTTCGCGGCCGCGGCTACGAGCCGCTGCTCGATGTCGGTTCCATCGTAGGCGTGGAGGAAGAGCTCGAATTGGCCAGAATGGGAAGCGGCCCACAGATCGAGATCGCAAGCATCGGCGACACTGAACTCCGATAACTTCAGCGAGAGCAATGGCCGTTCATGGCTGCCAAGCTCAACGGTTTTGAGGCCGACAACGGGGACGTTCAGATACTTCGCGAGAATCGCGTTGAACTTCGCGATGCCGCACGTCCACGGGTTCAGGTGGTATCCACCGATGCAGTCGACCATCACATTGTTGGGGCCCTTCATTCTACGCCATGTGGAAGCGCGGTCATGCCGCGACTCGGCCGCTCGGCAGTAGCCCACTTGCCGACCAGCGCAATCGCCACGAGCGAGACGACGGCCACGACGATGTGCGTGCGCCACACGGACCACAGGGCGTCGAGTGCGGCCGCGCGATCCTTGATCACGACGTAGTAGGGAAACCAGTCGCGGAAGTACGTCGGAAGGTCCATCTGCTGCCATGGGCGCTGCGTGGCAATCGTGGCGAGCGAGACGACCGCGAACAGCCACATCCGCCTGCGCGGCTCAGTGCCCGAGACGGCCCACGCCCAGAACGGCGGCACAGCGGGAACGAGGAACGCGGCATAGCGCCAGGTGTCGATATAACCGAGAGCGGCCACGAGAAGCAGCGGCACAATCATCGCCAGCCATTCGGGCTCCTCTCGAACGCACGTCTTCAAAGGGCGAGTCGTCGTCAAGAGCGCGAGGCTGACGCCGCCGAAGAGCGTCGCAATGAAATACACCCAGAACAGGATGTACAGCGGATCCCTCCACCACTCCACGTTCTTGACGAGCGCAGCCACGAGTCCCCCAGCCGAGAGCACCGGCTCATTGACTTCGGCGCCGGTCGAATAGCTGCTGGCGAATGTCCTGATCCAGAAGAACGCGATGACCGCCGGTACGTAGGTGGCGGCCATCGTCGGCACCGATCGGCGCAATCGCAGATCGCGAGCGATGCCAAAGAGAACGACCACGGCGCCGAACTCACGGCTCAACACCGCGAGCACCGACGTCACCACAATCCAGAGACGCCTGCCGGACACGACGGCCCACGTGGCGGCGGCAACGAACACGTACGCGCCAAGATCAATGAGCGTCGGGTAGAAGGCGAACATCTTCGCAATCGAGATGCAGAGAAAGAGATTCAGCACCAGGATCGCAGCGGTCGCCGGCGAGCCGCCGTACCGACGACAGAGTGCGCCGAGCACAATCGCGAGTGCACCCGCGTACACCAGATTCATCGCGCGGAACGTTGCCAGCGGATCGTGGAAGACGTGGTAATTCACCTCGTCGTTGATTAAGAGGACCACCGGCCGGAGACGCATGCTGGGCGTCCCGCGCTTGAATCCGACCTCAATCATCCGCGCATAGTGCTCGCCATCGAAGCCCAGCCCCTTGTTCTCGGAGATGAGTCCGGTCAGGTGGCTGAGCACCGCGAGCAGTACGGCCGCAGACACACCGAGCGCCACGAATGCCGCCAGTTGCCGCGCAGACACACTGATCGTCGTGTCCGACTTCAGACGGGCCGGAAAGAGTGACCGGACGTTCACGCTATCGAAAACAGGGAAGCACGTCGGGGCCAAATGTGCCGGACGTAGGACGGCCGCGTTCCGCATAGACATGCAGAGTGAGTCCACCATTGACCGGAAGCGGACCGCTGTCGACGTAGTGGTCGATCAAATGCGCATACGCAACGGGGATCTCGTAGACGTGTTCTGCAGCCGGCTCGACGAGTACAAGAGGGACCGACTCTCGTGCCCACCGCTCGACCAGCAGTTGCTGATGGGCCGGATCCGTCAACAAGCCGGGAATCACGCTCGCTCGCCCACCGGCGAATCGGCGGTCAGCCAACGGCAATAGCTCCGGCCGATACGAAATCACGAGAATCCGATCCGTTGGGCGTGTGCAGCCGTGCAAGTACTGCACGGCCGCAACACTCGGACTCTCGGGCGTGCCCTGCCAGTACGCATCCGGCAACGCAGCCAGCTCTCCCCATCGCCGCGCGGCCTGTCGGATGACCGCGATTGGCGAGTGCCTCCATCCGGAGACGTCCAGATCGTGAGTCACTTCACCAACAGCCCAGACGCTCTGCGCGCTGAGCAGAAGCGCCACGACCGCGAGGCCGGCACGACCGACGATGCTCAGCAGATGACCCTCGCGATGAAACGCGCGCGCACACACAACGGAGAGCAATGCGGCCGTGACCGGAGCCATGTCACCAAATCTCGCGCCGGTGTTGCCTCGCAAGAAGAATGGTGTGATCACGAGAGCCATCACGCCCCACGCCACAAGCAGCGGCCGCGAGCCGGGCCATCTCGGACGCGACGGACGGAGGGCGGCGGCAAGCACGATCAGCGGCAAGGCCACGTGCGCGTAGTACAGCCACTGCACCGCATTCCGCTCTTCGCGCAAGAACTCCAACGCCGACAGCTGCCGTCCGTCCTCGCCGCGCGAGACGAACCCGAGATTGAGCCGTTCGGTCCGCCGGGCTTCCTGCCTGACCGCGGCCACTGTGTCCTGGACGTACGCACCCATGCCGCCGTGCAGTTGGATATAGATCGCCGATGGCGCCAAGAGCAGCGCACACAGACTCAGATAGCCCAGCAGACGCGGAACCGCTGGCCTCAGTGCGCCGGCCGTCGCAATCACCGCCGTCACACATCCGATCCCGATGTACACCGCGAGATCGTGACGGAAGAGAAACGCCACTGCGCTGAGCAGGGCGAGGGCAGCGAGCGACGCTCGACTTGGAGTGCGCGCGTATAGGGCGATGAGCAGCATCGCCGCTCCGAGCGCAAGCACTTTCGGGTAGTTATAGAGACGCGTCGCGAGTAATGCAGATACAACGGCGGCGCCGCCGGCGACGGCGATCGGGGCCACGTAGGTGGACGCCAGAAATGCCAGCACCGTCGCCAGGCCAATTCCCGTCACGGCCAGCAGCGCTTCCGATCTCAGGTTATTGCCAAGCAAGGACTGCGCGAGGGCCGACACGTCGTATGTGAGCGGCGGCCAGGCGCTCTGCAAGCCAAGACCGGTGAAGTCCTGTAGCGGGCGAGCCCCTGCCTGTACCTGCTTCGCATACGCGAACGACACGAAGTGGTCATCGTCGAACCCACCAAGCGCACCGCCGAGGGTGTTGAACCGCAGAAAGAACGTAAAGACGAAGAGCCCGACGGCGATAACCGCGCGCACGACGCCGGTCCGCCATCGAGAATACGGTCGTGCCGCTGCTTCAGTCACGGCCGAGTTGATCGACATTCACCACCAATCACGTCGAGGGTTCGGATCCTGTCGCGCGACACGGCGAGCAGCATTCGCAATCGCGTCGACAGTGCCGGGATCGCAGTTCGTCTGGCCAACGGTGTGCCGCATCGCCGCGATCGTTCCCGAGGATGTCGTCGCAATTCGATCTCCTCCAGCCGTGATAGCGTACAAGTGCCGTGCCAACTCCGTTCGATCTGCATCTCCAAGCGATGCTATTCCGCACGTGATCAACCCGTCGGCCAGCATGTGGGCAGCACTCGCATCAGGCGGGAACGAACCGAGCTCGCGAAGGCGCTCTTCGAGACGGGACGCACGAAGGCCCGGGTCGCGCAGCAACGCGGCGAGCGATCGCACGTTGCGATCGTCACGTTCCTTGAACGTCGATGTCGGCCGCCAGAAGGCAATCAGCAGCACGAGGACGACCGAGACTGACACGACACGCTCGGTCCAGGGTGCCGAATGAGCCGTTGGCTTCATGTCGCCGGCCGCGCCGTGGCCACGCTCGTCTGCGTGGCAGGCGTTCCCCTGGCGGTGATTGCGCTCGTGCGGTGGTATTTCGATGTACCCATTTCAGATTTCCGCCCGGTCATCAACGACGAAGTCGCGTACTGGCATCAGGCGCTGACATTCAGTCGCGTCGGGTTTCGCGGCGGCTATTACACGCTCGGCGAGGTGACGAACCCGTCCGGGTTCACGCCGTTCGGACTGCATGGACCCGGATTCGCAATCGCGTACGGCGTCTTCGGCGCTCTCTTCGGTTGGTATCGTCACAGCGTCGTCGTGTTGAATCTCACCGCGATCGGCGCGGCAGCGGCAGTGTGGGTCGCGCTGGCACAGGTAAGCACCGCTCGGCTGTTCTTGTCAGGTCTTCTGCTCATCACTTTCTGGCCGATGCTGTTCTGGGCGCCAACGGGCATGCAGGAGGGCCTTCACGCGGCCGGCGCGATCGTCATGGCCTCCCTTTTCGCTGCCGCGCTCCGCCCGGCTCCACACCGGGCGGCAATCGTC
>Ga0114129_10004343_pt1 | contig 20029 bp, 16 predicted proteins | sample RhiMetdeltSRZDD1_FD_80071 | JGI IMG/M metagenome (GOLD analysis project Ga0114129, IMG submission 80071) | Populus rhizosphere microbial communities from Tennessee, USA - Rhizosphere MetaG P. deltoides SRZDD1 (version 2) (version 2) | ecosystem: Host-associated > Plants > Roots > Rhizosphere >... | reverse complement strand
CGCTTCGCGCGCTCGAGCGCGAGCTCGGCGACGCGCGTGTGGTTCTCGGTGGGCTCGTCGAAGGTGGACGAGAAGACCTCGCCCTTGATCGAGCGGCGGATGTCGGTGACTTCCTCGGGTCGCTCGCCGACGAGCACGACCATGATGTGGACGTCGGGGTGGTTCCCCGCAATGCCGTTCGCGATGTCCTTCAGCAGCGTCGTCTTGCCGGCCTTCGGCGGCGACACGATGAGCGCGCGCTGACCGAAGCCGAGCGGGTTCACGAGGTTGATGAGACGCTGGCTGAGGTTCGCGCCATCGATCTCGAGGTCGAACATCTCGTCGGGGAAGACCGGCGTGAGCGCTTCGAAGTTCGGTCGGCGCTTCGCGACCTCGGGGTCGACGCCGTTGACGGCCTCGACGCGCAGGAGGCTGAAGTACTTCTCGTTGTCCTTCGGTGGCCGTGTCTGACCGGTGACGTAGTCGCCGGTGCGCAGACCGAGACGACGCACCTGGCTCGAGCCGACGTACACGTCGTCGGGTGAGGGAAGGAGGCTGCGGCGCCGGAGGAAACCGAAGCCGTCCTCGACGATCTCGAGGATGCCCTGGGCGAAGATGTTTCCCTGCGCTTCGGTCTGCGCCTGCAGGATGCGCGTGATGAGCTCGGGCTTGGCGGTGGCGGGCGTGATGTCCGTGACGCCGAACTCTTTGGCGATCGCCAGCATGTCCTTCGGCTTCGCTTCATTAAGCTCGGTGATCGTGTAGTACTTTCGACTCGCCGCCGCGGGCGCCGGATCGCGGCGCGTCGTCGTGGCGGTGGGCCCGTTGGTCGTGCCGCCCGCGGGACCGTTCGTACCGTTGGTCTCGCTCGTCGGGGTCGGCGTCGCTGTGCTGGGCTTCGATTCGGCTGCCTGTGGTTGGGCGGGCTCTGGGGTGTCCAAGCGGTGTGTTGCTCCTTGCTGGTCTGTGCTGCCGCTACTGCTTACGTCCTGTGGGGACCGGGGGGCGCATCCGAAGTGCGCGCGCGCCCGGCAGAAGCCGATGGGGAAAGGTCGCTGTAGGACAGTATACAGCGTGGTGAAGCCACTGTCCTCCCATCTCGCGGGTGAGCTGGTGCAGCTCTCCCGCGAGATCCACTCCGATCCGGAGCTTGCCTACGCCGAGCGACGCGCCGCCGCCCGGATCGCGGCCCTTCTCGCGCGTCACGGGCACGAGGTGCAGATGGGTATCGGCGGGCTCGAGACCGCCTTCCGCGCGCGCGTGGGACCACCCGGCCCATCGGTCGCGCTCATCGCCGAGTACGACGCGCTCGCGGGCGTCGGCCACGGCTGTGGACACAACCTCATCGCGATGACGAACGTCGGCGCATTCTTGCTGGCGGCCGCCGAGAAGGATCTCGGCCTGGCGATCGAGCTGATCGGCACGCCCGCGGAAGAAGACGGCGGCGGAAAGATCGACCTCCTCGGCGCGGGCGTCTTCGACGACGTCGCCTTCGCGCTGTCGACCCATCCGGCTCCGCAGGGGAGCTGGGGCGTGAGCGCGACCGGTCTCGGGATCGTCGGGAAGCGCGTCATTTATCGCGGCGTGGCGTCGCACGCCGGCTCGTCGCCCGAACGCGGCCGCAACGCGCTGAGCGGCGTCATCCGTCTCTTCGTGGGCATCGACGCGTGGCGGCAGCACCTGCCGGCCGACAGCCGCGTGCACGGGATCATCACCCACGGCGGCGACGCGGTGAACGTGATACCTGCGCGCGCGGAGGCGAAGATCGGGCTGCGCGCGAAGGACCTGGCGACCCTCGACGCGATGGTCGCGGCGTTCACCGACGTCGCGCAGGGCGCGGCCCTCGAGACCGGCACGACCGTCGAGATCACGGAGTATCTCCGGCTCTACGCGCCGGTCGCGGCGAATAAGGAGCTTGGCGATGTCGTCGCCGACGAGCTGCGGCGCCGCGGGGTCGTTGCCGCGCGCGGCGTGCTCGTGACGGCCTCGACCGACCTCGGTAACGTCTCGCAGAAAGTTCCGACGGACTGGATCCGCTTTCCGGTGAGCGAGGGGCCCATCGCAGGACATTCGGACGCGATGCGCGAGGCGAGCGCGAGCGACCTCGCGCATCGGAACGCGCTCCTCGTGGTCGAGGCGCTCGGCGCCGCCGCGCACCGTGTCGCATCCGACGCGAGTGTCCGCCCCAGCGTCCAGGACGGCGCAAAGGTGACGGCGTGACCCCCGACGCGCTGCGCCCCGAGCTCGTCGCGCTGTCGCGCGCGATCCACGGCACGCCCGAGCTCGCGTACCAGGAACGGACCGCGGTGAAGAACATCGCCGCGCTCCTCGAGAAGCACGGTCACAGCGTCGAGGCGAAGCTCGGCGGCGTCGAGACCGCCTTCCGCGCGCGCGTCGGGCCAGCGGGCCCGACGGTCGCGCTGCTCGCCGAGTACGACGCGCTGCCCGAGATCGGGCACGCCTGCGGGCACAACCTCATCGCGATGTCGAACGTGGGCGCCTTCCTGCTCGCGGCCGAACGCGCCAAGGAGCTGCAGGTCGGCGTCGAGCTCGTGGGCACGCCGGCGGAGGAGGCCGGCGGCGGGAAGATCGACCTGATCGACGCGGGCGTGTTCCGCGACTCGGTCGCCATCCTGTCATCGCATCCGTCGAGCGACCCGGACTGGGAGTTCGGTGGCAGCTCGCTGGGCGTGGTCACGAAGCGTGTGATCTTCCACGGCATCGCCGCGCATGCCGCGTTCTCGCCCGAGCGCGGGCGCAACGCGCTCTCCGCCGCGGTCCGGCTCTTCGTGGCGATCGACGGGTGGCGCCAGCAGCTCCCCGCGGACACGCGCGTCCACGGGATCATCACCAAGGGCGGAGTGGCCCAGAACATCATTCCCGATCTCGCGGAGTGCGACATCGGCCTCCGTGCCGCGACGGTCGAGACGCTCGACGAGATGCAGCGCACCTTCGCGCAGATGGTCGAAGGCGCGGCCATGCAGACGGGCACGAAGGCCGAGATCCATGACGACATGCGCCTCTATGCACCGGTCAAGCCCAATGTGCGGGTGGGGGACCTTCTGGCCGACGAGCTGAAACAGCGCGATCTGCCGACCGTGCGCGGCAAGTTCGTGCTCGCCTCGACGGACTTCGGAAACGTGTCACAGATCGCGCCGGCGGACTACATCGGCTTCCCGGTCAGCGAGCGGTCGATCGCGGGGCACTCGCACGTCATGCGCGAGTCCTCGGCGACCGACCTCGCGCACCGCAATGCGATGATCACCGCCGAGATCCTCGCCGCCGCGGCTGTGCGTATCGCGACCGACGCGAGTCTGCGCGCGACACTCCGTGCGTGAGACACCTGTGGTGGGCACTCCTGCTGGCGTTCGGCATCGTCGCCGGCGCGGTGTGCGTCGCCGACATCCGCGAGCCATGGATGACGCTCGAGATCGACGGCCGCGAGTACGACGGGCTGCTCGTCAGCTACTGCTGGCGCTCGATCACCTTTGGGATCTGTGCGGACAGCATGTTGCGTGAGCCTCCGGTGCATGTGATCCACTCGGCGTTGCCCGCCGTCGTGCGCGCGCGGACGCGGGCGGATCTGCGCGAGCTCTCGGTGTCGGTCTCACCGACCTTCTCGCGACTGCAGGCCGCACCGGTGGATCCGTCGACAGCCGGCCCACTCCTGCTCGACGCGGGCACGCACTTCATCGGCATCAGCGCGCGGTGGGATCGGGGCGACGGGTCGTTCCTGTTCGGCCTTCGTATCGAGCCGCCCTGAGGCAGGCACCTCCGCCTAGATGGGCTCCTGCAGAACGATGCCCGCGCCACCGTCCACGGTCACGAGCTCTCCGTCGCGGATGCGACTCGTCCCGTCGCCCGTTCCGACCACGGCCGGGATGCCGTACTCGCGCGCGATGATCGACGCGTGCGACGCCGGGCTTCCGACGTCCGTGACGACCGCGGCGGCGCGCTCGAAGAGCTGCGTCCACGATGGTGTCGTCACCGGGCAGACCAGCACGTCGCCCCTTTCGAACCGGTCGAATTCGGCCGCGGTGCGCACGACGCGTGCCCGACCCGAAGCGCGACCCGGGCTCGCGGGCACTCCGCGGACGGCGTTGGGCCCGGACTCGACGGGGTCGCGCATCGCGCGATCGGCGGCGGCGAGCAGCGTCTCGACCATCTTCGGAACGCGGCCGATCACGAGCGGCGCGGCGAGCCGGCGCTGTTCGGTCCAGCGCGCGCGTCGCGCGGCGACATCAGCCTTACGCTCCACCGACGTGCCCGCGATCGCCGCGTCGAGCTCGCGACGTTCCAGGAAATAGACGTCGTCCGGCGCCGCGATGACACCGCGCCCGACGAGCCCCTCACCGATGCGGGCGAGAGCCCCGCGGAAGACCGGCCACGCGAGCGTGAGCTGCGCGACCTGCTCCTCCCGCAGTACCGCGGCGCGCTGTGCCTCGGCCAGCAGGCGCGCGAAACGTGGAGCCAGCTTCGGAGTCAATGCACCGCGGGCACGTTGCTCGACGTCCTCGCGTTCGCGGATGAGGCGCGCGTATCGGGACTCCGCACCGGACGACTCTGTCCGCGCTCCGAGCTCGCCCTGTGTTCGAAATGACCAGTCGAGCGACTGCACGTCGTGTGGCGCGTTCGTCGGCTGGACCAGCCCGCGGAGCAGCACCTGGGGATGGCCGCCGAGGGTGCTCTGGAGATGCCGTCGGTAGAACCGCGACAGCGGGACCTCCGTCTTCCAACCGTACCCGGCAACGAAGGTGACCGACGCGAAGTACCGGCCCGCGAGGACCGCGAGCTCATCGACGAGCGTGCGAAGTCGTTCCGGTGAACCCGTCGCGATCTCGGCAGCGGCGTGTTCGACCGCGGCGCGATATGCCGGAAGCAGCTCGCGGCGCCATTCGTCGACGTACAGGTCGATGCCGAAGCGGGCCAGAAGCGGAAAGGCCGGAGCGACGCGGCGCGGCTCGCGGACGAGCCGGACCAGCAGTCCCGGGAGCATGCGCGCGACCGCGCCGAAGGACGCCGGTAAGAAGTTCAGCGAGTAGTAATACCAACCGTTGACGATGACGTGCAGCGGACGCGGCGCGACCTGACCCACGAGCCTCGCGTACTCGCGGTGCATCGTCTCTTCCATCGTCGTGAGGAGCCAGCTTTCGAAGAGCGGCGTGACCGGCTCGCCGATCCACTCACCGAGACGGAAGCTGCGGGCATACGCGCCCGGGGGCGCCTCCCACCGGATCATCCGCGGCTCCGGCGCGGCGCGCGTTGGAGGACCTCGGCGACCCAGGCGACGTCGTTCGCCGCCTGCGCCGCATCCATCCCGAGATAGTCCTTATAGGCGCGCATCGTCGCCGAGGACGTGAGGATGAGGAACACCCGGGTGAAACGGTCGAGATCCTCACCGGTCAGACGCGGGAGACGTTCCCCGATCGTCCTCCGGGCGAGCGCCATGCGCTGCGGCATCATTCGCCGCCGGGTCTCCTGGCCGAGCTCGCTCGCGAGCGCGGCGCGCACTTCAGCATCCATACCGGCGTTGCGCCGGTACATCTCGTGAACGAGCGTCGGTAGATCCCCGCTGTCGATAAGAGAGGGGTCCATCAGGCCGGTCCGGCCGACCAGGTGTGGTGACAGGGCCGCAACGAGGGCGGCCTTGCTCTTGAAGTGGCGGTAGACCGTCGGCACCGATACGCCGGCCTCGCGCGCGACCGCCGGGATCGACAAGGCCGCGACGCCGCGACCCATCGTACGGACCAGCGCATCCAGGATCCTCCGACGCGTCGCGTCGGCTTGTTCGGCGCGCAGCTCGCTGTCATACGCGCGAGAGGGGCGCGGGAACCCGGGCTCGGCGGGCACGGTCGCGACAGAAAGTAGGGTCACAGCGGATGGATGCTCGTATCGCTCGTGTCGGCTCCCTGGCCGGTTGGGTCAGCGTCGCCGCGATCTTTGTGTACCACATCGGTCTTTCGATCATCGTTGGTCAGCGAGTCAGCGGGACCACGGACGCTTCCGCGATCGAGGCGTATTACAAGAGCGCGATCATCGCGCCCGCTTCGATCCTGCCGTTCCTCGCCGTCGTGCCCATCGCGATCTTCGCCCTCGCGTTGCGCGAGGCCCTCGGCGTGTCGCAAAGGACGCGGTTCCTCACGTCGCTCGCGCTGATCTTCGTCGTCGCGGAGGTGCCCGGCATCCTGGTGCAGAGCGCGCTGGAGGCCACGCTGGTCACGGCGGCCGCTCGTGGCGGCGACATCGTGCCGCTGTTCCGCTTCTGGGATGTCCTCTACAACAGCGGGCTCTACGTCCTCGAGGCCGGCTGGATCGGTGCGTTCGGCCTCGCGATGACCGGGAGCGCCGCCTTCCCGCGCTGGCTACCGCGGTTCTCCGTGGTGGTCGCTGCGCTGCAGCTGATCAACATGAGCGCCATCTGGGTCGGCATCCCGGACCAGCTCACGCTGCCCGGCAACCTCTGCTTCGGGGTCTGGCTCGGCGCAGCGAGTGTCGGCCTTGGCCGTCTCGCGACACGGTCCGTTCGGGCGCATGGTGGCACAGCCGGTGTGTTGCCTGATCGCGCCGCGCGCCCGGCTCGTTCGGGCGCGCGCGCTACCCTCCCGTCAATGCCGGAGCCCATCACCAACGACACGCTGCGACTCGCACCGCGCATCCCGCAGGGCGGTCGCGCCCTCGTATTCGACTTCCCCGGCCTCGAGATCGGCGTGGCCGAATACGCGGAGGGACCGACGGGCTGCACGGTCTTCCATTTCCCGAAGGTCGCGTCGATGCACATCGACGTCCGCGGCGGCTCTCCGGGGATCAACGGCGAGCACCTCACCGCGATCAACGCGATCTGCTTCGCGGGCGGGTCGCAGTACGGGCTCGAGGCGTCGACCGGCGTGGCGGCCGAGCTCTTCGCAAAGCGCGGGTATGCGACGAAATGGATGGACATCGCGCTCGTCTCGGGCGCGATCATCTTCGACTACGGCCGCCGCGCCAACGCGATCTACCCCGACAAGGAGCTCGGCCGCGCGGCGGTGCGCGCGCTGCGCCCGGGCGCGTTCCCCATGGGCGCGCACGGGGCCGGGTGCTCCGCGACCGCGGGGCACGGCGAATCGGCGGAGCTTTCGGGCCAGGGTGGGGCATTCCGTGTCGTCGGCAAGACGCGCATCGCGGTGTTCACCGTCGTCAACGCCTATGGCGCGATCGTCGACCGGAGCGGAACGGTCGTGCGCGGTAACCGCGACCCGCAGGGCCGCCGGCAGCATGCGGCGGAGGTCCTGAGCGCGACCGGCGCCTACTACGCGCCGACCGAGCCGCGCTCGCGCAACACCAACCTCACCTGCGTCGTCACCGACCACCGTCTCGACGCGCTGCAGCTGCGCTCGATCGCGCGACAGGTGCACGCGTCGATGGCGCGCGCGATCCAGCCCTTCCACACGCGATGGGACGGCGACATCCTCTACGCGTGCTCGACGCAGTCCGTCGACGATCCCGCGCTCGACGAGGTCAGCCTCGGTGTCGCCGCGTCGGAGCTGGCGTGGGACGCGGTGCTCGCGTGCTACGACGACTAGCCATCGCGCTCCCGCTGCTGATCGCGATCGCGTGTCAGCAGGTCGAGCTTCCGTCGTTGCTCGGGTCCGCGGCGCCACCGCAGCTGCCGCTTCAGCTCGAGATCCCCGATGGCTACCGCGGCTACGTCGTCCTCCAGTACGCGCTCGGCGCGTGCCCCGTGCTCCCACGCCGGGACGGCTACACGGTGATCCGCTTCGCCGACGACGGCCGCGCGTGCACCTCGGAGACGACGGTGAAGACGACGCTGAAGGATCGCGCGTACTACATCGCCGCGAACGGCGAGCACACCGGCGAGCTCATCGGCTTCGACGTCGATTTCGAGCAGCGGCAGGAAGGCACGCACCGGATCATCGGAACGGTCTTCGCGGTGGCACCGGATCCGTTCGTGATACAGGCCATCGACCAGTGCCGGTGGGAGGATGCGAAGTGCTGGGAGGGGCTTCGCTCGCGCTGAGCCGGAACGAGACAACTCTGACGCGCGTTCGACCGGTCTGTGCGTTGATATGAAGGTGATGCGCGCACCGACCGCCCTTGTGGGCCTGACGCTGCTACTCGCGTCCTGCACCTCCGAGCCGGCGCGTCCGGGCGACACGCTCCCGCCGTCGGCGACGACGCGCACCGCGCCGCCGGCGCCCGTCCTCACCAAGTTCCTCGTCGCGGCCAAGTTCGGCGAGCAGGGCATCCGCGTGTCCCCGAACGGCGAGATGGTGCTAGTCGTCGAGCGCGAAGGGTTCGTGCAGACGATCTACGACCTCGCCGGCCACAGCGTCGCAACGCTGAAGCTCGGTGAGATCGGCATGAATCCCTTCTGGCTGCCCGACTCGTCAGGCGTCGTCGTCGGCCGCCGCATCCAGAAGGAACCAGGCGGCCCGAGCGTTCTCGAGATCTCGATCCTCGAGGCGGGCGGCGCCGTGCACGACGTCGCGCACGGTGTCGGCTTCCCGCGCGCCGAGGGGCAGCTCGTCTCGCCCGATGGCGAATGGCTCGCATTCGACACGCCCTGCTGTCCCGCGCGCGTCGTCGTCGCGCCGCGGCGCGGCGGCGCGATCCGCGAGGTCGCGAACGCGCCGACACAGCTGCGCGTCCTCACCTGGGACGCCGATGGCCACGTCGTGTACTGGGCTGGGGGCGATGTGATCGACGCCGCGGGCGCCGACGGGAGCGGGTATCGCGTCCCGCTCGGGTTGCCACGTGGTGTGAAGGTGACCGACGTCTCACCAGGCGCCCGGACGACCGATGCCGTCGCGACGGTCCTCGCGATCCAGGCCGACGGGCCTTTCCCGGGCTCCACGCGGAACAACGACGGCGAGCGCACGCTCGTCGCCCGCGAGCTGCGCGCGTATGACAGCGGCGTGCCCCTGTACGTACGGCTCTCACCGCACGAGGCGCTGACCTACGCGCGGGGCGGCGCGCTGAGCGCCTACGACATCGCGACCGGAGTCACGCGGCCGCTCGCGACGATCGACGACGACGCCGGTCTCGAGCCGACGACGATGTCCGGCCGCATCCTGATGACCAGTCCAGGGCGCAGCTGGGTCCGCGTCCTGGACATCGACCACGATGACCAGTGGCACGAGACCGACGTCGGCCGGGTCCTGCAGGCGGCCGGATACGCGCTGTCGCGGGGTCGCTTCCTCGTCTTCGACGAGGAGGGCGCCCCCTACGTGTTGGACGGCGTCGCGGCGCGCGCCGCACCGGCGCGAGCCGTCGCCGCGCCGGGTGCGCCCCTCAACATCGCGGCCGGGACCGTCCGGAGCGCGCGCAACGGCTCCGTCGGAAAGAAGATGGAGCTGACCTGGCGGATGACCGACGGCGCGCCGCAGTCGCTCGACTACTTCGGCGCGAGCCTCGTCGTGGTCTCGTTCTGGACGCGAGTCTGCGTCGTGTGCACCCAGCAGCTCGCGCTCCTCTCCGACGTCACCGCCGGGAGCCGTTCGCGGGTCGAGATCATCGCGATCGGCGTGGACGAGACCGAGGCGTCGGCGCTCGAGGTGGCGAAGGACTACCGGCGGCTGCGCCCCCTTGTCGGCAGCCGGACGGTGTTGAAGGACATCGGGGTCGACGTCCTACCGCAGACGTTCATCCTCGACAGCGACCACGTCGTGCGACAGGTCATCGTCGGTCCGCTCACCTGGGATGCTCTGGTACGCGCGCTGACCGCCGCGTCGAAGAGCCGACTGGCCTAGCGCTCCGCGATGGGGATGTAGCGCTTTCCCGACGGGCCCGTGTACTCGGACTCCGGTCGGATCAGCCGGTTGTCGCCGTGCTGTTCCATGATGTGCGCGCTCCAGCCGGCGATGCGTCCGAGCGCGAAGATGGACGTGCCGAGGTCGGCGGGGATGCCGAGGAACGTGTATGTCGTGGCCGCGTAGTAATCCACGTTCACGACGTTGACCTTCGCGGCCGCGCTCGGCGACATCTTCGGGCGCCTCTCGGCGATCGCCTTCGCGAGGCGCTCCTGGATCTCGAAGTACGGCTTGCCCTTCCACTCCTTCGAGAGCTCCATCGCGAAGCGGCGAAGGAACTTGGCGCGCGGGTCCTCGGTGAGATACACGCGATGCCCGAAGCCCGAGAACTTGTCCTTGCTCGCGATCGCCTTGTCGACGAACGTCTCCACGTGATCGGGCGATCCGATCTCCTCAAGCATGCGCATCGTTCCGTCGGTGGCGCCGCCGTGCAGGGGACCCTTGAGCGCGCCGAAGGCCGCGGTCACCGCCGCGTGCATGTCGGCATTGGTGCCGGCGACGACGCGTGCGGTGAACGTCGATGCGTTGAGACCGTGCTCGGCCTGGAGGATGAAGCAGGTGTTCAGGATCTCGGCGGCGCGCGGATGGCCTTCGTCCACGCCGGCCATGCGCGCGAAGTTCGCGGCGTGATCGAGCGACGGCTCCGGCGGGATCGGCTGCTCGCCGCGCCGGCGTCGCATGTATGTCGCCAGGATCGTCGGCAGCTTCGCGGTGAGCCGGATCGCCTTGCGGTACTCGGCCTCCGGAGAGTTGTCGCCCTCGGCGGGGTCTTCGACCGCTGACGCCGACGCGACAGTCCGCAGAACGTCCATCGCCGTTCCGCTTTCGGACATCTCCTGAAGGATCTTGCGCAGGAAAGGCGAGAGCGTCCGGTGCTTCACGAGCTCCGCCTTGAAGTCGCGGAGCTGCTCCTTCGTGGGAAGATCGCCGTTCAGCAGGAGGTACGCGACCTCCTCGTATTCGGCCTTTGTGGCCAGCTCGTCGATGGAATACCCGCGGTAGACGAGGCTGTTGTCCTCGACCTTGCAGATCGCGGTCGTCGTCGCCACGACGCCCTCGAGCCCTCGCGTGGCGACCTTCGAGCGGCTTTCGTCGGTCACGCTCCGAGTGTCGCATACCGGTGTCGGTCGCCCGGCCAGCGCTGGACCGCCGTCCTGCCCTCTTGCCTGCGGACTTGACCGGGAGTACAGTCGCGATCGCAGGGTCAGTCGGCACTAAACCCTGTGGGGAGGACGAAACGGACGCGGGAGGGCCGCGTTAGGCACCCTGGGTGCCCGCCACAAACTGTAAGCCCCTCATCCCACCCACCAGCGGAGGGCGGCGGCCATAGGGCCGGCGCCCTTTCGCTATCTTGGCCCAGAAGGACGGGACACACGGTGAAGGTAGGAGCTGCGGTTCGGGCGCGTCGTGCCCGCGTCCCGCGCGATAGGTACCGCGCGACCGCGCGCGCCGTCGGCATAGGCCCGCGTGTCCGACGCCGCACTCTGATCTTCGACGCAGCCCTCCTCGCGATCGCAGCGGGCTTCCTGATCGTCACCGGCCCGATCGTCGGCTCCGCGGTGAGCGACGGGCTGCATCAGATCAGCGCGAGCGTGGGCGAGTCGCTCGCCGGCCCGCCCGGGAACGCTCAGATCGAGCTGCCAAACGCCGTCGCGAACGTCAGCGGAGCCGAGCCGGTCGTGAACGGTCTTCCGGACTTCACCCGTGACACCGACCTAAAGCTCTCGGGCCGCGTGCCGTCTTTCGCGATCGCGCAGGGGCGCAGCGTCGAGATCGTGCTCAACGCGGTCGTCGTCGCGAACGCGGAGCTCGACCCGAGCGGCACGTTCGCGGCGCCGCTCTCGCTCAAAGATGGCGCGAACGCGATCGGCATCACGCTGCTCTCGGGGAAAGATGTCGTCGCGCGCTCCGCCTACACCGTGATCGTCGACCGCGTGCCACCGACGTTGGAGCTGCTCGGACCGACCGACGGCGCCGTCGTCGACGGACCGAACGTCGTGGTCCAGGGAAAGGCGGAGATCGGTGCGACCGTGACCGTGAACGGACGCACGATCGTGCCCGGACAGGACGGCTCGTTCAGCGAATCGTTCACGCCGCCGATCGGACCCGTCGCGATCACCGTGGTCGCGCGCGACCGCGCGGGCAACGAGACGACCGCGAAGGCGAACGTAACCCTTCGGGCCACGACGGCCGCCCCGACCATCGTGACCGTGACGCTCGATCGCGCGACGGTGCGCCCCGGCGCGATCGTGTCGGCCCAGATCCGTGTGACCGAGAACGGGATCCCAAAGGTCGGCGCCGTCGCGACGCTCTCCGTGGGCGTCATCGCCATCGGCAGCGCCGCCACCGACGCGTTCGGCAACACTCGGATCGCGTTCGCCGCACCGCCGAACGAAGGCGACGCAACAGTCGTCGTCTTCGCCGCGGGCACGTCAGGAAGGACCACGCTCACCGTCGCGCGCTGACCGAGGCCGCGATACTGCCCCGGTGACCTCCGCCGATCTCATCCTCTTTTCGTTGCTGGGCGGGACAGCGCTGCTGCTCTACGGCGTGCGTCTCGTCGGCGAGGGCCTCCAGCGAGCGGCCGGTACGCGCCTACGGCATGTCCTCTCGACGCTGACCGGGAATCGCTTCAAGGCGCTCGCCGTCGGCGCCGGAGTCACCGCGGTCCTGCAGTCGTCGAGCGCGACCACGGTGATGCTCGTCGGTTTCGCTTCGGCGGGGCTGCTCTCGCTGCGACAGACGATCGGCGTGATCCTCGGCGCCGACGTCGGCACGACCGTCACGGTGCAGCTTCTGGCGTTCGACCTCCTCGGCGTCTCACCGCTGGTCGTGTTCGTCGGCTGGCTCCTCTGGACCATCGGCCGCGGCACGGTCCGCTACATCGGTCAGGCCGTCCTCGGCTTCGGCTTTCTCTTTCTCGGCATGAAGCTGATCTCCGATGGCACGGCGCCTCTTGCGACCAGCCCGCTCCTCCGCGACCTTCTCGCGGCGCTCACCGGCCAGCCGCTCATCCTCCTGCTGGTCGCCGCGGTCTTCACCGCTCTGGTGCGCTCGAGCGCGGCGGTCATCGGGCTCGCGCTGTCTCTCGCCGCGAGCGGTCTCATGCCGCTGTCGGGCGCGATCCCGATCATCTTCGGCGCGAACATCGGGACCGCGGCCACCGCGCTGTTCGCCGCGATCGGCCAGAACGCCGAGGCGCTGCGCGTCGCGGCCGCGCACGCGGCCTTCAAGGTGCTGGGCGTGATCCTGTTCGTGCCGTTCGCCGACGTCTTCACCGAGCTCGTCGCGCGCACCGCGCCGGACGTGCCGCGTCAGATCGCGAACGCGCACACGCTCTTCAACGTGATCCTCGCCGCCGTCTTCTTGCCGTTCACCCACGTCGCCGCGGACCTCTTCACGCGGCTCATACCTGATCGGGCCACGCACGCCCCGGGCGCGATCTACCTCAACCCGCAGACGATCGACACGCCGGCCGTCGCGCTGGGTCAGGCGCTGCGCGAGACGCTCCGGATGGGCGACATCGTCCTCCAGTCGCTCCGCGACTCGCTTACCGTGCTCGAACGGGATGACGAGCGGCTCATGAGCGAGGTCATCGCTCGCGACGACGTCATCGACCTGCTCGAGGAGGACATCAAGCAGTTCCTGATCGGCGTCGGTCAGCAATCGCTCACGGAGGAGCAGGCGGAGCGCGAGACCGCGCTCATCTTCGTGATCGCCAACCTCGAAGAGATCGGCGACGTCATCGAGAAGAACCTGATGGAGCTCGCCGCGAAGAAGATCGCTGGGCACCATGTCTTCAGCCAGCAGGGCTGGTCGGAGATCCGCGAGCTGCACGCGAAAGTCGTCGAGAATCTCGAGCTGGCGATGTCCGCCCTCGCGTCGCAGGACCCGTCCATCGCCGAGAAGGTCATCCGCCACAAGAGCGTGATCAACGTCCTCGAGCGGCAGCTGCGCCAGACGCACATCCGGCGTCTGCACGAGGGGCTGCGTGAGTCGATCGACACGTCCAGCATCCACCTCGACCTGCTCGCGAACCTGAAGCGCGCGAACTCGCTGGTCGCGGGCATCGCCTACGCGGTCCTCGGACGCCACGCGGTGAAGGGGCTCGAGGAATGAGGCGGCGGTGAGCGGCCGCGCCTACGTCGGCACCTCCGGCTGGTCGTATACGTCGTGGCGGCCCAAGTTCTATCCAGAGGGCACCAAGAGCGCGGACTTCCTGCGCTACTACGCGACGCGCTTCGGCACGATCGAGATCAACTACACCTTCAATCACCTGCCGACGGAGAAGAACGTCGCCGAGTGGACGGCCGCGACGGCGGCGGACTTCGTCTTCGGCCTGAAGGCCTCCCAGCAGATCACGCATCGCATGCAGCTGCGCGAGCCCGCGGAGACCCTGCCGATCTTCTTCGAGCGCGCGCGCATGCTGGGGCCGCGTCTGGGACCGATCCTCTTCCAGACCCCGCCGTGGGTGAAGCGCGACGACGACCGGCTCGCGATGTTCCTCGCGGCGCTCCCCCGTGACGTGCGCTGCGTTCTCGAGGTGCGCGACACGTCCTGGTACGCGCCGGACGTCTACGACCTCTTGCGCACCGCGAACGTCGCGCTCGTGCACGCTGAGGGCGAGAAGTCTCCGTCGCCGGTCGAGACGCTCGGCGCGACGGCCGACTTCGCGTACGCGCGCTTGCGGGAGAGGAACGGCTACCCGGACGACGCGGTCGACGCGTGGGCCGCGCGTCTTCAGGCCATCCTCGCCTCCGGCAAGGACGTCTACACGTACTTCCGCCACGACGAGGACGGATCGAACGCGCTCTCGGCGGAGCGGCTGAAACGCGCGATCTCATAGCCGCGGCCGCCGTCGGTAGCGGCTTGGTGTTCATCGTGTCCGCGCAGCTCGCGCAGCGCCGCGCCCTCTCGCGGCGAGGTGCGACGGTCCGGACCGCCGGCGGACTCGCCGCGCTGGTTCCGTACTTCTTCTGGGTGCCCTACGTCGTGATCGCGCTGGGGCCAGGTCCTGAGGTGGACGTGCCCGACGCGCTGCGCTGGGTCGGGGTCGCGCTCACGGTGTTCGGTGTCGCCTTCGCGCTCGGGTCGATCGCGACCCTCGGACGCCACTACGACCTGGTCCTGGAAGTCCATCAGGATCACGAGCTCGTCCGCCGCGGGCCCTACGCGCTGGTACGGCATCCCGTCTATACCGGGTTGGGCCTGCATTTCGCGGGAGCCTGCCTGGCGACCGGCAACCTCCTGCTCATCGCCGGGACGGTCCTCGTCTCGTACCCCGCGTTCTACGCCCGCGCGCGAGCGGAGGAGCGCCTTCTTCGCGACCAGTTCGGCGCCGCGTACGAGGAGTACGCGCGCCGCGTGCCGATGCTCGTGCCGCGCTGGTTCGGCCGGTGATGCGGTGCGGGCTTGTGCCGGTGCCTTAGCCTTCCCGCCAGGGGAGCAGTCTCGCCTAGGAGGGAAAGGTGAACTGGCTCGCCATCATCATCGCTGCCGTCGCGAACATGGTCCTCGGCTTCCTCTGGTACGGAACGTGGGCGTTCGGCAAGAGCTACATCCAGCTCTCGGGACGCCCGATGGGCGAAGGTCAATCGGTCGGGCCGCTCTACGGGCTCACCGCGGTCGCAGCACTCGTCGCGGCGATCACCATGGCGTGGTTCATCGGCCAGACCGGCGCCCACAGCGGCGCGGCCGGAGCGATCATCGGTCTCTACGTGGGGCTCGGGTTCGTCGCCACCGCGATGTTCGGTGAGGTCCTCTTCGCGGGACGACACCCACGTCTCTACGCGATCACCGCCGGCTACCAGGTCGTCGCGGCGATCATCCAGGGCGCGATCATCGGATTCCTCGGCTGATCAGCTAGCGGCCTTCGGGAATAGGCGCGCGCCGACCGCGGACGCGGCGATCGTGATCGCGGCCGCGGCGAGCACGGCGCTGAACTGACCGGATGAGACCACGCCCGCCGCGACGCCGAGGCCCATGACGACGAAGCTGAACTCGCCGATCTGCCCGAGGCCGACGCCGAGCTGCGCGCGCCGCGCGGGGACCGAGAAGAGGGCCGCCAGGGCGGCGATCGTCACGCTCTTCAGCGCGACGAGCACGAGGACGGCGGCGAGCAGGGCCGCCTCGCTCACCACCGTCGCGGGCTCCACCAGCGTGCCGATCGCGACGAAGAACATCACCGCGAAGAGATCGCGGAAGGGCAGCACCTCGCGGCGCGCCTCCTGCGCCTCGGGCCGCATCGAGAGGAGGAGTCCCGCGACGAACGCGGCGAGCGCGACAGGGACGCCGAACACGACCGCACCGACGCCGGCGTTGGCCAGCGCGACGGAGACGGCGACGATGATGAAGATGTCCGGCTGATCGCGGACCCGTGCCAGGAGCCACGGCATGACGACGAGCTGTGCGACCGCCGCGAAGCCGATGAAGGCGATCGCCTTGCCGAACGCCAGCGCCGGAGGATCACCGCTCGGCGCGAGCAGCACCGCGAGGATGGTCGCCGCGACGAGCGTGACCGCGTCCTGGAGGATCGCCCACACGACCAGCGCGCGGTCGGTGACCGCGTCGGTCGTGCGCCGGCGGCTGCGCGTGATGTTGACGACGACGACGGAGCTCGAGAGCGCGACGGCGAGGCCGAGCGTCACCGCGCCGAGGCTGCCGCTGCCGAGCCACAGGAAGGCGAACGCTCCGGCGAGCGTGCCGATCGCGATCTGCAGCGGGACCGCGAGCAGGATGCCGCGCGGCTCGCGGCGCAGCGCGCGGAGGTCGAGCTCGATGCCGACCTCGAACAGGAGGAGGACGACGCCGACGTCGGCGAGCACCTGGATCTGATGCCGATCGGCGACGTATCCGGGCGTGAACGGCCCGACGAAGAGACCGACCAACAGGTACCCAAGAACAGCCGGCAGTCCGAGCCGCCGGCTGAGCGCGCCCGCGAGCGCGGCGGCAAGCAACACCACACCGATCTCGAGAACCGGGACAGCCTGGGGCACAACCGGAGGCTAGACGACTGCGTGACGCGACGAGGGCGTGACGTCGGCGGCGAGGAGGCGGGCTCACGAGCGAAAGTTGAGCCCGCGACCGAAGCAAGACCTTGGGGAAGGGACCGGAGCGGGCGAGTTTGAGCGAGCGAGCCCGCCTCCGTCAGCCGCCGCTGGGACCGATGGCGCCTAGCTCGAGGGCACGTCCCAGTCGAGAGGAAGGATGTGGATCCAGGTCTGCCCTGGCGAGAGGTAGATCTTCTGGTTGTAGAAGTTCGTGAAAACGAACGGATCGGTGTACGAGGCACGCGACCAGGTGCCGTCCTGGCGCCGGCCATCGCGGAAGATGCTGGCCTTGCCCACTCCGGTCAGGCGCATGTCGAGGCTCGCCGCGCCGCCGGCATCGTCCCGCACGTCGGTCGCCCAGACGTCGGTGTTGATGATCACGATGTTGCGCGCGCGGATCTCCTGACCGTTCATCCCGTCGATCTCGGACTGATAGTTCAGCGCGTTGCTCGCGCTCTGAAGTCGCGCGTACGTGTGCGAGCTCGTGTCGTAGTGGTAGAGGACGCGTGCGTCGAGCCGGTACGGGATGAGCACGTTGCTCGCCGGGATGCTGCCGATGAAGCCGCCCACCGTGTCCGCATGATTCGCGGACGATAGGAAGTCCCAGCGCGGGACGTCGACCGGGCCTCCGCCACCGACAGACGCGGTCGCTTCGCGGAGCGCCTGCGACGACGTGAAGAGGTTGTGCGGAGCCACCTTTCCGTCGACATTCGTGCGGTAGAACGAGCTCCCCTGTCCCAGCTGCGGCGAGACACCGACGTACGCCCCGCGCTGGATATCCTCGCGAACGAGGCCCTCCATGAGCTGCGACGCGCCCGAGAAGACGAGGGAACCCCGCACCATCGGCGTCGTATAGCGGTCGGAGAAGCGGACGCTGCGCACGGCGCCGATCGTGTCCGGGTCCTGCGAATGGAAGTACGCCGCGAGGCGCGTGATGAAGCCCTCCACGAGGAGCTCGATGACCATGTCGGCCTGACTGATGCCGTAATGCGGGCGTGCGCTCGGCGCGTTGTCGATCTTCACCGCGAGCGGACGGCGGAGCGGATTCGGTCCGCCGGCGACGACCGGCATGCCGTTCAGCGGCCAGCACGAGATGCAGGCGAGCTTCTGCACCTCGCCCGGCGGCGTGATCCAGGTGTCCGGCTGGAACACGAACGCGCCGGTCCCCGTGTTGTTCAGCGCGCCGACGTGCGTCGTTCCGTCGCCCAGCGCCGAGACCGTCGCCGCGTCGGCCTTGCCGTCCTTGTTCCAGTCGCCGGCGACGAGCGCCGTCGCGCTCCACGTCAGCAAACCGGGTCCGAAGGTCGCGATGCCGCTGACGTCGCGCAGCGCGAAGCGCGACGCGGCCGACAGCAGATGGACCCGCGTGCTGCCGTCGGCGTACGAGTACATCGTGAGGATGTCGGTCTTGCCGTCGCCGTCGACGTCCGCCGCGGCCCACTTCGCCTTGCTCATGTCGAAGAAGCCCTCTTGTGAGATCCACATCCCGGCCCAGCCGCCGATCGGTTGGAGGCCGCGCGGTGACGGGTCGAAGACGTGCACGCCGATCCGGAAGTTCGGGTACTGGTAGACCATCGCGATCTGGTCGACGCCGTCGGTGCGCGTGAAGTGTCCGGTTAGGAAGCGCGCCTTCGTCGAGTCGACCTGGCCCGGGCCCGAGTCGTACGCGCCGCCGTCGCCGGCGTAGAAGAGGCCCGTTCCGGTCGCGATGAGATAGAGGAACTTCAGCTGGAAGTTGTCGAGCCGGTACGGGATCATCAGACCGGTCTTCGGCGTCCCGTCCCACACCCCGGCGAGCACGCCCTGCGCGCGGTTCCAGTCGAAGTTCGTGTGGCGCCACCACCCGGCGTTGCCGGTGTACGCGAAGCTGGTGCCGGTCGAGAGCCACACGACGATGTGGACGGTGAAGCCGCCGTCGTTGTAGAGGACGGCGATGTCGGTCTTCTTGTCGGCGTTCAGGTCGACGGCGACCGCCTTCATGCGCGACACGTCGAAGTGGTTCGCCCCTTCGAGGAACCACTCGCTGTGGGTGAACGTGCCGTCCGCGCCGCGGTCGAGGACGACGATGCGCAGGCCGAAGTCGTCGCTCGGGTCGTACAGAGAGGCGATCTGCTGCGTGCCGTTGCCGCGGAAATCGCCGACGAGGGTGAAGCCGTTCGCCAGGGTCTGCGCCGCGGCGCCGCCCTGACCGGGCTGAGCCGCGGGGACGAGCGTGAGGGACAGCAGGAGCGTCAGCGAAAGGGTCAGGAGCCTGCGCGTGGTCACTCCCAGCACTCTCGCAGTCCCGCCTGGTCGGTGTACACCCACACGCGCCAGAACGCGTGGTGCGACCCTTTTGTGACGGCCTGCCTGCCTGTCGCCGCGCGCCCTCTAGGCGAAGGCGCGCTCCTCGTACGGTACCGCGCCGATCGCATCACGCTTCGAGCGCCCCGAGAGGAGGTACTCGGCCATCGTGATCCCCATCTCGGAGGCGATGTCCATGTCCACGTATTTGTAGAGGCCCTGCCGACCGCCGGTGACGAGGCCTTCGAAACGCATCAGCTCCTCGACGAGCGTCTGCATCGCCTCCTCGAACCCGACTACGTACACGGGATAGCCTGCTGTCGCCCGAAGCACGACGCACTCGGCGACATCCTCCTCGCGGCAGAAGCCCTCGTCCGCGAGCTCCCGCGCGCACCGTCGTCCGAGCTCGGCAGCGGGCGCCCTCCAGATCGTGTCGCCGGTCTCGCAGGTGATGTCGCACAGGACGACGGTCTCGTCTGGCGGGCAGATATCGGTGCCGCCGTAGTTCTTGGTCTCCGAGACGCGATTGAAGGTCTTGTCCTGGAAGTACACCGACTGCGCCGGCAGCACCTTCGCCTTCTTGAAGCGCAGGCCCACGATCGTGAGCGCGCGAAAACGCAGCTGTCGAGCGGCCTCGCGTGCCGCAGGCGACACGCCGTCGCCGAGCAGCCCGAACAACGCGGGAAGGGGGAGCGTGTTCACCACGCGATCGCATTCGATCCGCTCCTCCGGACCCTCGAAGCGGAACGCGTCGAGCCCGGGCTCCGTGCCGGAGGCGATGAGGCAGAGCTGTCCGTCCTGCGCCGTCGGCGCCACCTTCCGATACCGGACCGCGGTGACGCGGTCGCCGGCGACGTCGAGGCCGGTGACGAGCGCGCGCGTGAGCACGCCGCTCTCCGGAGAGGCCGCGCG
>Ga0114129_10004342_pt1 | contig 20034 bp, 19 predicted proteins | sample RhiMetdeltSRZDD1_FD_80071 | JGI IMG/M metagenome (GOLD analysis project Ga0114129, IMG submission 80071) | Populus rhizosphere microbial communities from Tennessee, USA - Rhizosphere MetaG P. deltoides SRZDD1 (version 2) (version 2) | ecosystem: Host-associated > Plants > Roots > Rhizosphere >... | reverse complement strand
TCATGGGCTGGTCGTTCGGCGGCATCGTGACCATGTTTGCCGTGAGCCGCAGCACCGTATTCGCGGGGGCGGTCAACCAGGCCGGAGGCGCACTGACGTGGAGTACTAACGCCGGAGTGCGGAGGGCGCTCATCGCCGCCGCCGAAAAGACCACGACGCCGACGTTATTGCTCGTCGCGGAAAACGATCGTACGACCGACTCCATTACCACCCTGGGCGCGATCTTCGAGAAGCGTGGGATCGAGCACCGAACGGTGATCTACGCGCCGTTCCTGGCTTCCGAGCAAACCTTCGCGAGCGGTCCGCTTGGGCATCGGCTGTTCTCAGCGCAGGGTGTGAACGTGTGGCGCGGGGACGTCCTCGAATTTCTGGCGCGTTACCTCGGGAGCAACCGTGGCGTGTAGCTACAGCGCGAGGAGGCGGCGGCTGCGGTCGGCGTCCTCGCGCGGCACGAGGAACACGACTTCGCCCTGCGCGCCGACCGTGAACGGATAGACCGAGTTCGGCAGGCGCGAGCGCAAGAGTACCGGAATCCCCTCGCTGTCGAAGAGCCCTTTGACGACCAGCGCCTCGCGCTGGTCGCAGCGGTGAACCTCGACGAGTCCCGAACGATCGGCGGTCTCGACGAAGCGCTTGGGAAACGGGATGACGTCGCCCATGGGGTCACGATCATAACGCAAGTTCGCGAAATCCGGTTCCCGACGGCGCCGCGCCCCGCGAGCGTACAATCGCGCAGCAGGAGGTGGGGCGTGGACAAGTACGAATACTTCCGAGGCCTCCCCGAGGTCGGCATCGTGCCGCGTGCCCCGCATGCCGGGCCGCTGCTGCGCCACGTCTACGAGCAGGAGCACGGCCGCGGTGGATTCTCCGGAAAGGTCGCCCACACGTATCACCTGTATCCGCCGACGAACTGGCTGCCCGGCGAGACGCGCGCGCTGGATCGGTTCGCGTCCGACTGGGAATCGCCGCTGCGACCCATCGGCGGCACGCATCTGCTCCTGAACGTCGCGCCCGCGGCGCCGGCGCGTGACGTCTATCGCGGTATGGCGCGGATCGTCGCCAACGCCACCGCCGCTATGAACGTGACGGCGCCGGCGGCGCCGATGGAGTACTTCTTCGAGCACCACTCGGCGACGATGGTCTACTTCGTCCACGACGGCCGCGGTACGCTCGAGACGACGTTCGGGCCGATCGAATACCGCGCGGGTGATTTCCTGATCGTGCCCAAGGGCATTACGCACCGCTTCGAGCTCGGCGCCGGCCGCCATTACTACTGGATGTCCGAATCGTTCGCCGGTGATCCGGAAAAGGCCGAGTCGCCGAGCACTGGACGCTTCATCACGCACAGCGCCAGCGACTATCGCTATCCACGCTCGCTGGACACGCGCAACGAGGCGGGGCGCTTCGAGGTCGTCTCCAAAGTCGGCGACGTCTACACGCGCCGCGTGCATCCCACCCATCCGTTCGACGTCGTCGGCTGGCGCGGCGACTACCTGCCGTATCGTTTCGCGGTCGAGGACGTGCGTCCACTCGTCGCGGATCGCTCGCACGTGCCGCCGTCGGGCCACACCGTGTTCACGCTGCCGGGCTGCTATCTCTGTGTGTTCACCGTGCGCTCGGTGGAGAAGGAGGGCATGTGGCTGCCGTTCTTCCACCGCAACCTCGATTACCTCGAGACGCTCGGATACCACTTCGGTGACTTCTTCAGCGGTGCCGGCGCCGTCGGTCCCGGCATGGTGACGCTGCACCCGGTCGGGCTGCCGCACGGGCCCAAGCCGCGCGCGATCCAGAAATGGCTCGACGGCACGGTCGGCGCCGTGCACAACGAGGTCGCGGTCATGGCCGATTTCGCCAACCCGACCCGCGTCTCGGAGTGGGCGCTCGGCCTGCGCCACCCGGACTACATGGACATGTGGAGCGGCTACACGACCGAGCCGCGCTTCACCTGGCGCGCGGACCGGCTGGACGAGGTGCGACGCACCGCCGAAGGGCTCGCGGACGCGCGCGACACGCTGAGGCCGCCCGCGGCGGACTGAGACGCGTCGCGCTCGACGGCCGCCGCCTCCGTCGCCGCGAGCCTGGCGGCGATGGCCTCGGTCTCGGCGTCCGCCGGGTGGAAGCATTCGATTCTCAGCTGTGCAAGCGTCACGTCTTGCGGACTCGCCAGCGTCGTCATCGTGGTGAAGAACGCGAGCGTGAGGTCGTGTCTGCGCAGTCGCATCGTCAGCAGCGGCGGCGCGCCACCGCGCAGCTCGGGCATCCGCCAGCGTGACGGCACGCCGGGGTACGCGAGCAGCTCGTCGCGCAGCCGCGCTGCGGCGGCGCTCGTGGCGGCGTCGCGATGGATCGACTGGATCAGTCCGCCGGCGAACTCCTCCCAGTTCACGATGAAGCGACGCAGGCCGTCGGGGTGAAACGTCGAATGCAGCGCGTTGGCGGCGTGCGCGCGGCTGAGCTTCGTCGCGCCGCGAAGCGGGCCGAAGATCCTCTCGGCGGCCGCGTTGCGCATGACGACGTTCCAGAGCGCATCGATGACGAGCGCCGGATACGGCTCCTGCTGGCGTAGGATGAACTGCAGCGCGCGCCGTACCGGCTCCAGCTCCGGCGCGGAGAGGTCGCGCGCCTCGTACAGCGGCGCATAGCCGGCCGCGAGCAACATGAGATTCCGGTCGGCGAGTGGAACGTCCAGCACGGCGCCGAGGCGCTCGACCATCGCTCGGCTCGGCCGCGCGCGTCCGGTCTCGAGGAAGCTCAGGTGACGGATCGACATCTCCGCGTCGGTGGCCAGCGCGAGCTGGTTCAACCCCCGTGTCTGACGCCACTGCCGCAGCAGGCGCCCGAAGCCGTCCGTGTGCGATTGACCTGTCAGGTAAACCTCCCATGATGCCGCGAAGAATTGCGGGATAGAGTCCGACAGCGCATGCTCACGCGCAAGGAGGAATCGTATGAACGATCACGACGCGCTCGTCGAGCTCAACCGCGACTACATCCGCTCGGTGCAGACCTCCGACGTCCGGCGGTTCGACGAGATCCTCGCGGAGGACTTCCTCTGCAGCAATCCCGACGGGTCGCTCGTCGACCGCAAGGCGTTTCTCGCGCAGACCGCGGTGCCCGTGAAGATCTCGAACCTCGAGGCCCAGGACGTCAGCGTCCGATTGATGGGCGACTTCGCGATCATCCACGCGCGCACGACGTATCGGCTGCCCGATGGCCGTCCGGGCGCCGGGCGATACACGGACGTGTGGGCCCGTCGCGGCGGCCGCTGGCGGTGCGTCTCCGCCCACGTGACGCGGCTCAACAGTTAGGTGGGGGGGCCCCGAAATGGCCCCCCATGCTCTTTCAGCGAAGGGGCTACGCCCCCTCGGACTCCCGGCCAACGCTCGGAGCGCCCCGGGAGACCCGTGGCGCTCGTCGATCAACGGGGCAGGTCGCGCGCGGCCGGTAGACCCGGCAGCGACGTCGCCGCGCGCACGCCGCGGGCGATCGCCCGCGCGACCGCGTCGGCCGCGGCAAGACCGAGCCGCGTGAGGTCGGCGCTCACGTCACCGACGGAGAGCGTGAAGAGCGCGTCACCGTCGAATGTCGTGTGCGGCGGGGACAGCGTGCGCGCGAATCCGAGCAGCCCGAGCGCGGCGATCTTCGTCGCCTCGGGCTTGGTGAGCCGCGCATTGGTGGCGATGACACCGATCGTGGTGTGGCCGGGGCCGGCGAACCGTCCCAACGCGCCGCCTTCACGCAGCGCCCGCGCCGTGTCGATGAGGCGCCGGCCGTCGGGCGCGTCGCGTGTGCCGGCGAGCAGGACGCTCGTCTCGGGATCGCGCACGTCGCCGACCGCATTCACGGCGACCAGCGCGCCGACGATCGCATCGTCGACGCGCGCGCTGGCCGTGCCCACGCCACCGCGCATCGCGCGCGTCACACCGAACAGCTTGCCGACCGAGGCGCCCGTGCCGGCTCCGACGCTGCCTTCCCCGACCGCGCCGGGTGAGGCGGCGGCCGCGGCCGCGTAGCCCATCTCGCGCGTCGGCCGAGCGTTCGGATCACCGACATTCAGGTCGAAGAGGAACGCGGCGGGAACGTGCGGCACGACCGTCGGCCCGACGGCGAAGCCGGCGCCACGCTCTTCGAGCCACCGCATCACGCCCCACACGGCCTCGCCGCCGAAGCGGCTTCCGCCGCCGAGGACGACGCCCTGCACGGTCGGCACGAGGTGCCGGTGGTCGAGATAGTCGAGACCGAGCACGTCGTTGGCGCCGCCGCGAAGCTCGATGCCGGCAACGGCCGGCCTATCACAGAGCACGACGCTCACACCGGTCAGCCCCGCCGCGTCGGTGACGTGCCCGACGCGGACACCGGGCACGTCGGTGATCAGGGCTTGCGGCTCACGTCGGCGGGCTTGCGGCTCACGTCGGCGGCGCGCAGGCGTCCGGCGGCCACCTCACCGGCGATGTCCAGCGCGCGGCGCGCCAGTCCGGCGGCCAACGGCTGACGCGCAACGTCGCGCGCCTCGTCGGCGAGCGCGGCGGCGGACGCGCGCGCGATGGCCGCGGGTTCCGGCCGCCCGGTCGCGTCGAAGACGAACGCCATCTCGTCGAGCCGTCGCGCCCAGCGCCGGCGCGCCTCCGGGGCCAGCTCGCGCTCGACGATGCGCGTGATGATCGCGGCCTCGCGCTCGGCCTTGATCTGATCGGACACGACGAGCCGGCTCTCCCGCGCTTCGAGAAGCGCCAGCGCGTCGGATTGCACCGCCTCGGGATCGATGAACCAGGAGGCGAGCTCCGGCAGCGCCAGCAGCTCGGCGCCGCGCTCGGCGAGCGCCGCATCCACCGTCGCGGCGCCGCGCGCGCCGTCCACCGTCGTGGCCGCGTCGGCCACGGACTCGAACATCGCTCGCCAGCGCGCGAACGCGGACGGCGGCGTGGTGCCGAGCCGCGCGTGCAGCGCGAGAGCGTCGGCGACCGCCGCGGTCGCGCGCGCCGGCGGCACCTCGATCCACGGCAGTTTTTGGGACGCGCGCAACGACTTCAGCTCCTCCTCGAGCCGCTTCTTCGTGATCTCACCGCCGGCGACGTCAAGGATGCCGGCGACGTCGTTGACGATGAGCGAGCAGAGCGCCGCGCCGCCGAAGCCGCCCTCGAAGAGCACCCACACGGCGCGCGAGCCGGTGCCGTCCACACCCGAGAACCACGCGCGTGCCGGCCGCTCGGGCCGACGCTCGACCACCGGGCGAGGCGTTGGCCGCGCGGGCGCGCTCACACCCCGCTGCGCCAGACGATAGAGCGCGCGCTTGGCCGCGCGCCGCACGCCGCGCGCCGCCTCGTCGGCGGCCAGCGCGGTGAGCACGGGCAGCGCGGCGGCGCCGTGCGCCGCGCCGAACTCACGCAGCGCCGCCTCGAGCGTGGGCTCGCCGGCGGAGGCCAGCGTCTGGCGGGCCGCGACGTCCAGACGCGACGGCTGCGCCAGCGCCGCCTCGAGGACGGCGCGGCAGGCGGCGGCGTCGGTCATACGAGGAAGGGCAAGGAGGGACCGGCGGCGAAGTGCACGCGGCGCGTGTAATCGAGCGCGCGCGCGTACCCCTCGAAGCGATCGGCGAGGCGACCGAACAGCGGGCCGCCGGCCGGACGCACGGGCCGCGAGCTCGCGCGATCGTGCTGGGACACGAACCGATACGCGCGCGTGCCCTGCGTCACATAGTAGCCGGCGGACGCCATGCGCTCGACGCGCTCGCGGAAGACGCCGAGCATGAAGAGCGTGTAGTCGCCGATGTGACGCCGGACGCTGACTTCCCGCTCCGGCGTGAAGGAGGCGTCCTGCCAGAGCGCCTGCGTCTCGAGGAGGAGATCGACAACCGTCTCCAGGCGTTGGCCGGTGATGCCGCGAGGAAACAGCTGCTCGGTGCGCGCAAAACGCGTGAGAAGGTCGGCGAGATATCCGGCGGCCGCTTCATCGTGGAGCGCCAGGTCCCGGAAGCTCGCCCGCACCGCGCGGTCGAAGAAGCTCCGAAGCTCCACGCGCGCATTTTAGCAGATTTGGGCTAGAATCCGCCCCGTGCCCGACGCTCCGCGCGCGACGCTTCCGTGGTTCCTCGTCGCCGCCAGCGTCCTCCTCGCCGTGATTCTGGGCTACACGCTCTTCGCGGCGTATCTGCCGGCCAAGCACCGCATCAGCCGCCTCGAGCGCGAGCTCAAGGATCTCTACGCGCGCGAGGCTGAGCTGCAGACGAAAGTCGCGCAGAACGAGCAGCGCGGAGCCATCCGCGATCAGCAGCTCGCGACGGCGACGGCCGAGCGCGACGCCATCGCGCGCCGTCTCGAAGACCTCGAGCGCCAGCTCGGGCGCACGCGCCAGCGCTGACGGCGTCCGCTAGGCCTCGCTCGACAGCACCAGCGTGCCCGCCGCCGACAGCATGCCGCCCATGCCGTTGACGAGCGAGGTGCGCACGCCGGGAACCTGACGCGCCCCGCACTCGCCGCGCAGCTGGCGCGTCGCCTCGATGATCGGGAAGATGCCGTACATCCCCGTGTGCGTGTAGGACAGTCCGCCGCCGTTCGAGTTGATGGGCAGCGAGCCGCCGGGCGTCGAGCGCCCCTCCGCGAAGAAGTGCACGCCCTCGCCGCGCTTGGCGATGCCGAGCGACTCGAGCATGATCGGCGGCCCCGACGTGAAGGCGTCGTAGAGCATGATGTGCTGGAAGTCGGTGGGGCCCACGCCCGCCATGCGGAACGCCTTGTCGCCCGAGATCCGCGTGGCCTCGCTGAACGTGAGGTCCTTCATCTGGGTGAGGCTCACGTGCTCGGCGCCCTCCCCGAAGCCGCGCACGTACACCGGCCGCTTCGCCGTGTCCTTCGCGCGATCGGCGCGCGTCAGCACCACCGCCCCGCCCGCGTCGGTGACGAGGCAGATGTTGAGCACGGTGAACGGGTAAACGACCGGGCGCGCCTTCAGCACGTCCTGTACGGTGATCGGCTCGCGACGCAATGCCTTGGGATTGAGCGCCGCCCACTTGCGCGTGGAGACGGCCACCTGCGCCCACTGCTCGAGCGTCGTGCCGTAGCGGTGCATGTGGCGCGTGGTGATGAGGCCGAACATCGTGGGCGCCGGGCCGAATCCGTACGGCGCCTCGTACTGGCCCGGAATGGCTGTGTCGCGCCGCGGGCTCACGCCGACCTGCGAGCGGCCCGATTCGCCGTGCGAGATCACGGCGACGTCGCACAGGCCGTGATGCAATGCGGCCACCGCGTGGCCGACCATGATGATGAACGAGCAGCCGCCGACGGTGGTGCCATCGACGTGACGCGGCGTGATCCCGAGCGCCTCGCCGATGGTGGCCGGCGAATGCTGGCCGGCAGCGAAGATCCCGTCGACGTCCGAGATCTTCAATCCCGCGTCGCGTACGGCGTTGGTGACCGCTTCGACGTGGAGGCTGAGCTGACTCTTGTGCGGAAGCGTGCCCATTTCGTCCGATTCGTCCACCCCGACGATGCACGCCACGCTGGAGAGATCGCGCAGGTTGGCCATGGCGCTCACCGCACCGGCTGGAACAGCGGCAAGGTGACTTCGTCGGTCAGCTTCGAGAACACCACCTCCACCGGCATGTCGCACCTGATCTTTTTCGGATCCGGCTCGACGTTGACGAGGTTCGAGAGCATGCGCGGTCCCTCGGCCAGCTCGACCATCGCCAGCACGTACGGGGTCGGAATCTTGAACGCCTTGTGGAACGATTGGTAGCCGATCTCGAAGGCGTGCAGCGTGCCGCGCCCGGACGACTGGATCCAGCCGATGTCGCGCGTGTGGCACTTCGGGCACGCGACGCGCGGATACCAGAAGATGTGGCCGCACGCGCGGCACTTGGGCAGCATCAGCTTCTGCTCGCGCAGGCCGTCCCAGTAGGGCTTGGCCTCTGGCGTCATCGGATTCGGCAGCGGACGATCGATCTCCATGGGGCTCCCCCGGGCTGCTAGGATCACGGCGGCCGAGTATAGCCCCGTATCAGAGGAGGCGTTCATGCGCATGGTCAGGTTGGGGCTCGTGGCGTCGCTCGTCGCGCTCTTCGTCGGCGAGGCGACGGCGCAGGGGCCGGTCAAGATCGGCTTCATCTCGCCGCTGTCGGGCGCCATCGCCGCCGCGGGCAAGGACATGTACAGCGGCTGCGAGCTGTACTGGCAGGAGACGGGCTGGCAGGCGGCCGGGCGCAAGGTCGAGGTGACGCTCGAGGACAACGAGGGCCAGCCGGCCACCGCGCTGACGAAAGCGCGCAAGCTCGTCGAGAACGACAAGGTGCACATGCTCGCCGGGGTCATTCTCTCCAACGTGGCCTATGCGCTCGTCCCCTACGTCGAGGCGCAGGGCATTCCGACGATCTACCCCATCAATTCCGCGGATGACCTTACACAACGCAAACGTCCCAAGTGGCTCATCCGCACCGGCTTCTCCGCCGGCGGCAACATGCATCCGTTCGGCGAGTACGCGGCCAAGACGCTGGGGTACCGGAGGATCGTGACGATCGGCCTGGACTACGCCTTCGGCTGGGAGACCGTCGGCGGCTTCCACAAGTCCTTCGAGGACAACGGCGGCCAGATCATCCAGAAGATCTGGGTGCCGCTCAACATCCAGGACTACGCGCCGTACCTGGCGCAGGTGCGCAAGGACGCCGACGCCGTCTTCGTCAACGGCCTGGGCCGCTGGACGCTGCTCTTCGCCAAGCAATGGGCTGAGAGCGGGCTCAAGGGCAAGATGGCGCTGCTCGCCAACGGCACGTACTCGGACGAGCACGTGCTGCCGCAGCTCGGCGACGAGTCGCTCGGCGTCATCAGCGCGCACCACTATTCGGCGGCTCTCGACACGCCGGCCAACCACAAGTTCCGCGCCGCTTACGAGAAGGCGTACCAGCGAACGCCGGGCTTCTACGGGGAGAACTGCTACACGGGCGCGCGGATCGTCGGCGAGGCGATCAAGGCGATCGGCGGCCGTGTCGAGGATCGCGCGGTGTTCATGGCCGCGCTCCGGCAGGTGAAGATCACGGACGCGCCACGCGGGCCGGTGGAGATGGATGCCTACGGCAACCCGACGCAGAACATCTACGTCCGCAAGATCGAGCGGGTCGGCGGCAAGCTGCAGAACACGGTCATCTACACGTACCCGCACGTGAGCCAGTTCTGGAAGTACAACCCGGAGGAATTTCTGAAACAGCCCGTCTACTCGCGCGACTTCCCGCCGTGTCGCCACTGCTGAGAGGCTGATCGCGATGCGGCCGTTCCGCTTCGGCGTCAACGTGCGGACGGCCGGCTCGGCGGCCGAGTGGGCGGAGAAGGCGCGGAGGGTCGAGCGGCTCGGCTATTCGATGCTGCTCGTGCCGGATCACCTCACGGATTTGCTCGCGCCGTTTCCCGCGCTGGCCGCCGCCGCGGCGGCGACGACGCGGCTGCGCGTGGGCACCGCGGTGCTCAACAACGACTTCCGCCATCCGGTGCTGACCGCGCGCGAATCGGCGACGCTCGACGTGCTCAGCGACGGCCGCTTCGAGCTCGGCATGGGCGCCGGACACATGCGCTCCGAGTACGGGCAGGCGGGACTCTCGTTCGATCCGGGCGCAACGCGCGTCGAGCGACTCGGGGAAGCGGTCGTCATCGCCAAACGCCTGCTCGAAGGCGAAACGGTGACATTCGCCGGCCGGCACTACCACGTGACCGGGCACACGATCCATCCGCGCCCCGTGCAGCGGCCGCGTCCGCCGATCTTCATCGGCGGCAATGCGCCACGGCTGCTCGAGGTCGCTGCGAAAGAGGCGGACATCGTCGGCCTCACGGGCATCGCGTTCCGCCGCGGCGGCACGGACCCCGACGTCTCGGATTTCCGCGCCGCGATCGTGGATCAGCGCGTGGCGTTCGTACGCGAGGCCGCCGGGGCCCGTATCGAGCGGCTGGAGCTCAGTGCGCTCGTGCAGCGCGTGATCGTGACCGACGACCGACGGAAGGCGGCGAAGGAGCTGGCGACCGGCCGATGGGCCACGCTCGCGCCCGACGACGTGCTGGCGACTCCGTACGTCTTGATCGGGACGACCGACGAGATGGTGGATCAGCTTCGCGCGCGCCGCGAGCGCTGGGGCATCTCGTACGTGATGACGCACGAGCCGTTCATGGACGCGCTCGCGCCCGTCGTCGCGCGGCTCGCCGGCCGCTGACGCTCAGCCCTTCGGCAGACCCAGCACCCGCTCGCCGATGATGTTGCGCTGAATCTCGCTGGTGCCCGCGGAGATCGTGTACTGCCGCGCGGCCACCAGGCGATTGAACCAGCGCGGCGCATCGGGCACGAGCTCGGTGCCCTGGTTGACGAGCGCGTGCATGCCGAGCAGCTCGCCCGCCGCGTCGGCGATGCGGACGCCGATCTCCGTACCGGTCAGCTTCAGGACCGAGCCTTCCGGTCCCGGCGGCTCGCCGCGGATCTGCCGCGTCAGCGCGCGGTAGCGCGTGAAGCGCATGGCTTCGCAGTCGATCAGCAGCTGCGACAGCCGCTGCCGAATGCGCGCGTCGTCCCACGCGGTCCCACCGTCGACGGGCAGGCGCCGCGCCACCGCGATGAGATCGCGGATCTGACCGATCGGGTTGCGTGCTCCGGACGAGTGGCGCTCGTACATCAGCGTCGTGGTCGAGACCTTCCACCCCGCGTTCAGCGGTCCGAGCAGCTGCGTCTTCGGGACTTGGACGTCGGTGAAGAAGACCTCGTTGAAGTGATGGTGGCCGGTCGCCAGCACCAGTGGCCGCACGCTCACGCCCGGCGCCTTCATGTCGGCGAGCAGGCACGAGATGCCGTTGTGCTTTGGCACATTCGGATCGGTACGTACGAGCAGGATGATCGAGTCCGCGTACTGCGCGCCGGAGGTCCACACCTTCTGACCGTTCACGAGGAAATGGTCCCCGCGGTCCTCCGCACGCGTGCTCAGGCCGGCGAGGTCCGAGCCGGCGCCGGGCTCGGAGAATCCCTGGGCCCAGATCTCGTCGGCGTTCAGGATGCGCGGCAGATACTGCGCCTTCTGCGCGTCAGTGCCCCAGTGGATGATCGTCGGCCCGACGAGATTGAGTCCCATGCCCGGCAGCACCGGCGCGCGCGCGGCGGCATACTCCTCGTCCCAGATCACGCGCTCGATGATCGAGGCGCCGCGTCCACCGTACTCCTTCGGCCACGCGATCCCGACCCAGCCCGCCTTGTGCATCGTCTTTTGCCACGCCACCCGGCGCTCGAACATCTCCCGCGTCGAGGCGACACGGTCATCGACGGGATCGTCCACGCGCAGGTCGCGCGGCAGATTGGCCGTGAGCCAGCCGCGGAACTCCTTGCGGAACGCCTGCTGCTCCGGCGAGTACTCGAAATCCATACGAGCTCCTAACGGTTCGGGGACGGAGGAAGGCCGCTGAGACCGGCGAGCACGTCGAACAGCGCGCCGAAGTCGCGCCCGCCCAGTCCGAGACCGCGCGCCATGGTGAGCCACTGCTGTACGAGCGCGGTGGTGGGAAGCGTCACGCCGGTGGCGTGTCCCTGGTCGAGCGCCAGCTGCATGTCCTTCTGGATCATTCCGAGATTGAACCACGCCTCGCGCGGCATCTTGCCGACGACGTACGGGCCACGGTACTTCACCATCGGCGAGGCGATCACGGATTTCAGCAGCGCTTCTACGGCCGTCTCGCGCGCGATGCCGGCCTTCTCAGCGAGCAGCACCGCCTCGCTGAACGCGAGCATCTGCACGGCGAGCCCGAGGTTGGTGGCGATCTTCATCGTCTTGGCCAGTCCGAGCGGGCCGACGTGCGTGATGCCGCCCGGCGCCATCGCGGCCAGATACGGCCGCGCGCGCTCGAGCGCGTCGCGGTCGCCGCCGACGGCGATGGACGCCGCGCCCTGCTCGACGGTGATCGTGCTGCCGGACACGGGCGTGTCGAGCATCGCGGCCCCGCGCGCGGCCACCGCCTCACCGAGCTCGCGCGTGATGGCGGGGCTCACCGTGCTCATCTCCGCCCAGACCGCGCCGCGCCCGAGTCCCGCGACGATTCCGTCGGGGCCGAGCGCGATCGCGCGCAGCGCGGCGTCGTCGGTAACCATGCTGAACACGACCGCCGCGCCCTCGGCGGCGAGACGTGGCGTGGCGGCGAGCTTGAGCCCCGCGGCCTCGAGCGCGCGGGCCTTGGCCGGCGTGCGGTTGTAGCCGGCGACCGAATGGTGCGCGGCGAGCAGCCGCCGCGCGAGCCGGCTGCCCATGGCGCCGAGCCCGACGAACGCGAGTGACGCCATTACTCGTCGGTGACCGCGATCGCGGAGATCTCGATCTTGCAGCGCGGATGCGTGGCCAGCCGCGAGACTTCGACCGTCGTCGTCGTCGGCAGATGTCCCTGCAGGTAGTCCGCCCACACGCGATTGAGGTCGTCCTGCTCGCGCACGTCCGTCAGAAAGCGGGTGGCCGAGACCAGGTCGCGCAACCCACAGCCCGCAGCGGCAAGCGTCTTCTTCAGATTTTCCATGGTGAGCACGGCCTGCTCGCGCATCGTCGCGGGCAGGTCGAACTCCTCGTCCCGATGCGGGTGGCTGTGGTAGACCGCGGCCGCCGTCACGCCGGACAGGAAGACGAGTCGCCCGCGCGTGACAACGATGCCGGGCGCGTAGGGCATGTGGACGTCGGTGCGGCGATCCGCGTGGTGCACGATCGCGACGTCCTTGGCCATCACTCCTCCAGCAGCTTCAGCAGCCGCTCGTTGATCTCACGCGTGCCCACCGTGATGCGCAGATGTTCGGGGAAGCCGACCGCGGCGCCGTCGCGGACGAGAATGCCGCCGCGCAGCAGGTTCTCGTGCGCGCTCGCCGCATTCTTGACGCGCACGAGCATGAAGTTCGCCTGCGACGGCGCGAACACGATGCCGAGTCTCTCGAGTCCCGCCGCGAGGTACGCGCGCTCGCGCAGAATCAACGCGCGCGTACGCGTCGTGTGCTCCGTATCCTCGAGCGCCGCGAGCGCCGCCACCTGCCCCAGACGGTTCACGTTGTAGGGCGCGCGCACGCGGTTGAGCCGATCGATCGCCTCCACGGCGGCGATCGCGTAGCCGACCCGCAGTCCCGCGAGGCCCGCGATCTTCGAGAACGTGCGCAACACCAGCAGCCGCGGGTGCCGCGCCAGCAAGGACACGCCGTCGGGATATTCGGGATCGTCGACGAAGTCGCGATAGGCCTCGTCGAGCACGACGAGCGGCGGGTCATCGCCCAGCGCCTGGAGGAAGGACACGAGCGGCTGACGGCGGATGATCGTCGTCGCCGGATTGTGCGGTGAGCAGAGGAAGATCGCCTTCGTCCTCGGCGTGACGCGCCGGCGGATGTCGTCGAGATCCGTCTCATAGCCGGCCAGCGGGCTCTGGACGATGCGCGCGCCGGCGATGTTGGCCCCGGTCGCGTACGGCTCGAACGACGGGTGCGGCATCAGGATCTCGTCGCCGGGCTCGAACGCCGCGAGCGCGATCAGGGTGATCAGCTCGTCGGCGCCATTGCCGACGACGATCTGCTCGGGCGAGATGCCGAGGCCATGCGCGAGGGCATCCCGCAGCGCGGCGCTGCCGCCATCGGGATAGAGATGGATATTCGGGGCCTCGCGCCGCACCGCCTCGACGGCGCGCGGCGAGGCGCCGAGCGGATTCTCGTTGGCCGACAGCCGGACGAGCTCGGCCAGCCCGAGCTCGGCGACGAGCATCTCCAGGGGCTTGCCCGCCTCGTACGGCGTGACGGCTTCGACGGCGGCGCGCCAGATCCTTCGCACGGCGCGTATTGTAACGAGGTTTCTGCGGTGGCGAGGGTCACGGCGCAGAGGAGCGTCGTCTGGCCGAATTGTATCGCGTCGATCTAACTCCGCGTCCTCTTTGACATTAATCGCCCTGGGCTGATACGCTCGGCGTCGTAATGCCGTCCGAGATCTCTCTTCGCGCGCGGCGCGCCGAGGCCGGGGCAGCGGGCGCCGAGGACCGGCGGCGTCGGCGGCTGGACTTTTTCCGCGGCGCGCTCACCGAAGGTCTCGACTCGCTCAAGCAGCGCCACGCCGACGGCGCATCGGGGAAGCAGCTCGTTCGCACCCATGCGGGGTTCATCGACCAGGTCATCGCCGCGCTGTCGGACCTGGTCAGCGGCGACGCCGAGGCCGCCGGCCTGACGCCGACGCCCTTCGTCGTGGTCGCGCTCGGCGGTTACGGACGCGGCGAGCTGCACCCCTCGAGCGACATCGATCTCATGGTGGTCTACGACGGAGAATTGTCGCCCTACGTGCAGCGGGTGATGCAGGAGCTGCTCTACACGTTGTGGGACCTCGGACTGCAGATCGGTCACAGCCTGCGCTCGCTCGAGGATTGCGTGGCCATGGCCCGCACCGACTTCCCGAGCCGCACGTCGATGCAGGAAGCACGGCTCGTGGTGGGCGATCGGAAGCTGTTCCTGCGTTTTTCCCGCGTGCTGCACGACAACGTCTACCGGCACGACTTCGAGCAGTTCCTGGCCACCACGCTGGGCGAGCGCGAGCAGCGCTATCGCAAGCACGGCGCCTCACCCTACATCGGCGAGCCCAACATCAAGGAGTCGGCCGGCGGGCTGCGCGACATGCACACGGCTATGTGGCTCGGGGCGGCCAAGTTCGGCGCGCGCACGCTGCGCGAGCTGGCCGAGCGCGGGCTCATCACGCCGCACGAGCAGGAGGCGGCCGACCGTGCCCTGACGTTTCTCTGGCGCGTACGCAACGAGCTGCACTTCTTTTCCGGCCACAAGAACGACGTGCTCTCGCGCGAGCTGCAGCCTCGCATCGCCAAGAACCTCGGCTACGAGAACGAGGACGACGCGCTCGGGGTCGAGCGGTTCATGCGCGACTACTACCTGAACGCGCGGGCGATCCACCGCGTGTCCAAGCGGCTGATCGCGCGCTGCCACGAGACGCTCGCCGTGCGCGGCTCCGCCGAGCGGCGCCAGCGACAGCAGGCGCTGGCCGACGGGCTCGTCTTCTTCGACGGGCGGCTGCATCGCGCCGATCGCGATCCCGGAGTTCTGCGGCGTGATCCGGTGCGCCTGATGAAGGTCTTCTGGCACCTGCACCGCCTGGGCTGCGATCTGTCGCTCGGGCTGGAGCGCGCGGTGGAGGAGTCACTCGACGTCGTCGACGACGCGTTTCGTCGCTCGCCGGCGGTGCGCGACCTGTTCCTGGACATCTGCCGTACGTGGGGGCGCGTCGCGCTGACGTGCTCGGAGATGCACGAGCTGGGCCTGCTCGGCCGCTACCTCCCGGAGTTCGGCGGTCTCACGTGCCTCGTGCAGTACGACGTCTACCACAAGTTCTCGGCCGACCAGCACTCGCTGCTCGCCGTCGAGCATCTGGAAGCGCTGGCGCCCGGCCAGTCGGCGGAATCGGAAGGCGCGGCGGCCGTCTTCAACGAGGTCGAGAAGCCCGAGCTGCTGATGCTCGGCATGCTGCTGCACGACATCGGCAAGGCGAAGGGCGGCCACGGCCACGTCGCCAAGGGCATCCCGCTGATCCGCGAGCTGACCGCGCGCATCGGGCTTGTCCCCGAAGACGCCGGCATGGTGGAGTTTCTCGTCGCGCACCACCTGACCATGTCGCACATCGCCCAGCGGCGCGACATTGACGACCCCAAGACCATCGAGACGTTTGCGGAGACGGTCGGCGATCCGCAGCGGCTGCGCATGCTGTATCTGTTGACCTGGGCCGACATGCGAGCCGTGGGCCCGGGGGTGCTGACGGGTTGGCAGGCGCGCATCCTGCACGAGCTCTACGCGCGCACGTTGACCCGGCTCACCGGCGGACGCGTCGAGAAGCCCAACCGTATCCAGCTCGCCACGCGACTGTGGGAGACGCTCGGCGGCGACGTCTCGAAGACCGAGGTGCGCGCGCACCTCGCGATGATGCAGGATCGTTATCTCACGACCACCAGTGTGCAGCGCATGGCCGCACACCTGCGCCTCACCGCGCGGCTGCCGACGGTGCCGGTCGCGACCGAGCTGTTCCACCATCCCGATCTCGGCTCGTCCGACCTCGTGGTCGTCACCCACGACGTGCCCGGTCTCTTTTCGCTGATCGCGGGCACGCTCGCCGCTCACGGCGTCAACATCATCTCGGCGCAGATCGCCACGCGCGCCGACGGCATCGCCATCGACACGTTCCAGGTGAACGACCCCACGGGCGAGGCCGTGACGGCGGCGGCTCAGTGGAGCCGCACCCTCGCCGCACTCACGGCCGTGCTCACCGAGGAGCAGTCGGTGGACGTGCTCCTCGAGCGCCGCCGTGCCGGCGGCCGCGCGACGCCGGCGGGCGAAGCGAAGCCGAAGATCTCGGTCGACAACCGGCTGTCCGACGCGTACACGGTGATCGAGGTCAAGTGCCCCGATCGTCTCGGCCTGCTCTACCTGATCACACGCACGCTGTCCGCGCTGGACCTCGACATCGCGAGCGCCCGGATCGCGACGGAAATCGACCAGGCGCTCGACACGTTCTACGTCCTCGACCGCAAAGGCCGGCGCCTCGAAGAGCCCGACGCCATCGAGCACGCGCGCGCGGCGCTCGAGCAGGCGCTGGTGCAGCCCCTCTGATGCTGGGCCGATATCGCGACCGCGTGCGCGCGTGGAGTGATCCGCTCGGTCGCGTTCTGTTCCGCCTGCACCTGCGCCCGAATCACCTCACCGTGGCCGGCCTCGTGGCCAGCGTCATTGCCGCCTCCTGCTTCATCGCGGGCCAGACGCGCACGGCCGGCGTCGTGCTGATCGTGGCCGGTCTGCTGGACCTGCTCGACGGCTCGCTGGCGCGCGCGTCCGGGCAGGTGACGGCGTTTGGCGCATTCCTCGACTCCGTGATCGATCGCTACTCCGACATCGCGGTGATGCTCGGCATCGTCGTGCTCTACGCGCGAACTCCCAATCCGCGCGGCGCGCTCGTCGCCATGGCGGGTCTCGCGGGCTCGGTCATGGTCTCTTACACGAAGGCGCGCGCGGAGTCGATCGGCGTGGAGTGCAACGTCGGGCTCATGGAGCGGCCGGAGCGTCTGATCTGCCTGATCGGGGGCGCGATTCTCGACATCATGGAGCCGGCGCTCTGGGTGCTCGCCCTCATGGCCAACCTCACCGCGGTGCAGCGCATCCTCTTCACCCGGCGCATGATGCGCGCCGAGCCGCGCCGCGCGCGGATCCTCACGCCGCTCGTCATCGCCGCCGTGCTGCTGCTGCCGGTGCCGAGCCGAGCCCAGACGGAGCTCGAGCGAGCGTGGGCGAGCGCGGTGGGCGAGTTCCAGCAGGGTGATCCCGCGCCGCTGGCGAACGCGTTCTCGACGGAGGCCGCGCAGGCGAGTCCCATCGGCGATCACGTGCGCTGGCTCCTCGCGGACGCGCTCGAGCGCAGCGGCAATCTGGCGGGCGCGAGGGCGGCGGCGCTCGCCGTCGCCGACCGGTATCCCGACAGCCGGCTCGCCCCGCGCGCGCTGATGATGGCGGCCGTGCTCGCGTCGCGTGCCGGTGACGAGGAGGCCGCCCACGCCACGCTGCGGCGGCTGCTCGAGCGCTACCCCGATGTCGTGGAGGTCCCGGAGACGCTCTATCTGCTCGGGCAAACCGCCGAGGCGCGCGGCAATCGGGACGTCGCCGCCCTCGCCTACCGCCAGCTGCGCGTGCTCGCACCGACGACCGGCTACGCGGAGGCGGCCAGCGATCGGCTCGACGTGCTCGTGAGCGCCGGGACGCCGCTGCCGCCGCTGTCGCTGGCCGAGCGCATCGACCGCGCCGAGCGGCTCCTGCGCGGCGGCGTGCCGAAAACGGCCGGCGACGAGGCCGAGCGCATCGCGGGCGAGGCGCGCGACGCCGGCATCGCCGTGCGCGCGCTGCGCGTCGTCGGCGATGCGGCGGCGCGCCTGGGGCGCTACGAGGCCGCGGCGAAAGCGTTGGACGCGGCCGCCAGGCGCGCGCCGTCGGATCAGCAGCCTCGCCTGCGCATCGAACAGGCGCGCTTCCTGATCCGCGCAGGACAGGACAAGCGGGCCATCACGCTGCTCGAATCGGTCGCGGCCGGCGCGCCGGAAGGGGAGGCGGCGGAAGCGCTGGCGATGCAGGCCCGCGCGCTCGACGAGGGCAGCCGCGATGCCGACGCCGCCGCCGTCTACCGGCAGATCATCAAGCGGTTCCCCAATCGCGAGGTGGCGGCCGTCGCGCTGTGGCGGCTCGGCTGGCTCGCGTGGCTGCGCGGCGACCCACGCGCCGCGGCCGGCGAGTGGCGACGCGTGGCCGAGGTCTCGGGCGGGCGCGGCCTGCGCCTTCCCGCGCTCTACTGGCGTGGACGCGCGCTCGAATCGCTGAAGGACGACGCGGGCGCGGAAGCGTTGTACGCGAAAGTGCTGGCCGAGGCGCCGCGCGGATATTACGGCATGCTCGCGGCGCCGCGCGTCGCCGGCCAGGCCCCCGCCGCGATGCCGCGTGAGGTCCGCTCGCCGGCTCTGCCCGATGACCCTTCGGAGGCGCTCAAGGCCGACCCACGCTTCGCCCGCGTCGATCTGTTGCGTCGTATCGGGCTCAACGAGAACGCGTGGGAAGAGCTCGAGGACGTGGTGGAATCCTCCGTCGGCGATCCGGTGCGGCTCTATAGCGCGTCTAGCGCCTACGTGCGCGAGGAGCGGTATCACCTGGCCCTGCGCATCGTGCGCCGTCACTTCGTGGCGTTGAGCGCGTCCGGCGACCCGGCGCTGCCGCGCGCCTTCTGGGAAGTGATCTATCCGCTCGGCTGGCGTGACGAGGTCGCCGACACCGCGACGCGTGCGGGCCTCGATCCGTACCTGGTGGCGGCCATCGTCCGCGAGGAGTCGAGCTATTACCCGCGCGCCGTCTCGCGCGCCGGCGCGCGAGGGCTCATGCAGCTGATGCCCGCGACGGCGAAGCCGATGGCAGATGTGCGCGGGCTGCCGTTCGACGGCGGCGGGCTGCTCGACGATCCGCGCGCCAATCTCGAGATGGGCACCGCATTTCTCGCCGGCCTCATGAAGGAGTTCGGCGAGCCGCGGCTCGCCATCGCCGCCTACAACGCGGGGCCCCGCCGCGTGCGCGAGTGGTGGAAGGCGCGACGGACGAGCGACATGGAGGCGTTCGTCGAGCAGATTCCCTATGACGAGACGCGCGCGTACGTCAAGCGCGTGATGCTCTCCTGGTCGGAGTACCGCCGCCTCTACGCCGTGCCCACCAACTAGCCGCTACTTCGCGGCCTGCTTCTTCTCCGCCTCCAACGGCTCGAGCGGCCCCAGCCGATCTTCGAGCGCGGGCTCCGTGGCGAGCCATCCGGCGGGCGACCGGCCGTTGACCTTCGCCGCCGCGCGGAGCGCATCCGCCATCGCCCGCCTCGGCGCCGCATAGCCCATGTCACGCAGGACCTCGACGGCCTTGAGGTCGGCGGCGATCTCCTGGTCGCGCGTGAACCCGCGGACGATGAGCGGATCCGTGAGGAGGTCGAGCACTCCGGCGCCGGGGATTAGCGCGAGCGCACGCCGCTGGCCGATGTGGCCGAGCACCTCGTGCGCCACCTCGTGCGCGACCAGCGCGTCGATGACCGACCGGGGCTGGCGCGCGAGCCCCTCCGTGAAGTAGAACGTCGCGTCTTCGACCGTGTAGGCGCCGACGTGGCGGCTTCGGATCATCGCGAACGAATAGTCGTTGGGATCGTCGCTCGCCGCTTTCGCCGCGCGCCAGAGCGCCTCGGCCAGCACGCGCGTCTCTGGACTCGCCGGATCGGGATAATAGGTGCGCTCGGAGAGGCCGGTGCACGCGGCCGTCACGAGGAGCAGCAGCACGAGCCACAGCGAGCGGGTCACACATCCATGCTACGGGGGGCGCCGCGCGGCGCCCGCGAAAATAAGCGGAACCGGCGTGCGGGCCGGCCTAGTTGTGAAGTCTCAACAGATTGTCTTGGTCCATCCGGGCCGTCACTGGGACGCTGGTGGTTGGCAAACAACCATCACCCCAGTGAAGGAGGCCCGGATGAACGTCCAC
>Ga0114129_10004341_pt1 | contig 20038 bp, 17 predicted proteins | sample RhiMetdeltSRZDD1_FD_80071 | JGI IMG/M metagenome (GOLD analysis project Ga0114129, IMG submission 80071) | Populus rhizosphere microbial communities from Tennessee, USA - Rhizosphere MetaG P. deltoides SRZDD1 (version 2) (version 2) | ecosystem: Host-associated > Plants > Roots > Rhizosphere >... | reverse complement strand
GTGAGAATCGCCCCGAGAACGTTGATGTTGTAGTGGAGGTGAAAGCTCTCTTCGGTGATCTCCGCGAAGGCGCCGAAGCGGAATACCCCGGCGTTGTTGACCAAAACGTCCAGTCTTCCGAACGCAGAATCCACTTCTTTGAATAACCGCGCGACATCTGCGGCCTTGGACACGTCGGCCCCGACCGCGATCGCCTCGCCCCCGTTGTCGGTGATCGCCTGGGCGACGCGCTCGGCGCCTTCCCGGTCGGAGGAATAGTTCACGGCCACGCGCGCGCCAGCAGCTCCCAAGGCCGTTGCAATCCCACCGCCTATGCCCTTGGACGCGCCCGTCACTATTGCCACTTTCTTAGACAATCTGCTCATACTCACCTCCCCGTACCCCCGAACGTCCATCGCTGTGAAAATCTCGATTCACCTCATGCTAAAGAGCGTGTCTTGAGACAGCGCGTCACGAATCGTCGGCAACCCGGAAGTGTTCCCGAGGAATGTCGGGAAGAGCGAGCATTGCTGCTGAGTTATGAGCTGAGAGAAAGTGGCCTAACCAGGCGGGGTTTCGGCGTTGCTCCTGGACCTCGCCCCCGAGCCCTACTCGTCAGATCGCGGTGCGGCCCCCATCCACGGCGACGATCGCGCCGGTGACGTAGCTGGCGCGGGGTGAGGCCAGGAATGCGACGACCTCGGCGATTTCCGCGGGTTCGGCGGCGCGGTTGAGTGGCGTGGTGGCCCCGAGGGTGTCGAACAGCTTGCGTGCCGCCGGTCGCGTATACACCGGGCCAGGGGCGACGGCGTTCACCCTGACGCCGCGGGGGCTGAACTCAGCGGTCCATGCTTGCGTCAACGATACGAGAGCGGCCTTGGTGGCCCCATAGGCCGCACCGCCGGGTAGGCCGAGGCGGCCAGCCATGCTGCTGATGTTGATGATGCTGCCCTTGCCGCGGGCGGCCATCCCCGGCGCGAATGCCGCGACGAGATAGAACGGTGCGCGGACGTTGGCGGCAAACATGTCATCGAAGGTGGCGATGTCGAGGTCGGCAGTGGGTCCCCACGCCGAGAACCCGGCATTGTTGACGAGGACGTCGATGTCTCCGGCCTGTTCGGCAAGCCGACGGATCTCTCCCGGATTGCCCAGGTCGGCGCGGAGGAAGCGCGCCTGGCCGCCGGACCGTTCAATCTCCTTGACGGTGTGCGCTCCACGCTCCGCGTCGCGTCCGTGCACGATCACCTCGAAGCCGTCGGAGGCCAGCTTCAGGGCGACCGCACGGCCAATACCGGACGTCGCCCCGGTCACAAGCGCCTTTGAGGGACGGATGTCGGTCATGTCCGTGCTCCTTTACTAAGTAGTTATGCGTTCATGCCGCCGTCCACGGTCAGATTCGCGCCCGTGATATATGACGCCTCGGGCCCAGCCACGAACGCGACCAGCGCGGCAACTTCTTCAACATGCCCATAGCGGTCGAGCGCCGTGGCGGCCTTCTGAGGCACCGCCCACTCGCCCGCGGCAGGATTCAAATCCGTGTCGATCGGACCCGGTTGGACGTTGTTGACCGTGATCCCCCGGCTCCCGACCTCTCTGGACAACCCCTGAGTAAACATCTTGACGGCTCCCTTCGTGGCCGAGTAGGGCACCAGGCCGGGCACCATGACGCGCTCCCCCACGGACGAGCCGATCATGATGATGCGACCGCCGCTCTTCATGTGCTTCAGTGCGGCCTGCGTCGCGACCAGGGTGCCGCGGACATTGACGTCGATCAACCGGTCCAGTTCCTCCAGCGTGGTCTCCTCGAAGCTCTTGGGGATGGCCGTACCGGCATTGTTCACAAGCACATCAAGCTGGCCGAAGGCGGCGACGGTCTGTTCCACCGCGGCCTTGGTGGCGTCGGGATCGGCGGCGTCCGCCTGAATCGCGATTACCCGTCCGCCGGCACGTTCAATCCCTTTGACCACCGATGCGGCCGCGTCGGCGCCTTTCGTGTATGTGATGGCCACGTTCGCTCCGTCCGCGGCCAGCCGTTTGGCGATGGCAGCACCAATGCCGCGCGAGCCGCCGGTAATGAGTGCGACCTTCCCTTCCAGTGTCTTTGACATTGTCCTTCTCCTTTCGACCTCTCGAAACTAGACGTATGCTTATCAGGCATGAGCCTCAATGTTGCTCCTCGCCCGACGCATCCCACGGCCACCTCATTAGATGCCTGGGCTGACGTGGCGTCGCATCTTCGAGAGATACTTTGTGGGTTTCCCAGCGATGCTTTCCGAGCATGGGAGTGAACGATGGAACTACGGCACCTGCGCTATTTCGTTGCCGTCGCCGAGACCGAGAGCCTCACCCTGGCCGCCAAGGCAAGGTTGCACACCTCGCAGCCGTCTCTTAGCCGCCAGATCCGGGACCTCGAGAAAGAGATCGGGGCCCCACTTCTTACGCGCGGCGCTCGCGGCATCGAATTGACCCCAGCCGGACGCGAGTTTCTCGGCCACGCCCGGGCAGTGCTTTCGCAAGTAGAAACGGCCACCGAGGCGGCGCGCCGGATCGCGCATCCGGCAAAGCCATGCTTCGTCATGGGCTTTCTTACTGGCCACGAACTGACGTGGATGCCGGAAGCGTTACGGATCCTGCGCGACGAGCTGCCGAACGTCGATGTGATGATATCGAGTCAATACTCCCCCCTGCTTGCGGACGGCCTCTCGAAAGGAAGAATCGATGCAGCGGTTCTTCGGCGGGAAAAGGGGGTGCCCGGGTTGGTGTTCCGGCTTCTCGTGAAGGAGCCGTTGATGGTGATCCTGCCTAGTGACCACCATCTTGCGGCGCGACAAGTTATCAGTCCGCGGGATCTAGTGAGCGAGACGTTCGTGACAGTGTCGGACACGGCTCCCGTGCTGCGTGCGGTCATCGACGACTACCTGAAGCGGTCCGGAATCAAGATCACGCCTGCCCACGAGGCGGACCACCTCGCCATGGGAATATCCTTAATAGCGTCGACGCGTGGCTTGGGGCTGTTGCCTGCTTATGCGCAGAACTTTCTCCCTCGGTCTCTGACGAGCCGTCCACTCCAGGGGGATACGCCAACCGTCGACCTGGTCCTCGGTTACAACCGGGCCAATCCGTCTCCGGTTCTGAAGCTATTACTCTCGAGACTGGACGAGCTGGTCGCTCGTGTCTCGAAGCGGGCAGACTAAGCTAGGCACTTGGGCGAGGAGCGGAGAGAGCGCCATGCTCGCGCAATCGACCCGTTTCTTCTTCATCCTCACCGCAGCGCTCGTTGCCGCATGCGATTCGGGTCCGCTGGCGCCCGCCGCGTCGCAGCCCGAGACCTTCGACTGGGCCGGCCAGCAGATCTCGCTTGCCCCGCCGCCGGCCGGTTGGCGGCGCGAGGGCCAGTCGAGCGGCGGCATCCGCGGCGCGCGCTTCGTCAAGGAGCGCTCGGTCGGCGAAGCCATCGGCGTTGGCGACTACTATCTGCTCGCCAATCGCCTCCGCCGGGCGAGGCTGCAGGAGATCATCGATCAATTCGACACGTTCGACCGCCGCGACTTCCAGAAAGCTCTGCGGCAAGCGTATGCGTTCACCGACTCCCCGTTTTCGCCGCTCGAGGCCGAGGTGGCCGCGGACATCAACGCGGCGCTCGGACGCGCGACGGTCGCTTTCCGGGTGAACGACCGTGACGGAGCGCGGACCGAGCTGGGCGTGGCGCTGGGCGCGGCCGAACGGCTGGTTTTCACGCTCGGCGACGTGCTCGATGCGGTCGTGCTCACGCCGGAGCGCCGCGCGGAACCACAACGATGGTCCGTAGTCCGGCGCCGAGAGGCGACGATCGGCGGCGAACCGGCCGTCATCGTCGATTACACGTTCGATACGCCCGACCGCAGACTGTACGGGCGCGAGGCTTACGTCGTTCACGACAGCCACCTGTTCGTGGCGACGTTCCTCGGGCTCGAGGAGAATCTGCGGGTGTTCGACCGTGTCGTCGAGAGCATCCGGTTTTCGCGATGAGGGCGCGCGGTTCCCCGCTTGTCGTCGCACTGCTCCTGACGCTGCTGGCGGGCTGTGACAAGCGGGAATCCCCGCGCGCGTTCGAGCTCGGACAGCATCGGGGGCAGGTCCGCGTTCCGGCCGGCTGGGCGGCGCTCGACCACGGAAGGCAATGGCGCCTGCGTAAGGGGGAAGCAGAGCTCGTCCTCCAGGACCTGGGCGCCGCCGGACCGCAGGGCATCCGGCGCGAGGTGGAGCGCGCGCGCGAGCTATGGCAGGTGGGTCGCGTGGACGAGGCGCGATGGCGCCTGCGCAACGTGCCGGTGCCGCGGGAGCTGTTTCCCACGGCCGTTGAGCGCGAGGCATTCTGGGCGGCCTGGTCCGCGTTCTTCGGCGACCCGGCGACGGTGGTGCCTTACGCGGAAATCGACCCTGCCTTCAGCGACGTTCTGGCCAGGGTCGATGCGCTGCCGCCGCCGGACCTGCCGGCGCTCGCGGACGCGGGGTTGAAGGCGCTGGGCCACGACCAGCGGCGCGACGTGAAGTCGCGGCAGGCGCTCAAGGTGGGCGGGCGCGATGCGCTTGACGTCGAAACCTGGAACCGCCTGTCCCACGCGAACCCGCAGCGGTTCCTGTTCATTACACACGACGGTTACCTGCTGGCGCTGTACACCGCGCGCCAGGCCGACGCGGAGGCGCTCAGGGCGTTTGCGTCAGTACGCGATTCGCTTCACTTCGCCGCCGCCGACAGCGCGCGCCGGTAGATGGCCTGCGGGCCCTCGCGCACGCGCGCACCCGCCGCCCAGAGTGTCGCTCCGCCCTGCACGAACAACACGCGCAGTTCCTCGCCGGCGATGTCGGCGTCCACGGCCCACGTCGCTCCTCCATCCGGCGTGCGCAGTATGAGCGAGCGGCCCAGGCCCGCGTAGTAGCCGGCGGCCCAGCCGCGGCTGCGGTCGACGAAGCGCACTGCACTCAAAGTCAGTCCCGGTGTCCGGTCGCCGGCGTCGATCACGTCGACCTTGCCGGCGCGCGGAATGCGCTCGAGTTTCGGCGCGGAGCGCGCGTCGGCGAGGCCCGTGTCCCGGCGGACCCAGGTGCGGCCGCCGTCGCGCGTCGCGAGGATGGTTCCTTCCTCGCCCACCACCCATCCGTGCTGGTCGTCGATGAAGAAGACGTCGCGCAAGGTCGGGCGCTCGGCGGCGGGCAGCGGCGTCGCAGCGGACTCCCACGTGATGCCACCGTCGACCGTGTACATGAGCGTTCCATGCATGCCGGCCAGCCAGCCCGTCCGGTCGTCGAGCAGATGAATCGCCCACCCCGAGATCCGGCGGCTTCCGCGCGCGGGGGTCAACCGGCTCCAGTGCTGACCGGCGTCCCTGGTGCCCAGCACGCCACCATGGCCGACGGCCCAGCCTCGTTCATCGTCGATGAAGCTGAAGCCGTTGAGGTACTCGCTCCCGCTCCCATGGCGGACCAGCGCCCAGTTCTCGCCGCCGTCGCCGGTGGCAAAGATCGCGCCGTCGCCCGTGGCAACGAGCCCGCGCTGCGTCTCAAAAAAGCGCACGGCCGTGGCCTGGAGGCGCCCGACCGGGGTCTCGGCGAGGTTGCTGGCGAAGTGCCACGTCCTGCCGCCGTCGCGCGTGCGGCCGATCAGCCCGCCCGGGATGTTGTAGTTGCCGCCCACAATCCAGCCGTTCTGCGGGTCGGTGAACCAGATTCCGCGGAAATCCGCCATGGTCCCGAGCGGAAGCGCTTCCCACGCCGATGGCGGCTGGCGCTGGCCGCAACCGGCCGCGAGCAGAACGACAAGGCCGAGAAGAAGGGCGCGCGCGAGCGCCGCAGCACGTTCCGCGCGGAATAGGCGCGGGTCCGGCATCAAGTCACGTCTTGTGAGAAAAGGTAAGTTCTTACCGGCGGGCGAGAAAGCAATGGTGGGCTGGGACGGAATTGAACCGCCGACACCAGGATCGGGTTGTCCATGACCTATGGAGCAGGCAGGACCGCGTCCGGTGTGTCGGCCACGCTGATCGTCGGATAGCCGCGATCGCGCCAAGCTTGGAAGCCGCCGGCCAGCGGACGGACCCGTTCGATGCCGCGGCGTCTCAGGATCAGCGCCACCCGGGCGCTTGATGCCTCGTTGGGTCAGGTGCAGTAGAGAACGATGTCCCGGTCGCGCGGGACCTCCTGCTGGCGCGCTTCCAGTTCCTCGATCATCAGGTGGAGCGCGCCCGGGATGATCGTCGGCTCGCTCTCGAACTCCACCCGGTGGCGAACGTCCACCACCATGACGTCCTCCCCGCCATCGAGCTTGGCCTTCAGCTCTTCCGGCGTGATTCTCGCGATCCGGATCCGCCGCAGAAACCGTTGCCGCGCGATGTACTTCCACGCGATGTAGGCGGCGAAAGCCGCCCCCAGCAGCGCGACGAGCCAACCGCCCAGGCGCATGGCGTAGCTCGCCACCAGTTCCAGCTGGTGGCTGAACAGCCAGCCGAGACCGACAAAGACGCCGGCCCAGATGAGGCCGCCGGTGCCGGTGAAGACCACGAAGCGCGCGAAGCGCATCCGCACGATGCCCGCAAGCGGCGGCGCCGCGGTGCTGTAGCCCGGCACGAACTTGGCGATCAGGAGCGAGCGCGCACCTCGTCGGCTGAAGGTCTCCTCGGTGCGCCGCACGCACGAGTCGGGCTCGAGCGAGATCCGGCACAAGAAGCCCAGGACGCGGCCGCCTCCGAGGCGGCCGATCCAGTACCAGATGACGTCGCTCACGAGCGAGGCGATCCCAGCCAAGACGAGGACGAGGACGAGGCTCAAGCGGCCGGTCCCGGCCATTGCGCCGGCCGCGAGCAGCACCGGCATCGCGGGGATTGGCAACCCGATCTGCTCCGCGAACACCCAGCCGAAGACGACTAGGTAGCCGTAGCGGACGAGAACCTCGACGAGGTCGTTCATGGACGTCAGGTGCAGACGGATGCGATCATGCTGGCAGGCTAGTCGCCTGCTCTCACGAGGTCAAGCAAGTCGCGCACGTTCGACACGCCCAGTGGCGCCGTTTTTGACGGGGAGCGCCGGCGCGGGTAGATTTCCACGTAAGATCCCACGCCGCTGCCCGAGCCCACGGGACGACTTGACCGGGGCGCACAGCGGCTGTAGGGTGCCGCCACTACCGGCGAGGGGGACGAGCGCCGCCCGGAGGAGGGCACATGAGCATCGTCAGTGGAAAGATCGTCGAGGACCGGATCATCCCGCCCGGTGAGCCCTGGGGGCGCGTGCTCAAGGAAGGCCAGGTGCTTCGCATTGTCGATCTGCAGGGGCGACAGGCTGTCGATTTTCTCTGCTACAACGCCGCCGACCCCTCCGAGCGCTACAACGCCGCCGACACCATGAAGTACGCGAAGACCATCTTCCTCACGACGGGCCACGGGATCTACTCCGACATGGGCCGGCGCCTCTTAACCATTCTCAAGGACACGTGCGGCCGCCACGACACCATCGGGGGCTGCTGCAGCGCCGCCAGCAACGAGCTCCGCTACGGCGCGAAGGAGACGCCGAACTGCCGCCAGAACTTTCTCCGCGCGCTCGAGCCGTTCGGCCTCGGCAAGAAGGACATCGTGGCCAACCTGAACTGGTTCATGAACGTCCCCGTGGACGCCGACGGCGCCATGGCGATCGTCGATGGCGTCTCCAAGCCCGGAGACCACGTCGACCTCCGTGCCGACATGGACGTGCTGGCGGTGATCTCGAACTGCCCGCAGACGCGAAATCCGTGCAACGGATTCAACCCGACGCCCATCCGCGTCGTCGTGAGCGAGTAAGCGCGTCTCTTGCGCGGCCGCCCCCTCGAAGCGTTCAGGTCCAGGCACTTGCGCGGGGACCGGCAGCCCGTGGCCGACCCCGCACGGAGCCGCGGGCCAGGTATTCGAGAAGGAGGGTGCCCGCGCCGGACGACGCGCGGGCCTAGATGAAGTCCATGGCGCAGAGGTAGTCGAAGAACGCCGCCTTGTTGTGCTCGTTCTCCTGCGGGAATAAGCCGACCAGCTCCCCGTAGGCCCGGTGTAGCTTGCCGCTCGAGCTAGCCACCAGCGGGTGTGCGGCGAGATTGGCAGGCACGGCGGTCTTCCGCCACTCGCTCAGGGCGGCGCGCTGCTCGATCATAGCCTCCGACACGAGGCGATGGACGGACGCGAGCCGGGGCGGGACCGAGAGACCATCGAGCTGGCTCACGACCTGGTCGTAGCGCTCCACCGAGGGCTCGCTCACGCCCCTCGACCGGAGCCACCCGAGCGTCTCGACCCGCTCCACGATGCCGAGGTCGACGAGCTCGAAGAGCCGTCTCAGGTAGTCGCGCTCGTCCGATGACATCGTGGCGGCCCTGGCGTCGAACACGGTCCGGCGATGGGGGATGGTCCGATAGGCGCGCTCGACCGCCGCCGTGCGGTCCGCCGACGGGGCGCTCTCGACCGCGGAGACCTTCGCGGGACGCTCCTCCAGCAGCCGAGGAATCGCGGGCAGGAGCTGCGTGAACAGGCTGTGGCGCGGGCGGTGGCCGGTCGCGTCGACCTGGAGGATGAAGTTGCGGTCCACGAGCTGGAAGCCGGGAATCAGGTCGTAGCTCGCCTGGCCGATGAACTCCTTGGTCCCGGCCAGCACGATGTGGTTCTTGGCGCGATCAACCCGGAAGTGCTGGGCCCACTTGCGGGCGTCCTCCGGGGTCGGGGCGTCCATCGTCATGCTGTAAAGGAGGATCTGCACGAACACGATGCGATCGTCGGCCAGGGACACACCGCGGGCGTACCGGGGAACGAGCTCCTCGATCGAGGGCAGCCCGCCCTGGGGCTGGATCCCCTCGTAGGGGCCGAGACGGTGAGCGCCGGCGAACGACTGGCAGGCCGGACAATTCATGCCGACCGGCTCGATCAGGAGCACCGAGCCCTTGAAGGAGGAGAGACGAACCAGCCGGCCGGTCTGATCGACCAGCTCCAGATCGGGATACGGCTCGCCGACCCTCGGCGGCCACATCGCGGGCATGCGACCCGGCTGCGCCGCCGGCGTCACCGCCGCGACCTCCAGCGGACACTGCCCGGCGCCACACTTCACGCTCGCGGCCAGGGACTCGATCGTCCCCGACCCGGCGACGCGCCAGGCCACGACACCGAGGAACACCACCCAGACCAGCGCCAACACCACGATCTTCGTCTTCATTTGCTCCGTGCTCCTTCCTCGAGCTTGCCGAGCAGCCTGCGGGCCTCCGCCGCCTTGACGTGGTCGGGCGAGGACCGCAGGAACGCGCGGAGCTCGATCACCGCGTGCTGGCGGAGCCCTGCTTCCGAGAAGCTCCGCGCCAGCCAGTACCGCGCCGACCCGTCGTCGGGGTGCCGGGCGAGGATCTTCATGAACGCGGGAACCGCCTTGTTGAACTGTGCGCTGTAGAAATAGCCGAGCCCTTCGATCATCAGCAGGCTCCGCTCGGGATCGTCGTCGGCCGGTAGGGCCGCGGCGGCCTCGGCGGGAAGCGCGCGGGCGATCTTGCCGGCCAGGTCCTCGCACACCGCGACCAGCGCGGCCGCGTCACCCGCGCCCTGGGCGGAGGTGACGAGCCGGGTCGTCTCCGTCTCGTAGACCAGCACCTGAACGAGCAGGCGGTTGCCGGCTCGCGTGAAGCTGCCGCGGGTGATGTACCGCGCCTGCGACAGCGTGCCGATCCGGCTCAGCGGCGTCTGCGACACGTACTGCTGCCAGCTGAGGCTCCGCTCCCTGGCGATCTCGTCGAGGCGCTCCCGCTCGACCGGCCGCACCTGTCCGGGGTGGCGGGCGAGCATCGCACCGATCAGATCGGGCACGCCGCGCTCCAGCGCCGCGAAGGTTGGATCGCCGGTCGCGTTATCGAAAGGCAGCAGCAGCATGGTCGGCGGCGCCGAGGCTCCGGCCACCGGCGCGGGCGGCAGCGCGAGCGCCGCCAGCACGAGCGCGAGCGCCGTGACGACGGCCCTCATTTCTTCGCTCCGGCCGGTTCCAGCTCGTAGAGCCCATCGAACCAGGTGCCGATCCACACGTGCCCTCGAGCGTCCACCGCGATCGAGCTCGGGCGGTCCAGGATCGTGTGGGGAGGGTTGTCCAGGCGGCCTCGGGTGCCGTCGAAGAACCCGATCCCGCGAGATCGGGCCTCGGCGTGCGCGATGTACCAGACACCACCGCCGGGACCCGGCGCGAGCTGACCGATCGACCAGTCGGGCAGTGAGGAGTTCCTCGGAGTGAACGCCGTCCATTGATCGCCGACCTTGCGGGCCAGGCCCTTCTCGTACAGGGCGACCCAGAGGCCGCCCCCGGAGTCGACCGCGAGCGCCGTGATCTCCCGATCGAGCACGTCCGCCTTGGCGCTCACTCGCCGCGCGCTCTCGCCCTGGATGTGGAAGAGCCCGTGGTCCCGCGTGCCCACCCACACGGTGGCGGTGCGGGGCTCGACGGAGAGCGCGGTGATCCGGGGAGCGCCCTCCAGGGACCAGCGCGATGGCACCGCGGCCGCGCTCACGCGCGCGACGTCGCCGCGCGACGTGCCGACGTAGAGCTCACCGGGATTCGGCCCGCACTCCGCCGCGGTGACCGCGCCCGAGGCGCCGGGAATGGAGCGCGTCATGAATCGCGGCTGGAAGGACGCACCGGGCCCGGTCCGCACGTAGCCGACGACCGCGCGGTCGAGATGGTCGGCCGTGAACCACACGATCCCGCCGCAGCCCTTGATCGCGGTGACGTAGTGGTAGAAGAACCCCTGCGACACGTCGGTGGCGAAGAACTCCTCGCCGGTTTTGGCCATGATGCCGCTCTCGATGCCCCACCAGACTCGCCCGTTCGGCTCCACCCCGACACTGGTGACGTCGGGCACGATCATGCGGGCTCGCGCCGACATCCGCCGCCACCGGTTGTCGGCCCGGTCGCGGTCCTCCTCCACGTAGATCGGCCAGGACCGCTCGTACTTCTTCACTCCGACGCCGGTCGTGTTGAACGCGCGATACTCGCGGATCAGGATCTCGTCGCTCTGTCGGAGCGCCACCAGGTAGCTCCCGGAGCGGGTCGGCGTTGCCGCGAAGGCCTCGAGCGCGGCGCGGCTGACGCGGTCGAGCTTCGGCGCCTCCCCGTCCGGCTGGAACCGCGCGTACTGCAGGCCCATGACCGTGTCGGAGACCAGCAGCAGCATCTCGCCGGTCGAGAGGGGGAATAGATACGTGCGGTGAACGGGCGTCGGCGTCCCGTACGGGGAGTCGATCGGCACGGACTTGGCGCGCCACGTCGCGCCGTCTTTCGAGCTCCACAGGTAGACGGACTCGCCCTGCCCGAGGGCGGCCAGGCGGAAGACGCCGCCGCGGTCCTCAGCCAGCGCGGGGCCCATCACCGCATCGCTCCGCATACGCGAAAGCAGGGTCCACTGTGAGGCGTCCGACGACTGGATGAAGACCATCTCTCGCGTGTCACGTGAGTAGAAGCCGACCAGCCAGCGGCCGCGGCGGTCCTGGATGACGTCGTACTCAAGCAACTCGGTGATCGGACGGGCCGGGGCGACGGCCGTGCTACTCGCGCGGTCCTCGAGCTGCTGCGCTACCTGGTTGACCGGCCAGCGATCGCGGACCGACGCGGGAAGCTGCTCGGCCAAGCGCTGGCCGAGCGAGACGGGGCGAGAGGACGACGCCGGGGGCGCCACGAATTGCTCGAGGGGCACCCGCTGGGGATCGCTCCAGGAGCGGCCCTCGCGCGAGGAGCTGGCCCACAGCTCCCAGCCGAGTCCCCGTCGCGTCGAGATCCAGTAGAGCCACAGCGTGCCGTCCTCGGCGCGGACCAGGCGGGGGTTGTAGTCCTCGCTCGCCGAGTTGATCGGCAGGCGCGCGACCTCCGTCCAGCTCGCCCCGTCCGCGCTCCGCGACCACCAGAGATCGGTGGGCTGGCCGTCCAGCTCGCCCTCGACGGTGACGAGGACGTATCCCCCGCGCCCGTCGTCGGAGAGGGCCAGCTCCTTCTGCGGCCCGCGAAACGACTGGGTCAACGGGCGCGTCCATCCGGAGACGACGCGACGAGGCGGCACGACGCGCCCCGCCGGCCGGCCCTCCCAGAACGAGCCGTCCTCCTCCGGCGTCGCCGCCGGCTCCAGGCGCACCTGCTCGGTGTCCCGGCGCAGCCGGACGCGTAACCCCCAGCGCTCGATCTCGGCCTGGCCCCCGAAGACCTGCACGGTGAAGACCCGCTTGTCGTCGCCGTTGAACGAGATGGTCTTGCTCAGATCGGCGAGCTGCGGGGTCTGCCCGTAGATCACCCCCAGCCAGCTCCGGAAGGGGTCGCGGGGCATCGGGAAGTCCAGCACGCGGATGGCGTACTCGAAGTGCGGGCCGGCCACCACGAGGCGCCCGCGGATGCTCATCTCGACGCCGGTCGCAACATAGCCCGCGGGAACCACCACGGCGTAGTGGCGCTCACGCCAAGTGGTGCCCTCGTCGTCACGCGGCGGGAACAGGGCGGGAGTCTTTCCGAACGGCTCGCCGATCACCGGGCGCTCGGGAGTGACCAGGAACACGCCGCGCGGGGTCGGTGGCAGCACACCCGCTCCCGCGTGCGTCATGCGCTGGTAGAGGACCACCATGCGCACGACCGCGTCGCGGTGGAGATCCAGGGCATGAGGCCAGGCCAGGAAGCGCGACGCGCGAGCGCGCGACTGGGACACGAGCGTGGGGTCCTTCTGGGCCCGCTCCCGGAAGTCGTCCACGACCCGGAACGCCAGGTACGCGTCCCGGTCGCGCCCCTCCTCGGCCAGGAGCACGCCCAGGCGGAACGCGGCTTCGAGCACCTGCGGGGTGATGGGCCGAAGCTTCGCCAGCGCCTGGTAGGCGTCGATGGCCTCGGCGCGCCGCTTGAGCTGCTCCTCCAGCACCCGGCCGGCGAAGTAGAGCCCGTCCATGCCCTCGACGGTGGCCGGCGCGTCGCGATAGAGGGCTCGATAGGTCACGAGCGCGTGCTCGTGACTGCCCAGCGACTCGAACACCTTGCCCATCCAGAGCTGGGCCTCGCGGTAGCGCGGGTCCTGCTTCGCCGCCGCGGCGAACTCGCCGAGCGCGTCGGCGTGCCGTCCCTGGTCGTACAGGTGGAGCCCCTCGTAGAAATGCCGGGTCGCGGTGATCGAATCCGTGGTCTCGAAGCGAATCTTGGCGCGCTCGGTCTCGCTCAGCTCGATCCCCTGCCGGCCGGTGAACTGCAGCGCCAGCTTCTGCAGCAGCGGCCGCAGATCCCGGAGCGGCCCCTCGACCTCCTCCCGCTGGATCACCTCTTGCCGGACCATGTCGAGCACGAAGATCGTGATCGCGATGCGCTCGCCGGTCAGCGCGTAGTGCCCGTAGAGGACCCGGTCCACCTTGGTCACGCGCCCCATCCGTAGCGCCGTCTCCGGTCCAAACAGCGGCGAGTCGCCGAGCTGCAGCTCGCGGGCGAAGACCTGGGCCTGCTCGCGGGACACGAGCACGAGGGACTTCACCTGGGCGAGGTCTTGGATCAGCAGATCGGCGAGTCCCTTGCTCAGCCACGCCTGCCCCTGCCCCGACCGCGGCACGAACGGCATCACGGCCACGGTGGTGGGCGTGGCTCGCGCCTCGGCGGCGGGTTTGGGCCCGGCCACCGCGGGGGCGGCGAGCGCGACCTGGATCATCGCGATCGCGCAGAGCATGAAGGCGAGCCTGGGCGCGCCGATGCGACGCATCACTTGTCCTGGGCCGGCGAGCGGAGGTCCGCGTTGCCGCCCGACGCTTTGCGGTTCCACGCCCGCACGAGCTTCAGGACGAAGTCGCGCGAGGCCTCCCGGGTCGCGCTCGCGATCGCCTGGACCGCGGCCTCGCGGGGCGCCACGTCGATCTCCTTCGCCTCCGTCTCCGTCACCGCGAGCACTCGTCGCGTGGCCGTGTCCACCGCGGTGAGCTTCACCCGGGCCTTGGCGCTGACGAGGTCGCCGGTGCGCAGGCCGAACTGTCCGGCCGCCTTGCCCAGGATCACCACGTCGGTCCCGGCCGGGACATCCGGCCGCACGAGGTACTCGTCAAGCTCCACAGGCAGGCCCGGCTCTCCCGACCGGCGCACCTCGATGTTGGTGGCGAGCAGGAACGCGATCAGCTCGTCAGCGGCCACCGAATGGGGCTCCTCGACGTTCAGCACCGTCTCGCGCACCCGGATCGACACGCGCGGCAGGGCGGAGCCGGCCAGCTCGCGCGCCAGATCGGAGCTCGCATCCGCCACGCGGGCGCGCTCGCGTCTCGGCACGAGTGCCTCGCCCCGCTCCGAGAGGAGCCGGGCGATCTTCTCCGCCACGCCTCCGGACAGCGCGCGGAGATCGTCCCCCGGCCGGCCTTCGGCGACGACCGCCTCCACGTGGCCGGTCTCGGTGCCGACGGCGCGGGCGGAGACCAGGAGGCGGTTCCCGACCGAGAACACCCGTCCCGTGACCAGCACCTGCGCGCCGACCAGCCGCCGCACGCGCGCGGCGGTGGCCGGGTCCACGACGCCGGCCAGCCCCAGCGTCTGCTCTTCGAGCGCTCGCCGGAGTGCGGTCCGCTCGACCAGGTGGACGCCGTCGCGCGCCGACAGCGCGGTGGCGAGCAGCTCACCGGTCATGATGCCGCCGTTGGGACCCAGCGTCGGCGCCCCGCTGGCGTCGAAGTCGAGGACGGCGACCGTGATGGCCGGGGCGGCGTCGAGACGCCCCGGCCCCGAGAGAGTCAGCGCGGCGGCGAGCAGGCAGCCCAGCGCCGCCGCGCGAGGGTCCCGACTAGCGCGTCTCACGTGCCGCGGCCGGAAGGCGCGGGCTCGACGTCGAGGGCGGCCCGCCCACCAGGCGCGGCACCAGACGCTCTGCCACGGCCCCGGCGGCCTCCTGCAACGCGGTCTTTCCCGCGATGATCTCGGACAGGTCCACCGCGACCTCGGTCTGACGGTCCGCGGCCAGGATCTTCCCGGTCGCGTGCTCGATGGCCTTGACCTCGACGCGCCCCTTCGTCGAGAAGAGGTTGCCCCGCTGGAGGCCGCGCTCGCTGAACGCCTGCCCGATGATCTCGATGTCGGGGGTCTGCGTCGTGGTCGCGGGATCGAACAGGACGAAACCCAGCTCGAGGAGGATCCGGCTGAGCTCGGTCTCGGCGGCGGGATCGAAGGCGGCCCGCGTCACGTGCACCTCGGGGATGCGCACGGAGACGGTGGGAAGCTGCTTGCCCTCGACGAGCGGGCGGAGCCGGGCGACCCGATCCCGCGGCGGCCCCACCTTCGCGATGAACGTGTCACCCTTGTCGCGCACCGTCGCCGCCACCTTCTTGGCCAGCTCCTGCGCGGCTCGCGTGTGAGGATCCCGCAGCGCGATCGACACGGTCTCGCCGTACGTGCGACCGGTCTCGGTTCCGATCACCTGCGCCACCAGCACCAACTCGTTTCGAACCGCGAACAAGCGCCCGGTCACGAGCACCTTCGCCCCGGTCAGGTTGCCGATGCGGGCGGCCGTCTCCGGCGAGACCGTTCCAGAGAGCCCCAGCTCCTTCTCGGCGAGCACCTTGTCCAGCTCCGCCCGCTGGACCATCACCAGGCCCGGCTCGGTCGAGAGATATGTGGCCACCAGGCTGGTCACCTCGGCTCCGACGTCCTTCAGCTCGGCTCCGCTCGCCTGGAACGGCAGCACCGCGGTCGCGTAGCCGGGCGCATCCGCCGCCGCGGCCGGCCAGGGCGCCGCCAGCAGCGCCATCAGCGCGATCGCGACGGCGTACCACCGGGCCTCATTCAGGGTCTTGACGCTCATGTCTCGGGTCCTCCTCTCTGTTCGTTTCGCCCGATCGGGCCGATCTCAGCAGGTCAAGGAATAGGTTCTGGGCATGCGGGTCCACCGCCAGCCGATCCAGCAGCTCCAGCTCGACCACCAGCAGCGAGCCCGCACCCCAGCGCATCCGTTCGATGCGAGGGAAGGCGCCGGCGCGCTCGCGAAGCAGGACCACTGCTTCCCCGCGCCGGGCCCGGGCCTTCGCCCGCGCGAGGTCGTCGGTGCCGTCGACCAGCACGGTGACGACGGGCCCATCACCCTTCTCGAGAGATCGCGCATTCAGGTCGAGAGCCGTGATCCCCTGCGCGGCCAGGAAGCGCTCGAGCTTGCCGGAGGGGTCGCCGATGCGAAGGGGTTGTCGCTCGGTCCATCGCTTGAGCGGCTTGAGCAGATCGTTCGGGTAGGCACGGAGCGGAAGGGTTCCGACCGGACGCCAGTCGCCCCTCGGGGGAGCGCGCAGGAACACGGTCAGCTCGAAGCGCGACTCACGGTCGACCGCCGGGACCATCACGTCGACGGAGAGCTCGCGCCGAAGGCCGGCGCTAAAGTCCACGCCGGCGGCGATGTCCACCGGCTCGCCGGCCGGGGCCGCGAGGCCCGGCGCGACCTGAACTAGACGGGCCCTGAGATCCGCCCGCGCCCCCGGCGTACCGTAGAGAACGAGGGGCACAGAGACCAGCCGCCCTCCGAACACGTGCTGAAGCCGCGGAGAGGCGCTGGAGTGAGCGCCGACCTCGGCCAGAACCGCGGGCGGTTGCCCGAGCGCCGGCAGCGGCAGCGCGGCGATCACAACCATCGCCGCCACAAAGGCCAGTGCGCGACGGCGCCAGCCACCCGGACCAGAGCGAGCGTGGACACATGGCTCGAGCATAGCCGGGCAAGAAGGTGCAACCGGGGTGCCAGGGGTAGAGCCGGATCAGATCAAGGAACTCACGGTCTTAGGTGGACGGGCGGCGGGCTTCCCGGCCCGCGGCTGACGAAATGCGGTAGCCGGGCGACGAACTGGACGGGGGGATGCCGGCGGCTCCTAAGGCACCCTCTTGCACGAAGCGTTTCGCCGTCGCCAGGCCAATGCTCGTTGTGGCAGATCCATCCCTGAAGAAGCGATGATAAGTGAGGAGGGAGGCTTCCCCATGAGACACCTTCGAGGTCTCTTCGCGGTAGTGTTCATCTTCGGGACCGCAGCCAGCGGGCCCTCGCCGAGCGACGCGGCGCCCGAAGGGCAGATGACCTGGGCCGTTCACGTCTCGCTGGCCCCAACCTGGTTCGACCCCGCGGAGACGCCCGGCATCGGCACACCGTTCATGGTGCTCTACGCGTTGCACGACGCGTTGGTGAAGCCGATGCCCGGCAACGCCATGGCGCCGAGCCTCGCTGAGTCGTGGAGCCTGTCCAAAGACGGCCTTGTCTATGAGTTCGTGCTCCGCCAGGGCGCGAAGTTCCACAACGGCGACCCCGTCACCGCCGACGACGTGAAGTTTTCCTTCGAGCGGTACCGCGGCGCGGCGGCGAAGGCGATGAAGGACAGAATGGCATCGGTCGAGGTCGCGGGCCCGCACCGCGTGCGCTTCCGTCTCAAGGCCCCCTGGCCCGACTTCATGACGTATTACGGGAGCCTGGCCACTGGAGCCGGCTGGATCGTCCCGAGGAAGTACGTGCAGCAGGTTGGCGACGAGGGCTTCAAGAAGCTGCCCGTCGGTGCCGGTCCCTATCGCTTCGTCTCCTTCAACCCGGGCGTCGAACTGGTGCTCGAGGCCCACGAGCAATACTGGCGGAAGGTCCCGAGCGTGAAGCGGCTTGTGTTCAAGACGGTCCCGGACGAGGCCACGCGCCTTGCCACACTCAAGCGAGGCGAGGCGGACATTGTCTACTTGCTCCAGGGGGAGTTGGCCGAGGAGGTGCGGCGGACCCCAGGGCTGACGCTCAAGCCCACCCCCATCGTGTCCACGCACTGGCTCGTGTTCGCCGATCAGTGGGACCCGAAGTCGCCGTGGTCGGACCGGCGCGTCCGCCTCGCCGCCAATCATGCGGTGGATCGCCAGGCCGTCAACGACGCGCTGACCCTGGGATTCTCGAGAATCACATGGAGCATCATCCCCCAGAGCTTCGATTTCTACTGGCAGCCGCCCGCCTACCCCTACGATCCCGCCAAGGCGAAGCACCTTCTCGCCGAGGCCGGCTATCCAAGAGGCTTCGACGCCGGAGACCTCTGGTGCGATGCCGCGACCGCCACCATGAGCGAGGCGCTGGTCGGCTACCTGCAGGCGGCGGGCATCCGGGCGAGGGTCCGTCCGCTCGAGCGAGCGGCCTTCTTCAAGGGGTACCAGGAAAAGAAGCTGAAGAACCTTGTCTACAGCCTCAGCGGCGCCTTCGGGAACGCCGCGACCCGCCTCGAGACCTTCGTGGCCTCCGGCGGGATTTACGTCTACGGAGGGTATCCCGACATCGACGGGCTCTTCAGCGAGCAGGCCGGCGAGCTCGACCGGAAGCGGCGCGAGGCGATCCTCCACCGAATCCAGCAGCTCGTGCACGACAAGGCCATGTACGCCCCTGTCTGGGAGCTCGGCTTCATCCATGCCCACGGTTCGCGGGTGGCGGAGTCGGGCCTCGGGCTCATCACCGGCTGGGCGTTCTCCGCGCCCTACGAGGACGTGAAGCAGAAGCGACCCTAACGGGATGATTCGACTCCGTACTTCAGTCACGACCACGTTTTCGCCAGCAGCGTCGTGCGGTTCTTGCCGAGACCCGGTGCGACTAAAGCATGGTATGTTCGGCCCCGCGCGCTAGCATCTCTTGTACCGGCGGAGCGCCCACAGTCTGCGCCCGGAGGTGGTGATCATGTCCACTCCCATCGGCAAACAGGCGGTCGTAGTTGGAGCCGGAATAGGCGGATTGACGGCCGCGGCCGCGCTCGCCGATCACTTCGAGCACGTGATCGTGCTGGAGCGCGACGCCTTGCCGCGAGAGGCGGCCCACCGGGCGGGGACGCCGCAGGCTAGGCACGTGCATGCGCTGCTGGCCGGTGGCCAGCGCACACTCGGTGATCTCTTTCCAGCCTTCGAGCAGGACCTCGCCCGTGCTGGTGCGGTCCCACTCCGGGTCGGCCTTGACATACGCACTGAGCGCCCACGCTACGATCCGCTCGCCAGGCTCGCTCGGCCGTAGAGGCCCACTCGGTGGTAGCCGGCCGGAACTGACCGCAGACCCCTTCCAACAACGCGGAGTAGTTCTGGACATTGCAACAATGTGACGATTACACTACGCAACTGATGCCCTCGCCTAAGCGGAGAAGACCCAGGAGAAAGCCTCCCGCGTATGCGGTGTCCCGCAAGACCATCGCGATCCTGCGTGCGGTTGGCCTCGACTCGGCACGCGTCAGCTTGTCCGACCTGGAGTGGCGGGCACTGTCGGCAGGCGCAGCAAGCCGGCGGAGGAGACGATCGGCCTAAGTCAGGGAGCGCGGCAAGCGTCTCCGGGCTTGGCGCGCTCAAACCAGCGGCGCCGAGCCGGAACGGACACCCACTCCAGACGCGGCCACCAGAGCCCGGTGAGCCGCCCCCCGTAGACGCATCCGGTATCGAGGCCCTTGCAGAGAGGAAGGTCCACCTTGCCTCGCTGCGCCCAATGTCCAAAGATGACGGTCTCCGGCCCCCGCCAGAGGTCGAACCACGGCCGGCCGTCGACGGTGCGGATCTCCGTGAGTTCGGCTCGTGTGCACTCCTCGGGGCGTTTCCCCGGTGGAATGCCCGCGTGCACGAGAATGTAGCCATGTTCTCGGATGAAGAGGGGACGGGACCCCAGCCAGCCGAGCCAATCCTCGAGGGATGAGCCGAGCTGCTGGCGGACTAGATCGAGCGTTGGCGATCGATCGCCCTCAAGCAATGCCACTTCGTGGTTGCCGATGACCGTGACCGCGTCGAGGCGACGGGCGAGCTCGAGGACACCCGCGCTGTCGGGACCGCGGTTGATGAGGTCTCCGCAGAGCGCGAGGCGATGCTGAGCCGGGTCGAACCCAGTGGTCCCGAGCAAGTCGTACAACTCGGTCGCACAGCCTTGAACGTCACCCACGAACAGTACGTCGCGCATGGGCCTTTGTAGCACACGCTGAGCCGGATCGAATCACCAGGGCCCTACTCTATGCTCGCTCGGAGGTCCGTCAGCACACACGAAGGACTCCCAAACCCGGCTGCGGTGTAGTCCTGACCAGGGTATCCCGAAGCTGGCTCGTGTCGTCCCGTCTGGAAGAGCCCT
>Ga0114129_10004340_pt1 | contig 20043 bp, 18 predicted proteins | sample RhiMetdeltSRZDD1_FD_80071 | JGI IMG/M metagenome (GOLD analysis project Ga0114129, IMG submission 80071) | Populus rhizosphere microbial communities from Tennessee, USA - Rhizosphere MetaG P. deltoides SRZDD1 (version 2) (version 2) | ecosystem: Host-associated > Plants > Roots > Rhizosphere >... | reverse complement strand
GCACGTGGTCGCTGTGGGAACGACGGTCGTGCGGGCGCTCGAGGGGGCGTGGCGGGACGGCGCGCTCCGCAGCGTTGCCGCAACGACCGACCTCCGCATCGGACCGGGCTTCGAGCCGAGGGTCGTGTCAGGTCTGCTCACCGGACTGCACGAGCCGGGGGAGAGCCACTTCGAGCTGCTGCAGGCGTTCGCGCCACGAGCGCTGCTGGAGGCGGCCGTCGCCCACGCAGCGGCTTCGGGCTACCGCGGCCACGAGTTCGGGGACGCGAGTCTGGTACTGGCGAGCGACGTGCCGGCCTAGGATCCGTCCGGCTAGTAGGCCAGAGGCCGGGCGGGTTGCGGGAGATCTTCCTCGCTCGCCCCGGGCGAGTAGGACGACTCCAGTTGTCACCGGTCCCAACTCCGTCCAGACGCAGTTCGCGCCGAAACGGATGACCCGGACCGGCTGCTAGGGCTTGACAGCGCGCGGCCAAATTCCTACTATGTCGATGGACATGAAAATTTCTAGCCGAGGGCTGTATGCGCTCAAGGCGCTTACGCACCTGGCGCAGGCCTACGAGCGTGGGCTGGTGAAGATCCACGAGATCGCCGAGGAAGAAGAGATCCCCGAGAAGTTCTTGGAGGGAATCCTGGTTGCGCTCAAGAACGCCCGGCTGGTCAGCAGCCAGCGCGGTCGGGAGGGGGGCTACCGGCTCCGCCGGCCCCCCGCCGAGGTCTTGATCGGGGAGGTCGTGCGCACGATCGACGGCCCGCTGGCCCCCTTCGGCGACGCCGTGGAACTCGCGTACCGGGTCAAGACGGAGCCGCGCCACGCCGGGCTCTTCGATCTCTTCCTGGAGGTGCGCAACGCGGCCGCCGCGATCCTCGACCACACGAGCCTCCAGGACCTGGTCGAGCGCAACCGTCGCGTCCTGCTGGGGCGGGGGCGCACCCCAAAGGGGCGCCGCTAGCGGCGGAAGTCTAATGTCTAGTAACTCCATAGGTGAAGCAATGTCCAGTCGACGGCGAGTGGAACGAATCACTACAGTGTCGCTGATCCTGGTTGCTGCTCTCGCCGCATCACCCCTGCAGGGGCAGGACAAGCCCGTTGGACCGCCCGCGCCCGCGAACAACAGGTCCTTTGACGAGAGCGCCGAGAAGAAGAACCAGCCGGTGTCGGCCGGCTCCGACGGCTTCAGCTTGCAGAACGACAGCGGGGACTTCCGCCTGCAGATCCGAGCCTATGCGCACTTCGACGGCCGCTTCTACGCGGGCGACCAGGGCGCACTCGCCGTCGACACGTTCCTGCTGCGGCGCGCCCGCCCCATCGTTCAAGGAACGCTTGGAAGGTATTTCGAATTCAACATCACGCCCGACTTCGGCGGAGGCACGGCGGTGCTGCAGGACGCCTGGCTGGACTTCAAGCCCTCGCCGAAGCTGCGGGTGAAGCTGGGCAAGTACAAGGCTCCGGTGGGCCTCGAGCGGCTGCAGTCGGCCACGGCGATCCACTTCGTGGAGCGCGCCTTTCCTAGCGCGGTCTTGCCGAACCGCGACATCGGAGTCCAGCTCCACGGCGAGCTCGAAGGCGGCGTCTTTTCCTATGCCGCGGGCATCTTCGACGGCGCGCCCGACGGCGGCAGCGTCGACACGGACCTTAGCGACGGCAAGGACCTCGCGGGCCGGTTGCTGCTATCGCCCTTCAAGAAGGGCAGCAGCCCGCTCAAGGAGCTGGGCATCGGAATCGCTGGCACGACCGGCAAGCAGTCAGGCCCGTTGCCCGCTTACCGCTCCGCCGGCCAGATCAGCGTGATCAGCGTGCGCAGTGGGATCACCGCAGACGGAACGCGAACGCGCTACTCGCCGCAGCTCTCGTTCTACGCGGGACGATTCGGGATCCTGGCCGAGTACGCTCGCTCCGACTCGCAGCTGAAGCAGGCCGACGGGAGCCGCCATAGCCTGAAGGTCAAGGCCTGGCAGACCACTGCGACGATCGCCCTCACGCGCGACCACGCCGCCTACGCTGGAGTGCGCCCGAAGCAGCCTTTCGATCCCGCGAATGGCCGGTGGGGGGCTCTCGAGCTCGCCGCACGCGTGCACGGCTTCGCGCTCGATCGCGGGAGCGTCGACGCGAGCCTCGTCGATTCCGAGAAATCGGTGCGCGAGATGTTCGCCTGGGCGGTCGGCCTCAACTGGTCCTTGACGGGCAACGTGAAGCAGGTCGTCGACTTCGAGCACGTCTCCTTCGAGGGTGGGGCCGCAGCTGGCGCCGATCGCGAGTCCGAGAACGTCATCTTCATCCGCACACAGCTTGCCTTCTGATTCGAGAACAGGAGCCGATGGTGCCCCTCAAGCACGGACTCGCCGCCGCTTTTCTCCTGACGCTCGCCTCGTTCGCCTCGGGCCAGGAGCTGCTCAACGTCTCGTACGACCCCACGCGCGAGCTCTACCAGGAGCTGAACGCGGCTTTCGCCAAGGCTTGGCTGGCAAAGACAGGCAAGGCCGTCAACATCCAGCAGTCGCACGGGGGTTCCGCCAAGCAGGCCCGGGGGGTGATCGACGGACTCGACGCCGACGTGCTCACTCTCGCGCTCGCCTACGACATCGACGCCGTGGCCGAGGCCGGCCTGCTACCGCAAGACTGGCAGAAGCGGCTGCCAAGCAACAGCTCGCCCTACACCTCCACGATCGTGTTCCTGGTGCGCAAGGGCAACCCGAAGCACATCAAGGACTGGAGCGACCTCGTGAAGCCGGGGATCCAGGTGATCACGCCGAACCCCAAGACCTCGGGCGGCGCGCGCTGGAACTACCTCGCCGCCTGGGGCTACGCGCTCAAGCAGCCGGGTGGCAGCGAAGCTACCGCCAAGGACTTCGTCACCGCCCTTTACAGGAACGTTCCGGTGCTCGACTCGGGCGCCAGGGGCTCGACGACCACGTTCGTCCAGCGCGGCCTCGGCGACGTGCTGCTCGCCTGGGAGAACGAGGCGTTCCTTTCCATCAAGGAGCTGGGTCCCGACAAGGTCGACGTCATCGTCCCGTCCCTCAGCATCCTGGCTGAGCCCCCCGTTTCCGTCGTCGACAAGGTGGTGGACCGGAAAGGCACCCGCGCCCTGGCCCAGGCCTACCTCGAGTACCTCTATACCCCGGAAGGTCAGGAGATCGCCGCCAGACACTACTACCGGCCGCGGCTCGACGCGGTGGCAAAAAAGCACGCCGCGACCTTCCCGAAGCTCAACCTGATCACGATCGACGCGGTCTTCGGCGGCTGGCAGAAGGCCCAGAAGACTCACTTCGCCGACGGCGGCGTTTTCGACGCCATCTATGCACCCAAGTAGGGGAGAGCGAGAGCGAGAGGTGATGAACAGAAGCAAACGGCATGGCTTAGAAAGCTCGGCGATGCTGGGACTCATCAAGCGTGTTTTACCGCATCGCCGAGCTAGTGTGCTCCCCGGCTTTCGTCTCGCGATGGGCTTCACGCTGCTCTACCTCGCGCTCGTGATCCTGTTCCCGCTCTCGACGCTCTTCTGGAAGAGCGCGGCGCTCGGGCCTTCCGGCTTCTGGCAGGCCGTGAGCGCGCCCCGCGTCGTGGCCTCCTACAAGCTCACCTTCGGCGCGTCGCTCGTAGCCGCAGCGATCAACGGCGTCTTCGGCCTCATCGTCACCTGGGTGCTGGTGCGCTACCGCTTTCCCGGCCGCCGGCTGATGGACGCGCTCGTCGACTTCCCGTTCGCGCTTCCGACGGCCGTGGCGGGCATCACGCTCACGACGCTCTACGCCCCGAACGGCTGGCTGGGGGCTCCGCTCGAGAGACTCGGGATCAAGGTCGCGTTCACGCCGCTCGGGATCACGCTCGCGCTCACGTTCATCGGCCTGCCGTTCGTGGTCCGGACGCTCCAGCCCGTACTCGAGGGCCTCGATCCCGAGGTCGAGGAGGCCGCCTTCAGCCTCGGCGCGAGCCGGCTCCAGACGATCGCCCGAGTGGTCATGCCCGCACTCGTCCCGGCCTGGATCACGGGCATAGCACTCGCCTTCGCGCGGGCGCTCGGCGAGTACGGCAGCGTCGTGTTCATCGCGGGCAACATGCCCATGAAGACCGAGATCACGCCGCTGCTGATCGTCACCAAGCTCGAGCAGTACGACTATGCGGGCGCCACCGCCATCGCGGCCGTGACGCTTTTGGCGTCGTTCGTGATGCTGCTCAGCATCAACCGCCTCCAGGCCTGGAGCGCGCGGCTCGGAAGCGCGGAGTAGGCCTTGTCGACCCGAGCCACCCGCGAGCCCGCCGGCGTCCGCCTCACCCTCATCGCGACCGCGCTCGCGTTTCTGGGCCTGTTCCTGGTCGTGCCGCTGGTCTCCGTGTTCGCGCAGGCGCTCGAGAAGGGCTGGGCGGCGTACCTGGACGCGCTCCGCGAGCCGATGGCGCTCTCCGCGCTCAAGCTCACCTTGCTCACGGCCGCCATCGCCGTGCCGCTGAACCTGGTCTTCGGTGTGGCCGCGGCGTGGGCGATCGCGAAGTTCGACTTTCCGGGCAAGAACGCCCTCGTCACCTTGATCGATCTTCCTTTCGGCGTCTCGCCGGTGATCTCCGGCATGGTCTTCATCCTGCTCTTCGGACGCCAGGGCCTGCTCGGTCCCTGGGCCGAGGCCCACGGCTTGAAACTCGTGTTCTCCGTGCCCGGGCTCGTGCTCGCCACGCTCTTCGTGACCTTCCCGTTCGTGGCCCGCGAGCTCATCCCCTTGATGCAATCGGCTGGCACCGAGGAGGAGGAGGCCGCACGCGTGCTCGGCGCCTCCGGCTTTCAGATCTTCCGGCGCGTGACCTTGCCCAGCATCAAGTGGGGCCTGCTCTACGGCGTCATCCTTTGCAACGCGCGCGCGATGGGTGAGTTCGGCGCCGTGTCGGTCGTGTCCGGCCACATCCGAGGCAAGACCAACACGCTGCCGCTCCACGTCGAGATCCTGTACAACGAGTACAACTTCCAGGCCGCGTTCGCCGTGGCCTCGCTGCTCGCCTTCCTCGCGCTCGTGACGCTCGTCGCCAAATCCGCAGTGGAGTGGCGCGCGGCGGCGGAGCGGACAGCCCACGCGGAGGATCCTCGTGTCGATTGAAGTCCGCGGCGTCAGCAAGGCCTTCGGCTCCTTCGTGGCGGTGAACGAGGTGAGCCTGATCGTCCCGACGGGCGAGCTCGTGGCGCTGCTCGGCCCTTCGGGCTCGGGCAAGACCAGCCTGCTGCGCATCATCGCCGGGCTCGAGCGCGCCGACCGTGGCCAGGTGCTGTTCGAGGGAGAGGACGCCAGCGTCCGCGACGTACGCCAGCGCGGCGTCGGCTTCGTCTTCCAGCACTACGCGCTCTTCCGCCACATGTCCGTGTTCGAGAACGTCGCTTTCGGCTTGCGTGTGCGTCCGCGGGGCCGCCGGCCGAGCGAAGCCCTGATCCAGTCGAAGGTGAACGAGCTTTTGAAGCTGGTCCAGCTCGACTGGCTTTCCGACCGCTATCCGTCGCAGCTCTCGGGCGGACAGCGCCAGCGCGTGGCACTCGCGCGGGCGCTCGCGGTCGAGCCCCAGGTGCTGCTGCTCGACGAGCCGTTCGGCTCGCTGGACGCCAAGGTGCGCCAGGAGCTGCGCCGCTGGCTGCGGCGGCTTCACGACGAAATCCGCGTCACCAGCGTCTTCGTGACCCACGACCAGGAGGAAGCGCTCGAGGTCGCCGACCGCGTCGTGGTGATGAACCAGGGCCGCGTCGAGCAGATCGGCACGCCCGAGGAGGTCTTCGACCGTCCGGCGACGCCCTTCGTGATGGGCTTCCTGGGGCACGTCAACGTCTTTCACGGGCGCGTCGAGGCGGGCCGGGCGCACTTGGGTCCGCTGAGCGTCGAGTATCCCGAGCACAAAGACGCAACCTCCCGCCCCGCGCAGGGCTTCGCGCGCCCGCACGAGCTGGAGCTTGGCCGCGAGGAGACGGGCGACGGCTTCTGGGCCAGCTTGCGCTACGTGAACTCCGCGGGGGCGGTGATCAAGCTCGAGCTGGAGGACGAGGAGGGCCGCGCCGTCCAGGTCGAGACGACGCGCGCTGCCTTCGACGAGCTGCGCCCGAGCCTGGGCGAACGCCTGCGCGTGCGGCCACGCCAGGTGCGCATCTTCGTCGCGCCGCCCGCGCGCGACTGATTTCCTTGTCTCGAGGCACGTCCTGTGGTTAGGATGTAAGGTCTCGCTCGATCGGCAAAACGCGGCACGGCTCGGTCTCATCGATCTCGTCTCTTGGAGGAGAGCGCCTTTGAAACCGGCGCCCGGCCTCGCTCCCTCGGCGCTTGTCCAGGTGTGGCTCCCACGGAGGACCACATGAGCGACTTCCACCAAAGCGGACCCGTCACCGCGTTGCCGCGCCTCGTCGACCGCCCCGTGGAGGACCTCGAGTCGAGGATCCTGGGCCTGGCCCGCCGGTTTCCCGTCGCGCTCGTGATCCCGATGGTGCCGGAGGAGATGGACCGGCCCGCACTCGCGGGCATCCTTGACGAGCTCGTCCAGGTGCCGTACCTCGACTCGCTCGTGATCTCGCTCAACCGCGCCAGCCACGACGACTACCTGCGCGCGCTCGAGTACTTCAAGCCCTATCCCGGCCGCAAGGTCATCGTGTGGAGCGAATCGGAAGCGGTGAGCGCCTTTCTGCGGAAGATGGACGCTGTCGGGCTCCACGTGGGCGAAGCGGGCAAGGGGCGCGCCTGCTGGCTCGCGCTCGGTTACATCCTCGCCGAGGAGCGGGTGGAGTACATCGCCTTCCAGGATGCGGACGTCGTGAACTTCCGGCGAGAGATGCTGGCGCGGCTCGTGCTTCCAGCCATCGACCCCACGGTGGACTTCGACTTCGTGAAGGGCTACTACGCGCGCGTCTCCGACCGCTTGCACGGGCGCGTCACGCGCCTGTTCCTGAGCCCGCTGCTTGCCGCGTTCACCCGCCTGATCGGCGGCGACCCCTATATTCGCTACCTGTCGTCGTTCCGCTACGCGCTCTCCGGCGAGTTCGTGATGAAGACCGACCTCGCGGAGCGCATGCGCCTGCCCTGCGACTGGGGGCTCGAGATCGTCACGCTCTTCGAGGCCCTCCGCCATCGCGCCCCCGTCCGCGTGTGCCAGGTCGAGCTGGCCGAGCGCTACGATCACAAGCACCAGGAGCTGTCCGCGGCCGATCCCAGCCGCGGCCTGCATCGCACGGCCAGGGACGTGGCGAAGCACCTGCTCCGCACGCTCGCCGCGGCGGGCGTAAACCTGTCCGACGGCCTGTTCCGCAGCCTGCTCGCCGCCTACCAGCGCGAGGCGGAAGATGCGGTGGCGGACAGCTACGCGGTGGCGGTGATGAACGGCCTCCTGTTCGACCGCCACGAAGAGGAACAGAACGTGCAGACGTTCATCGGCGCCCTGCGCACCTCGATCGACGAGTTCCTCGCCGACCCGCTGGGACCGCCGCTCGTGCCGAATTGGGCGCGCGTGTGGGCGGGAATGCCGGACGCGGGACCGCAGCTCTTGGCCGCGGTGCAAGAGCGGGCGGTCGTGGGAGCGGGGCAGGTTAGTGAAGCGTGACGGACGCGTGGTCGTGACGGACCTGGACGGCTGCCTGCTGGACGCTACGACCTACCGCTGGGAGGCCGCGCGGCCCGCGCTCGACGCCCTCAGGCGTCGCGGCATCCCGCTGGTCCTGTGCAGCAGCAAGACGCGCGCGGAAATGGAGCCGCTGCACGCCCATCTCGGCCTCGACGCGCCCTACGTCTTCGAGAACGGAGGCGGGATCGTGATTCCTCCTGGGGCACCCTGGTCCCGCGCGGCACATCGTGACGGAGGTCCGCTGCTGGTGCGCCTGGGTCTGCCGCTGCGCGATCTCGCCCGGGCGTTGATCGAGATCGCGCGCGACGCCGGTGCGCGGCTGCGCGGCTTCTCCAGGCTGTCCCTGCGCGAGCTGCGTGAGCTCACCGGGCTTCCGGACCCGCAGCTGGCACTTGCCCGGAAGCGGGAGCATGACGAGCCGTTCCTGATCGAGTCCGGGAAGGAGGCGGCCGTGCGCGAAGCCGCGGAGCGTCGCGGGCTGCGAGTCACCCGCGGCGGGCGCTTCCATCACCTCACGGGCCCCCTCGACAAGGGCAAGGCCGTGCGCCAGGTGCTCTCGCTGCTCCATCCCAAACTCTCGATCGGCCTCGGCGACGCCGAGAACGACATCAGCCTGCTTGGCGCCGTGGACCACCCGATCCTGATCCCCCGCCCGGACGGCAGCATCGACCCCGTGCTCGCCGCCGCGTTTCCCGATGCTGTGCGCGCACCCGCCGCCGGGCCCGAGGGCTGGAACCAGGCGGTCCTGCACGCAGTGAGCAGCTAGTGGCGCGCGTCGCGCGCGGAGACGGAGACGCCGTGTGAGCCCGCCGCTCGAGCCGCAAGTCGAGGATCGCCTGCGCGAGATCGGTGCAGCGGACGTGCTCGTCGGAATCCCGAGCTACAACAACGCGCGCACCATCGGCCACGTGGCGCGCGCCGCGTCCGCGGGACTCGCCAAGTACTTCCCGGACAGCCGCGCGGTGATCGTCAATTCCGACGGCGGATCCACCGACGGCACGCCCGAGCTGGTCGCCTCCGTGGAGTCCGCCGCGCCCCGCGCGGTCCTCGTCCGCCATCCGCTCTCGGTGGTGCACAAGATCGTCACCCCATACCACGGCGTTCCCGGCAAGGGCAGCGCCTTCCGGACCATCTTCGCGATCGCCAAACGTCTCGGCGTGCGGGCCTGCGCGGTCGTCGACTCGGACCTGCGCAGCATTACCCCCGGCTGGATGGAACTGCTGCTCGGGCCCGTGCTCCACGAAGGCTTCGACTACGTGGCGCCGCTCTACTTGCGCCATAAGTACGATGGCACCATCACGAACTCGATCGTGTATCCGCTGACGCGGGCGCTCTACGGCCAGGAAGTGCGCCAGCCGATCGGCGGCGACTTCGGCTTCTCCGGACGCCTGGCTGCCCACTATCTGGAGAAGCCGGTCTGGGACACCGACGTGGCGCGCTTCGGGATCGACATCTGGATGACCACGACCGCGCTCGCCGACGGCTTCCGCGTCTGCGAAGCCTTCCTGGGCGCCAAGATCCACGACCCCAAGGATCCGGGTGCCGATCTCGCGGCGATGTTCGTACAGGTGGTGTCCTCGGTCTTCGACCTGATGCGCGTGTACCACGCGCGCTGGGAGTCGGTGACGGGTGCCGAAAAGGTGCCGCTCTTCGGGTTTCCTCACGGGGTGGGCCTCGAGCCGATCGCCGTCGACGTGGAACGGATGCGACGGATCTTTCGCCAGGCCGCGAGCGACCTGCGCGAGGTGTGGGAAGTGGCACTGCTGCCGGAGGACCTCGCGGCCCTCACGGCTCTCGCCGACGTCGAGCCGCTTTGGCTTCCCGATTCGCTGTGGGTGCGCGTGGTCTACGGCTTCGCGGCCGCCTACGAGCACGCCCGGCTCCCCAGGGAGCAGCTGCTCCGCTCGCTCGTGCCGCTCTACCTGGGGCGCACCGCTTCGTTCGTGCTCGAGACGCTCACGAGCGGGGCGGAGGATGTGGAGCAGAAGATCCAGTCCCTCGCCGGAGAATTCGTAGCCCAGAAGCCCCACCTGCTGGAGCGGTGGCGGGGTTAGTCAGGAGGCTCGCCATGTGGAGTGACGTCCTCGCCGGCGTAATCCAGGAGACCGTCGCCGGTTTCCAGCAGGAGCTCGCCGCCTTCGGGCCGCGGCTGCTCGCGATGGCCGTGATCCTGATCGTCGGCTTCGTCGTTGCCGGGTTGTTGCGCTTCGTCCTCAGGTTCGCCCTGAGGCAGCTGGGCTTCGACCGCTTCGCGGAGCGGGCTGGTCTTTCCCATGCTCTCGGCAAGGTGGGCTTCGCAGGCCACGCGTCTGGTGCGCTCGCCGCAGCGACCGCGTTCCTGGTGCTGGCTTTCTTCGTCCTGCTGGCCCTGGGCAGCCTCGACCTGCGTCTCGCGCGGGACCTCGTATCGCAGGCCTTCAGCTACCTGCCCCAGGTGATGGTCGCGGGTGCCCTGCTCGCCCTGGGAGCGGTGTTTGCCGGCTTCGTGCGGCGGGGCGTGCTGATCGCGGCCGTCAACGCAGGACTGCCGTCCGCGCGCCTGCTCGCGGGCTTCGTCCAGTCGGCCTTGCTCGCGCTGTTCGGTGCGATGGCGCTCGAACACCTGGGAGTGGGGCGGCACGTGATCCTCGTCTCGTTCACGATCCTCTTCGGCGGAGTGGTATTCGCGGCCTCGCTCGCCTTCGGCCTCGCCGGTCGCGACCTCGCCCGCGAGCTGCTCGAGCGGCTCGCGCGCAAGGGCGAGCCGCCGAAAGAGGACCCGCTGCGGCACCTGTAGCAAGCGGGCGCAGGCGAGCGAGGCCGCGAGGCAGGGCGAGCCGCACGGCCAGGATCGGCAGGAAGCAAGCGTTCCCTCACGCGAACGGACATGCGGTATGGTCCGGTGACTCGGAAGACCCATCGGGAGAACCGCACTGCCCCACGAGATGCCGCTCGTCACGACCTTGGCCGCCGCGTTCGGCGCGGCCTGGGTCCTGGGCGTCGTCGCCCAGCGGCTGAAGCTGTCGCCGATCGTGGGCTACCTGCTGGCGGGCGTGGTGATCGGTCCCCACACGCCCGGCTTCATCGGCGACCTCGAGCTCGCGAGCCAGCTCGCCGAGGTCGGCGTGGTGCTGCTGATGTTCGGCGTGGGGCTGCACTTCCACGTGTCAGACCTGCGCGAGGTCGCGGGCATCGCGATCCCCGGGGCGCTGGCGCAGAGCAGTCTCGCCACGGCACTCGGGCTCGGGATCGGCCTCGGCTTCGGCTGGCCGGTCGCCTCGGGCCTGGTGCTCGGCATGGCGCTCTCCGTGGCCAGCACCGTCGTGCTGTTGCGCGGGCTCGAGGCGCACAACCTCGTGAGCACGCCGGCCGGCCACGCCGCGATCGGCTGGCTGATCGTCGAGGACATCCTGACCGTCGTGGTGCTGGTCGTGATCCCCGTGCTGGGTCAGGCCGCGGATGCCGGCACGCCGCCGCAGGGCAGCCTTTTCGGGGAGCTCGCGCTCGCCCTCGTCCAACTCATAGCACTCGTGGCCCTCGTCTTCCTCGTCGGCTCGAGCCTGCTGCCGCGGGCGCTCGTCTATGTGGCTCGCTTGCAATCACGCGAACTGTTTACGCTCACGATCCTTGCGATCGCCATCGCGGTCGCGAGCGGAGCGGCGCTTTTGTTCGGGGCCTCGATGGCGCTCGGCGCGTTCCTGGCCGGGATGGTCGTGGGGCAGTCGCCGGTCAGCCAGCAGGCGGCCGCCGACGCGTTGCCGCTGCGCGATGCGTTCGCGGTGCTGTTCTTCGTGTCGGTGGGGATGCTGTTCGAGCCGGCCTTCCTGTTGCGCGAGCCGCTGCTCCTCGTCGCCGCGCTCGGCGTCGTGCTCGTCGGAAAGCCGCTCGCGGCGCTCGCGGTGGTGGCGCTTCTCGGCTACTCGACCCGCACGGCGCTCGTGGTCGCGCTCGGGCTTGCCCAGGTCGGCGAGTTCTCGTTCATCCTTGGCGATCTCGCGCGGCAACATGGCCTGCTGTCCGACACCGGCTTCAGCCTGCTGGTCGCCTGCGCGCTGGTGTCGATCTCGCTCAACCCGATCCTGTTCGCCAGGCTCGAAGGCCTCGAGGCCTGGCTGCGACGCCGCCCTGCGCTCTGGCGCTTGCTCAACGCAACGGGCTGTCGGCGCTACGCGGCCGCGAATGCCGAGGTCGCGGCCGCGGTGGCCCGAGTGGACCCGCCGCTCGCCGTCGTCGTGGGCTACGGGCCCGTGGGGCGTGCAGTGGAAGAGGCCCTGCGCCTGGCGGGCACACGGACAGTCGTGATCGATCTCAACATGGATACGGTGGCGCAGCTCAACGCACGCGGCTCCCAGGCGATCTTCGGGGACGCGAGCCAAGCGGGCATCCTGGCGCAGGCTGGCCTGGCGCGCGCCAGCCACCTGGTCGTGACCCTGCCGCACTCGGTGAACCGCACGCCAATGATCGCGGCGGTGCGCCAGCTCAACCCGGCCTGCCGCATATTCGTGCGCGCGCGCTACCTCCGCGAGCGCGGCGAGCTCGAGCTCGTGGGTACGAACGCCGTCTGTTTCGAGGAAGTCGAGGCGGCGGTGGCGCTGACGTCCCTCGTGCTCGAGGACCTGGGCGCGGATCCCGCCCGGATCGCGCAACACGCCGAGCGCGTGCGCCAGGAGGCCATGCGGCCCTCGCCGGGCTCGGCCTGAAAGCGCCCCCGGCTCGGCTATTGCTGTGTGGCGGACGGAGGCGTCGGGCTGCGCCACGCCGGCAGACCCGCAGGTGTTCCGCCCGCCCGCTCGCGCGCGTGACGCGTGATCGCGAGCTCCAGGATCTCGGAGCTCCTCGCGTGCCCGCGCGGATTCAGGTGTCCGATGCGGTCGAGTGCCACGTCCGCGAGCTCTGACCCGTCGGCGCGGAAATGATCCGCCATGTCGACAACCCTGATGCCGTCGCGCTCCAGGGCCCCGAGGAAGCGCTCGGTCAGGCGCGGCCTGGAGCTGAACGAGTAGCGGTCGGGGAACGTCGCCACGAGGAATGCGATGCCGCGCGCGCGGCACACGTCGTGCATCCGGCGGATCAGGGCGAGGTTCAAGTCGAGCGCGTAATCCTCGTCGGAAAGCGCGCCTTCGAACCGCTCTCGCCAGTGCGGACCGGCAGCCGGCTGTCGCCGAGGGCCGAGCGCGGCGACGCGATTGAATAGATGCGAGTGGTCGTTGAGCCACTGCAGGGTGCTTTGCGGCCACGCCTGCTGCAGACCGGCAGCGTCGAAGACCAGGCGATCCCCGACGAGGACGTAGCGAGGCTTGGGCGTCTGGCCGTCGTAAAGCGCCACGGACAGGACGGACTCCGCCAGGTCGTTGGCCAGGCAAAAGGCGAGAAGCACCACGTCCGGCTGGTAAGCGAGCCCTTGCCCGAGCAGCACCAGGAGCTCCTGATCCGGTCCGTACCCGGGCACGGACAGGTTCGCCGTCTCGATGCCATTGTCACGAGCGTCGAGGAGGTGCGCGAAGGTCTCCTCGTCCGAGACCTTCAGGCCGAAGGCGATCGAATCGCCTAGCACGACGACGCGGATGGCGGGGCCGCGCCTTTCCGCCGCGAGTTCGCGCCCGCGATGGCCACGGTCGTTGATGCTCACGCGCTTGCCCTCGACCACGACCGAGGCGCCCTTGCGGGTTGCCCAGCCGTAGGTCGGCGAAAAGACATGCAGACCGTGGAGACGAGCGAGGTAGTCGGGCGAGTACACCCTGGCCGCGCACTCGATTCCAGGGACAGTGAGCACCAGCAGGAGGGTGCTACCCAGGGCCAGCAGGGCGGAAGCCGATCGACCCGTGCGGAAGCGTCGGCGCCGTAGGTCGCTCGGCCTGTTCGGTTTATCCGCCATGAACATGTACATTATCGCTGAACATCAACCACAAGGCAATGTGTCTAATCGACGCCTGGGCTCAAGCACTTGGGTCACACCGCCTGCTCAGCTTGCCGCTGCAGTCGGGGTCCCGCTCGTCGGGAGGCGGAGTGTCGCTTACTCGAGGAAGAGCCCGCGGCGGAGCCGCGCGCGCTGCTCGTCGCTCATAGGACGCTCGCGTAACGCCTGGCGCAGCTCGGCCGCGTTTCGCGCGAGCGGCCGATAGCCGCAGCCCGGGAGCAGATCCGGACTCGCCTGGTAGAGCAACGCCCGGGGATAGTCGCGGCACATCCCTGGGCGTGAGGCGTAGCTATCGCACGAACGCGTGCTTCGGTCGAAGTGGCTGCAGCGGAAGACGAACGTGCGCTCGCGTCTTTGGGCCTCGACCAGCACGAAGCCGTTGACCTGCTCCTGCCACCAGAGGAAAACGCGGCGCAGGCTCGGCGCGAGCCAGACCAGGGCGTGGACGCGGATCGCCGGCGCCTCGCAGCAGGCGGCGCAGCGCTGGCACGCGCCGCCCAGCAGATACGGCCGTTGGCCCAGCATGCGTCGCCGGCCGCGGTCGGCCGATACGTTCAGGAAGAAGGCGCCCCGCGCCACGGCTTTGACCGTCCGTCGTAGAGCTCCGTCCTTCATTCCGGGTCCCTAGACCATTCTGCATCGCCGGGCGCGTCGCGTCGCGTGGCGAGTCCCGGAGTAGACTGAGCGCCTCCTTCTATGCCTCCTGTGCCTCGCGAAGAGACGGGGCTCGTTCGCAGCCTCACGCTCGCCGATACCACGGCTCTCGTCGTGGGCACGGTGATCGGCACCGGTGTCTTCCTCAAGACGGCAGTGATTGCCCAGGACGTTGGCAGCCCCGGCCTGGTGCTGGCCGCCTAGGTGGCGGCGGGGCTGCTCTCTCTCGCGGGCGCGCTCACCTACGCGGAGCTCGGCGCGATGCTCCCACACGCGGGCGGCGAGTATCTGTATCTGCGCCACTCGTACGGCGACGCCGCGGCGTTCGCGTTCGGCTGGATGCGGTTCTTCGTGGCCGGCAGCGGCTCGATCGCCATTCTCGGGACGGGCTTCGCGATCTTCCTCTCGGGATTCGTGCCGCTCGACGGCGTGTGGCTGGAATCGCGATTCACGATCCTGGGGCAGGCGATCCACTGGCAGCTCGGCGCGAAGCAGCTGGTGGCGGTCGCCGCGATCGCGGTCTTCTCCGCGGTCAACTGCCTGAGCGTGGCCTACGGCGGGAGGCTGCAGTCGATCCTCACCGTGCTCAAGCTCGCCGGGCTGGCCGTGGTCGTCGGTGGCGTGTTTCTGCTGTCGCAGACCGGGAGCTGGTCGCATCTCGCGAGCCCGCCGGGCGCCGCGATCCCGAGCGGAGCGGCCGCCTTCGGAACGGCGATGCTGGCGGCGCTTTGGGCCTACGACGGCTGGAACAACATGCCGATGGCGGCGGGCGAGGTAAGGAACCCGGGGCGCAGCATCCCGTTCGCGCTGATTGCCGGCATGATCCTGGTGATCCTCGTCTACTGCCTGGCGAACCTGGCCTACTTCTTCGCGTTGCCTTTTGCTGAGGTCGTCACTTCGAACTCGACGCGCTTTCGCGAGGCGCTGCCAGTGGCCACGAAGGCCGCTCAAACGTTCCTGGGTGACTGGGGGGGCCGGGTCGTCTCGATTGCCTTCATCCTGTCGACGCTCGGGGCGCTCAACGGCTCGATCTTGTCGAACGCGCGGGTGCCGTTCGCGATGGCCAAGGACGGCGTTTTCTTCGCGAGCATGGCCAGGCTCAGCCCGACGACGCACGTCCCGGTACGCTCGATCGTCGTGCAGGCGTTCTGGTCGTGCCTGCTCGCGCTCTCGGGAACCTACGATCAGCTCACGGACTACGTGATCTTCGCCTCCTGGATCTTCTATGCGCTCGTGACCTCGTCGGTCTTCGTGCTGCGGCGCAAGCTCAAGGACGCCCCGCGACCGTACACCACGCTCGGCTACCCGCTGGTGCCGCTGCTGTTCGTGATGACCGCTGCCTGGCTCGTGGTCAACACCCTCGCCGAGCGCCCGGTCGAATCGGTCGCGGGCCTGGTGCTGATCGGGGCCGGGATGCCTTTCTACTTCCTGTTCCGGAGGCAAAGGCAAAGGCGGGAGCCGGCGGGCGAGTAGCCGCCCGGGCCTGCGTTGGAGGGCGCACGCAGGCCCGTCCGGCTTCAACTCTCGGAGTACGCCTTGCGCGACGGCTCCGCCCTGAGGTCGCTCTCGAGCTTCACCTGGTTGTCGACGCTGAAGGCCAAGGTGCCGCGCGCGATGTGGCCGACGAGCTGCTGCTCGACCGCGCTTCCGACGATCCCCGTGAGCGTGATACGGCCCTTGTCCACGATGATGCGGATCGGCGGGTGAGCCCAGCTTGCGTATTGGACGAAGCGCTCGTCGCCGTAGATGCGCTGCACCAGCTCGCGGCGCAGGCGGTCGTCGAAGCTCGAGACGCCCTGGACGCGGATGTCGCTCTTGACGTCCTTGACGCCCGGGATTCGCGCGACGCGCGCTTCGATGTCGGTCTTGCGGTAGGGCTGGTTCACGGAGCCGCGCAAGGTGACGACACCCTGCTCGACGCCGGCTTCGACGCTGTCGAAGACCGTGTACCAGGAATAGCGCAGGATCTGGTCGAAGACGTCCTTGCGGATCTCCGAGTCCTTGCGCTCGACCTGGGCCGGGTTCACCGCCGCCTTCGCCGCACCGCCCGCATCAACCGTCACTGCGCCGAGAAACACGCTGGAGGCGGCGAGCGCCACGAGCCAGCGGCCCGACGTCATCCGTCCTCTTCCGTCAAAGCTTGTCATGCTCTCGACTCCTTGCTCGAGACCCGATCGCCGTCGACGGGTCTCGATCGATGTACGAAGCAAGCCGCCTGCCAGCTGTGACGCAGGTCGCAAGCACGTTGCAACGCGTGATCGCGAGCACTCTTGCGCGCGAGCGTCGCCGAACGCGGACGGCGATCGCCGCAAGCGTCTCCCGCAGTGGACGGCGCGCGCCTGGACGCAGGTTTGGCCCGAAATGTCACAGGAAGTCAACGCGCGCCCGCCCGTCTACGGGCGCTTCTCGATGCGGTAGAGGTGCGACTCAGTGCGGAGGAAGATGGCTTGGCCGGCGATCGCCGGAGTTGCCATGACGCCGCCCTCGCCGAGAGCGGCGCGGCCGAGCTCGCGGTACGCGCGACCGGGAGCCATCGCCAGCGCCGAGCCCTCCTCCGCGAAGAAGTACAAGGCGCCGTCCGCGAAGAGCGGCGAGGCCGTGTGGGCGGCCGCCCCGGTCCGCTGCTGCCACAGCTCGGCTCCCGTCTTCGCGTCGAGACAGGTGACGACGCCGCCCTTGTCGGAGACGGTGTAGATCAGATCTCCCACCAGGAGCGGAGACGGGCTCGAGCCGATGCCCCGCACGGCCTTCCAGGCGACGTGCGTGCCCGTGACGTCGCCCTGTCCGTCGGGGCGGATCGCGAGGAGCTCGGAGGGGCCGCGCCCACTGCCGACGTAGACGAGGCCGTGGGCGAAGAGCGTGCGCGCGGCTGAGGAATGCGACGCGTAGCGTACCCGCCAGAGCTCGCGCCCGGTCTTCGGGTCGAGCGACAGCACGGCCTTCGCCGCGGGGCTGATCAGCTGCGAGCGACCGCCGGCCTCGATCACGACCGGCGTCGCGTAGGCCTTTTTCATGTCGCCGTCGTCCGTGCCGAAGTCGTAGGCGCGGTCGGACTTCCAGACGGTGCGACCGGTGTTCTTGTCGAGTGCCACGGCGTACTGCAAGTCGTAGCCGTCGAAATGCACGATCAGTAGCTCGCCGTGGAGGATCGGCGAGGAGCCCGGCCCGCGCCAGTGGTTGCAAGGCAGGTCGCGACGCGTCCACAAGGTCCGGCCCGTGCGCGTGTCGAGGCTCGCGGTCCCGTAGCTGCCGAAGTGGACGTAGACGCGGCCGTCCTCGATCACGGGCGTCGGCGAAGCGAAGCTGTTGTAGCGCGCCGTGTCCTCGGGTTTTGCCACCTCGAAAAGCTTGATGTCGTGGATCACGCGCCCGCTGTCCCTGTCGAGCGCCAGGACCGACAGCTCGCGGCCGTCGCGGGTAGCCGTGGTCAGCCAGACCTGCTTTCCGAGCACGACCGGCGACGACCAACCGCGGCCGTGGATGGCTGTCTTCCAGGCGACGTTTTTCGACTCGCTCCACTCGCGCGGAAGGCCGGTCGCGTCCGAGTGGCCGGTGCCGGAGGGGCCGCGGAACTCCGTCCAGCGCTCCTCGCCGAGTGCCGAGCCGCCGAGGGCGAGAGCCGTGCCCAGGGTCATCAACGAGCGCGTCATGCTCATCCTCGGCAGCCTCCGCTCACGGTTTGATCACGAAGCTCCGCGCCTGGCCGCACGGCTCGCGCCCGTCGTCGAGATGGGGGATGGCCCGCCAACGCCCGTAGAGCCCGCTCGCCATGATCGAAGTGCCTGCCACCGGCAGCCGCGCCTGGACGCGGCGCCTTTTGCCTCCGCGGCTGGGATCGAGCCTCGTCTCGAGCACTTGGTACAAGAAGCCTTGCGGCGTGTAGAGGCGCAGCTGCAGCGAGCGCTCGAGCCCGACGTCAGCGGAGACGAGCGTTTCGAACTCGAGATCGAGGATGCGTGTCGCCCGGAAGCTGTTGCGGCGGTGCTTTGCCTGGTCCGAGCCGATCGCGACGACCGTGCACACGGCGGGCCGCTCGCGGGCGGTTTGGGCCGCCCGCGCCGCGAGCGGCGCAACCGCGAGCAGGGCGGCGAGCATCACGAGCATGGCGATCCCCTCACGGGAGCGGCACCTCGACCGCATAGAAGACGCCGCGCTCGCTGCCGACGTGGACGAGGCCGAAGCCGAGGTCGAACGAAGGCGCGCCCACGACGAACGAGAGCGGGTCGTAGTCGAGCGGGATGGACGTGAGCGCACCTCCGGGAAGCGTGAGCTGATAGAGCCTGCCGTCCCCGCCGCCCACGTAGACGTGCGTTGCGCCCGGCCGCACTAGCGGCGGCGACGGGTTGGATACGAAGACACCTCCCGGCCACTGGATGGTCCAGCTCGTACCCGTGTCGGTGAGACGCCAGACGTTGTTGTTGGTCGAGACGTACACGTCGCCGCTCCCGCGGTCGGGGAACACGAAGCCCCTCACCGGCCCGTCGCCGAGCGGCTGGGTGCGGACGTCCAGCCCGTCGTCGGCGCGTACCGACTTCACCTCGCCGGCGTCCGTTCCGACGTAGATGCGGCCGTTGCGCAGCACCGGGCTGCCGCTGATGTTGCCGAGATTCACCTTCCACCGCAGCGAGAAGGCAACAGGTCCCGCGGGCCCCAGATTCAGGCACCACAAGGTCTCGGAAGCGCTGCCCTGACGGCTCGCGAAGTAGACGCGGTTCTCTGGGCTCCTCGAATAGTCGACGACCGCCATCCCGAGGATGGGCCCGATGCCGGCGGGCCCGAAGGAAGTGATCGTCGCCCCGTCCGCGGGTCGGAGCGCGTGGAAGACGTTGTTGTTGGCCGCACTGGTGCCCGCGAAGATCGCGTCGTGCTCGCCGCCGAAGGCCGTGAAGATGCCGGCAGGCGCCCCGGTCGCGGGGCCCGGAGCGAGCGCAGTGGACCAGGCGACGGCGCCCGTCTGGACGTCGAGCGCGTGAACGCGTCCATCCTGGGTGATCAGGTAGAGGCGGGGCCCGAGGGGCAGCGGCACCACCGGGTTTCGCTGCTGCGAGGGCGAGCCGAGGTTGACCGGGTTCCAGGCCGGCGGCCCGAACGGCCACGGCCCGCCGCCCGCCGAGCGGGCCATCGCGTGCACGTCGCCGGAGTTGTCGACGGCGAAGATCCCCTCGAGCGCGATCGTGGGCGGAGCCACACCGGTCGCGCCGGTGCCGGTCTCGTACTTCCACTTCACGCGGCCCGAGGCGTCGAACGGACGGCCAATGCCCGAGACGCCGGCAGAGGCGACGGGACCCGTATGGATCGACCAGATCGTGTAGCAATAGGGTGTGTCGAGGTCGAGTCCGGTGTGGGCGAAGAAGCGGATCTCTCCGGGCGCTCCCAGGGGGGGCAGGAGCGAGATGACGCCGAAGGAGGGCCCCCCGGCGTTGATCGGCGGCGTGCAGCCGAGGCCCTTGTCGAAACGGATGCGCGTCTCGATCGGGCTGCCCCCCACCGGGTTGACCCATTGCAGCCGGTTTTGCCCGCTCGTGGCGCCGGTCGCGCCGCTCGAGACGATCGTGAAGGCCGGAACGGCCGGGGCGCCGCCGCCGTCATCGTCGAGGATCGTGCCCACGCCCCGGCTCTGCCCGAGGACGGCACTGACGGGCGCGCTCAGGTCGACATGGAACGTCTCGTTCGACTCGGGCGCCGCGTCGCCGTTCACCTGAACCGTGAGCGTCTCCGAGGTGTCGCCCGCGGTGAAGCTGACCGTGCCCGAGTTCACGTTGTAGTCGAAGGGAGCGACGGCCGAGCCGTTCGACGTGGTCCAGGTGGCCTGGGCCGGCAGGCCGCTCCCGTTCGCGAGTGTGACCGTGAAAACCGCGTTGACCGGGCCCGCGTTGCCTTCGACGATCCGCACGTCGTCGATCGACATGAGTGGTGCGTT
>Ga0114129_10004339_pt1 | contig 20046 bp, 18 predicted proteins | sample RhiMetdeltSRZDD1_FD_80071 | JGI IMG/M metagenome (GOLD analysis project Ga0114129, IMG submission 80071) | Populus rhizosphere microbial communities from Tennessee, USA - Rhizosphere MetaG P. deltoides SRZDD1 (version 2) (version 2) | ecosystem: Host-associated > Plants > Roots > Rhizosphere >... | reverse complement strand
GGCATCCCGTCTGGCTGCGTTGCTCCTCGCTCAAATACTCCCGGTATTCTCGGTCGTCGCGCCTTGCCAGCCGGGCGCCGCGCTCCGCGATCCGGTCCTCGTTCAGCGTGGACAGGCCACTAGGTTCGGTGCAGTACGTAGGCCCGAGCTTCAGCTCGGGCGTGATGCGCTCTTACGGGCGGAACAGGCGATTGACCTTGACGACAAACGCCCGGTTGCGCAGCGCTGCTGCGCCTCGTCGCGTCTCCGTGTCGTAATCGTCGGTGTAGACGACGAACAGTTCGCTGCCTGGCGCGTATTCCCACCGAAGCCGCAGGTTGCTGCCCGCCGACGAGCTCGTGGAGTTGTATTGAACGATGCCGCTGACGAACATGCGCGGCGTCACGGTGTAAGTCGCGCGGGTTCGCAGAACAGTCGCCGTGAACGACGCCTGCGGAAGGTCGACGAAATTGATCGACACGCTCGGCTCGAGCGAACCGCGCGGTGTGACTTCCATCCGCGCGGAGTTGACCGACAGCGACTGCTGCGTCCCGCCATAGTACGTGCCGGTCTCGTAGACGATGGCGCCGGAGATCTTCCGCTGTTGGCCGCCGGTGTACGACAGCTGCAGCGTGTGAAAGTTGTACCCGCCGATCGGAATGCGGACGCGGCTGGTCACCGGGAAGGGGCGAATCAGGCGATCGAAGGTATCGGTGTAGGTGATGCCCGCGACGTCGGTGTTGACCAGCTCGGTCTGAAACAGCGCGACGGTTTCGCGCGTGTCGAGCCGATTCTGATTGTTCGTGACGTAGTTGATGCTCGCCTGGGTCGTGAACTTCCGGACGTGCGGCACGCCCGCGGGCCGCGGGCTGTAGCGCGTCTGCAGGAAATTGCGCCGCATGTCGGTCCGCCGCAGGAATCCGATCTCCGGCAGGAAGTTGGGTTCGACGACGAGCCGCTCGGCGGAGAATCCATAACGGTCTGCGTTGTAGTCGAACAGGCCGCGGTAGCTCAGATCGTCGCCGCGCCTGCCATCGGTCCGCGTGCCCGCCAGGTAACCGTCGATGCGCACGTTCTGATAGAACGAGAACGTCGCGTCGAGGCCGTAGCCGAGGTTCGCGCCGATCCGGTCGGGCGTCGCGATGCGTCACCATCGCGCCGATGCTGCTGCGCCGGAGAATGTCGCGTTTCGCGCGGGCGACGGTGAACGACGCCGGCTCGATCCCGTTCGTCTGTCCCTGCAGCGGATCGAGCTCTCCGGTGCGAACCGTCAACAGACCCATCGTGAAGCGTCCCGCTTTGCCGGTGAGCCGTCCGCCGGCGCGGAGTGGCGGCACGCGACCGCCGTCAAGCCCGATGCGCCGGCTGAAGAACAGATAGGGCGTCACGCCGCTGCCGGCGGCGAGCCCGGCGCTCGCACGCCCGGCGAACGCGAAGATGCCGAGGTTCTCGAGGAAGAAATCACGCTTCTCGGGAAAGAACAGATTGAAGCGCGTGAGATTGACCTGTTGTTCGTCCACTTCGACCTGCGCGAAGTCGGTATTGATCGTCAGGTCGGCCGTCAGGTTCTGCGTGACGCCGTACTTGATGTCGCCGCCGATCCGGCTCGTGTTGTCGTTCGACAACTGAGGCGTCACGGTCGTGTCGGTGGTCACGCCGGACAACGCGTACGGCTTCAGCTCGATGGTACGAGTGCCCGACGGCACCTGTAGACCGACCAGCGTCGCAGCCGACGACACCTTCAGGATCCCGCGAAACGTCGTCAACGCCCGCGGCACCTGCGCGAGGTACGACCATTCGTTCTTCCAGCGCACCACGCGCCGCAGGTTGATGCCCCACGTCTGATCGCGGCCGGGCTGATAGCGCAGCGACTTGAACGGAATCGCCATTTCGATCGTCCAGCCGCCGTCGAAGCGCCCGGTCTCCGCCTTCCACACCGTGTTCCAGTCGACGTTGGGCGGACCTTCGTCGGTGATCTGGCTGTCGCCGAGTCCGCCGATGGCATTGGCGGTGAAGAGATACCCGTTCCGTCGATCGTGATACGTGTCGAACAGCACGGCGAACGTGTCGTTCTGCCGCAGCTGGTTCGTGTCGCGCCGCATCTCGTTGGCGACGCGCCGCTCCGGATGCGACTCCCAGCAGCGCGCCGCCACATAGATCATCTCGTCGTCGAAAACGACCCAGGCTTCGGTCTTCTCGGTTGCGGGCGCGCCTTCGTCGGGCTCCTGCTGGACGAACGAGCCGATCGGCTCCGTTGCGGCATAGATCGCATCGTCGAGCCGGCCGTCGACCTTGATCGTGCCGCGGATCGCTCGAACCGTTGCGGGCGATCCCGCGACGCGAGAGGTCACGACGAGTTGTGGAGGGGAATCACCGGAAGCGGCCGGCGGCGTCGACGGCGACTGAGCGGCCAGTTCGCTCGCGGTGAATGCGACGATCAGCGCCAGGCCGCAGCCGGCTGCGCCGCAGTTGAAGGCCATCCGCCCGCGATGGTATCCTTAGTCACTTGCAAAGTGCAAGTGACTGAGAACAGTCACAAAGAGGAAAAAAAGAAAAAGAAAAAGAAGAAAAAGAAGAAGATGACGCGCCAGCAGTCCAAGACCGTCCGCGCCGGTGCGACAGCCCGGCGCTCCCGCTGTCCGGTGTCGTGCACGCTCGACGTGCTCGGCGACCGCTGGACGCTGCTCGTCGTGCGCGATCTGATGCGCGGCAAACGGCGCTTCCTCGAACTGGTGGCGTCGCCCGAGGGCATTCCCACGAACATTCTCGCGGAGCGGTTGAAGCGGCTGGTGAGCCTCGGCGTGATCGCGTCGCGGCGCTACAACGATCATCCGCCGCGCCTCGAGTATCAGCTCACGCCGAAAGGTGAGGATCTCCGTCCGGTACTGAGAGCGATGGTCGGGTGGGGCGTCCGGCACGCGGGCGGCCAGACGCCGCCCCCCATGCCGCCCAGAAAAAAGCGCGCGCCGAGCACGCAGAGTTAACAGAGGGCTGTCAGGGTTCGCGGCGCAGCCTCTGGACCTGCTCCATCACAAAAGCCGGTCGCGCGTCTATGACGCGGCGAACGTACGCGAGGCCCGCGTCGAAGTCGGCATTCGTGAACGGCTTCCGCGTGTCCTCGCGAGCCGCCGCGTCGACGAGCGACGATAGTCTGTTGAACGTCGACTCCAGCCATCCGTTCGCGGTCGCGGCGCTTGCACACGCTTCGATCGTCTGCAAGTACAGCGCGAGGAGATCGGGGTATCTCATCGCCCGGCGCATCACCTCGTTCTGTTGGTACCGGTCGAGGAGAGACATGAACGGATTGAAGAACGTGTTGTCTTTGTCCCACACAATCAGCCGGTGCGGCGCGTCCGCGGCGGCCCGGTACACGTAGAAGTTGTTCATGCCGGCGTGGCCGAGGACGCCGTCGTTTTCCGCGAGAAAGTTTTCGATCGCCAGGTGCGTCACGAACTGCGCCAGGTCGAGACGGCGCTCGACGTCGGCGCGCCAGGCCAGGTCGTCGCCGGCGTTGACCGCCCGAAACAGATCGGCGAGGGGTGCGTACAGCGCCGTGTCGGATTCGAGTTCGTGCGTGCGTGGCTCGAAAAACGGTTTGTAGGCGGCCAGGTCGTTGCCGAGATATCCCGCGTTGAACGGCGCCAGGTGGTAGTGGAACTCGTAGAGATAGCCCGCGTCCGAACCAAACGTTCGCCCGAGGAATATGTCGTCGATTTCCTCGACGACACCATACAGTCCCTGGTAGACGCCGTTGATGTAAAGACGGCAGAACGATTCGCGGGGCGCGGGCTGGCCCATGCGATTGAACATCGCCATCGCGAGCGCTTCACGCACCATCGACGGGTCCTGCCACAGATTTTTCAGAACAAGCGACTTGAGGCCGAGCAGCCGCTGTCCAGTTGCGTAGTGCGTGAAATCGATGCGCAATCCGAGCTTGGTCGGGTTCCGGGTCCCGAACCCGCGCGAGCGCACGGCGACGTTCGCCAGGCGAACCGTTCCCCAACGAAAATCAGCCGGATAGTACGTGTTCAGGTCGTAGTGCGACCGGAGCTCGGCCAGGTCGCGGGAGTTGAGCGACAGCCGGATCTCGTGGACGACGGATTGATCGAAGAGCAGATCGCCCGTTTGTGCAGCGGCGGCGTCCGGCCACCCGATCAGAGTCCAGGTGGCAACGACACACGTCGCCAACACCCGCAGCATGGTGCGCATCGCTTTCATAGAGAGTAGGCGGGAAACTGACGCAAAAGCTCGCACGTCTTGCGCCCCAAATCAATGATTTTGTAGTCCGGACCTTCCTTCAGCGACGCGGACAGGCCGGTCAGCGAAGCGGTAGCACCTTCAGCGAAGCCGCTTCAGTGCGCTTCGCACTCGCCGTAATACTGTTCGGGGCGGGACGTAAAACCGGGCAGCGACACCTCGGTGTATTCGTGACGCGTGTGCACGGCCTGCAGCTTGCCGTTTTTCGTTTCCTTCGGAAAGACCGTCGTGACGTAGAGCGGCCCGGCGCTGAACATCTGGACGAAATGCAGCGTTCCCTGCGTGAGGCGCACCACGATGTCGGAGCGGCCGAACTCGCCGCGCACCTGCGCGGATCCTTCGTCCGTGTTGATGGACTCGAACCCGATCGACAGCTTCGCTGGCAACACCTTCGCGTCGACATCGCCTTTGTTCCAGGTGCCAGTCGCGTACATCGTGAACGTGCAATCGAGCTGCTTGACCGACGCGAGTCGATCTTGTGCAAACCCGACGGTCCGCCAGAACGGCGGGAGCGCAAGGCAGACACCCAACGCGACCAGCAATCGCGATCCAGCAGCTGACACGAGCATGGACTGATCCTACAGTCTCATAGTAGGGTCTTCTCTCCAAATGCCGGGAGACAACCATGTTCGTGTCGCGGCCACTCCGCCTGGCTCTTGTGATTGGCGTCGTCGCCTTTTTCGCGTTCATTGGCGGGCCTGAAGGAAGGCCTAAAGGCCCGCACTACAGCGCGCTCTGGCCTGAAGGTCCGCACTACAGCGCGCTCTGGCCTCGAGGCCCGCTCGTCACCGTTTCCGCGCAGACGCCGACGGGTCGAATCAATCCGCTGATCGCCAAACTCGAGCAGGGGCAGACGGCGGTTACGCCAACGGACTGGATGTTCATCGACATGGAGCACGGTCCGTACCTCCTGGACCGGCTGCAGACAACCCTCGAGGCACTGGGCAAGAAAAAGCGGGCGAGCGGCCAGTTCGAGACCGCGCCCATCGTTCGCATTCCGCTCGAAGGCGACGAAGACTTCCGTTTCGCGGTGAAGCAGGTGCTCGACATGGGCGCGATGGGTGTCGTGTTTCCGCATGTCGAGACGCGGACTCAGGCGGTGGAGGCGATTCGCTCGATGCGTTACCCGCCGCAGCGTGGCGCGAAGTTTCCACAGCCCGCCGGCCGGCGGGGATGGGGACCAGGACGCGCCGCGGCGCTCTGGGGCTTTCCCGTCAACGAGTACGCCTTTCAGCGCGCCGACGTCTGGCCGCTCAATCCGCAGGGCGAGCTCTTCGCGATGATCATGATTGAGACCGCCGAGGGCGTGAAGAACATCAAGGACATCGTCACGGTCCCCGGCATCGGCGCGATTTTCCTGGGCGCCAGCGATCTGGGCGTCTCGCTCGGCGTCGGACCGCCCAGCAACGGCGTCAACGCGCCGGAAACCGAAGCCGCGGTGCAGACCGTGTTGAAGGCGTGTCTCGGATCGAAAGTCGTGTGCGCCTATCCGGTCCTCGGCGGCGATGCCGACCTGCAAAAACGAACGGCTGAAGGGTTCAAGGTGATGCTCGTCGCGGGACAACCGGCGCGGCCGCGTTGACACCGACGGTCATCACAGCCCTGTCGCGGCTGACGTTGAAATCGTTTGAGGTTATGAAAACGCGACACGTCGTTCTCGCCGTCCTCTGCCTCATGTATTTCGTGGCGTACGTCGACCGCGTGAACATCTCCGTTGCCGCGCCGATGATTCGGAAAGAGCTCGGACTGAGTCCGACCGAGCTCGGTTTGATCTTCTCCGCATTTGCCTACCCGTACGCGGCGATGCAGATTGCCGGGGGATGGCTCTCCGATCGGTACGGACCGCGTCTCGTGCTGGCGGCGCTCAGCCTGATCTGGGCGGCGGCGACCGTTCTGACCGGGCTGTCCTGGAGCGTCCTCTCGCTGGTCTGTTTCCGCGTGCTCGTCGGGCTCGGCGAAGGAGGAGCGTTTCCAACCGCGACGCGCGCACTGACGTTCTGGATGCCGATCGGCGAACGCGGTTTCGCGCAGGGGATTACCCATGGCTCGTCGCGACTCGGCGGCGCCCTGACGCCGCCGATCGTTCTCGCCATTGCCACGGCGTTCGGCTGGCGAACGTCGTTCGTCGTGCTTGGATGCGTCAGCGCGCTGTGGATACTGCTCTGGCTCATGGTGTTCCGCAATACGCCGGCGGAACATTCCTGGGTGACGGCTGCCGAACAACAGGAGCTGGCGGCTTCGGCAGATGTGGGCGGGCGGCAGGCGAAGAGCACGCCCTGGCGGGAGCTGGTGTCCCGAATGTGGCTCGTCACGTTCGTGGACTTCTGCTACGGCTGGTCGCTCTGGGTGTTCCTGACGTGGCTGCCTTCCTACCTGAATGAAGCGCGGGGCTTCAACCTGAACGCCCTGGCCATCATGACGATGCTGCCGCTGATCGGCGGCGTGCTGGGCGACCTGCTGGGAGGGATTGCGTCGGACGCAATTTTCAAGCGCACCGGCAATCTCAGGCTCGCCCGCGTGATGGTGTTGGTCGTCGGCCTGCTCGGCGCACTCGCCTTTATCGTCCCGGCCGCGCGTATGAACAGTCCGATCGGCGCCGTGTATGCGCTCGCCGCCGCGTTCTTCTTCCTGGAGTTGACCAACGCCGTGCTATGGTCCTTGCCGATCGACATCGCCGGCGCATACGCGGGAACAGCAGGCGGAATGATGAATACCGGATTCGGCATCGCCGGGATGATCTCGCCGGTGGTATTCGGGCTGATCATCGAACGCACCGGACGATACGATCTTCCATTCCTGGTCTCGGCTGGACTGCTGCTCGTCGGCGCGGCCGCGGCACTCTTCATCAACCCCGCTCACACCGTTGCCGGCGCGGCGGCGCCATCGAGCGTCCGGACTGGAGCTGTTGCATGACGGAGGCGTTTCACGTCATTCCATCGGGCGCCGCCCTCGCCGCAGAAGTTGCGGGCATCGATCTCGGACGGATCGATGACGAGCTATTTGGCGCGATCCGCCGGACCTGGCTCGAGCATCAGGTGCTCCTGTTTCGCGATCAGCGCCTCTCGGACGCCGAACTGATTGCATTCAGCCGGCGCTTCGGGACGTTGGACCATGCGCCGATCCAGGAAAGCGGGCGCCGTTTCGTCGACGGTTTTCCGGAGATCTACATCGTGTCGAACGTGGTCGAGAACGGTGTCGCGATCGGGAGCCTTGGCGCCGGAGAGGCCGTCTGGCACACCGACATGTCGTATCTCGAGGATCCGCCGCAGGCCAGTGTGCTCTACGCCCTCGAGGTTCCGTCGCGCGGCGGCGAAACCGGATTCTGCACGATGTATGGGGCGTGGGAATCCTTACCATCGGCCCTTCGCCATCGTCTTCAGAGCCTGCGATTGAAGCACGATGGCACGTACAACAGCGGCGGGTACGTTCGTGCCGGCGTTGCGCCGAGCGACGACCCGCGAGCGGCGGCTGGCACGTTTCACCCCCTCGTCGGTGTACACCCCGACACCGGCCGTCGCTTCCTGTACCTGGGGCGCCGCCGCAACGCTTACATCGAAGGGTTGTCCATCGGCGACTCGGAGGCGCTACTCGACGAGATCTGGTCGCATGCCACCGCGGCCCCGCTGATGTGGTCCCACAGCTGGCGGGTCGGCGATCTCGTCGTCTGGGACAATCGCTGCACGATGCATCGGCGCAATGCCTTCGATCCCGGATCCCGGCGAATCATGCACCGGACTCAGATCAAGGCCGAGCGTCGCTATTGACGATCCGACCTCTTACTGATTCGTTGGCGCGGCCACGCGCGCCGCATAGGCTTTCGCATCGCCGACTGCAAACTGGTTGTTCACCTCGATCAGCTTGCCGTCCCGGAAGGTCATGTAGAGAACCTTCTCGGTGTGAACGATCCGTCGGCCGAATTCGTCCTTCATCACCGCGATTTCCTTGTGCTTCTTCACGTCGATGACGCTGCTGTCACCGATGAACGCCAGCTTGCCGTCGTTGGTCATCGCGATCCAGCTGTGGACGACACCTGCCGTCGGCTTGATCATCTTGGATGGGTTATAGATCGGGTTGCGGCCGTCGCCCGGGTTGTCCCAAACCTGCCACGCATTGTTGAACGGGTCTGCGACCCAGATTTCGCTTTCGTCCGGAGTCATCCCGATGCCGTGGCTGTACCCTTTTCCCTTCCACGCGTCACCCGGAATCTCGAGGCGCTTCAGCACCTTGCCGGTCTGCACGTCGCCAATCTCGAAGCCAATGAGATCGTTGACGTTGACATAGACCAGGCTGCCGTCATGGTTGATGGTCAGCGGGCGCACCATCTCCGAGAAGGTCATGTAGCGCAGCACCTTCCGGCTCGGCACGTCGATGACGGCCACGCCCGCCTTGCCGATCTTCGGGCTCGACATCGAGCCCAGGATCCCGAGCTTGCCGTCCGCAGTCACCGCCAGGTTGTGAGCGACCGGCGTCTCGGGCACAGGAAGCTTGCCCAGGCTTTTGCCGATGGCGCCATCGATGTAGTACCACCACGAGTTGTAGCTCGAGCCCACCAGCAGCGTCTTGCCGTCCGGCAGCGTCCAGGGACGCTCGCAACAGCCGCTGGCCGCGCCCCTCGTCCGCGCGACCGGCGCGCTCTCGCCGGTGAAGGTCCAGGCGATCTTGTCGGTCGCCAAATCGAAGGCGGTCATGTAACCGTCAACGGTCACATACAGCATCTGAAGCGGCAGGCTGGCCGTGATGCCGGAGACCTTGGGACCGGGCATCTTGCTCGCCGGCAGCTCGTACGAGATGCGTTTGAGAAAACTGTAGTTGTTGTCGGCATCGAGCACGACGATGCCCGACTGGTTGTCCGTGCCGTTGTCGCCGGGTGTCGCAATGTAAACGAGGTGCCGGACTGGTTCGGAACGCGGCGGCGCCGCGTTGTTCTGCGCGCTGACGAAGGTCATCGCCGAAACCGCGGCGACTGCGCAGGCCGTCGCCCACCCAACAGTTCCAGGTTGTTTCATGACAGCTCCTGTTCTCCCGCCTCAGTGCGTGATCTTCCCCGACATATGCGCGTTGCCACGAGCGATCAAACTATAGTGAACAGTGTTCTGAGAGTCAGTGACTTTGTTGCGAGCGGGACGGGGCTGTCGTGAGCGGGATTGAACCCCGTAGTATGACCGGGACAATCTTGGGTAAGACGATTCTGGCTGCTGCGCTGACGCTGTGTTGTTTGGCGATTGCCGTCGGCGTGAGGGGTCAGACGACGTCGACGGTCTGGAACGGGGTCTACACGGGCGGCCAGGCCAGGCGGGGTGAGACAGTTTTCAAGGAGCATTGCTCCAACTGTCATGCCCAGGATCTCACCGGAGCCGACGGACCGGCGCTGAAGGGCGAGCTTTTCACGGTCATTTGGGAAGGCCGGTCGCTCGGCAGACTTTTCCAGCGTGTCCGGCGGATGCCTCCCCGGAGGGCGCCCCTGGAACTCGAGGAATCTCGCGACGCCCTCGCGTTCATCCTCGAGGCGAACGGGTATCCCGCGGGAGAGCGCGAGCTCTCCGCCGACGAGTCGTCGCTGGAGCAGATCGCCATCGCTCTGAAACCGTAAACCATTCTCTTAGCCTTCATCGCCGGATCTCTGACTCACGACCGGCCGCTCGCCGGCCCGCCCGCCAATGGCCATGATGCTTTCGTCATCGGCGGGTTCCGCGACCGCGACAGACGCAACCCGACCTGTCGGACCGTACCGTCTGGGCACTCTCACCGAACTCTCAGGATCGTACGGCCGGCTTGGCGGATCGGTCCCGCGGCGACCGAAGATCCAGTCGGCGATCGCCTTGAGCCAACCTAACATCTGCGCACCTCGCATTCCCTGGCCGCGCGGCTGGCTGCTATTCCGCGAAGGCTAACGATACACGGTTGCGTCGTGAATCACGATATCGCCTGGTCATGCTCTGTTTCAGCCCTCCACGGCCGATCGGTGACCTGTTGACCGTAAAGTCTTCCGCGAAAACCTCGTCATCGGCGGTGGCGAAAGAGTCACGACGTGCTTCGCTGTTTCAAGACGTCGAACACGCGCGGATTCACGACGTTGATTGGATGGCCCGACACGTAAGCGTTGACCTGATCGAAGATATCCGAAAACTGGATCTCGTACTCGTCCCGCGTCACGTATCCGATGTGCGGTGTGCACACGACGTTGTCCATGGTCAGCAGCGGGTGGGCAGAGTCTCGCAACGGTTCGTCCTCGTACACATCGATGGCGGCCATCCCTGGCCGGCCCTGGCGCAACGCATTGACAAGGGCACCGGCCTCAATCAGAGGCGCCCGGCTGGTGTTGACCAGCAGCGCCGTGGGTTTCATGCACGACAGATCGTCTCCGGTCACGATGCCCCGGGTTTCCGGTACCAGTCGCAGGTGCAGAGAGATCACGTCACAGGACTCAAAGAACGCGCGCTTGCTTTGCGCCACGACATAGCCGTCGGGGCGCGCGCGCTGTAGCGACGGCTCGCGCGCCCACACGACGACATTCATGCCGAACGCATTTCCGTAGCCAGCGACGGTGGCGCCAATCCTTCCGTAGCCGTAGATTCCCAACGTCCTGTCGCGGAGGCTGTTCCCAACCCCCATCTGCCACGTTCCGGCGCGAAGCGCGGACATCTGCTGGGGAATCTGACGCATCGCCGCAATGATCAAGCCCCAGGTCAGCTCCGCAGTGGCATAGGACGGACTGCCGGCATGCTGATCGGACGAGACGATGACCCCGCGACGCGTACAGGCGTCGATGTCGATATGTGGGTAGACGCTACGCTGACTGATCAGCCGCAGGGCGTCAAGGCGCTCGAGCAGCGGTTCGCGGATTTGCGTCCGCTCGCGAATCAACACCAGAACCTCGGTGTCCCTGAGACGCGCTGCGAGCGTGTCGACATCCTGGATGTGATCGTTCCAGACCACCACCTCGTAGCCGTCCAGCTTGCGAAAGCACTGGAGTGTACGAAGCGTGTCGAAATAGTCGTCGAGAATCGAAACCTTCACGGGAGACCTGTTCATCTGATCGGTTGGAGCGGCAAGGCGAGACCGGATTTCGCCCGCGATGAGTTCACCGTTGAAATCGAACGCGGCGCACATCCGTCGATGCGCCGTCGGTTCCAGTCGAACGCGTCATTGGCTTCAACGATAACTGGAAAGTGATGCAGCACGGATCGACAGGCTTGTCGCCTTTTCCCGCGCTCACCCACAAGATTGTCGCCCGCCCGATCGAGTCGAGGCCCGGTTTTGCTGGGGAGTTTTCGCGCGCGCCGGGCCAGGCTTTTGCTTGCCAGCCCATGCATGCCCTGTAACCGGAACACCCAGTGAGCGCCGAACAGTCTGTTTCGACCCACGAAGGATACCTGCTCTGGACCCTCGAGGAGATCAGCCGCCTGGTCTCGCACCGTGGCAGTCCCGCCGAGACGCTGACCAACATCGTCCATCTCATTCGGCGGCGGTTCGAGACCGACGTCTGCTCGGTCTATCTGCTCGAACCGGATCGCGCGAGCCTGGTGCTCGCCGCCACGATTGGCCTGCGGCCCGAGAGCGTCGGCCGCGTTCGCATGCGCATCGAGGAAGGATTAACCGGCCTCGTCGCCGAACAGATGCAACCGCTCGTCGCCGCTGACGCTCGGTCGCATCCGCGCTTCAAATACTTCAGTGAAGCGGGAGAGGATGCGTATCAATCGTTTTTGGGCGTGCCGGTCATCGACCGCGGCGCGCTCCAGGGCGTGCTGATCGTTCAGACGATCGAACGGCGGCTCTTCACGCAGGAAGACGTCCGGATGCTCGCGACGGCCGGTTCGCAGCTGGCGCCGCTCGTCTCCGAAGCGCGAACGCTCGGGCAGTTTCTCGCGCCGACGTATCAGCGGCTTTCAGCGCTGGCCCAGAACGTCTGGTGGAGCTGGGACGACGACGCGACGACGCTGTTCCGACAGTTGGATCCGGTCGTGTGGACGCAATCGGGGCACAACCCGGTGGCGCTGCTGCGGCAGGTGCCGATCGAGAGAATCGAAGAGCAGGTGTCGCAGCTCGCGCTGCACAGTCGCGTCAATTACGCCTATCGACGCCTTCAGGAGTATCTCGCATCGACTCACACCTGGGGCCATCGTCACGCGGGCGTGCTGTGGGCGAGGCCGGTGGCGTATTTCTCGGCCGAGTTCGGGCTGCACGAATCGCTGCCGATCTACTCGGGCGGTCTCGGCGTGCTCGCCGGCGATCATCTCAAAAGCGCTTCGGATCTGGGCGTGCCGCTCATCGGCGTCGGGCTTTATTACGACCAGGGCTATTTCAGGCAGCAGCTCGATCGCCAGGGCTGGCAGCACGAGGACTACATCGACGTCGACAGCCGTCTTCTGCCGATCGAGCTCGCCGTTTCGAACGGCAGTCCGGTGCAGGTGTCGATCGAAACGCGCACCGGAGCCATCCGCGCGCGCGTGTGGAAACTGGCCGTCGGGCGCTGCACGCTGCTGCTGCTCGATTCGAATGTCGAAGGAAACCGGCCCGAGGATCGCGAGCTGATGTCGCGACTGTATGGCGGCGACGAGCGGGTGCGAATCCGGCAGGAACTTCTCCTCGGTGTCGGCGGCGTCCGGGCGCTTGAAGCGATCGGCGTCGCGCCTGGCGTCGTGCACCTCAACGAGGGGCACAGCGCGTTCGCGGCGCTCGAGCTCGTGCGGCGGCGGATGATGCGCGAAGGGATCGATGCCGCCGAAGCGATGCGGCGTGTGGCGCCGCAGGTGGTGTTCACGACTCACACTCCGGTTCCCGCCGGTCACGATCGCTTTTCCGCTCGTTTGATCGACGAGCACCTCGGTCCGCTCCGCGAGAGCCTGGGCGTGTCGCACGAGGAGCTCATGGCCTGGGGTCGCGTCAATCGCGACGACAGCACGGAGCCGTTCTGCATGACCGTGCTGGCGTTGAAGGCGTCGCGTTGCGCCAACGCGGTCTCTTCGCTGCATGGGCGGGTCACGCGTGCGATGTGGGCGCCGCTTTTTCCCGATCGGCGGGAGGATCGCGCGCCGATCGGCCACATCACCAACGGCATTCACGTGCAGACGTGGCTGGCGCCGCAGATGCACCAGGTCTACGACAGACACTTCGGACCCGACTGGCCAGGTCGATGCAGCGAGCCAGGATTCTGGGAAGCGATCGATCGACTCGACGATGGCGAGTTGTGGGAGACGCACCAGGCGCTGAAGGTGCGGCTGATCGAGAGCGCGCGCCGGCGGGCGGCCGAAGCGGCCGAGCGCCGCGGGGAATCACCGGAGGTCGTCGGCCAGATGCGACGGTCGCTGAGCCTCGACGCGCTGACAATCGGGTTCGCGCGCCGCTTCGCGACCTACAAGCGCGCCACGCTGCTGCTTCAGGATCTCGAGACGCTCGCGACGCTCGTCAACGACGCGCCGGCGCCGATCCAGCTCGTCTTCGCCGGCAAGGCGCATCCGCACGATGGACCGGGCAAGGAATTGCTGCAGCAGATCGCCCGGCTGATGCGGCATCCGCGCTTCGCCGGCCGTATGCTGTTCATCGAGGATTACGACATCAACGTCGGCCGTCACCTGGTTCAGGGCGTGGATCTGTGGCTCAACAATCCGCGCCGGCCGCTGGAAGCGTGCGGGACGAGCGGACAGAAAGTCGTCCTGAACGGCGGCTTGAACCTGTCGGTGCTCGACGGCTGGTGGGCCGAAGCGTACGATGGCTCCAACGGCTTCGCGATCGCCGCCGGCGAGATGCATTCGTCGATCGACATGCACGACATCCGTGACGCCGAGGCGCTCGTGCGCGTGCTGCGCGAGGAGGTGATCCCCTGTTACTACGAGCGCGATCGGGACGGCCTGCCGCGCCGCTGGATCGCGCGGATGAAGCGCGCGATCCGCACGCTCGGCTGGCGGTTCAGCGCGGATCGCATGGTCATGGACTACGTCCTGCACGCGTACGTCCCGGCGGCGGGCGGCACGAGTTGCGGCATGACGCGATAGCTGCAGCGATAAATGTAGGCCGGGTCCTGCGGACCCGGCTCGAGGCGTCGTATGTAGGCCGGGTCCTGCGGACCCGGCTCGAGGCGGGTCTGAAAGGCAAGACCCGCCCAACTTCTTCGCAACGAAAGGATCGAATGTCACCACCTAAGAAAGTCACGTCACGGAAACCCGCGGGTACGACTCGAAAACGCGCAAAGCCGTTGATTGATGCCGCCGTTCCCGCGCCGCCGGCGGGCAACGGACACGGCCTGACGGTCGCCGAAGTGGCGTATGACCTGTTCATCGCGCGCGGCCACGCGCACGGACACGACGTCGAGGACTGGCTGGAAGCCGAACGGCGCCTCGGCGCCGAGTCGCAGAAGGCATAGAATCGCTTTCCTTGTCCCGAGCAGGCGATTCCATGGAGCCCCACGCCACAACGGCCGGCGAACGATCGACGCTGCTCGCCGACTACGACGCCGGCGGCTTCTACGACGAGATGTTCGCGCCCGGCGGCGATCCGCGGCCGCACTGCGAGCCGTTCTACGACGAGCTCGCGCGAATGACGCCGGCCCACTTCGAGGAATGCCGCCGCCTCGCCGATCTCGCGTTCCTGCTGCAGGGCATCACGTTCACGGTCTACAGCGACGGTCTGGGCAGCGAGCGGCTGTTCCCTTTCGATCTCGTCCCGCGCATCCTGCTGCGGTCCGAGTGGGACCGTATCGAGCGCGGGCTGTCGCAGCGCGTCATCGCGCTGAACCATTTTCTGCAGGACATCTACGGCGCCCAGCGGATTCTCAAGGACCGGACGATTCCGCGCTCGCTCGTCCAGTCGTGCCGCCACTACCGCCGTGAGATGACCGGCGTTGCGGTGCCGCGCGGCATCTACACGCATGTCGCCGGCATCGATCTGGTGCGCGATTCAGCGTCGGGCGAGTTCCTGGTGCTGGAAGACAACGTGCGGACGCCGAGCGGCGTCTCGTACGTGCTGGAGAACCGGCTGGTGATGACGCGGATGTTCCCGCGCGCGTTCCAGCGGCAGGAAGTGCTGCCGATCCACCACTACCCGGCGGAGCTCTTTCAGGTCCTGCGCGGCATCTCGCCGCGCACCGCCGATCCGGTGATCGTCACGCTCACACCCGGCGTCCACAACAGCGCCTACTTCGAGCACACCTTCCTCGCGCAGCAGATGGGCGTCGAGCTCGTCGAGAGCCGCGACCTCGTCGTGGACGGCGACGTGGTCTACATGAAAACGATCCGCGGCCTGACCAAGGTGGACGTCGTCTACCGGCGCGTCGACGATGAGTTCATCGATCCGGTGGCGTTCCGCCCCGACTCGCTGCTCGGCGTTCCGGGGCTGCTCGCGGCGTACCGCGCCGGCAACGTGGCGCTGGCGAACGCGATCGGCACCGGCGTGGCCGACGACAAGGCGATCTATGCCTACGTACCGGAGATCATCCGCTATTACCTGGGCGAGGAGCCGGTGCTCCGAAACGTGGAAACGTATATCTGTGCCAGGCCCCCGGATCTGTCGTACGTCCTTGAACACACCGAATCGCTCGTCGTGAAAGAGGTCGGCGAGTCCGGCGGCTACGGCATGCTGATGGGCCCGTGGGCGAGCAAGACGGCGATCGAGGAATTTCGGACGCGGCTGAAAGCGGACCCGCGGAACTACATCGCCCAGCCGGTGATCCAGCTGTCGCGTGCGCCGTCGTACGACGTGGCGACGAAGCGGATGGTCGGCCGGCACGTCGACCTGCGTCCCTACTGTCTCTTCGATGGCGATCGGGTGACGATCATCCCGGGCGGGCTCACCCGCGTTGCGCTCAAGGCCGACTCGCTGGTCGTCAACTCGTCGCAGGGCGGCGGCAGCAAGGACACCTGGGTGCTGCGAGGCCACTGATGCTGTCGCGGATTGCGGAATCGCTGTTCTGGATGGGGCGCTACATGGAGCGCGCCGAAGACACGGCGCGGCTGCTCGACGTCCATTTCCACACCCAGCTCGAGCAGTCGCAGCAGACGTATCTCCTGCGCTGGGACTCGATCGTCAACATCAGCGGCGAGCAGGACCGCTTCTTCGAGTGCTACACCGAAGCGACGCCGCACTCGGTCGTCGAGTTCCTCGCCTTTCGCGACGACAACCCGAACTCGATCGTCAACTGCGTGACGCGCGTGCGCGAGAACGCGCGGACGATCCGCGAGCGCATCTCGCGCGAGCTCTGGGAGGACATCAACAGTTTCTATCATCGGGTGCGCGCGTTCAGCCCGAGAGCCGAGATCGCCACCGGCCCGCACCGGTTCTGCACCGAAGTGAAGTTCTCGTGCCACCAGTTCCGCGGCGTCGCCGACGACACGCTGTCACACGACGAGGGCTGGCATTTCCTGCGCGCGGGACGGGCGCTCGAGCGCGCCGAGAAAACCGCGCGCATCGTCGACGTCGAGTACCACACCCTGCTCGAGGGGAAGACCGAGCGCCGCCCCGACAGCCACCAGTGGATGGCAGTGCTGAAGTCGGTGGCTGCGTACGAGGTCTACCGCCGCGAATTTCACTCGAGCATCGACCCGCAGCGCGTGGCGGAGCTGCTCGTGCTGCACCCGCGGCACCCGCGATCGATCCGCTTCAACATCGGCGAGCTGCATACGTCACTGCAGGCGATCAGCCGCGCCTCGCCTGGTACGTACGCGACTGAAGCGGAGCGCCTCGCCGGCAGGCTGCACGAGACGTTGCGGTACGATCGCATCCAGGATGTCTACGAGCGGGGGCTCCACGACTTTCTGCGCAGTCTCCAGCAGACGTGCCGTGGCATCGGCGAACACATCGCGCGCACGTACTTCTACTACGCCGTCGCGTGACGAGCCGATCCATGAACCGCTACCGCCTCGTGCACATCACCGAGTTCCGCTACGACGGCCCTGTGTCGGAGAGCTACAACACCATCCGCCTCCGTCCGCGAGACGACGAGCTGCAGACGTGCGTGTCGTTCAAATTGCAGACCGAGCCGCGCGCGAGTACATCGTCGCACGCCGATCACTGGGGCAACTGGGTCCACGCGTTCAACGTTCTCAGCGAGCACCGGGCGCTGCGGATCGAGGCGCACTCGGTGGTTCACGTGTCGCCGCCGTTGCCGCTGCCGGCCGAGACCATCGGCCTCAGGGCGGTGGACACAATGCACGACGACCTCGAGGAGCATTTCGATTTCCTCACGCCGACGGCGTACGTGCCGCATCCAGAGGCGCTGAGAGATCTTCTGGATGACGCGGAACGCCGAAGCGGCGGCAGCCTCGCCGGATTCGGAGGCGCGCTCGCGTCGCTCGTCCACGAGCGGTTCAAGTATGAGAAGGGCGCCACGCACGTGCACTCGACTGTCCTCGATGTCCTGAGCACCAGCGCAGGCGTGTGCCAGGACTTCGCGCACGTGATGCTCTCCGCGGTACGGATGCGCGGCGTGCCGGGGCGCTACGTCTCGGGGTATCTCGTGCCGTCGACAACCGAAGCGAGCGCGGACGCGGCGACCGAATCGGTGATCGGCGGCCAGGCATCGCACGCCTGGATGGAAATGCTGCTGCCCGGTTTCGGCTGGCTCGGCCTCGATCCGACACTCGGGCAGCCGGTTGGCGCACGACACATCCGTGTGGCCTACGGCCGCGACTACGGCGACGTCGCGCCGGTCCGCGGCGTCTACAAGGGTCACGCAGGGCAGCAGTTGTTCGTGGACGTCGGCGTCAGGCCGGCGCTCGACGATGAGGGCAAGGAAACGATCGAGGAAACGTCAGCGGCGCCGGCGGAGAAGAAATCGATCGAGAGCGCGCAGCAGCAAGGACAGCAGCAGCAATGAGGGGCTAACGGCGACGAAAGCGCGTAATCAGGCCGCGCGACACTCGCACCGACTCAACAAACTCCAGTTCAGTACCTTGTACCAAGTCCCGCAGTTGGACTTCCGTAAGCGCGTCCGGATCTCCAGGAAGCTCTGCGACCACGAGCAGACCCTCGGACGTTAACACGTCGGCGATCGAGCTCACGCAGGCACGCGGATCAGGAACCTCGCCGAGCACGGCAACCAGGAACGCGACATCGAACGCGCGCCGACGATACGGCAGCCTGGTCGCGTTCGCTTGCGTATAACCCACGTTCGCGACACCGGCCTTTCGAAGGCGGCGGCGAGCCTTGTCGAGCATCTCGCGCTGGATGTCCACGAGCTCGAGACGCCCCTCGGGAATCGCCCTGGCCACCTCAATGCTGAAGAAACCCGGTCCTGGTCCGACCTCCAGGACGCGCGATGCGCGAGCAAGGTCGAGGTGCTGGATCAGTTTTTCCGGAGACAAGACAATCCGCCTGAACGGAATCAGGAGCATCGGCGCGAGCTCGTGCGGGTATGCGCCGCGCCCGCTGAACCGGCGCCAGATGTCCTTCCAGTTCGCGATGCTCATCCTGATCCCTTTTGAAAAAAGAATCTTCGTGTGCTTCGTGTCTTCGTGGTGGCATTTGGCTAGAATCGCGGCCGTGAAGTCAACTATTCGCTCGTTCGATCTCGCTCACCTCGCACATTGTGAACTGTTGTCGCCGAAGCCGGACGAGAGCCTGCGGTTTTTCACCGAGGTCATGGGCCTGACGGAAAGCGGCCGGCGCGGCGATTCCGTCTACCTGCGCGGCTGGGACGACTACGAGCATCACACGCTCAAGCTGACCGCCTCGAAAGTGGCTGGCATGGGCCACGTCGCATTTCGGACGACGAGTCCCGAAGCGTTGGAACGGCGCGCCGGGATCATCGAGGCCGCAGGGTTTGGCAATGGATGGACCGACGGCGATCTCGGACATGGGCGGACGTATTCGTTCTGCTCGAGCGACGGCCACGCGATGGAAATTTACTACGACACCGAATGGTACGCGCCGCCGTCAGCATTGAAGCCGGCGCTCAAGAACCAGGCCCAGCGCTTTCCGGCGCGCGGCGTGAACGCGCGGCGGCTCGACCACCTCAATCTGCTGGCGGCCGACGTGCGTGCGCTGCGGCACTTTTTCGAGGACGCGCTCGGCATGCGGACGACGGAGATGATCATTCTCGACAGCGGCGACGAGGCGGGCGTCTGGGTGACCACGACCAACAAGAGCTACGACCTGGCGTTCACGGCCGACCATTACGGCGCGCGCGGGCGCTTCCACCATCTCACGTATGCGGTCGACTCCAGGGAAGAGGTGCTGCGCGCTGCCGATATCTGTCTCGAGCACGGCGTCCACATCGAGACCGGACCGCACAAACATGCGATCCAGCAGACATTCTTTCTCTATGTCTACGAACCGGGCGGCAATCGCATCGAGATCGACAGCGCCGGCGCGCGACTCGTCCTGGCGCCGGACTGGCAGCCGATCGTGTGGAGCGAGGCCGAACGAAAGAAAGGCCAGGCCTGGGGACTGAAAACGACTGAGAGCTTTCACACCTACGGCACGCCGCCGATCGAGCAGTACACCGGGCCGCGGCGGAAGTAGCACACCCCGGCGGACGCGGGCTGCCCGAAAAGCGCTGGAAGTAGTCGCAGCCGGGCGGCTGCGACTACCTCTCGGAATCCTTACTTGTGGCTGATCTTGTAAATCGCACCGTCGGTAATCGACACGACGTAGAGGTTGCCGTCGGGGCCCTGCTCGATGTCCGGCGTGGTCCCGAAGCCCTTACCGATCAGGATTGATTCCGTTTCGGTGGCGTCGAACTTCGTCAGGTTGTCGACGACCCGCTCCGCAAGCCTCGGGTCGGAGACATCAACCCGCCGGCGGTTCCGCGTCAGCTTGAGCCGAAACAGGCCGCCACCCGTGCCGCCGACCTGCGAGAAGGCGCGCGCCGATCCGATC
>Ga0114129_10004337_pt1 | contig 20051 bp, 22 predicted proteins | sample RhiMetdeltSRZDD1_FD_80071 | JGI IMG/M metagenome (GOLD analysis project Ga0114129, IMG submission 80071) | Populus rhizosphere microbial communities from Tennessee, USA - Rhizosphere MetaG P. deltoides SRZDD1 (version 2) (version 2) | ecosystem: Host-associated > Plants > Roots > Rhizosphere >... | reverse complement strand
TGTCCGACGACGACGACGTCGAGCTGCCGGCCCCGGGTACCCCCGTCGAAGACGAAGAGGAATCGGAGTGGTAGGATAGGGGAGCGGAGCAACCATTGCCGGGCTCTTGCTCGGCTGGCGAAACGGAGGTCCCGAGAAATCGGGACCTTTCGTTTTGGTTGGATTGCGGCGGGGGCCGACCTGTCGGGACTGTCTCCGCGACTTATCGGGGGATCTCGAGCGGCTTTCGATTCTCGTCGAGGTTGACGAACGTCACTTCCGCCTGGGTCACTTTGATCATTCCGCCCGTTCCCTCTCCCCGCTGTGCGAAGACTTCGACGGAGACGGTGATGGACGTCCGACCGATCCGCACCAGCCCGGTGTAGAACGACACGAGGTCTCCGACGTAGACCGGTTCGTGGAAGACCACCTCGCGCATCGCCACGGTGACGATGAAGGAAGCGCCGTGCTGTTTTGCCTCGACCGCGGCCGCCTGATCGATGAAGGAGAGAATCACGCCGCCGAAGATCGTGCCGTGAGCGTTGGTGTCCTTGGGCATCAGGACGACGCGGATCGACGGCTCTTTGCGCGTCCCCTCCGGGCCCGCGCGACCTGTCATTCGAATCGGCTCCGCGGTCGCCTCGACTTGCGGATGTCGGGGCGACCGAAAACAGTGGATGCCCGCGCGACGACGCCGTCGGTCAGATTGACCGTCAGCGTCCCGTCGCCGAAGTAATACGTCCAGATCTCGTGCGTCGACGTGCCCTCCGTCTTCATCGAAATGGAGGGCTTGCCGAGAGCTTCGCTGACCTTCGATGCGGGCGCTCCGGGATCGATCTTCGCGCGCGCGTCCGCGACCTTTCCCGGGAGGACCTTCGCCTCGATTCCCGCGATTGCCTCGGCCCGGCGGTACTCCCGGTTTTCCCACCAGCGCGGAAGCCAGAACGCCGCGATCGCGAGCACGAGCGCTAACGCGAGGACGAGGTAGAGGGTGGGCTTCGCGCGTTCGGCGGCCATCAGGAGACGGAGCCTTCTGTGTCGCCGAGGGCGAACGAGACCGCGCGGTCGAGCTCCCCGGCGCGCCGCGCGAGCTCGACGGCCGCGACCGGCTCACCGGCCGCCTCCGCGCGTCCGGCCTGACGCGAGACTTCTGCGAGCGCACCGCGGGCGGTCACCACGTGGTCGCGCCGGGCATCTTCGTCGCCCGTCAACGCGCCCGCGACGTGCGCCGGGATGGCGACGGCGGCGCGGCGGAGGTGACGCGCCGTGATCGGATCCGACGGGCGGACGCGCTCCGCCAGGTCGTACGCGGCGTGTGTCAGGGAGATCGCTTCGTTCCAGAGCGGATGGCTCTTGTAATCCGGTCGATCGTTCACGCCGACGATTGTAAGCGCTTGCCGGGCTTCGACCGGGGACACCGGGGAACCCCCCTTCCATCCGATACAATCCGCGCCCGCATGCGGCAGAAGGTGACCGTCGTGGGCGCCGGCAACGTCGGCGCCTCCCTCGCGCAACGCCTCGTCGAGAAGGAGATCGCCGACGTCGTCCTGATCGACATCATCGAAGGGATTCCCCAGGGGAAGGCCCTCGACATCATGGAGTCGGCTCCGGTCCTCAAGTTCGACGCGCGGATGACGGGTTCGAACACCTACGAAGGCTCGAACGGCTCGGACGTCGTCGTGATCACCGCCGGGCTCGCCCGCAAGCCGGGCATGTCGCGGGACGACCTCGTCCAGAAGAACCAGGAGATCGTGGGCGCCGTCGTCCGCGAAGCGGCCCCGCGTTCGCCGGACGCGATCCTGATCGTCGTGTCCAACCCGCTCGATGCGATGTGCGAGGTGGCGCGCCGCGTCTCCGGGTTCCCGCGCGAGCGCGTTTTCGGGATGGCGGGCATCCTCGACTCCGCGCGGATGCGCTGGTTTCTCGCGGAGGAGCTGAACGTCTCGGTCGAGAGCACGCACGCTTTCGTTCTGGGCGGGCACGGCGACACGATGGTGCCGCTGCCCCGTTACTCGACGGTCGCCGGGATACCGATCACGAACCTTCTCTCCCAAGAGCGCCTCGACGCCATCGTGCAACGCACGCGGGACGGCGGAATCGAGATCGTGAACTATTACAAGACCGGCTCCGCCTATTACGCGCCGTCGGCCGCCGTCGCCGAAATGGTGGAGTCCGTGCTGAAGGACGAGAAAAAGATCCTGCCCTGCGCGGCTTACCTCGAAGGGGAGTACGGGATGTCCGGCGTTTACCTCGGCGTGCCGGTCAAGCTCGGGCGCGGCGGAGTCGAGCAGATCGTCGAGATCGAGCTCACATCCGAGGAGAAGGCGGCGCTCGGGCGTTCGGCCGACTCGGTGCGCGAGCTGTTTCGCATCCTGACGGTTTGAGGCTCTCGCGATGACCCGCGAAGAGCGCCACTTCTGGCTGCGCCGCCTCCACTCGCTCTCCGGGATCGTGCCGATCGGAGGCTACCTCGCCTTCCACCTCTACGAGAATTACCAGGCGACCCGGGGGGCCGAGGCTTACAACGCGATGGTCCGGCGTCTCCAGGAGACGCCGTTCGCGCTCGCGCTCGAGATCGGCGTGATCGCACTGCCGCTCTTCTTCCACGGGATCTATGGTCTCTTCGTGACGGGTACGGCGCGGCCGAACGTGATCTCGAACCCCTACGTCCGGAACGGGATGTACTTCCTGCAGCGCGCGACCGGCGTCATCCTTTTCGCCTTCGTCATCTTCCACCTCTGGACGACCCGTCTCGTCAACGTCCGGGACCACGAGAGCGTCGACCTCTTCCGCCTGATGCAGTCGTCCGTCGAGAACCCGTGGATCTACGCCTTCTATGTCGCGGGAATCCTGTCGGCGACGTTTCACCTCGCGAACGGCATCTGGTCCTTCTCGATCGTGTGGGGACTGACCGTCGGACCGCGCGCTCAGAGACGAATGATGTGGGTATCGGCGCTCGTGTTCGTGGTCCTCTCGATCCTCGGGATCTCATCGATCCGGGCTTTTCGCGCGTGAGCCAGGAGCGCGTAATCGTCGTCGGCGGCGGTCTCGCCGGCCTCATGGCGGCCATCCGCGCCGCCGAGATGGGGGTCGGCGTCGATCTCTTCTCGATCGTTCCGGTCAAGCGAAGCCACTCGGTCTGCGCCCAGGGCGGTATCAACGGCGCCGTGAACACGAAGGGAGAAGGGGACTCGCCGGAGATCCACTTCGACGACACCATCTACGGGGGCGACTTCCTCGCGAACCAGCCCCCGGTCAAGGCGATGTGCTACGCCGCGCCGGGCATCATCAACCTGCTCGACCGGATGGGCGTGATGTTCAACCGCACCGCCGAGGGGCTGCTGGATTTTCGGCGCTTCGGGGGAACCAAGTTCCACCGCACCGCGTTCGCCGGAGCGACGACCGGACAACAGCTGCTCTATGCGCTCGACGAGCAGGTCCGGCGGTTCGAGGTCGCCGGGCTCGTCCACAAGTACGAGATGTGGGAGTTCCTCGGGCTGGTGCGCGACGCGGACGGGAACTGCCGCGGGATCGTTGCCCTGGACTGGGTGTCGATGAGGATCGAGGCGTTTCCGGGGCTCGCGGTCATGCTCGCCACCGGCGGTCCCGGGATCGTCTTCGGCCGGTCGACCAATTCCGTGATCAACACCGGGACGGCAGCCGCGGCGGCGTACCGGGAGGGAGCCCGGTACGCGAACGGGGAGTTCATCCAGGTCCATCCGACCTCGATTCCGGGCTCGGACAAGCTGAGGCTCATGTCCGAATCGGCGCGCGGCGAGGGGGGCCGCGTGTGGGTCCCGCGCCGACAGGGGGACAAGCGCGCCCCGAAATCGATCCCGGAGTCGGAGAGGTGGTACTTCCTCGAGGAGAAATACCCGGCGTACGGCAACCTCGTGCCGCGTGACATCGCGACCCGCGAAATCTTCCAGATCTGCCTGATGGGGTACGGCGTCGGGAGCCGCCGCGAGGTGTACCTCGACTTGACGCACATCCCGAGAAAGGAGCTCGACGTCAAGCTCGGCGGCATCCTCGAGATCTACGAGAAGTTCGTCGGCGACGATCCGCGCGAGGTTCCGATGAAGGTTTTTCCCGGCATGCACTATTCGATGGGCGGGCTGTGGGTGGACTACGCGCCCGATCCGCACCACGGGACGCTGGACGAGGTTTCTCCGCGCAACCAGGCGACGAACGTACCGGGGCTCTACGCCGCCGGGGAGGTCGACTACCAGTACCACGGCGCGAACCGTCTCGGCGCGAATTCGCTCGTCGCCTGTCTCTATGCCGGAAAGATCGGCGGTCCCGCGATGGTGCGCTACGGGCGCGAAACCTCGAGCAAGCTCCCCGCCGCCGACGGCGCGTTCGCGGGAGCGAAGAAGGAGTGGGAGTCGGAGTTCGCGCGGCTGGCGAACCTCGCGGGCCCGGAAAACCCCCACCGCCTGGCCGAAGAGATGGGCGACTGGATGACCGACAACGTCACGGTCATCCGCCACGACGCCAAGCTCGCCGAGACCGAGGCGAAGCTGCAGGAGTTGTCGGACCGCTGGAGCCGGATCGGCCTGCCGGACCGGAGCTCCTTCGCCAACCGTGAGATTTCCTTCGTCAACCAGCTCCGCAACATGCTCGTGCTGGCGCGCGTCATGACCCGCGGGGCGCTGCTCCGTGAGGAATCGCGCGGCGCGCACTTCAAGGTCCGGGATCTCGAGAAGGGAGTGACCGAGGAGAATGCCCTCCCGCGGGACGACGCGAATTACCTCAAGACGACGATCGCGGAGCACACGCCCGACGGCCCGCGGATCACGTACGAGCCGGTCGATACGTCTCTCATCCCGCCGCGGCCGAGGAAGTACTAGGAGCGGGGTTACGATCCGGATGATGCCGGGCAAGACGATCCGCCTCCAGGTCCGCCGACAGGACACTCCGGCCTCCTCCGGCTACTGGGAGGAGTACGAGATCCCGCACCGGCCGCGCGAGAACGTCATCTCGGTCCTCATGGAAATCGCCAAGGACCCGAAGACGCGCGACGGGAAGACGACGTCCCCCGTCGTCTACGACCGATCCTGCCTCGAGGAGGTCTGCGGCTCCTGCGCGATGCGGGTCAACGGCGCAGCGCGGATGGCATGTACGGCCCTCATCGACTCGCTCGAGCAGCCGATCCGGCTGGAGCCGCTCGCGAAATTCCCGGTCGTGCGGGACCTGTCGGTCGATCGGGGCTCGATGTTCGAGTCGCTGAAGCGCGTGAAGGCGTGGGTCCCGATCGACGGGACCTACGACCTCGGGCCCGGGCCCCGCATGGCGGAGGCCGAGCGCGCGCACGCCTACGAGCTCTCGAAGTGCATCACGTGCGGCAACTGCCTCGAGGTCTGCCCCCAGGTCAACGAGCGGTCGAGCTTCATGGGCGCGGCGCCGATATCGCAGGTGGCGCTCTTCAACCGCCATCCGACCGGAAAGATGCTCGCGGCCGAGCGCCTCGAGGCGCTCATGGGTCACGGCGGCCTCGACGAGTGCGGCAACGCGCAAAACTGCGTGCGCGCGTGTCCCAAGTCGATCCCGCTGACGACGTCGATCGCCGAGATGTTTCGCGCGACGACGATGCAGGGCATGCGGAAGCTGTTCCAAACATGACGCGAAGATGGTGTCAGGTCTCCACTTGCCACATCGGGGGTCAGGTCTCCACTTGCCACATCGGGGGTCAGGTCTCCACTTGCCACTTCGCCTCGCGAAGACGGCAAGGGCGCTCCGGTGGGTTCGAAAGCTTCCGTATCCGTGAATACCTGACCCCATGAAAGTCCACGAGTACCAGGCCAAGTCGCTCCTCGCGAGGTACGGGGTCGCGGTGCCGCGCGGCGAGGTCGCCGACGGGCCGACGGAGGCGCGCGAGATCGCCAAACGTCTGGGCGGGCCGGTCGTCGTCAAGGCGCAGATCCACGCGGGGGGCCGAGGCAAAGGCGGGGGGATCCGCGTGGCGAAGGACGATCAGGAGGCCTTCGGCCACGCGAAGTCGATCCTCGGAATGACCCTCGTGACACCGCAGACCGGGCCGGAGGGACGGGTCGTCCGCAAGGTCCTCGTCGAGGAAGCTCTCGAGCCCGATCGGGAGCTCTACCTCGCCGCGACCCTCGATCGCTCGCGCGCGAGACCCGTCCTGATCGCGTCGAAGTCGGGCGGCATGGAGATCGAGGAGGTCGCCGCCCGCGATCCGAAGGCGGTCGTACGGGACACGATCGACCCGGCTCTCGGCATCTTTCCGTTTCAGGCGCGCCGGATCGGATTCGAGCTCGGACTCGCGGGAGAGTCTTTCAAACAGGGCGTCGCGCTCGTGCAATCGCTCTTCCGCGCCTACGTCGAGACCGACGCATCGCTCGCCGAGATCAATCCCCTCGTCGTGACGCGCTCCGGCCAGGTTCTTGCGCTCGACGCGAAGATGAACTTCGACGACAACGCGCTCTTCCGGCATCCGGACATCCGCGAAATGCGCGACCTCGACGAGGAGGATCCGCTCGAAGTCGAGGCGTCGAAGTTCGGGCTGAACTACATCAAGCTCGACGGCAGCGTCGGCTGCATGGTCAACGGCGCGGGCCTTGCCATGGCCACGATGGACCTCGTCAAGCTCGCCGGCGGGGAGCCCGCGAACTTTCTCGACGTCGGCGGCGGGGCGAACGAGGAGCAGGTCAAGAACGCGTTCCGGATCATCCTTTCCGACCGGAACGTCCGCGCCATCCTGATCAACATCTTCGGCGGGATCATGCGCTGCGACGTGATCGCGAAGGGCGTCGTCGCCGCGGTCTCGGAGATGGGGCTATCCCTACCCGTCGTCGTCCGGCTGGAAGGGACGAACGTCGACGAGGGCAAGCGCATCCTTCGCGACTCCGGACTCCGGATCATTCCGGCCGACGGGCTGGCCGACGCCGCGAAGAAGGCGGTCGAGGCGGCGAACGCGGGAGCGCGCCGGTGAGGCACACCGGCGGATATGTCCTGAAGTCGCTCGGCTTCTTCCTCTGGCCGGTTTTCGTCGGACTCCTCGTCGCGACGTGGCTCGGATGGCGGACACTCGCCGAGAACCCGCGGCTGCTTGCGGGATGGGGCGCGCTCGTCGTCTTCTTCTTCGTGCTCCCGCTCTTCCTGTCGCGCGCGGGCCGCGCCGCGATGGGACACGAGCCCGAGCGCGAAGCACGACGCGTCTGGCGGACCGGAGCGGCGGCGCTCATCGTCGGGACCGCCGCGATCCTGCTCGTACCCTCGTGGCGCGACCTCGGTTCGTGGCTCGCGGAGACGCTCTCGCAGGCGACCGGAATTCCCATCGTGACGGGGGCGGAACGGTGAGCATCTGGGTCGGCCGCGACACGCGGCTGCTCGTGCAGGGTCTGACCGGCCGTGAAGGATCTTTCCACGCGCTCGCCTCCCGCGAATACGGTACGCAGGTCGTCGCCGGCGTCACTCCGGGAAAGGGCGGCACAACGCACGAGGGAATTCCCGTATTCGACACCGTGGCGCGGGCCGTCGAAGGCACGGGAGCAAACGCTTCGATGATCTTCGTGCCGCCGCCATTCGCGGCCGACGCGATCGTCGAAGCCGCCGCCGCGGGCGTATTCCTGATCGTGTGCATCACCGAAGGCATCCCGACCAACGACATGCTGCGCGTGAAGGAGTTCCTCGCGGAGCGGGAAGCGGCGGGAGCGCCCGTGCGGCTCATCGGGCCGAACTGCCCGGGCATCATCACACCGGGCGAGTGCAAGATCGGGATCATGCCCGGGCGCATCCACCGGCCGGGGACGATCGGCGTCGTCTCCCGTTCCGGGACGCTCACCTACGAGGCGGTCGATCAGCTGACGCACCTTTCGCTCGGGCAGTCGACGGTGATCGGAATTGGCGGCGATCCGGTGAACGGGACGAGCTTCGTCGACTGTCTCCGCGCGTTCGCCGGCGATCCCGGGACGGAAGCCGTCGTCCTGATCGGCGAGATCGGCGGAATGGCCGAGGAAGAGGCGGCGTGTTTCATCGCGGGCCACTTCGAGAAGCCCGTCGTGGCATTCATCGCGGGCCAGACGGCGCCTCCCGGCCGCCGCATGGGACACGCCGGCGCGATCATTGCCGGCGGGCGGGGGACGGCCGCGGACAAGGTCCGCGCGCTGGAGGCGGCGGAGGTTTCCGTCGTCCGTTCGCCAGCCGATATCGGAGGGCGGATGAAGGAAGTTCTCGGACGATGAACGGTTCCGCGCTGTACAACGAGACGCAGACCTTCTCCCCGTGGGTCGTGGCTCTTCTGCTCGGGGTCGTCGCCCTCCTCGGCGCGCTGCTCACCCTTCGTCTCACGACGACGGTCACGCCCGACGCGCTTTCGGTTCGATACGGATTCCTCTACAAGACGCGAGTTGCTCTCTCCGAGATCACGCTCGCCGAGGCGATCGAGTACGCCCCGGTCCGCGAGTACGGCGGGTGGGGGATCCGCGGCTCGCGCCGCCGGCGGGCCTTGAACGCCCGCGGTAACCAGGGCGTGCTCCTCACCCGGTCCGACGGGACGACGCTGCTCGTCGGGTCTCAGAGGCCGCGAGAGCTGCTCGAGGCGTTGGCGCGGGCGGGCGTCGCCACGCAGGACCGTCTGCCCATCGTCGTCAAGGAGTTCTGAGTGGCCGAGCGCACCCTCACGATCTTCAAACCCGACTCGGTTTCGGCGGGTCGAACCGGCGCAATGCTCGCCCGGCTCGAAGAGGAGGGGTTCCGCCTTCTCGGACTGAGGAAGCTGCGACTCTCGCAGCAACAGGCTCGGGCCTTTTATGCCGTCCACCGGGACCGCCCGTTCTTCGAGGGCCTCGTCCGATTCATGACCGAAGGACCGGTCGTCGCCGCCGCGCTCGAGCGCGAGAACGCCGTCGTCCGTCTCCGCGAGGTCATGGGCGCCACGGACTCGAAGAAGGCGGAGCCCGGGACGCTGCGCAACCTCTTCGGCACCGACATCGAACGAAACGCGATTCACGGGAGCGACTCCGCCGACAACGCGGCGAAGGAGGTCGCTTTCTTCTTCAGCGAAGCGGAGCTCGTCTGAAATCCGGCACCCCGTGACCCGTGCGGTCGAAGGCGCCCCGGGTCTCTCCGAGACGGACCGCCTCGAGGCCTTCAGCGACGGCGTTTTCGCCATCGCGATCACGCTCCTCATACTCGAGGTCAAGGTGCCGCACGCCGGCACCGAAGGCGGGCTCGCCCGCGCGCTCGCCGCGCTCTGGCCGTCCTACCTCGGATACGTGATCAGTTTCGTGACGCTCGGAATCATGTGGGCGAACCATCACGCGATGTTCACGTACATCCGGCGCACCGACCGCTACTTCCTGCTCATTCACGTCTTCTTTCTCATGTGCATCTCATTCCTGCCGTTCCCCACGGCGGTGCTCGCGGAGCACCTTCCGGAACCGGACAGCCGGCGGGTCGCGGTCGCGTTCTACAGCGCCACGCTGGTGGTGATCGCGCTCGCGTACAACGCCGTGTGGTGGTACGCGGTGACCGGTCGGCGGCTGCTGGGCCGCAACGCGGATCCCGACGCGGTGCGCACGATCTCCCGCCGCTACGCGCTCGGTCCGATCTCGTACCTCGTTTCTTTCGCGCTCGCCTTCGCGAACGTCTGGGCGAGCCTGTCGGTGCACGGAATTCTCGCCGTCCTCTACCTGCTGCCGGAAGGGAAGCCCCCGGGCGGAAAGCCGAGCTAACGGCTCCGGCGAAGCGAGACGAGGACCCGGTTGGCGACGCCTCTCAAGATCGCCACCTCGCGCTGCGACAGGGGCCGGGCAGCGACGAGGCGCCTCCAGTCACGCAGCGAGCGATCGCGGTGTCCCGTGTCGTAGAACCCGATCGCCTCGAGCGCGCGGTCCCAGTGCTCGATCGCGGCCTCGACGTCGCGGGAAGACGCCGGCGACGAAAGCGGCGACGGACCACGGTTTTCACCGGGGCTTTCTCGAGGCTCGGAGGCTGCCGAAAACGATGGTCTTTCCCCGAACGCGCGGTGGACCGCGAGAATGACCGCCACCGCGTGGGAGAGGTTCATCGTCGGGAAGCGCGGGTCGGTCGGCAGCGTGAGCGTGGCGCTCGATCGCGAACGTTCCTCTTCGGTCAGCCCGCTCCGCTCGGGGCCGAAGACGTAGGCAACCCGCGTCTCCGCGCCGAGCGACCCGAGGAAATCCGGGAGCTCCGCGAGCGTCAGCCACCGCCGTTCCGCGCGCCCCCGCAGCGAAGAGGTCGCGACGATCGCGTCGCGATCGGCCACGGCTTCGACGAGCGTCGGGAAGCGCCTCATGGCGCCGAGGAGATCGTCGGCGCCCGACGCCAGGCGGAGCGCCTCCTCGTCCGGTTCGCACGCCGGCTCGACGAGTCGGACGTCGCCGACCGCGAAGTTCTTCGCGGCGCGAGCGACCGAACCGAGATTCCCGGGGACGTGCGGGCGGACGAGAACGAGCGTTGGACCGGAGTTCATTGCCGGAAATTATGGGGCGTGTCCCATAATTATGACTGTCGATGAAATGCGTGCTCGCGGGACTCCTGTTCACGTTCGCGTCGCTCGGCGCGGCGGCTCAGGTCCCGCCCGCGACGCCGCCGCCTCCGACACCCAAGCCGGACGTCCCCACCTACTCCGAGGAGGCGGGGAGCGAGTACGTGCTGCTGCCGGTGCTCGTGTTCGACAAGAAGGGCCGCTTTGTCGACGGGCTCCAGAAGAAGGATTTTCGCGTGCGCGTCGACACGGCGTCGGTCGAGATCGACGAGTTCGACCGCGACGACAGCGCGCCGGTCTCCATGGCGTTCCTCGTCGACACTTCCGGCAGCATGGAGATTGCCGGGAAGCTCGATCACGCGAAAAAGGCGATCCGATCGATCGTTCAGGCGCGGCTTCCCGGCGACGACTTCGCTCTCTTCGCGTTCTCGGAGGGGAAGGTCGAGATGCTCGCCGACTTCTCCTCCAAGCCCGCGCGGATCTTCGCGGCGCTCGAAGATCTGGAGGCCGGCGGCCAGACCGCCCTTTTCGACGCCGTCGCCGCAACCCCCCGCCTTCTCAAGGGGAAGAACGCGAAAAGGGCCATCCTGCTCTTCACCGACGGTGTCGATAATGCGAGCAAATTGGATCCCACGCAGATGGCAGAGATCCTGCAGCAAGTGTCCACGCCGGTGTACGCATTCGGCATGAAGAACGTGATGTACGACCTTTTGAGCGAGAGCCAGCGTCGGGAGCTCTTCGTGGACAACCTGAAGATGCTGTCGGCGTCGAGCGGCGGGAAGATGTATCTGGTCGGCGGCGACGAGGATCTGGCGCCGCTCGCACGGGACGTCAATTCTGAGGTGCGAAAGCAGTACATTCTGGGGTTTTCTCCCTCCGGGCGGGGGGAGCTAAAATACCGAGTCGTGTTCGTGTCCGTGACAAAGAAAGGAAATTGGATCGTCCGGACGCGCCGTGGTTACCGGGGAACAGCTCCGGCAGTCACGGCGTCCCGTTAACCGATCAACGAAGGGAGGATCTTCATGAGGGTTCGATCAGGTTCCAAATCCCTGGTAGTCGGGGCGCTTCTTTTGGGAATCGTCGGTCTCGGCGGGTGCGCGACCAAGCGCTACGTCGGCGAGGAGGTTTCCAAGAGCAGCGCCGCGTCCGAGAAGCGGATCAGTGAGGTCCAGACTCAGGTCGAGGCGGCGCAGTCGCGCGTTCGTGAGCACGACACGCATCTTGCCGAGCTCGACAAGTCGACCCGCGACGCGCTGGAGCGCGCCGAGGCGGCGGGCAAGCTCGCCGAAGGCAAGTTCGTCTACTCGCTGGTTCTCTCCGACGATGCGGTGAAGTTCCCCGTCAACCATCACGAGCTGTCGAAGGACGCTCAGGCCAAGCTGATGGAGTTCGCGGAGAAGTTGAAGGGCGAGAACAAGAACGTCTACCTGGAGATCCAGGGACACACCGATGCCAGCGGGGACAAAGAGTACAACTACAAGCTGGGCGAGGAGCGGGCGGAAGCGGTTCGCCGCTACCTCTCCAAGCAGGGGATCGCGCTGAATCGGATGTCGACCATCTCCTACGGCGAGGAGGACCCGGTTGCGAAGAACACTTCGCGCAAGGGCCGGGCGCAGAATCGTCGGGTCGTCGTCGTCGTCCTTGCCTAGTAGCCTCTAGACCTGTTTCTCACGCAACGCCCCGAGCTTCTCGGGGCGTTTTTTTTGCCTGCGCCGCAGGTCCTCGAGGACCCCGGCAAAGTCGGCGGGGACCGGCGACTCCGCGCCGACGCGCTGCTCCGTCTTCGGATGGGCGAAGCCGAGCGACCGTGCGTGCAGCATCTGGCGCGGGGCGGCTACGGGTGAAGGCGCCGCATTCCGGGGGCGGTAGACTGGGTCGCCGACGACGGGGTGGCCCGCTTCGGCGAAGTGCACTCGGATCTGATGAGTCCGGCCGGTTTCGAGCCGGACCGAAACGAGCGTGGCCTTTCCGAAGCGCTCGATCGGCCGGTAGCGGGTGACCGCCCGCTTTCCGGCCTCGCCGGCGCGTGCGACGCCGCGCCGGCGGTCCCCGCGGTCCGCGACGAGCGGATCGTCGAAAACACCGGGCGCGCGGACGTCGCCTTCGACGATCGCCAGGTATTCGCGTTCGATCCGGTGCGCCCGGAACTTCTCCTGGAGATTTCGAAGCGCCTCGCGGGTGCGAGCGAAGACGAGCGCACCCGACGTCTCCTTGTCGAGTCGGTGCACGACGCCGATCCAGGAGCGCCGGCGATACCGGTGCCGGAGATAAGAGAGGGCGCGAGCCACGAGCGTGTCCGCCTCGGCCGCGGCCGTCCGTACGGTCAGGAGGCCCGCCGGCTTGTCGACGATCAGGACGTCGAGATCCTCGAGGAGAACGTTCAGCCGGCTCCGGACGCGGCGGCGCTCCGGGCGGTTCGGGTGATGAGACAGGTCCACGTCCTCGGCGACGTCGAGCCCGGGCTCGTCGCGGGGAATCCCGGAGGCGTCGATCCGGCCGGCTCGGATCGCATCGCGGGCTGCGCGTCGCGAGAGCCCGAAACGCCGCGAGACGAGGAGGTCGAGCCTCACCGCGGTGCGCCGGGCACGCGGATCTGGATGAAGAAGTTCGGGTCGCCGATCCGGGGGTCCGGCCCGGCGCCCGGACCATAGGCCGCCGCCGCGGCGAAACGCTCGCGGACGGCCCGGTCGAGGCGCTCCAGATAGTCCTTCCCGAACGCGGCGCGGCCGTGCCCCACCGTCAGCACGTCGACGTACACGACCGAGTCCGGCGGATCGCGCTCGAGGCGCGCGACGGCTTCATCCTCCGCGGCACGATCCAGGTGCCCCGGAAAGAACTGGTCCTGCGCGAGCGGGTTTCTCCGGCCGAGGGTCCAGTTGAAGAACCCGGTTTCCGGAAACCCCGTCGAGGTACCTCGCACCGGCACTCGGGCGGCGAGGTCCGCGAGCGCGGCGCGAGTTGCGCCGGCGACGGGCTCCGGAACGAAGAGCGATCCCGCCGGCGTGGCCACCCGCGACCAGGCGGGGTGGCGATAGAGGAGGACCTGCGCCGCCACCCGGGACACCAGAAAGAGCACCAGCGCCGCGGAGACGAGCCGCGGAAACGGGGTGGGCGCGGGGGAAACGTCGAGGAGTCCGGGGAGCCGGTCGGATGCGGAGAGCAGGAGCGCGCAAGTCACGAGGAGGGGAAGGGGGAGGTAGAAGCCGTTGTAAGGGCCGACGTAACCGGCCGCGAGGAACAGGCGCGCTCCGAAGTAGAGCGACACGAGCAGAACGGAGTCGGGGACGCCGGCGAGGACGGTCGCCCGGCCGCGCCGGAGAAGGCGTAAGGCGAGAGCGGCGGCGGCCGTCGCGAAGAGGAGCGGCGGGACGGCACGAACGAGCGGGGGCAGGAGCCCGACGACGTCCCGGATCCGGGCGGGCGGGAACGTCCGCAGGGCGGCCGCCGCGACGAGCGCTCCGATCGCGGCGACTTCGACGGCGCGCCCGGCCGTCTCCGAACGAACTCTTACCCGCGACGCGGCGAGCGCCGCGAGGAGGAGCCAGAGCCCGATGGCGACGAGGGCGATCACCGCGAGCGCGAGCTCCGCCCCGCGAAGCCCGGGCCGATCCACACCCGCGAAAGACGCGTAAACGTTCACGAACTCCGGCGGCAGGTAGAGAAACGTGAGCCACCCTTCTTTCTGGAGGATCGGAAGGGGAGTTCCGGCGGAGACTGCGCCGTACACGATGCCCGCGACCGCCAGCGGCGGGAGCGCGACGGCGAGAAGCCGTCTCTTCCCGCTCGCGGCGCCCGCGAGAAGCCGCTCGAGCGCCAGCGCGCCGATCCCGGCGAGACCGATCTCGGGTCTCGTCAGCAGCGCGGCCGTCAACAACCCGGCGCCCGCCGCGTCTCGCTTCGAGGAGCTTCCATGAGAAAGAAGCAGGAGCGCTCCGGTCACCGAGGCGACGGCGATGGAGGTGTCGAGGCTGTAGGGAAAGAGGTGGCAGCCGCCCGGCCTCAGGAAGAACGAGACGGCGACCACGAGCGAGGTGACGAGCGCGGCTCTTTTGGCGGAGAGCATCCGGCCCGCGAGGCGACGCAGCGCCTCCAGGTGGAGGAGCGCGATCACCGCCGCCAGCGAGATGCGAGCCGCGAACGATCGTCCCGTCATGAGATCCACAGCCGCCGCGATCCACGGCGCGAGGGGCCCGTAGTAGAAGCGGACGTCGCGGTAGAGGGCCTCGCCGTGCGCCACGCGCCACGGCACCATGAGCTCGCGCCCCGTGTCGACGTATGGCTCGATCCACCGGTTCCAGGAGATCGCGGTCAGAAGGAGAAAAACCGCGTAGGGAAGGGATGCGGCGGCGCGGCGGCTCACGGAGCGCGCGATCGTCCGGCGGCGTACGCGGAGAACGCCGCGACTGCGGCGGACGCCGCCGCCGCGAGAAGCAGCGTCCCCGCGCGGCGCGCCGACGCGGGCGGCTCCGGGCGCTCGATTGCGCGCAGAGACGCGGCTTCGTCCCGCAGCCCCCGGATCGCGCGAAGGAACGCGACGTCGCCGGCGGGGTCCGTCCCTTCCGCGGCGAGCGCGCGGCGCGCCTCTTCCGCGAGCGCCGGGTTCCCGGCCGCCTTGCGGTATGCCTCGAGGGCCTGATCCCCCTCCGCGCGGCGGAAGGCGCCCGCAACCGCGCGGGACTCGCCCTCCGTCACCCGCGCGAGGCGATGGGCCGAGAGCTCGGCGGCGAGCCTCGCGGCGGCCGCGGGCCGAACTGCTGCTGCTTCGAGCGACGCGGCGTGATCGATGCGCGCCGAAAGCGCCGCGCGAAACGAGAGGAACGCGAGGAGGAGGAGCGCGCCGGCCACGACGCCCACTGCGATCGCGAGGACCTTCGCCGCGTCCGCCCATCGCATGACGCGATCGTAGCCGAAAGGTCCGGGCTACGATTCCCTTCGATGCAGGAGAAGATGGCGAGCCGCAACCCCTTCGTGCGGACGGTCGCGTCAGCGACCTCCCACGTCTGGTTCCCCCTGTCGCTCTTTCTCGCCCGACACCTGCCCCGGAGGCTGCTCCGCGCCCTCGCCCGCCAAACCATGACCCGCTTCATGCGCCTTCGCCCGAAATACCAGAGAGCCCTGCGCTCGAATCTCTCGGTGATCCTCGGCCGCCCGGTGTCTTCGCCGGAAGTCCGCCGCGCGGCCGTGGACCTCCTCGACGCTCACTTCACGGCCTGGGTCGACTTCCTCCACTTCGCCACGCGCCCTCCGGAGGAGGCCGCCCGGCTGATCGAGAGCGTCGTCGGTTACTCCCGCATCGTCGAGGGCCGCGAGAAAGGCGACGGAGTCCTGCTCCTGACGGCGCACCTCGGCAACTGGGAGGTGGGCGGCCTGATGCTCGCCGAAATGCGCGAGCCGGTGCACGTCGTGCTCGTTCCGGACATCTTTCCCGCCGTGGAGCGGGCGAGGCACGCCCTCCACGCGCGGGCGGGTATCCGCGAGATCCGCGTCGACCGGAGCCTCGGGCCGACGCTCGCGGTTCTGCGAGCGTTGAGAGAGAACGCGATCGTCGCCATGCAGGGGGACCGCGACTTCAGCAACACGGGGATTGCCGTCCCGTTCTTCGGCCGCGAGGCGTTCTTCCCGCGCGGCCCGTTTCTCGTCGCCATGGCGACGCCCGCGACCGTGCTCCCGGCGTTCATCGTCCGGATGCCCGACGGTCGCTATCGCGCGATCGTGGAGGATCCGCTCGAGATCGAGCGGGGCGGTGACCGGGAAGCGGCGCTGCGGGTGAACGTCGGCCGCTACGTCGAGATCCTCCAGCGGTACGTGGCGGAGAACCCCGAGCAGTGGTACTGCTTCTATCCGTTCTGGGACGATCCGAGTCGCGGACGCCGTGCCGACACCGCGGCCACGAAGAACGCCTCGTAGTAGCGCGCGAGGCTCTCGACGTCCGGGAGAATCTCCGGTTTTTCGAAACCGGCGGCCTCGAGCGAGCGCCTCCAGCTCTCGGGCGTCAGGAATCCGTGGTTCGGCCGAGTCGTCGGGTCGGTCGCGACGCCCGTGAAGTTCTGGAGGAAGTTGAAGACGAACTCCACGTAGATCGGCTGACCTTCGAAGGGTCGGACGCACTCCGAGAACACCGCGACCCCTCCCGGGGTGAGGGTCTCGCGGACGCGGGCGAGCGTCGCGGCGAGGTTCCGGGCGATGTGAATCGTGTTCACGGCATAGACGACGTCGGCCGATCCCGGCTCGATCCCCTGGTCCCGGAAATCCCGGTCCATGTCGAGCCGCGTGAACTCGATCGGAAGAGCGGGAAAACGTCCGCGGACGTTTCGCTCCGCCCGGCGCAGGAAGGTCGGAACGATCTCCGTGAACACGTATCGCCCGATCCGCGCGAGCGCCCCGTCGCGCGAGAGTCTCTCCGCGACCGCAAGCACCGCCGATCCCGAGCCGCCCCCGATCTCGAGGACGGTCGCCGGACGCCCGAGCGGCAGCGCCCTCGCGACGGCCTCGGCGCCCAGCCGGTTGTTGATCTGGTAGAGGAGGTTGTCGTTGGAGAAGTACTCGAACCACAGCGAAAGCTTCGACGGCGAAAAAAGCACGTCTTCGCCGGAGAGCTCGCCGCGGAGAAACTCGGGGACGTGCTCGACCATCGCCCGCACGACCGAGAAGGGGGGAAGCGAGCGGGGATCGAGCGCACGGGCGCGCGCCTCGGCGCGGTCCGGATCTCCGACGGGAAGCGGACCCCGGGAGCGGAAGACGGCGCCCTCTCCAGAGCCATCGACAGCGAGGTGCCCCTCCGCCGCGAGCTTGCGGAAGAACCAGGTCACCGGTACCTCCGCACGCGGCGCCCAGCCTTTCGCAGTCACGACCTCCCGGACCGTCGTGCCCGAGTCGAGCAACTCCGTCATACCGAGCTCGACGACGAGGTTCAGAAGCGTGTCGACGGTGAAACGGTCGAACTCCTCGGAGCAGAGGATGAACTCGCGCGAGAAGAGTGCGCGCACGGCGGTATCCGGAATCCTCTGGAGCAGAGACGAGAGGTCTTCGGTCCGGGACGTCACCCGCGGATTCTACGGGTCGCGTGTCTTACACTGATGATCGAACGTTTTCGATGAAACTGGTTCTCCGCGGTCTCTTGATCGGTCTCTGCGTCGCGTCGCCCGCTCTCGCGGCGCCGAAACCCTCCCGGGTCGTCGTGCTCGCTTTCGACGGCGTCGACGCCGGCCTCGTGCAGACGATGCTCGACGCCGGAAGGCTGCCGAATCTCGCTCTCCTCCGGTCGCGCGGCGGGTTCTCGCCGCTCACGCCTCCCGTTCCGCCCCAGACGCCCGTCTCGTGGACGTCTTTCTCGACGGGTCTCGACCCGGGCGGACACCAGATCTTCGACTTCCTGAAACGCGACCCTTCGGACATGGTACCGACGTTCGCGGTCGCCGAGGAAAAGGAAGTCCCCTTTCTCCTCGGCCGGAAGACCCCGGCGGTCGCGGGCGTCGCGGTGGCCGTCCTGTTCCTCCTTCCCGCCGCGCTCCTCTCCGCGCGGAGGCGCCGCGCGGCGGCCGTCGTCCTCGTCGTCCTCGGCGCGCTCGCTTGCGCGGGGGCCTTCGCAGCGGCGCGCGCCTGGCTGCCGGCGACGCGACCCTGGGTCGCGAGCAACCGGCGCGGCGCGACCTTCTGGTCCGAGGCGGCGGCGCGGCCGGCGACCGTCATCCGGATGCCCGTCACGTTCCCGCCGGAGCCCTTCGCCGATGGCCGCCTGCTCTCCGGGCTCGGGGTGCCGGATCTGTCCGGCCGGATCGGAAAGCCGTCGTATTACACGTCCGACCCCTTTTTCGCGCCCCGCGAGGGGAACGACTTCTCGATCGAGCTCGTGCGGCTTCCGTCCAACGTCGGGCGGCAGGCGACCCGAATCGTGGGTCCGCCCGGCCGGGCGTTCGGCCGAAAGGGCTCGATCGAGCTGCCGATGACGCTCACCGTTCCCGATTCGCGGGACCGAATGTCGGTCGAGGCGGGGAAGTCGCGGGTCACGCTCGCCCCGGGACAGTGGAGCGAGTGGACGAGTCTCGACTTCCGCGTAAATCCGCTCGTCACGGTGCACGGCTACGGGCGATTTCTGCTCGAGAGCGTCTCGCCCGAGATCGCTCTCTATCTCTCTCCGATCCAGTTCGACCCGGAGCGGCTTCCGCCCGGGTTCGAGATCTCGACCCCCGCCGGCTATGCGCGCGAGCTCGTGCGCCGATTCGGCCGGTTCAAGACGATGGGCTGGGCGATCGACACGTGGTCCATTCAGTCGGGGACCCTTTCCGAGCCGGCCTTCCTCGAGGACGTCGCGGCGACCGTCGCGCACGAACGGAAGATGCTCGCGGCGCTTCTCGCCGAGGATCGGCGCCTGGTCGTCCACTATTTCGAGTTTCCGGACCGCGTCGGCCACGTCTTCTGGCGTTTCCGCGATCCGAAACATCCGGCCTACGACGCGGCGCTGGCCGCGAAGTACGGCGACGCGGTCGAGAAGTCCTACGAAACGATGGACGCGATCGTCGGCGAGACGGCGCGGGCGATTCCAAGAGACGCGGCGCTGATGGTGCTGTCCGATCACGGTTTCGCGACGTGGCGGCGCTCGGTGAACTACGACTCCTGGCTGGTCGAGAAGGGCTATCTCGTCCTCAAGGGGGACGCGAGGCGGCAGAACCTCGAGGCTCTCTTTTCGCGGGGGACTTTCTGGGACGCGGTCGACTGGTCGCGCTCGCGGGCTTACGCGATGGGACTCGGCGATCTGTACGTCAACCTGCGCGGCCGCGAGAAGGACGGGATCGTCGCGCCCGGCGCGGAGTACGAGACCCTCCGACAGGACCTCACGCGCGGCCTCCTCGAGCTCCGGGATCCCGGCAACGGCGAGCGCGCCGTCTCGAGGGTTTTCCGGCGCGAAGACGTCTATCGGCGATATGACCCTCGGCTCATCCCCGACCTGATCGTCGCCAATCTCCCCGGCTACCGGGTGTCGTGGCAGTCGTCGCTCGGTGTCCCGACGGGCGCCGTCTTCGAGGACAACCGCGACGTCTGGAGCGGCGACCATTGCTCACTCGATCCCGACCTCGTCCGCGGAGTCTTCTTCGCGTCGCGGCCCTTCTCGACCGCGCGGATCCCGATGATCACGGACGCCACGACCGCGCTGCGCGCCCTGCTCGCCGGAACCGCCGGCGAGGGAGCAATCATCTGGAAGTGATCGTCCGTAAGTGATCGCGCTCCCGGTTCTCTTCTCGACTGTCCTTTCGATGGGCTTGCCCTCTCCCGTCTCCCGTCCCCCGTCCGCCGAGGCGGAGCGGCAGGCGGATCTCGCGCGCCTGCGCGGACGGATCCGGGCCCTCGAGAGACAGGTCGAGGAGAGCCGCCGGCGGCAGGCGACTCTCGCCGGAGAGCTCTCGCGCCTCGATCTCCAGCTCGAGATCGCGGCGCAGGAAAAGGAGCTGCTCGCGCGCCTTCGCGAGGACTACGGATCGCGCCTCCAGGAGATCGCGGTCGAGCGAAAGTCGGCGGAGCAGGCGGCGGTCCGGAGCCGGCGCGCGCTGCTCGCCCGGGCACGGCTGCTTCAACGGTTCGGGCGGTTCGGTTACATGCGGATTCT
>Ga0114129_10004335_pt1 | contig 20059 bp, 23 predicted proteins | sample RhiMetdeltSRZDD1_FD_80071 | JGI IMG/M metagenome (GOLD analysis project Ga0114129, IMG submission 80071) | Populus rhizosphere microbial communities from Tennessee, USA - Rhizosphere MetaG P. deltoides SRZDD1 (version 2) (version 2) | ecosystem: Host-associated > Plants > Roots > Rhizosphere >... | reverse complement strand
GGTGGAGACGAGGGGACTCGAACCCCTGACCCCCACACTGCCAGTGTGGTGCGCTACCAGCTGCGCCACGTCCCCGCAGGTGTCCCGGTCGTCCCGGGCACTCGCAAGATACTACACGGCCCGCTCGGCCGAACGAAATTAACCCACCTGGCCCACGGCCCACGGCAGGCGAGGGGCCGAGCGGCGCGGGGAACCCGGGCACACGCCCTATCGTGGGATGGTGGATCCCGCCGGGGCCGTTGCGGCCCATCTGCCCGGTTTCCGCGTCGATGCCGTCAGCGAGCTGGGGCGCGGGCTGGAGAACACGGCTTTTCTCGTACGCGGACCGCGCGACCTGGTTGTCCGGTTCCGGCATGAGCCGGACGCCGTCGTGATCGAGAAGGAGGCGCGGTTGGTGGCCCGAGTGGCGGAGATTTCACCGCTGCCGGTTCCGCGGGTGGCGTTCTTCGATCATGAGTGTTTGGCGTACTGGTTTGTGCCGGGTCGGCCGCTGGAACCCGAGGACTCCGTCGACACCGCTGTGCTGGGGGAGCTGCTGGCGAGGCTCCAGGCGCTGCCGGTGGACGAGATGGCCGAGCTGGTGAAGAACGATCATGATCCGCTGCCGCAGTGGCGGGACGAGGCGGCGGAGATCTTCGAGCGCCACCGCGGCGGCCTGCCCGTAACCACCCGGAAACGTATCGAGGAGTTTCTGGCCGAAGAGCTGCCCGACGAGGCCGACTATCTGGTGTTCTCGCACAACGACCTCGGTATCGAGCATGTTCTTGTGGAGGGGAGCCGGATCACCGGGATCATCGACTGGAGCGACGCGGCGATCTGCGATCCGGCGTACGACTATGGGCTGCTGATTCGCGATCTCGCCGATCGGGCGCCGCCACCGCCACCGCAGCTGCGGAAGAGGGCGGTGTTCTACGCGAAGTGCTCGGCGATCGAGGATTTCGATTACGGGCGGGAGCGGGGTGTGCGGTGGCTGTTCTGATCGTGGATGCGGCCAATGTCGTCGGTTCGGTGCCGGACGGGTGGTGGCGGGATCGGCGGGGTGCGGCCGCGCGACTGCGGGATGCGATCGCTCCGCTGGCGGTGACCGGGCTCGGGGATCTGGCGCCGCCGCTAGAAGTGGTGCTGGTGGTCGAGGGCCGGGCGCGGGGCGTACCGGCGGTGGACGGAGTCACCGTGGTCGCGGCGGAGGGGTCCGGCGACGACGAGATCGTCCGGCTGGTGCGGGCAAGCCAGGGACCGGTGGTCGTGGTGACCGCTGATCGGGGACTGCGCGATCGTGTCCGGGCGTTGGGGGCCGGCGTTGTCGGACCGCGGAGTCTGGCGTACCCCTAAAGGGTTGGGAGAAGAACGGCCGGGATCACCGCGAGCAGCAGGAAGGGTGCGAGCGGGAGGCGGGAGCGGCGGGTGACGCGGCCGAGGGCGAGCAGCGCCGTGGCCGTGGCCGACAGCATCAGGCTGGCCGTGAGGATCCAGACGGCGAGCGCGGACCAGCCGGTCCAGCCGAGCGCGATGCCGATCGGCGCTGCGATCGCCGCGTCGCCGAGGCCGATGCCGTTGCGGGGCAGGCAGAGCAGCAGGAGCAGCAAGCCGAGGGCGAGGCCGGCCAGGATCGCGCGCAGGAGGTTCGCGGGCGAGCCGTCGCCGGCCAGGAGCATGAGCGTGCCGGCGGACATCAGCAGGATGAGGCCGAGCGAAACGCGGTGCGTGGTGGCGTCTGAGTAGGCCAGAAGTAGGCCGCAGGCCAGCCACCAAGCCGCGGCGAGGCGGGTCCAGGACGGCGGCCCGGACGCGAGTACGGCCGTCACGACGGCGGTGAGCAGTGCGAAGACGGTGATCTCCGTCGTTATTGGACGCCCCGCGACATGGGAAGATCCGCCATCCAGCACTGTCCGTATGGACATTGATCACCCCTTGTTACATAGGTAGGAGTCATCGTACGATCGGCCCTCGGAGCGCTAGCTCCACCACTCGGATGAGGCCACGGGGGGCGAATGACTCATCGGTGACGAGGAGGATGGATGACATCCAGCTTCCACAGTGGACGCTTGGCAGCGGCGGCCGTTCTGGCGTTGTCGCTGGTGGGCGGCTGCTCGGCGAAGGTGAATGTCGACCCGAAGCCGTCGCGTACGGCACCCCGGCCCGTCGCCGCGGCGCCCACCCTCAACGCCGCCGACCAGAGCACGGTCGACTCGGCCTGGAACGGGTTCCTGCGGCTCAACAGCATCTACATCACCGCGGCGCAGACCGGGGTCTACGACTTTGACGCCGACGTTACGAAGCGGCCGCTGTACGCGTACGCGGGAGGTCCCTATATGTCTGCCCTGGAACGCGATCTCGATCTCATGCGCGAAGCCGGCCTGATCCGCGTCGGTACGCCCAAAGTCAGCCTGCGCCGCGTCGTGTCGGTGAGCCCGACGTCGATCGTGATCGAGGCTTGTGTGGACGACACCGGTACCGACACGGTACTGAAGGCCACGGGCAAGTCGGTCACCAAGGCCGGGCAGAACCAGCGGTACCCGGTGACCCTGCGCGCCGGGCTGTACCCCGACAACCGGTGGCGCTGGGTGGAAGCCCGAGCAGAACGGGGATCGTCATGCTGATCCCGCTTTTCATGCATGCGCGCCTGAGGCGGCGCCTGGCCGAGCTGGTCGCGGCGGTCGTCCTCATCGCGGTCGTCCTGATCGTGTCGGAGAAGCCGGCTCACGCCGACTACATCCAATGCCCGCCGGTCAGCGGGCCGTGCTACATCGTCGTCACCGGCGGCGGCAGCGGTGGGGGAGGTGGCGGCAGCGGTGGCGGCGGTGGCGGCGGCCAGTTGTGCTTTGATCCGCAGCTGGGCCAGATCCCTTGCTACCGCGCGGGTCTGGGCTGGTACAACCAGACCGACGGCTGCTATTACGACCGGCTGAGCCTGCCCGCGAACGACCCGGCCTGGCAGGGCAACGACCCCGCCAACGGTTTCATGTACAACGTCTGGTGCTGGGGTGGTGCGTCGGCCGGCTTCGTGCTGACCGCGTCGCGGTACCTGACGAGTCCACCGCCCGGCTATGGCGGCGGGCCGACGCCGATGGAGCTGGCCGTGCAGGCGATCAACCGGCTGCCCATCCGGGGGCCGGCGATCGGTCTCGCCCCGGCGGCCACCGGCGTCGGCCTGGTCGGCCTGCCGGTATGGATGTGGTCCGCACGCAACGCCAACACCTGGGGCCCGATCTCGGCCAGCGCCTCGGCCGGCGGGATCACGGTCACGGCGACGGCGCGGGGACAGAAGATCGTGTGGTCGATGGGTGACGGTTCGAGCGTCACCTGCACGTCGACCGGTACGCGGTACCAGGCCTCGTTCGGCAACCGTACGTCCCCGACGTGCGGGTACCGGTACACGCGGCCGTCGCGCAGCCGGCCCGGTGGCCGGTACACCATCACCGCGACCACCACGTGGCGGGTCACGTGGTCCGGTGGAGGCGAATCCGGTGTGGTGACCGTGACGCGGGCCTCCACATCGTCCGTCCGGATCGACGAGATGCAGGTGGTCACGCAATGAGCATCGCCACGACGACACGTACGCCCGCCGCGACGGTCACCGTGCCCCGGTCGGCGCCGCGCCGCCGGTCGGTCATGCAGGGCGCCCTGGCCGTCCTGCTGATCGTGATCGGCGCGCTGACGGCGGGCTATGTGGCGCAACGGATCGGCACCACGCACAACTACCTCGCGGTGGCCCGGCCGATCGGGGCCGGGCAGGAGATCACCTCGAACGACCTCATCATCGTGCGCGTCAACAACGCGCTCGGGCTGCGTCCGGTGCCCGCCGACCGGGCCGACGAGGTCGTGGGCAAGCACGCGGTCATGCCGCTGGTGCCCGGTGCGCTCCTCACGATGGATCAGGTCACCGACAATCCGATCCCCCGCCCGGGGTACCAGATCGTCGGCCTCAAGCTCAAGGAGGGCCTGGTCCCGCAGGGCCGCCTGACCATCGGCGCCGCGGTGGTGCTCGTGGTGGTGCCGGACAAGACGCTGCCGGCCCTGGAGACGCCGGCCGTCGACCTGACCCCACCGCGTACCTTCGCCGGGACAGTGGTGGATGTGGAGCCCGGCAACACCGACGGCGACACCCTCGTCAACGTCGAGGTCACCACCGCCGACGCCCCCGCGGCGGCGGCGCTGGCGGCCGACGACCGCATCGCCGTGCTGCTGGCGTCGTGAGGCCGCAATGACCCTCGTCGCGATGGTGTCGGCCAAGGGCTCGCCGGGGATCTCGACGGCCGCCCTGGCCTGCACGCTGACCTGGCCGGCGCCGGTGCTCCTGGCCGAGTGCGACCCGGCCGGCGGTACGCTGCTCGCCGGTTATCTGAGCCGCTACGACCTGCCCACCGACCGGGGCATCCTGCCGCTGGCCGGTTCCGTGCTGCGGAACACGGCCGTGCAGGACCTGCCGGGTCAGGTCATCGACCTCGACTCGGCCAAACGGGAGCGGATGGCGCTGACCGGGCTGTCCGACCCTGCGCAGGGTGCCGTCCTCGAACCGGCCTGGGATGCGCTCGGCGAGTTCTTCCTCGGCGTCGCCCGGTCGGCACCGAGCCCTCGCCCGGCCGGTCACGCCGCCGGGTCGACGCCGGCGAGCCCCGCGGTCATCGCCGACTGCGGCCGGCTGGCGACGGCGTACGCCCCGTGGCCGTTGCTGCGCCGGGCGGACGTGGTGCTGCTGGGCGTACGGCCCAAGAGTCTGGTGACCGTGTCACCGGCGGTTCCGGCGATCGCCCAGCTGCGCCGGGAATTGGCGGAGGTGCCGGCGATTCTGGGTTTGATGCTCATCGGCGAGGGCATGGGCGCTCGCGAGATCAGCCGTCACCTCATGCTCCCCGTTGTCGCTCAGATCGCGTGGGACCCGCGGACCGCGTCGGCGCTCAACGGTGACGGTCACGGCCGGCGCCGGGGCTCGCTGATGCGCTCGGCCGCCACCGCTCACCGGTTGATCGAGGCCGCGCGCATCGCCCCGCACGCTTCCCGCGAGACGGTCGCACCATGACCGCCGCGCCCTACGACCCGGTCCCGCCGGCCCGCCTCAACGGCCACCACTTGCGGCCGATGGCCCTGCCGCCGGCAGCCGCGCCGGTCGAGATCGACTACTCGGTTGTACGCCAGCTGCACAGCCGCGTCACCGACAAGCTGTCGCACCTGCTGACCGATTCGGCGAACCTGACGCCGGCGTACCGGCGGGAGATGGCCGAGCGGCTGGGCCGGGAGGTGATCGCGGACTACGCGGTCGGCATGGCCCACGCGGGTAAGCCGGTCAGCCCCGAAGCGGAGCGGGCGCTGCTGGACGCGCTGGTGGCCGGGATGTTCGGGGCCGGGCGCCTGCAGCGGCTGCTGGACGACCCGGGCATCACCAACGTCCACATCATCGGCTGCGACCAGGTACTCCTGCACCACGCCGACGGTACGCGCAGCCGCGGCGAGCCGGTCGCGGACTCCGACGACGAGCTGATCAGCATGCTGCAAGTGCTGGCGATGCGGGTGGCCGCGACCGAGCGGCAGCTGTCGGAGTCCAATCCGGAACTGGACATGCAGCTGCCCGACGGATCCCGCATGACCGTGCTGTACAAGGTCTCACCGCGGCCGATCGTCTACATCCGCAAGCACACCCTCTTCGACGCCAGCCTGGAGGAGCTGCGCGACCGCTGGGGCATGCTCGATCTGCTGCTCTACCGGTTCCTCACCAAGGCCCTGGAGTCCGGCGCCAACATCATGATCGCGGGGCTGGCCGGTTCGGGGAAGACCACGCTCCTGCGGGCGCTGGCCCGCACGATCCCGGCCGCCGAGCCCTACATCACCCTGGAGGAGTCCCGGGAGCTGGGCCTGCACGAACCGGCCGGCACCAATTGGGTCATCAGCCTGGAGGCGCTGCAAGGACACGGCGAGTACGACGGCAGCGGCCGCCGCCGGGGCGAGAAGAACCTGCACGACATGATGCCCATCACCCAGCGGCTGGGCGTACGCCGGGTCATCGTCGGTGAGACGCGCGGGCGCGAGATCGTGCCGATGCTGCGGGCGATGACGGTCAGCCGGGGTGCGATGTGCACCATCCACGCCCGGCAGGCCCGCGAGGTGATGGACTCGATCGTGCAGCTGGCCTGCTCCTACGGCAACGACATCGGGGCCGAGCAGGCGCTGCGGATGGCCGCCCAAGGCATCGACCTCATCGTCTACACCGCGGTCGTGGACGAGCGCGCGATCGGTGGTGCCGAACACCGGTACGTCTCGCACGTGATCGAGGTCGGCGGCATGCGGGAGAGCCGCGTCGTCACGACGACCGTGTTCGGCCCGGGCCCCGACGGCCGCGCGGTACCGCGGCACCTGCCCGAGCGCATCCGCGACGACCTCATGGACGTCGGCTACGACCTGCGGGAGCTGACGGCGTACATCGAGGCGGGGCCGCACAACCGCGGCTCGTGGACGCGTGAACTGCGTACGCGGCGGGTGCGGCAATGACGCTTCTGCTCGCGGTGGTGGGATTCCTGTTGCTGGCAACGGGTCTGGTCCTGACGGTCACGTGGATCGCCGGTACTTCCAAACCCGCGCCGCCGCCGTCGCCCTTCGTGCAATGGGTGCTGCGGATGTGGCGCGGTGATCGGCTCTCCGGCACCGGCCGCCGGATGCGCTGGCTGCTGCTGCTCGGCGGGGTGGCCGCCGGTGTGGTGACGTGGTTCGTGACCGGATGGCCGGTCGGCGTCGTCATCGCGGCGCTCGCTGTACCCGGCATACCGTGGCTGTTCTCGGCGTCGATGGCCGAGAAGCGGGCGGTGGCCCGGCTGACCGCGCTGGAGGCGTGGACGCGGCGCGTCGCCGACTACGTCCGCAACGGTCTGGGCCTGCAAGCGGCGATCATCGCGTCGACCCGGACCACGACCACGCCGCTGATCGAGGCCGAGGTCCGCATGCTGACCTTCCGGCTGCAAGCGGGCGTCGATCCGGCCGAGGCGCTGCAGGCGTTCGCCGACGACCTCGACGACTACAGCAGCGACGAGGTCATCGCGCCGTTGATCCTGCAACTGGCCGACGCCGGTGAGGGCCTGCACCTGGCGCTGACCGATATCGCCCACGCGCTGTCGGAGGAGATCGCCAGTCGCGCCACTGTGGACAGTGAACGGGCGACGGCTCGGTTCACCATCCGGTTCCTGACCGCCGCGACCGGGATCATCGCGGTCGTGGGCGCGCTCAACGTCGGCACCGCGGCCGTTTACGGTACGTTCGTCGGGCAGCTGATCCTGGCCATCCTGGCCGCGCTGTACGTGGTGCTGATGCTGTGGATCCGGTCGCTGTCACTACCCGAGCGGCGGCCGCGCCTGCTCGGCCGGGTCGCTGCCGCTTCCACTGTGGCCGCCGCGCCGGTCTCGCCCGCCACCGCCCTGGTTCCCGTGCGGCCGGCCACCTCTGCGGGGGTGACCCCGTGACCCCACCATCCTTCCGGGTTGATCATGAACTTCGGGTGCTGGCAAGCGGCGTGTCGATCCCTCTAACTTCATGGTCAACGCCGCCCGCCCCGGGACGACGGCCGCGGCCCACCGGGGAGGTGGCGTCGTGATAATCGACCTGTGGGTGGTCATCGCCGGGGTCGGCGGTGCGATCGCCGGCTACGGGCTCTACCTGGCCATGACGATGTTCCGCTCACCCGCGCCCGCCCTCGGCCCGGCCCTGCGCCGCCTGCATCCGGTGCCCGCCGGCTCCGCACCGCCGGTGAGTGGAGCCGCGCCGCCCGCGTTCAACCTCGACTGGATCAACCTGCCCCATCAGGATCTGTACATCCTGAACCGGACGGCGCAGACCCACATCCTGACCGTGGTCATGGCCGCGCTGGCGGCGATGCTGGTGCCCGGCGTCATCGGTGCGGTCGTGGTGATCCTGGGGCTCCCGGTGCCGCCGATCATCCCGGTCGCCGTCACGATCGTGCTCGCCGCCGGGTCGGCGTACGTGGCCCATCGGGAGATGCGCGGCCGGGCTCGGGCCGCCCGCGCCGAGTTCGTCCGGGCGCTGTGCACCTATGTGACGCTGACCGCGCACCAAGTGCGCTCCGGGCACGGCGCGGTGGAGGCGATGGAGCGCGCCGCCGGCATCTGCCAGGGCTGGCCGTACGCCCGCCTGCGCGCCGCACTGCTCACGGCGCAGCTCCAGATGAGCCCGCCGTGGGACGAACTCAAAGCGGTGGCGGACGCCACGGGGGTGGTGGAGCTGGCCGGCTTCGCCGACATCATGCGCAGCGCCGGTACCGATGGCGCGCAGGTTTACCAGACGCTGCGGGCGCAAGCCGACTCGCTCCGCGACCAGATCCGGGTCATCGGGCTGGAGACAGCGAAGCGGCGTACCTCCAAATTGGACATCCCGTCCACATTGTTGATCATGATCCTGCTCGTCCTGATCATCTACCCGATCATGGTCAACCTCTTCCAGCAGACCTGACTCCAGAAAGGGAACGCGAGATGGTCCACCGACTCCACGCCGCGGTCGCCGTCCGGCTCCGCGAGCTGACCACCCCCGAGCGCCGCGACCTCGGTGAGGGACCCGTGCCTTACATCATCATGGTCGCGCTGATCGCCGGCGCCGCCGCGGCCATCGGCCTGGCCCTCGTGGCCATCGCCAACGGCTGGCTCAGCGACGTGCCGAGGAGCTGATGGTCGTGGCGCGCCGCCGCCGCCCGCCCCGCACGGTCTGCGAACACCGGGGCGGGTGGCGGCTGCGCGGACGGCGTACGCCGGGATTGCGCGGTGAGGGCCCAGTCGAGTTCGCGATCCTGGCGTTCCCGTTGCTGCTGTTCACTTTCATGCTCGTGCAGGCGTCCCTCGTCTGGTACGCCCACTCCGTCGCGCTCGGCGCGGCCACCCAAGGCGCCAACACCGGCCGCCTCTACGGATCGTCGGCCGGGGCCGGGCGTACCAAGGCTATGCAGTTCCTCGATCGCGTCGGGCCGGCGCTGACCGATCCCGTCGTCACCTCGTCCACCGGCGGGAACCAGGTGACAATCGTCGTACGCGGAAAGGCCCGCTCGATCATCCCCGGCCTGACGTTCACCGTGACGCAGAGCGCGTCCGGTCCGGTCGAACGGTTCGTGCCATGAGCCGGGCCCGGCGCCGCCGCGCGTCCGGCCGGGATCGTGGTTCGACGACGATCGAGCTGGCGATCCTCGCGCCGGCCGTCATTACGTTCTTCGTCGTGGCCATCGTCGCCGGCCGCTTCGCCATCGCGTTGCAGGCCGCCGACTCCGCCGCGTTCGACGCCGCCCGCACCGCGAGCCTGTCGCGTACCGAGGCGACCGCCCTCACGCGGGCCCGGACGGCGGCCACGAACTCCTTTACCGCACAAGGGATCCGCTGCCGGAGCCTGACCGTCAACGTGGACACCTCAGGCTTCCGCCGGCCCGTCGGCCAGCCGGCGTCGGTCCGCGTCGAAGTCGTCTGCGTGGCCGAGCTGCGCGACGTCGCACTGCCCGGCATGCCCGGCTCGGCAACGCTGCGCGCCTCCTTCATCAGTCCCCTCGACACCTACCGGAGCCGGCGATGAGACTCTTCCGGCGCAAGGACGACGGCCGTGTGACCGTCTTCTTCGCGATCATCGCTTCGGGCTGGGTCACCATGCTCGGCCTCATCATCGTCGGCGGCGGCCGGGTGCGGGCGTACCAGAAGGCCGACAACGTCGCCTCGGAAGCGGCCCGCGCGGGCGCGCAGAACATCGACCCCGGCCTGGCGATCCCGGGCGGCGCCAAGCTCATCGACCCGGCGGCGGCGCGGGCGGCCGCGCTGGCGTACCTGAATCAGGCCGGCGCCACCGGCACGGTGAGCGTCGCGGCCGACCGCCAGCACATCACCGTCATCGCGACGGTCACCTACACCAATCCGTCGGGGCTGGACTTCCTCGGCGGGCGTACCTGGCAGGCGACCGGTCAGGCGACCGCGACCCTGCTCATCGGCTGACTGAGAGGGGGATCCCATGCGAGCCTTCCGCCGGCTGCTCACGGGGCTCATCGCGCTCGCCGGCATAGTGGTGCTCACCGTGGGCGCGCCGCTGATCCTGGCGAAGGTCGGCGGCGACCCGCTACCGCGGCACCTGCCCAGCCTCGGCGAGATCGGCGATGCTCTCGCCTCCCCTGACGACGGCACGCTGTTCATCCGGCTGCTGACCGTGCTCGGCTGGCTCGCGTGGGCGACGTTCACGCTGAGCGTCCTCGTGGAGATTCCGGCTCGGCTGCGCGGCCGCCGGACCGTACGCCTGCCCGGACTGCGCTTGCAGCAACGGGTCGCGGCCGCCCTCGTCGGTGCCGTCCTCGCCGTCTTCGTCGGTGGCAGCCTCGCGACCGCCGCCACGCCCGTCGCCCGGCCCGCTGCCGTTGTGGCGCAACGGGTTCCGGTCGTGACCTTGCCGGCCATCCCGCAGAACACCGCCGCTGCCAAGGCGTACCAGCAGATTCAGCGGCCGGTCTACGTCGTCAAGCGCGGCGACTACCTCGGCCGCATCGCGCAGCGGTTCACCGGCGACTTCGACCGCTACCACCAGATCGCGGCCCTCAACCCGCGGCTCATCCGCAACCCCAACCACATCCGGCCCGGGTGGAAGATCACGCTGCCGGTCGACTCGCATGACCGCGGCCCCCTGCGCCACGCCACCGGCCGCCTGGTCAAGCCGGTCGCCAAGGCGCCGGCCAAGAACACTCCCACCGCGGTGCCCAAGCCCACCGCGCCCGCGCCGGCTTTCACCGCTCCAGCCCAAGCCGGGCGTACGCAGATGAGGCCGGGCGGGAACACCGTGCTGGCCACCGTCGCCGGGCTCGCCGCGGCGGGCGTACTCGCGGCTCATGTGGCGCTGTGGCGGCGGCGTACCGTGCGGGTCCACCAGCACAGCGTGCGCAGCCGCCGGGTGACCCAGGTGCGCTACCAGATGCCCGCGGTCGTGCCGTCGTCACCGGCGCCCGCCCTGGTGTACGAGCCGCCACCGCCGCGGCCGGGTGGGCAGGAGCGGCTCGACGCCGGGCTGCGCCGCCTCGCGATGGGCCTGCGGGGCCGGGCGATGTGGGCGATGCCGGACATCTACGCGGCCTGGCACTACGGCGGCGAGCTGGGCGTCGTGCTGACCGGGCCGTGCGCCGACCCACCGGAGCCCTACGCCGCCCGCTCGCCCGACACGTGGTCGCTATCGACCGATGCGGCGGTCGGCGCGGACGACGGCGTTCCGGCTCTTCTGCCGGGGCTGCTGACCCTGGGCACGTGGCCCGAGGGCGGTGAGTTGTATGTGGACAGTGAACGGACCGGGCTGCTGACGCTGACCGGCGACCCCGAACGCTGCGACAACCTGCTACGCCACCTCGCCGCCGAAGCGGCCACTGCGGCCTGGGCCGATAGCGCGGCCGTACTCATCTCCGGGTTCGGCTCGGCCGACACCCGGGCGCTGGGCTCGCTCAATTCCGACCGCGTACGCACGGTCGCCTCGGTGCCGGATGCGTTGTCCCGCATCGCGCGCCGGGCCGTCGTCAACCGGGCGGTGTTGCGGGAGAGCGACACCCCCGACACGATGGTGGCCCGGGTCAACAGCGCGTCCGGTTCGATCTGGACGACCCATCTGCTGTTCGTGGCCGACCCGTGGGGCGAGCACACCACGGCCCTGGAAGAACTCGATGCGCAGCTGGCCACGGCCGGCCGGGTCGGGGTCTCGGTCGTCGTCACCCACCCCACCTCGACCCGGTGGTCCGTCGGAGTCACCGCCGGCGGCAGCCTCGACATGCCGTGGCTGGCCTTCTCCGACACCATCGCCTGCCAGCTCACCAGCGATCAGCTCGCTACGCTGTCGGCCACCATCGGCGATCCGGCGTACGCCGGCGTCCCGATCGCCGGCGCCCGGCACCGCCAGCGGGCCTGATCCGCTGAACCGGCCGGATCATGACGAGCCCGGCGCCGGGTGGTCGACCCCGGCGCCGGGCGTATTACCCGGGATGGTCAGCGCAGCCGCGCGCAGTGGTAGTAGCCGTGCGCGTCCCTCGCGGTCTTGAAGTCCAGCGCTCCGCGCGTCTGGGGGCCTGTGCCAGCCTCCTGCTCGTCGCCCTGGCCGCCACGATCCTCAATGTGGCACTGCCATCGCTCATCGACGATCGGCAACCGGACGCGTACCAGCAGCTGTGGATCATCGACATCCACGGCCTCGTCTCGGGCGGACTGCTCATCACCGCCGGTGCCGCCGGCGTTCTAGCCGAACCGGCATTGACGATTTAACTCTTGCTATATAGAGTTATTGCCATGGCGCGTACCCGACGCCCGTCTGCACAGACCGTTGCGGTCGTGCTGGCGCTGGCCGAAGCACCCACCACCTGGCGATACGGCTATGAGCTGTGCCGCATGCTCGGCGTACAAGCCGGGTCGATGTACCCGATCCTCATCCGCCTGGCCGACCGCGGCCTGCTGGATACCGCATGGGAGCCCGACGCGCCCGTCGGCCGCCCCCGGCGGCACCTCTATCGCCTGACCGGTCCGGGTCTGGAGCTGGCCGCCGCGCTCGATGCGTCGGTCGCCGAGTCCGGCCCGGCGATTTCCCGTGGTCTGCTGCGAGTGCGATGGGAGGCAGGCGCATGAACCGCACCGCTGTCGCGACGGCACCCCTGGCGGCGCTGGCCGCCGGTGTGGGCTTCATGGCGCTGCTCGCCGCCGCCAGCCCGGTGACGCCGGAGGAGAACCGGGCCGGCTACTACATGGGCGTCGCGATCATGTCCGTACCGTGGGCGGTAGCGGCCGGACTCATCTGGTACGCCGCCTGGCGCGCCGGAAGCGTACGCCTGAAGGGCCTGGACACCCCGGCCCGGCTACTGGCGATCGCGGTGGCCACGTTGCCCGCCGAGCGCCACGACTGGGGCGAGGCGATGACGGCCGAACTCGATCAGGTGACCGACCGCCGGTCTCGGTGGCAGTTCGCGCTCGGCTGTGTCCGTACGGCTCTCTTTCCGCCGCGCGGTCATCGGGTACCAGTCCTCGTTGTCGCGGCCATCGCCGCCGCACTGGTGACAGCCAGCGGCTTCCTGGCCGGGTCCGCGCTGCGCACCTTCGCTGTGGCGTTCGCCGCGGTGGTCGGTGCGGGCGCGATCGGCGTCGCGGCGCGGTCGCGCAAACTGCATCGCCCGGCTCAGACCTCCCTCGTCCTGGCGGTCGGGCTCGCGGCGGTGATCGCCTGCGTCGTGATTGCCGCGTACCTCCGCGGAAAGGCCACAGTGGACCCGATCCTCGACGTCCTCCTGGGCGTCCTCCTGGCCGCCTGCCTGTGGCTGATCGTGGCCCCACCGAGGTCCCTGACGTCGAGCCGGATCGCCCAGTACGCCGGCCTGGCCGCGGCACTGCTCCTCGCCGCTGGACTGCTGACGGCGATCGTCGCGAACGAGCGCAGCGGTGAGGGCGTGGGGTTCGTCCTGCTCCTACCGCAGGCCGCGGTGTACTTCCTGGCGGCCGCGGTGACCGCCGCGTTCGCCCGATCCTTCTCGGCTGGACTCCAGGCTCTGGTGTGGTCGGTCGTGCTGTCCAGCCTCGTGACGTTCGCCGTCTTCATCGTGGCCGCGCAGATCTGGTATCGCGAGCACGGGACCTTGCTGCTGGACGCCGCGAGCGGCCCGCTCGGCCAGAACCTCGGCGACGCCGTCATCTGGATCCTGATCTCCGCACCGCTGTGGGCGTTCCCATTCGGCATCATCGGCGCCGCCCTCGGCTCCGCCCGCAGCCACCTCCACCAGCCCCTCACCGCCCCCGTCACGTCGCGTTGATCATGAACTTGGGGGCTGTTCGACGGCGTGTCGACCCCCAAAGTTCATGATCAACGCAGCCCGGGGGGTGACGGCCGGAGATGTACCGCAAAGCGGCCAGTGGGGAATGCGGTTTCCGCTTTGCGGGTAACGGGTAAGGCCGCGCCATGGTGACCAAGGCGGTTCTGCGAGGCATGGCCGCCGAACAAGTGGAGCTGGGTCGGCAGCTGTGGCGTGAACACCAGATGCAGCCCGGCGGGCTCTGCACGGCCTGCGGCCATGTCTACCCCTGCGACGAGGCGCAGCGCGGCGCCTGGTTGCAGATGTACTGGGAGCAGTTTCTGCACGAGCGAGGCCGGGTTCCCCGGCCGGCGGGCCCTCACTGAGAGTCGCCGCACAATGGCGCCGTCCCCCATGGGACGGCGCCTTGGTGCGTGGGGTGTCAGCGAAGCGGCACGTCCACCCAGGACGGTCCGGAGAAGGTGGCGTTCGCGAACGCGCCGTTGTCGTCGAGGTAGAGCGGGTCGCTGCCGTCCACGACGAGGGCGAGCTTGTGTCCGGCCGGTACGGTCCATGCAGTGGCCGGCAGCCGCAGGTCCAGCGCCAGCGCCGATCCGGTGCTCGCACCCCGCCAGCTGGCCGGAGCGTGCGTGAGCAACGTGCCGGTGCCGAGGGAATCCACGTCGTACAGGTACGCGATGACGGTCCCGTTCGGCGCCGACGGGGTCAGCCGCAGGTGCACCACCGGAATTCCGCGTACGCGCAACGCCGACGAGGCCGCCGGCGAGACCCAGACTCCGGCGTGCCCCCGGTCGACGCCCGGGATCCACGCGGTCGCGGGCTGGCCCGTCAACGCGGTCAGGGCGTTGGTGAGGAGAACGACGCCGCCGTTGGCCGGTGTGCCCAAATCCGTCCAGGTGAACCGCGACCAGCCGGTGGCCGGCGTACCGCCGAGGGATCCGGTGCCGTCCCACCAGCGAACCTCGCCGAGTCCATAGCGGACGGTCGAGGTGGCCACGGCCGACCATGACGGATAGCTCTCGGCCGCACCGCCGCCGTTGGGGCGCAAGACGATCGGGTTCTCGGTGTTGACGCCGTTCGCCACGCCCGCGAGGTAGTGGTCGAACCAGCGCCGGGCCGACGACCAGACCGCATTGTCGAGCCCGGCGAGGCCGGTCAGCTCGGGGATGGCGTGGTCACCGGGGGAGAACTCCAGGCGCTTCGGCCCGGTCAGGCCGGCGTAGAGGTCGACCAGCTGGTTGGGCGGGAAGACGCTGTCGCCGAACGCGTTCGCCATCAGGATCGCCGGGTTGTTGGCGTTGATGGCGGCCAGGTACGCCTTGGCCGACCGGACCCGCGCGAACTCCAGTACGCCGGGAACGTTGCGGTAGTTCCAGAAGTCGTCGATGACCCGCTCGAACTCCGCGCTGGTGTTGCCGAGGAGCAGCGCCGCTCCTTGCAGCAATGCCGGTGCCTGCTGGCGGCGGGTCTGGTCGCCGTACAGCGATGCGCCCAGGTCGCTCCAGCCGCTCAGGGCCGCCACCGCGCGTACGCGGGAATCGAAGCCGGCGGACATGAGGCTGATGCCGGCGCCGTAGGAGACGCCACCCATGCCGATGCGGGCGGGATCGGCGTGGGTGTGGGCGATGAGCCAGTCGATGACGGTGGAGGCGTCGCGCAGGTCTTTCGGGCCGGCGGTGTCGATCTCGCCGCCCGAGAACCACCAGCCGCGCGGCGTGTAGGAGAGCACGGTGTATCCGGCCTGCGCCATCGCCGTGGCCTGGGCGATGTACTCCAGGTCGTTCAGGCCCCAGCTGGACGGGAAGACAACCGCCGGGTGCCGGCCGGGCGCGGTGGACTCGATGACGTTGGCCTTGAGGATGACGCCGTCGGCGGCGGTGATGTCCACGAAGGACAGTGCGGTCGTGGCCGCCTGGGCGGGGGCGGGTACGCCGACCGCGGCCACAGTGAGGGTGAGGATCATGAGGGCGAGGAGGGAGCGGATGCGACGGACCATGACGGCCTCACTTCGTTTCACAGAAGGGCAACCGGGAAGTTACCGAACAGTAACCTTGGTGTGAGGCAGAGCACAATACCGACGAGTAACAATTTCCCCGGCTCCAGTGACCCTTCCATGATCCTGATCTAAACAGGATCATGGAAGGGGTCTAGCAGGTTCATGGAAGGGGTCTCGACCGGAAGGGTCAGAAGTGGGCGTCGAGGCCGCGGACCGCGATGAGACGGTCCCGAGCGGCCGCGTCGGAATACAGCGACCACCGCAGGAAGTCCACAGTGGCGGCCGCCACCACGGCGAACTGCTTGTCCGTCTTGGACAGGTACGGAGCGGTGTGCTCGGTGCCGGTCAGCTTCAGCAAGGCCCGAGGCCAGGGCACCGCGTCATATGCGCCGAGCCCGGTCCAGAAGGGCACGACGGGATCGTCGGCGGCGTGGACGAACAGCAGCGGCGCGGCGGTGCCGGAGAACGCGGTGCCGACCCCGATCGAGTTGCCGGCGAGGATGATCCCGGCCGTGAACCGCTTGTCCCGGCGTTCCGGCCCATCGTCGGTGAAGACGCCGAGGGCGGTGATCGCGCCCGCCGAGTGCCCGGCCGCCGCGGCCCGCGACGGATTGATGATCTTCCGCAGGTCGTCCGCTGACGGCAAGTCCAGCAGCCCGGACAGCACCGCGCCGACATCGGCGGGCTGGTTCACGACGTCCAGCAGATCCGGCTCGGCGACACCCCACGATGTCTGGGGAAAGGCCGGTGCCGCCACCACGAACCCGGCCGAAGCCCAGCGCTTGAGCAGCGCCGAGTACGCGGTGGGCGTACCGCCGAAGCCGTGGCCGAACACGACGACGGGGAACGGCCCGGCGGCGTTCTTCGGAAAGTAGACGGTCGTGGTCAGCGACCGCTCGCCGCGGTGCAGCGAAAGGGTTCGCACGCCAACGCTGAACGTACGCGCCGGAGCATGTCCGGCGACCACAGTGGACGATGGGGACGGTGCCGGAGCCTCAAGAACGGACGTCGTTCCACACCCGGCCAGCAACAGGGCCAGGGCCAGGGCGAGGCGCCTCACGCAACCCGCCCGGGGTGGCTGTAGACGTTCATCGTAGGCGCCCGCAAGAACCCGACCAGCGTCATTCCCGCCTCCTCGGCCAGGTCCACGGCGAGCGTACTGGGCGCGCTCACCGCCGCGACCAGGCCCACACCCGCCATCCACGCCTTCTGCACCAGCTCGAAGCCGGCCCGCCCGGACAGCATCAGGACCAGACCGCTCAAAGGTAGCCGGTCCTCGCGCAGGGCCCAGCCCACCAGCTTGTCGACGGCGTTGTGCCGGCCCACGTCCTCACGCGCCGCGATCAGCTCGCCGGCCGCGGTGAACAAGCCCGCCGCATGCAATCCACCGGTACGCGCAAAGCTGCGCTGGGCATCGCGAAGCCGGCCGGGCAGCTCGGCGAGGACGGCCGGGCTCACGGTCGGACCGTCGACCTCGAACCGGGAGCGTACGCGGATCGCGTCGATGCTCGCCTTTCCGCACACACCGCAGGACGACGTCGTGTAGAAGTTGCGCTCCGCGCCCAGATCGGGCGGGGGCACGTGCCCGGCGAGCGTGACGTCGACGACGTTGAAGGTGTTCTCGTCGGTGTCACCGGCGCACAAGATGGCGCTCTTGACGTCGTCGGGCGCGCCGATGATCCCCTCGGTGAACAGGAACCCCAGCGCCAGGTCCAGCTCGTCGCCGGGCGTACGCATGGTGACCGCGAGGGGCTTGCGGCCGACCCGGATCTCCAGCGGCTCCTCGGCGGTCAGGGTGTCCGCCCGGCGTACCGGTTCGCCGCCGAGGGTGATCCGGGTGACCTTGCGGCGCCCGGTGGCCTGGCTCATGACGGCGCCTCGGCCGGGCGCAGCCGCACGATGATCTGCTTCGACATCGGCGTGTTGGACTCCGCGGCCGTGGCGTCCAGCGGCACGAGGACGTTGGCTTCGGGGAAGTAGGTCGCCGCACAACCCCGGGCGGTCGGGTACGCCACCACCCGGAACTGGGTGGCGACGCGGTCGGCGTCGCCCGGCCACTCCGAGATGAGGTCCACATAGGATCCGTCGGCCACACCCAGGGCGGCCAGATCCTCCGGGTTCACGAAGACCACCCGCCGGCCCTGGCGTACGCCCCGGTAGCGGTCGTCCAGGCCGTAGATGGTGGTGTTGTACTGGTCGTGGCTGCGTACGGACTGCAGCAGCAGGCGCCCGTCCGGCACCCAAAGAGTCGCAAGTGGACTGACCGTGAAATGCGCCTTGCCGTCCCGAGTCGCGAACGTACGCGAGTCGCGCGGCGGATGGGGCAGCGTGAACCCGCCCGGCACCGCGACCCGGGCCTCGAAGTCGGCGAACCCGGGAATGTGCTCGCTGATGAGCCGGCGGACCAGGCGGTAGTCGTCCTCCCACGCCGACCACGGCAGCGCGTCGCCGAGCAGCTCCCGGGCCAGGCGGCAGATGATCGACACCTCGGAGAGCAGCTCATCGGAGGCCGGCGTCAGCGCACCCTGGGACGAGTGCACGCAGGACATCGAATCCTCGACGGTGACGAGCTGCGGCCCGGTCGCCTGCTGATCCACCTCCGTACGCCCAAGGCAGGGCAGGATCAGCGAGGTGGCCCCGGGCACGGCGTGCGACCGGTTGAGCTTGGTCGACACGTGTACGGTCAGCTCGCAGGAGGCCAGTGCCGCTTCGGTCACCGCGGTGTCGGGCGAGGCGGCAGCGAAGTTGCCGCCGAGCGCCATGAACACTCTGGCCCGGCCGTCGCGCAGGGCGCGGATCGCCTCGACCGTGTCGTAGCCCCGCTTCAGAGGCATACCGACGCCGAGCGTGTCGCCGAGGGCGGGTAGCCACAGCGGCGGTTCATGCCAGATGCCCATCGTGCGATCGCCCTGGACGTTGGAGTGGCCCCGGACCGGGCACAGGCCGGCGCCGGGCTTGCCGATCATGCCCCGTAGCAGCTGGACGTTGACGATCTCGCGGATGGTCGCGACCGCCTCGCGTTGTTGGGTCAGCCCCATGGCCCAGCACACGACGGTCGCCGGTGAGGCGGCGAAGTCCTGGGCGGCCGCTTCGATCTCGGCTCGGGTCAGGCCGGTCGCGCGTTCGGTCTCCGCCCAGTCCAGATCCTTGCGGGTGGCGGCGTACGCCTCGAAGTTGAAGGTGGACTCGCCGACGAAGGACTCGTCGACGGCGCCCCACGACAGCAGGAGCGAGCCGATCGCCTGGAACAGAGCGAGGTCCCCGCCGACGCGGATCTGCAGGAAGCGGTCGGCCAGCGGCGTACCCTTGGCCAGCACTCCGCGTACCCGTTGCGGGTTCTTGAAGCGGAGCAGGCCCGCCTCGGGCAGGGGGTTGACCGCGATGATCCGGGCCCCGGCGCGCTTGGCCTTCTCCAGGGCGATGAGCATGCGCGGATGGTTGGTGCCGGGGTTTTGGCCGACGACGACCAGAAGCTTCGCGGTGTGGATGTCGTCGAGCGTGACCGAGCCCTTGCCGATGCCGATGGTGCTCGCGAGCGCGGTGCCCGACGACTCGTGGCACATGTTGGAGCAGTCGGGCAGGTTGTTGGTCCCGTACGCCCGCGCGAGCAGCTGGTAGAGGAACGCGGCCTCGTTGGACGTGCGGCCGGAGGTGTAGAACAGCGCCTCGTCGGGCTGGACGGTCCGCAGCTTCTCGGCGAGCAGGTGGAAGGCGTCGGCCCACGCGATCGGGGTGTAATGCTCGGCGCCGGGCTGGCGGACCATCGGCGTGGTCAGCCGGCCCTGCTGCCCGAGCCAGTAGCCGGTACGCGAGTGCAGGTCGGCGACGGAGTGCCGGGCGAAGAACTCCGGCGTCACCCGCCGCAGCGTCGCCTCCTCGGCCACCGCCTTGGCGCCGTTCTCGCAGAACTCGGCATGCGCGCGTTCGCCGGATGCGCCGCTGCCCCGGGCCGGTGGCTCGGGCCAGGCGCAGCCGGGGCAGTCGAACCCGCCGGCCTGGTTGACCTTGAGCAGGGTGAGTGCGGTCCGCTTCACGCCCATCTGCGCCAGACCCGGTATCAGGCCGTGGGTCACGCCGCCGACGCCGGCCGCAGCCGTCATCGGCCGACTGACCTTCGGGTGGCGGTCGTCGACATCGTCGGCCGGGGGCTTCGTCGCCATGCCCCCGAGCCTATGCCGAGATTCCGGGCGCGCCCGGCGGGGATCGCGCCAACGTTGTCCCTCACCGTGGTGGTCCGGGGCGTGATCTCCTCGGGCCAGCGCGGGATTCCGGGCGCGCCCGGCGGGGATCGC
>Ga0114129_10004334_pt1 | contig 20062 bp, 15 predicted proteins | sample RhiMetdeltSRZDD1_FD_80071 | JGI IMG/M metagenome (GOLD analysis project Ga0114129, IMG submission 80071) | Populus rhizosphere microbial communities from Tennessee, USA - Rhizosphere MetaG P. deltoides SRZDD1 (version 2) (version 2) | ecosystem: Host-associated > Plants > Roots > Rhizosphere >... | reverse complement strand
TACGACGGCGGAACGAACGGGAAAGATATCGGTGAAACTGCGCGTCGCAGTTGCACGGGATCGTGGTTTATAACTCCATCGCAAGTCAAAAGCGATTACGGAAGCTGACCTCTCTTCTCCGTCCGATACATGTACTTGCTTGGCCTCATTGATGTCAGATCATGAGGCCTTTTTTTGTCCTGAAACAGGCGAATGTGAAAAGGCCTCTCCTCTTCTTTCTCTAGCCAGGCTTTTTTTCCAATTCACTATAGTCTTTGCCGCCTTCGAGTACTCGTGGCGCGCAAAGTTATGAGTTGATTATGCGCACCGTCTACGAGGTCAATCCCTGCCAAAATACAATTCTTGCGCAGGCAGCGAACACTAGCGTGCACTCACCGAGGTTACACCTGGCGTCCCGAGTTCAGTAGGATCATTCTCTAAAACGTCTTTCATTACGCTTTTGGCTGTCAAAGCGCCTCCATGCCGACGAAAAAATTCAGCGGCACCGAATCTCTCCGCTGGGAACACGCCTTGCTGAAGGAAATTGGCGATTAAATAACAAGCCCTCCTTCTCGACAAAGGGAAACCAGCGCGAGGCTGGGACGCAAAGCCACGGGTCAGGTCATTCCTGATAGCCGGGTTACCGAAGCAAGGAACCCAGGGTTTTAGCTTTTTGCAGAAACTGCCGATCCGCCTACTTGCAGTTGAAAAGGCTGGCTCACAAAAGCAAGGAGGTACGAGTGTTCAAATCTATGCTGTGCAGATTAACATTGATCGTTGGAGTTCTTTTTGAGCTCTCCCCGATTTATCTCGGCACAGAACTCTCCTCACGTTCCCGGTGAGTTACTAATTGCCCCGAAGGCGGGTGTTTCGGAGCCGGATCTTGAGAATCAGTACAAAGCCCATGGCGGACAGAAAATCAAAACTCTTTCGCAGATCAAGGTTCACCATATCAAGATCCCCGAGCACGCCTTGGAGGAGGTCGAAGCCGCACTGCGCAACAATCCCAAAATTGAGTTCGTCGAGAAGAACTTTATCGCTCACGCCAACCTAGTGCCTAATGATCCGGGATATCCGAGTGAGTGGCACCTTACTCAAAGCTCTGCCCCGTCCGGATGGGACATTACCACTGGATCATCGTCAGTACCGATTGCGGTGATTGATTCCGGTGTGGATCCATACCACCCCGATCTCTCGGGAAAATTAATCGCAGGTTATAACTTCCTAGCGGGCAACACTGATACCCACGACGGTGATGGTCATGGGACAGCAGTGGCCGGAACTCTCGCCGCTGCCAGCAACTCGGGGATCGGCATCGCGGGAGTAGCGTGGCTAAACCCGATAATGCCGATAGTCGTCTGGGATACCACCCATGCTGGGACTTACGTCAATATCGCTGCCGCCATTAGTTATGCAGCCGATCACGGCGCAAAGGTTATCAATATCAGTCTTAGCGGCGCCAACCCTTCGTCAACGCTTCAAAGCGCCGTGAACTATGCCTGGAATAAGGGCTTGGTTATCGCAGCGGCGGCTGGAAATTACTCAACCAGCTCTCCCTACTATCCTGCAGCCTTAACCAACGTCCCTAGCCGTATCTGCAACAAACGACGCATCAGATGCTTTCGCGAGCTTCTCAAACTACGGCAACTGGATCTCCGTTGAGCGCCAGGAAACTGGATCTATACAATACAATGCAAAACGGCGGGGGATATTGGAGCGTCTACGGCACATCCTTCTCCACTCCCCAAGTTGCCGGTTTGGCGGCACTCCTGCTTTCTCTCAATCCAGGTTTATCCAACTCCCAGGTGGTCGATATAATCAAGGACAATACGAATGATTTAGGGGCGCCGGGATTCGACCCATATTATGGCTGGGGACGCATCAACGTGTACCGAGCGCTACAAGCCGTGCAGACAACACCACCTACTTCTACTTCCGTCGCAATCACGTCCCCACCCAACGGTTCGTTGTGTCCGGAACGGTCAACGTCGATGTTGTCGCAAGCTCAACTGCGGGATTACCAAGGTTGAGTTCTATATTGATGGTGTTCTTAACGGCAGCCTGTTGAGCGGTCCCTTTCCTTTCCCTGGAATAACGCTGGATTTTCTGGCTCCCACTCGCTTGGTTTCAAAAGCTTATGATGCAGCAGGGGGCCAAGCCACCTCAGCGCCGGACATCGTCACAGTGGCTTCTACGGATACGACTCCACCGAGCGTTCAGATCACAAGCATTGGTTATGATGGAAAATTTCTCACCGTTACTGTTTCGGCAACAGATGCAGGTCGCGTCTCTCGAGTTGAACTGTATATCGATGGAACATTGAAAGCGACCGATAGCTCGGCACCTTATGCATCCAGACTCAATGCAAGGCCTTTATCGTGGGGCTCCACACTGCTCAGGCAAAGGCTTACGACAACGCAGGCAATAGCTCTATCTCTGCTCCAACAACGTTCACGAAGTAAATCGCGACGCGGCCAGTTTCAATCGGTCGCTTCTTTTTAGCATTCATTGTTCTGTTCCTCTCGCCGTGGTCTCCCTGCAACTGTAACTTAGTAACAACACCTTTTCGGGCGTGGAGTACTCATAGTTGCGCAGCGTTGTTTCCAATAGGAAATAGATCTGCAGTTCTTCCAGTCGCAGTTCCGACGGATGTCGTGAGTTCCAATCCCAGCATAGGTACTGGGCGTAGTATGGACGATACTGTCCGTAGCCATTTCTCCAAAGGTTCATCATATACTTTTGCCATCGGAAGTTTCTGTAGGTCGCGGAAACCAATAGAGGTTTTGCCCAACTAATCGCCTCTCCGTTGCGAAAAAGATCCACCTCTCTACCATTCTTGAGTTTGCCGGGAATTACATACCACCCGTCATCTTTGAGCGGGTACGGCGTGAACATTGTCCATGCCTGTGCCAACCCCAAAAATTCACCCATTGAGCGTAAGCGTTCCGATATTCTAAAACCGGAATTGGGAAGGGTCGCCAAATTCCAAAAAAAAACGTACACCAGCAAAAGCGCAACCAAAGTGGCCTGCAGTTTTCCAAGCCTAAACGCAGGGAGTGGGTTTTGCGTTGCTAATGGATCCAGGTTACATCCAAATTTCCGGTGCCTTGCAACGAGCGCGTAGATTTTCTTGCCTGTCCTCTCGATCGAGGAAAACTCTAATAACGGAACAAACAGTCGTAACAGATAGGACTGCTTGGCGATGGCGACTCCTGCGCGGAATCCCAACTGTTGATTTCCATTTTCATCCACCACAATCCACGAGTTATGGAATCGCATGTCCGATTCGATCGATGGCTCTGTCTGAGCCGGCAGAATAAGCGCGGCTCCGCTTCTCAACGATCCCTTCACTATGCGAATGGAGGTCGTACATAAGCCACAGTCCTGATTATAATAAATTGTGATTTGCCGGTTAGCCGGACTAGATCGCCAGAGATTTATCTTTTCCCAAAACCAAGTTGGGAGCAGTCCAAGAAGGCCCAAAGCAGCAGTCCAGACAAGGATACCGATGTCAAGACACAAGCTGAATCCGAGAAGCATAAAAAGAAGCAAAAACACGACCCCGGTTCGTATAGGACCTGTCCAAATCGGAGAAAAAAGCAATAAAGGACCGATAACCTCCAACCAAAGCACTCCAAAAGTAGCTGCTTTTAAAAGTGACGGAAATTGAAGCAAAAAGAGTCCGATCGAGGTTGCCAACTGATCTATACTCAAGGCGTAGTAAATAGCGCTTCCCTCGACACGCCATTCGGCTCCCGACTTCATGAGAGCGCCAAACCAAAAGACAAAAACCAGCTGCATTACGTAGGCAGCCGTGCCCCAAGAGACGCAACGCTGAGGACTATTGTCCCAGGCCGGATGCAATGCCTTATCCAGTGAGAATCGGGCACCCCAGGGAAGAAAAATTGCCCAGAAGAGTAAGGCGCTAAGGAGAAAATCACCAGCCAAAATAACCGTGTTGCGGGCGCACAAAGACGTAAAGAAAAACCAGCAGGCGATCGTCACAGTCCGCGTTTTGTAACCAACGAGCAACAATAGAGCAAAGAGTCCAGCCAAACCAAACAGAATCGCTTGCACCTCCCAAGTGCCATTTATGAGGTGTATCGAGACAAGCCAGCGGCTATGGATATTCCCGATCATTGCATTACGAGGGAGAACACCGACGTCGGTATAGTGGGCCACCAGATCTCCGGAGCGCTGTATGAGGTCGCACAGAATAATCAAGGCGACAACGATCCTCAGAACCCCAAGGGAACGTAGGTCGGCTCCAAAGAAGTCGATGAGTTTCTCAGAAAAAGACTTGAGGTGGGGCGAAGTCCTTACCGACTCAGGAAGAATACTCGACTTCGCTGTGCTAGAAACTGTGTTCCGAAAAAAAACCTGCGGCTTTTGTATAAACACGTCTATTGAAAATACTCAATTTTATACACGAGACAGAAGTGGAAAACTATCTTGGGCCTAAAACCCGAAAGGGCGCCGGTGTTTGGCACCGACGCCCTTGGATTGATTACCTTACCGAGATTACGTGTTGCGAGTACCGAGTTTTTTCAAAACTATCCGTGACGCCAGCAGTCCAGAGCCGAGGAGAATAAGGGCTGACGGTTCTGGAACACTTGGTGTTCCGCTTGGTGTAGCATGGCCGTCGGCATCGAAGAGCGCCCAATGGGATAAGCCGTACTGTGTCCCCGTTGGATTGGGACCCCAGTTTGCCAGAATGTCAACGGTCCCACTCAAACCCGCAACGTACCAGATCAAATCACCGGCATTGGGGCCGTCATACTTACCTAGCAAGTATTCAAACCCCGTCACGTCAATTCCTGTATTATTTCCGGTGTTATTTGAGACCGCACCAGTAGCTGTGGCGTCCGGGCAGAGGCTGTAGCAGAGGGTATTGTTGGAACGGGTATAGGTGTGAGAACCAATGGACCCGCCCGAATCAATCGTGGCGGTCCCGCCCGGGGCCAGATCAGCCAGATTGTTAATGTAAATCACTTCGGCAGCTTCAGAGGATGGCTCGCCTGATACGACGATACCGAGATATTGACTGCTGCTCGTGTCCAAGGTAACAGCGCTGAGTGGGGAAGCAACCCCTATGAAACAGGTGAGCACGGCGAGCATACAGCCGAAGATGACACGCTTCGATGTGATGCGGCCTGTCGCGAATATGTTGTTCAGATTGATCATGATACCTCCAAGTTAATATTCTGATGACCACAACCGCAACGGCCATGCCAGATCGTAAGTTCTGAATATTAAATGAGGATCTATATTTGATCTAGTAGGATAACTGTAAGGAGATCGAACGATATAATTATGTGCTAAAATTGACCACCGTAAGTCATTGATTCGGTTAATTAATTCCATTCCTGGAAGTGTAATCTCGGATTACATTCTCACGATCAAAATGGCTAAAATTACATTTTATACCGGACATTTACCTGCTTTATTCATCGTTTTCGATATTCTTATGGCTCGTTTTCCATCTACCAAGGCCCCTGGCCCGGGAAATCATGGCCTTAACTAATCTTACAAGCGCCTTTTCGCAACCGATTTGCCCGGATCGCTTCTCGAGCGATGATTATCGGGTGTCAATGCGTAAGCCGCCACACGTTGAATGAAGGAATGTGGTGATTTCACCGGAAAGCCACTGAGGACGCGGCCGGAATTTTGAAATCGTATTTTCGATATTCGAATTTTTTGACTTGGCGGCCTTTGCGCCTTTCTGCAGAGGAATATCGTGTTATACGATTTCCTCCACTCGACGCTTGCGCAATGCCTTGCGTATGAGATGAGGAATTAAAAGGTATGGCGGCATGCGCAGCCACTGTGATCGGAAGTAAAGAAGTTGCCGAAACAACTTCAGACGCAAATCTTTGCGCCATGGCCGCACCAATGACATTGTCGACGATCGCGGCCATCATCGCAGACGCCGGCCAAACTTGGCTGCCATGACATAGCTCCAACTCTTCAGCTCTTGATACCAGTTCGTTACCGAACTTTTCTTCCCGACTGAAATGGCGTAGGAGATCATCGATATCGACAAGATCGCGAAGCCCGTGACAGATCGCCAACTTGAACTGCACTTCTGACTACGCTTTCATTTGTCAATCTATTGCAGCGGGTACGTCATAGGTTACATTGCTTGTCGGGCGTTTTTTGGTTAGCGGCGCATTTTTGTACGAGGTGTTTGGGCAGTGCTTCAGGGACCCCGGGCGAATCGATGGTTTAGCCATGATTGCTTTTTGTTGATTGATCGTTATGCAAAACGACACGCGATTAACCCGCCGCCAATTTGTTCGTGCGGTTGCGGCATTGGCTCTAACCAATGTATTCACGGAAACAGCCGATGGCGCCTCCGTAGTCCAAGACTATCCCGTCGGCGAGCTTCAGTCAGTGCCGGTAATCCGGCAACGCCCAGAATGGAAGCAATTCATTATTTTGGTCTGGCAGTTCCAAAATGACGTGCTCCGCGATGTCGCTCTGTACGACCGAGCGGGGCTGCATGGTTTTCACATAGATCGGGGAGCGGGCGAGGACGAGAAAGTGCGGTTGTCACTCGAACGCCGCTTCCCATACTATGTCGATCATGCAGCAGGCAAGGGGATTCTGTATCTAAGTTCCGACCTCCAAAAGAATCTCTCCGGCAAAGCGTCCCTTTCTGTTCGGCCGCATAGTCTCGCTGATCCCAAAACTATCGAGGCGCTGAAGACATTGCTGCGCGAAAATATCGCCACCACGAAAAAAGGATTGGTCTATGCATATGCATTCGATGACGAGATCTCAGTCGGGGCGTTGAACAATCCTGTAGACGTCGACATTCATTCTCTGTCGGTGGCCTGGTATCGCAGATGGTTGGAAGGACGCTATAGCACGATCGGTAATCTCAATTCTAGGTGGGGCACCGCACATCCCTCTTTCGATGCTATTCAGCCCATTGGCTTTGAACAGGCGCGCAGATTAAATTCCACCGCTCCTTTTAGCTCATGGAATCTTTCGTCCTGGATGGACTGGCGCCACTTTATGGATTATCAGTTTGCCCAGGTTTTGGCCGATCTCACACGCTATACAAATAATCTCGATCCCACGATTCCGGCGGGATTCGTCGGCGGACAACAGCCATCAGCGTACGGCGGCTATGACTATGCTCTAATATCCAGGGCTGTCCAGTGGATGGAGGCTCTCGAGATGGGAGGCATTAGCGAGATTCTTCGCTCCTTATGGAACCGACCGCGCCGGGTTCAGGTTCAAACATATGATGCCGGTGGACCCTACAAAAAGAATGTTTGGACGCTGTGGAACCGTCTGGCTCATGGTCAGCAGGCCGTCATTGCCTGGCCCAACGGATGGATGCGAGAGTCCGCTTCCGGAAAGCGCGAGCTGTCTGCTGCGATTGAGGCGCTGACGCCGACGTTCCGGGAGATTCAAGGTCGCGCGAGCGAATTCATCGTCAATCCCGATTCTTATCTCGACACCGATCGCATTGCGCTGTATTACTCCCATCCCAGCATTCGTGCGGGCTGGGCGATGGATAGCGTGACACACGGAGCTACCTGGCCCAAGCGTCTGACTGGTGTTGATGACGATAATCTTTCCTCCGCCCGTCTGCGGCTTTCATGGTGCAAGCTTCTGGAAGATCTCGGGTACCAATACGACTTCATCAGCTATCTGGACGTGCGCGAAGGGCGGATTGATTTGGTAAGCCGGTTCAAAGTAATCATCCTCAACCAGACCATTTGCCTCTCCGACCGCGAAGCTGAGGCTTTGCGTAACTTTGTCCATGCAGGTGGCATGCTCATAGCGGACGCCCTATGTGGGCTGTTAACCGAAACCGGCCGCGGCCGCAGGGCGGGAGCATTAGACGATCTTTTCGGTATTGTTAGAGATGAGTCCAAAGGTTATTTCAACGGCAAAGGCATTACCGAAGTTGACGCTGAGTACTACGAAAAGCCCTTTCCGCTGCGGCTGCTCGCCTATGATGGAGCTCTGCGCTATCGTTCAATGATAATAGTCGAGCGCGGTACTCGTGGAGTGCCTCCGTCCAGCCGTGAAACATCTGGAACCGCAGACCTGCTCATCCGCAGAAAGATAAGAGGAGGACAGACTTTTTATCTGAATCTAAGTCCGCTGGCTTATGCGTACTTTCCGTTTAGAACCGGTACGACGGGGCAGTCCTGGCGTGAAGTGGTCGGCCAAGTGTTGCCAGGTGTCGGACTGCGACCACGCGTCGAGATCTATGGTCCGAATGGCAAAGAACCTTGGATCGAGTCTTTGCTCTGGCGCAACGGCGATCGATACTGCCTCGCGGTTTTGAAGAATCTTCCCGAGTCCGCCGACGCCCCGGAATCCCTCAGCATGATCGATCAAGACCCCAAAGAGATCACGATCCAGCTGAGTTTCCGCGTAAGAAATCTGCGAAATGTCCGAACCGGGAAAAGCTTTGCTGATAACACATCATTCAAAGATACATTCAAGCCTTGGGAGGCCAATCTGTATGAGTTCACGATAGCCAAGTAGTTCCGTTAATTCCATGCCCGGCAAACATCAGTGATGTTATCCTTCGAAGAAATTTAATGGCGGAATGGATCATCACCTCTTTCAGCCAAAACCACTGCCACACGTTCAAAGAAAAATCCAACAAGAAGCATGTTTGAGGACGCTAAGAAGCGTCTCGCCACAGCCTTTTGCTCCAAGACCGCTTTCTCACTCTGACCTACCGAATTAACTGCCATTTATTGGTGTCGAAGTAATAGTTCGCACTCGCGCCTCCGAGCGTGCAGTCCAACCTCCACTACATTAGCGGAACCGGGAGTTCACCGCGTGTGAATCGAAGCAACAAGAATGTTCGCACCACAGCAAAAGCTCACGGATCGTGGATCAAAAGTCTGTTGGATTACCAATCTCGACCATCATCGACTGGCATATGCCTTGCTGTCAAAAGCTGTAACGATTTTTGAATTCGGTCTCCGATAAAGGCAAACCAACCGAAAGGTTGGGACGCAAAGCTTCTGGCCTAACTCCTGAACCGTTGGCTCCAGCCACGAACTTCAGGACAAGGTAGCAGGGCCGCCGGAAGGACACACACTGTCCGCTCAGTTGTGCACTTCCCTTGTTCCAGATTTCTCATAACAGGGGGTAATGTGCGTTATAGTTTATCTAAAACGTTACTTTTTGGCTTATTAGTATTTCTTTCAGCTGCGACCCTATCACTATTCTCCGACGATCAGGCAACAGCGGCAACTCTGCAACTCTCATGGGCCGACAATTCTTCCGATGAAACCGGCTTCCATGTCGAACGAAGACTTGGCGTCGCTGGCGAGTATAGCCTCATTGCAACGACTGGCGCCAATGTGACGTCGTACGATGACTCGGGCTTGGCGGACAATACGACTTACTGTTATCGCGTAAATGCCTTCAATAGCGCCGGCAACTCCCCTTACTCGCCCGAACTTTGCGGTGCGACACCGGCGGCGCCGATCGCTACGTTCAATTTAACCGTTTCTTCTCAAGGCAGCGGCACGATCACCAGCACTCCTGCAGGAATTAATTGCGGCACGACGTGTACCGCTAGTTTTACTAAGAGCGCGAGCGTCACGTTACAGGCTGTCGCCGCCAGCGGCTATACATTTTCCGGATGGAGCGGCCATGCTGACTGTGTAGACGGCTCGGTTACGATAAACACGAATAAAACTTGCACCGCTACTTTCACACCGATCACTGTCCAGACCCCCAAGCTAACCGTCAACGTTGTTGGCAAAGTAACCACAGCAGGCACGGGCACAGGAATCGTAACCAGTAGTCCGCTGGGGATAAATTGTGGATCAACTTGTGCCGCTGATTTCTCGAAGGGAGCTACCGTAGTCCTCACACCGACTCCCGCCTCGGGCTCTGTCTTTTCCGGATGGAGCGGCGACCCGGATTGTGCTGATGGCGTCGTTACCATGAATCGCAAAAAGACTTGTACTGCCATGTTTGCTGTTAAGGGCAATACATTGAACGTTGGCCTCAAGGGTAACGGAAAGGGACGCGTAACCGGTAGCCCAGGATCTATTGATTGTGTAACAGATTGCTCGGCGAACTTCGCCGTTGCAACTCGAGTTGTTCTGCGGGCCGCCCCTGCCCTTGGCTCGGCGTTCACAGGATGGAGCGGCGGTCGTAATTGCGCTGGCGGCGTCGTCATCGCAAACGGCAACACGTCGTGCGTCGCCACGTTCGAGCAACGACCCTCTAGCATCGGCGTATTCAAAAACACGACGCACGAGTGGCAATTGAAGCGTAATATTACGGTCACAAACAATGGATGTAATACAGAGCCCTGTCTCAACCCATGGAAAAAGAAGAGCATTCCAACCCTTGGCACGGTATTGGTTCCGATCGTCGGAGACTGGGACGGATCGGGCACCGATGATCTCGGCATTTATTCGTCTTCCGCTAACAGCAACAAAGGAAGCCGCTGGTACTTGGACCGCAACGGCAACGAAAGATGGAATGGCTGCGACGGCGACCGTTGCATTCGGTCCTTTGGACAGCAGGGAGACATCCCGGTTGCTGGAGACTGGAACGGAGCGGGCAGAAGCAAGATCGGTGTGTTCCGACCGACTACCGGCGAGTGGTTTCTTGACCTCGATGGCGACGGAAGATTGGATAGTTGCAGCGTCGATCGGTGTATCGCTCCATTTGGTCAGCCAGGCGACCTACCCGTGGCGGGTGATTGGGATGCCACTGGTTCAAGCAAGATCGGTTTGTTCAGGCCCAGCACTGGTGAATGGTTCCTGGATCGAAACGGAAATGGCATCTGGGATGGCTGCAACGTTGATCAATGCGTCACGGCGTTCGGTCAGCCAGGCGATCTCGCCGTTGCGGGCGACTGGGACGCTACCGGAACAAGCAAAATCGGTCTGTTCAGGCCCGCAACCGGAGACTGGTTCCTGGATTTCAATGGAAATGGGCAGTGGGATGGCTGTGGCGTCGATAAATGCCTAAGTGGATTCGGACAGGAAGGAGATCTGCCGGTCGCAGGAAAATGGTAGAAAAAAGGCCAGCTCCCATAGCCCCTAGATACAAAAGTGACTTTTTTTACTTCCAAATGAACACCCTTTCAAGACATACCGTGCGTAAATTTCCTCACGACACCACATACTGATGGATTGTGGCTGAACTTTCCGCCATCTGTACCAACATGTTCATTGACACTGTATTTGGCGCCCACTAAAATGCTAATACCTCGATAACGAATTACAGGATTTCTTGAGACCTTTCAGACCCCGTCGTTTCATGTATAACAAGTATTTTGAAGTATTCTTGGCTGATAATCATGAGGGACGGGAGGTCAATTATCGGATCAGATACCAAGTGTACTGCCTTGAAACGCGGTATGAAAACCCAAGCGCCTATCCAGAAAAGAAGGAATCGGATCGATTTGATCAGAGCTCAGTCCATTTTGTCGTAAGAGCACGCGCAACCGGTGACTGGATCGCCGCAATGAGGTTGGTGGTTGGTTCGCTTGATAGACTGCCAATCGGCGAGTTTGCCGAGATAGACAACGAATTATTGTTGAAGCACACGGGCGCGAGATCGCTCGCTGATTTTGATGTCTGCGCGGAGGTTTCACGACTTTGTGTGGTTGCGCAGTATCGCCGACGCGCTCACGAGCGAAACGTACCACATCAAGTGCCTTGGAATCCCGATGATGATAGCGATGAAACGGCAAACCAGGAGCGCCGCAAGGCTCCATGGCTTATGCTGGCACTCTTACATGCGGCCCGAAATTATAGCGAAGAAAAAAATATTCCATACTGGTTTTTTCTTACTCCACACTCATTGGCACGAATCATCAAGGGTTTAGGTATGCAGTTAGAACAAACCGGACCAGGGTGCGATCATCGCGGCATTCGATATCCATACGTCGCGAACATGCCACACAATTTTGATCAGCTTCGATTGAAAAACCCTGAACTCGCTGCAACGCTGTCCAAGGAACCGCATTACAGATTATTCTCCGAACTCACTCGAAACGAATACAAGCTTCCGCTTGCGGTCTAGATTCGCTAAGGCATTACCGTGGTCGATGCACAAACACAGGGGCGAGGGGTGCCGTTTTCGCGGGTCGACGCCTTCCAGCGTAATCTCGGCCTCATCACCCTTGCCGAACAAGAAAAACTCGCAAATTCTTTAGTGGTCATAGCAGGCTGCGGCGGAGTGGGTGGCTTACATGCACATACGTGTGCGCGCCTGGGCATAGGCCGATTCCGCGTAGCCGATTCAGACAAGTTCTCTGTCCCAAACATCAACCGACAAATTGGCGCGACGATTAATACAATCGGTAGAAACAAGGCGGAAGTTACAGCCGAGATGATTCGAAGCATTAACCCGGCCGTTTTGGTCGAGATCTTCGAAACAAATATTACCCACGAAAACGCGCCTAGATTTGTGAACGGCGCCAACGTGGTTATTGACGGTATAGACTTTTTTGCTTTGGCGGCGCGCCGTCAGCTTTTCGCCGCTGCGTGGCAAGCCGGAATACCAGCCTTGACGGCTGCGCCCCTTGGTTTTTCGGCAACCCTACACGTGTTTGCAAAAGATGGGATGAGCTTTGACGAATACTTCGACCTCCGGGATGACCAAGAGCCCTTCGACCAAATCGTAAGATTCTTCGTTGGACTAGCACCTAATGGGCTACATCTTCCTTACATGGATTTGAGTTCTGTCGATATTAAAAGTGGTCGCGGACCCTCGAGCATTCTGGGCAGTCAAATGGCAGCTTCTCTCGCTGGCGGCGAAACAATAAAGATTCTCCTGGACCGCGGACCCTTTCTGCTCGCCCCAAATTATTTGCAATTCGATTGTTATCGTCAATTATTACGCAAGCGGCATTTGCGTGGCGGTAATCGCAACTGGGTTCAACGGTTCAAACGCACAGTGCTGAAGAAAAAACTACGATCGCTCGGCGTCGACCAAACGCTGAAGAATGAGAACGCTGGAATTACCCGAGCGTCGGCATAAATTCTTTAACGTCAATCTTTGTCGCAGCCTTCTTGTTGCGAACTAACGCTCCTCAGGGGAATACGTGAAGTTATGCCCTAATTTTTTCGAGCGCATGGCCCGAGCGGGAGCTCTCGCGCCTTCCGGAGACAACCTACAGCCCTGGTCATTTGGCGTGGACAGAGAAGCGCTCGTGGTCAGACATGATTGGCAGCGTGACCGTTCGCTTTTTAACGTCAGGTGTCTTGCATCGTTCATCGCTCTTGGTGCCGTATTGGAAAATATCGTGATCGCCGCTTCGAGCGAAGGATATCGCGCAGAGATCGAATATCTCACCGATGCTCAAGTCCAAGATTTGATCGCTCGAATTAGGTTTGAAACGGGGGCGACAAAAGATCCGCTAGCAGATTTTATTGACAAACGCTGCACGAACCGCAAGCCTTATGCCGCTCGCCCACTTGATCCCGAGACTTCGAAAGGGCTGACTCGCGCGTCGGAAACATTTCCAACGATTGATCTGTCGTGGGTTCAGGACAAATCCAGGCTCAAAGAATTGGCGCAGATTATTGCTCGCGCCGACCGTTTACTATTTGAGAATCCGCTAATCCACAAGCATTTGTTTTCCACAATTCGTTGGACCCACGAAGAAGTCGAAAGAACACGAGACGGCCTGCCCATCGGATCTTTAGAACTTGGTCACGCGGGTTCGCTCGCATTTCGCTGCTTGAGTAATTGGTCTGTGGTAAATTTTCTAAACGGGTTTGGATTCAGCAAGGCCGCCGCCAGTCACAGTGTTGTTCTCATGCGCCGTTGTTCAGCTGCCGGTTTGATTACCGCTCCGGATACGTCGCCGCAGGCCTTTCTGCTCGCCGGTCGAGCATTCCAGCGTCTGTGGCTTCAGGCAACCATGGAGAATCTGGCCCTTCAACCCATGACCGCGGTAGTTTTTCTTCAGCTCCGATCCCGATCAAAAGACTATGGAGCTCTCACTACCTACCAAAGGACTGTCACCGATGATTTAAGGCGAGATCTTGAAGAGTTCTTTAGGATTACGAAAGATAGAGTTCCCGCGATGCTGTTCCGATTAGGCTCCGCAGCCGCCCCGTCAAGAAGAACGATGAGACGATCGATTTCAGAGCTATTTACGGGAGACCAATAGGCTACCCAAAGCGTCAACGAGTTCTAATGAAAAACATAAATGTCCAAAGCTGCTCCAAGTGGCGCTTGGATATACGGACTTCGCTACGCACTCTCAGACCTACTTAATGTCTCCATTACTTGTCCGTAGCCACAAAAAAATGATCAATTTCACCAATGTAGGTAAAATTTCGGTCAACTCGCAGTCGCTGATCCCTTTGATCGCATGTTCGGCACTAGCTTCTTATCAGAAGTTCACGCGTTTTCGCTGACCGTAACTTTTTGCAAACCCCAAATGCTCAAAACGCCCTGTCCCGGCCAAAGGTAAATGGAAACCAACCGGCATATTCGATTCATGGGCTGGAAAGACCTCGTGGTCACCCCGGCCGTCGAGGTGGCAATTCTAGCAATCTCATTTGCCTCCGTGCTTCTTCTGAACCGTTTGGTGAGCGCGGGTCTCTTTGCGAATGCAATTTTGTTCTACATTATGCTGCTTTTCTGGACACTATTGACCTTGAAAATCATTCGCGTGAGCTTTCCTATAAGGGAGGGTGTTTATTCCTATAGCGACAATCCCATAACCTGCTACATTTGGAACTTGCATGCTTTTCTGTGCATTACCAACCTGAGCCTCCACTATATTAATGGTCTTCTTCCCCCGCCTCTGCGAAAATTATTTTACGCCGCCCTGGGTGCGAAGATGGGTAAAGGTATCATCTCGATCGGTGGACGCCTTGTCGATCCACACCTAATCACGGTTGAAGAATACGCGATGATCGGAGACGACGCCTTGTTGACACCGCATGCGTATGCGCGAACCACTTCCGATATATTAATTCTCGGGAAAATTGAAATTAAGAAAAACGCTATTGTCGGTGCGAAGTCAATGATCATGCCTGGCGTTACTGTTGGAGAAAACTCCATGATTAATGCGATGTCATTGGTACCGATGAATACAAAGATTCCTCCAAATCAAATTTGGGGCGGCAATCCAGCAGTCAAGATCACCGATTTTTCGAAACCTGGAATTTAGGATAGACGATACGCCCAATGCTAGAGTCCGACGTACTGATTGAGAATGTCAACCGGCTCGCAGCGTCCGACCCCAAACGTCCCTTTGTAAAATTATTGGTAGCGGGGGAGAAAAGCACGGTAATCAACTATGCGGATCTCATTCAGCACGCAGGACGATATGCAGCGTTCTATGACGAGACAGGTGTGCAGCGGGGCGAAGTCATCGTTATTGTTCATAACGACACCGAACAATTACTGTATTCATTTGTCGGTGCCCTTATACGTGGCGCGATTCCTTCAATTTTCGCGTTTCCTTCCGTAAAAATTTCAGCAAGTGATTATAGCCGAACGCTTACGTTGTTGCTCCAGGTTTGCCACACCCGCTTTCTGCTAACCTACAAAGACCTCGCAGATCAACTTAATGGATTCGTCGACTCAAATGGGATGGCGTTGCTGCTTAGCGACGATGTTTGCAGGTACCGTGAGAGCCGGCCCCCTGGCGTGACCAATCCCGACCAAATCGTTCTGCTCCAGCATTCCTCGGGCACTACAGGTTTAAAAAAGGGAGTTGCTCTTTCAAATCGAAGCGTGATCAATCAGTTGCGCAACTATGCATCAACTCTCTTGCTGAGCCAGGACGACAAAATCGTCAGTTGGCTGCCCCTTTATCATGACATGGGGCTCATTGCTTGCTTTGTACTGCCCTTAGCGTGCGGCGTTCCTCTCGTGATGATGTCACCTTTTGAGTGGATTGCGAATCCAAGCATGCTGCTGAGAGCCATCTATGACGAGAAGTGCACACTTTGCTGGATGCCGAACTTCGCATACAATTTCCTGGCGTCGCGAGTCAGCGATGCCGACCTCGCAAACATCGACTTGGGTTCCATGCGGGCATTCATCAACTGCGCGGAACCGATTAGCGCCGTAAGCCATAAGCTATTCTACGATCGCTTTCACAAAAATGGGCTACAAAAAGAAATGCTGAGCACCTGCTACGCTATGGCTGAGAACACTTTTGCTGTCACTCAAGGGGGCATTCACACGCAGCCGAGGATTGAGACACTCGATGCAGCCGCACTACGCTCCCGGCAGCAAGCGATCTTAGCGACCGAGCACACAACATCCCTCCAGATCGTGGTTTCTTCCGGTGAGCTAATTCCAAATAACGAGCTGCGCATTGTCGACGAACGCGGAGACGAACTTCCGGAGCGTCGGCTTGGAGATATCATCATTAGAAGCGACAGCATGCTAACCGAATACTACCATCGACCAGATCTGACTGCAGACGCTATCAAAGATGGGTGGTACTATACCGGGGATTTCGGCTACATGGCGAATAACCATCTGTTTGTCTTAGGACGAACGAAAGACATGCTTATTGTCGCTGGCAAAAACATCCATCCTCAAGACATTGAAGAGATCGTAAGCGGCATCGAAGGCATCTATCCTGGCAGAGTCGTTGCCTTCGGAATCTACGATGAGAAAATCGGTACCGAAGAAGTTGTCATTCTAGCTGAGACCATCGAAGAAAAATCTAAACACCTTGGAATAAAGCTTGCCATCGCCAAGGCGGTTAGAGAACAACTCGAGTGTGTCGCCAACGAAATCATTTTGCTCCCGCATATGTGGCTGAGCAAGTCATCCTCTGGTAAAATTTCCCGCCCCGGGAATCGCGAAAAATATCTTAAAGAATTGAGGACAGAATGAGCGCGTGGTTCCGAAAAGCTGATCCCCTATCGAACAAGTCCAATATCGCACCTAACCCGGAAGCCGCCGCACAAAAGCTGCGAGACTTTATCGCCGCGAAATCAAAACTAGTCAAGGCTTCAGAAATTACGAATGATACGAAACTGTTTTCGTCCGGTTTATTGGATTCGTTGACGTTTGTCGAACTTGTGCTTTTCGTCGAAAGCGAGTTCCATATAAAGCTCGCCGACGTAATCGAAGTCAACATGGACTCCCTCGATAGTATCGAACAGATCCTTGGCCCCCTTCTAAAGAAATCCGGACACGCTTGATCGGCTTGCGAATAAATGAGCCAAGCGGGACGTAAGCGCATTCTCTTTGTCGCGGAAGCCGTCACTCTCGCGCACGTCGCCCGGCCGCTCGCCCTCGCTCAATCCCTCGATTCCACCCATTACGACGTCCATTTTGCATGTGCGAACCGATTCGACTTTGCATTTGAAACAACCAGATTTCGGCGCTGGGAAGTTCACAGTATTTCAAGTGAACAGTTTCTTCAATTACTCGCCACCGGATCGCGCCTTTACGACTTTAAGACGTTAAACGACTACGTCTCCGAAGATCTGTGCCTCATCCCCGAGATCCGACCTGATCTAATTGTTGGTGACTTTCGCCTCTCTTTAGGTGTCAGCGCCGCTATCGCAAAAGTTCCCTACGCAGCTTTAGCCAACGCCTACTGGAGTCCTTATGCCGCTGTACCTCATTTCCCCTTACCCGATGTGCCAGCCAGCCGGCTACTCGGTTACCGTTTATCAAGCTCTCTGTTTCATTTGTGCCAACCGCTCATCTTTGCCTACCACGCTCGGCCATTAAATCAGATGCGGAAAAAGTATGGACTGCCTGGATTGGGCAGTCTCTTGCACGTATATACCCATGGTGACTATACACTTTATACCGACCCGCGAGATCTTTTTCCTACCACTAACTTGCCGCCCAACCATCGAGTCCTCGGCCATGTCGAATGGTCACCGGCAATTCCTCTGCCGAGATGGTGGAACGACATCGGCTCAGACCAGCCCGTGATCTATGTGAATCTGGGTTCTTCCGGCCCGGCCCACTTGCTTCCGATGATAACAGCGACGCTGGCGGAGTTCCCGATGAAGGTCATTATGGCGACTGCCGGCCGATGGCACACAACGTCGCTGCCGGCAAACATTAAAGCCAGTAGTTACCTTCCGGGGAGTGACGCTGTTCGCCGCGCGAATCTAGTCATTTGCAACGGCGGCAGTCCAAGCGTTTATCAGGCCCTAGCCTACGGAGTGCCCGTGGTCGGAATCGCATCCAACATGGATCAACTTTTATGTATGCAGGCAGTCGAGCGAAAGAAAGCCGGAGTGTTGCTTCGAGCTGGTAGCGTGACGGAAGCATCTTTGAAAGCCGTGGTAACAGTGATGGCAACCGACAAAACCTATGAAAAAAATGCTCTGCTTCTGCGAGACCAATTTACACGGATCGACGCGTTGCAACGTTTTCGCTCATTCGTATCAGAAGTCTTAAAACCAATATAAACTCGACGGGATTTACTTGGGGCGCTTTTCAAGGCGAGAAATTTAGAAACCGCAATCTACCTGGATTCCGGCAGCCGGGCGCACACAAAAATAAAAAAGGCACCTCAAAGGTGCCTTTTTTACTCTCGTCCGAGAACCTTAACTTGATGTTAATTTTGTTTCGCCTTGGTCCTCTTTCTAAGCACCACGGCCAAACCCACCAAACCAGAACCAAGAAGGAGCATGGAACTCGGCTCCGGAACTGCTGCAGAAATCGGGGAGTTGAAGTCGGTCTGGGCGATAAAGTCTGGTCCGCCTCCTACAAACGCGCCGTTGACGACGCCAATAGTGGGCACAAAGCCAGTCGCTCCGGCGACGTTGGCCGACATCAAACCGTTCACATGGGCTGTATTACAGGCCGTTGCGCCAACCGTGCTGGATCCCACTGCTAGTCCACTTGCCGCCGGTGTGTAACAATCCGAGGGATCTACGGATATGAAAGGCAGTCCCTGCGAAATGTTCGCGAACAGGATTCCAAAATTGAGGTTCTGTAGGAAAAAAGTCGGGTCGACCGTCAACCCGCCGATTGAGAGATTATCCTGCGACCCGGTGCCCGTAACGGTGTTCTGACCTGTATAGTCGTTGGTCGGAGCATGCTGATCGAGAGCAACCGGTGTCGTCGAGGTAACCGCGAAGATTCCATCTGCGGCTCCTATGCTAGTGCCCTTAAGGATCAGACGACCGTCGTTAAATCCAGAACCGCTTACGTCGACTGCGTCGGGGCTGCTATCGAAAAAGATCTCGAGAAAGATGGGGGAAGTGGGTAAAGTGGCGAATGTTGCAACAGTATTGCCGCCGACTGTGGCGACACCTGTCACCTGTTCTGTGAACCGCGCGACCATCGTTATCTCGAACGTGTTGTTTGTGATAGCGGTTGGGGTGTTGATTGCGCCACTGGGGGCCAGAGTGCCGATGAGCTTTGCGTGGGTTAGTACGTCAAAGTTGCAGGCACCAGGCGCGCTACAAGTCTGTGTTGCAGTATTGAAGTTCAGGGCCGCCAGGTCTCCATTCAAAGCCGCAAAGCTGGTGGGTCCCCAGTCCAGAGTTCCAATATCGACGGGGGCTATGCCGCCTGCGCCATCGAGATCGACTAGCACTGCCTGTGCTGAAGTCGTGATACCAAAGCTAAGTATCAGGGCTGCCAGTACCGCAATCAGTTTCTCTTTAAACATCATGATGTATTTCCTCCTCAAGCATTTACCGAACTTGCTTGTTTGTCAAAGCAAGAGAGACGCCAGGTTTGATATAACCCACGATCTCTGACAGCGAGAGTCACATAACTTATTGTTTTTACCGCCGTTTTTAATTCTGATTTAGCGCATAGGGTTAAACTTTCACTGGCCCTGGGCGCCTGAAAATCTGTAAAGAGATTTGACAAATTTTTACGGATCGAACGCGAGTTTAATAAACGCACAATTCCAAGTAGTTATCATCCACTTAAAGTGTCAACTCTCCTTACATGTAAGGGCTCTCGGGAGACAACCCATGAAGATCTCGCAACATGCTTAACCGGCGAAAACTATTGAAATTTGCTCGTCCTTATGCCCATCAGAAACGGACGATAAAGCATCCTAACGCGCTCACGGATTAATCAAGTGATGTAAGTGACCTTCGGTTGCCTTTTTAAGCAGAATGTTGAAACCCGAGACTAGAACACGTATGTT
>Ga0114129_10004332_pt1 | contig 20067 bp, 7 predicted proteins | sample RhiMetdeltSRZDD1_FD_80071 | JGI IMG/M metagenome (GOLD analysis project Ga0114129, IMG submission 80071) | Populus rhizosphere microbial communities from Tennessee, USA - Rhizosphere MetaG P. deltoides SRZDD1 (version 2) (version 2) | ecosystem: Host-associated > Plants > Roots > Rhizosphere >... | reverse complement strand
GGATGTTGACCATCCCTGTTGATCCGCCTAACCTGCTGGCACGGGGGTCTCGTCGACCCTAGAGGTGAGCACAATGGCCGGTCAAAGCGCTGGTGGCGTCACCTATCGCGAGCCCGAGGGCGGGTACTTCGCCAAGCGTGCACTCCGCCGCCATGCTGGCGTCTGGTCACTATGGGCGCTGGGCGTTGCCGCGGTCATCTCCGGTGAGTTCTCCGGGTGGAACCTTGGCCTGGATGCCGGCGGCTTCGGCGGTCTGCTCGTCGCCACGGTCGTCATCGCAGCGATGTACTTCGGGCTCTGCTACAGCATTGCCGAGATGTCTCCGGCCCTTCCGCACACCGGCGGGGCGTACTCGTTCGCGCGATCGTCGATGGGCCCGTGGGGCGGGTTTGTCACCGGGGTAGCGGAGAGTATCGAGTACATCGTGACGCCTGCGGTGATCGTGACGTTCATCGGGCAGTACATGGACACGATTACCACCGATCTGTTCGGCTTGAGCCTGCCGCAGCCGGTCTGGTGGTTGATCTTCTACGTCATCTTCCTCGTGCTGAACTTGGTAGGCATCGAGTTGGCGATGCGGTTCACGGTGGCGGTCTGCCTGCTGGCTCTAGCGATCCTGGCGGTGTTCGCCGTCGGTGCGTTGACGAAGCTCGACTTTACGGCCAACGCGACGAACATCGTTCCGGAGGCGGGCAACTCGACATGGTTCCCGTTCGGTGTGGGGGAGGGCATCTTCCTCGCGCTGCCGTTCGCGATCTGGTTCTTCCTCGCCATCGAGGAGCTGCCGCTGGCCGCGGAGGAGTCACACGACCCGAAGCGCGATATCCCGCGCGGAACCATCTACGGGCTGCTCACGCTCGTCGTAGCCGCGACGCTCGTACTCTTCCTCAACACCGGAATCGCACCTGGCGCCGAGGGTTTGCGCGACTCGGGCGAGCCGTTGCTCGACGGCTTGAAGACCATATTCGGCAGCGGTACCTCCGCGTCCGTGCTCGGCCTCGTCGCGGTCGCCGGCCTGGTAGCGAGCTTCCACACCATCATTTTCGCGTACGGCCGGAACGTCTTTTCGCTGTCCCGTGCCGGGTACTACCCGCATTGGCTGTCGTTGACGCTCGGCAAGCGGAAGACGCCGTACGTCGCGCTGCTGGGCGGTGCCGTCCTCGGCTACGGCCTGGCCTACCTGCTGTACGAGGCGGGGCGACGCGAATGGCTCGGCGGCAACCTGAGCGCGGCTCTGTTGTCGATGGCGGTCTTCGGCGCGGTCATCTCATACTTCATGCAGATGCTCGCGTTCGTGCTGCTGCGCCGCAGGCTACCGAACATCGAGCGCCCCTACCGCAGTCCGCTGGGCGTAGCCGGCGCGGTCGTCGCCGGCCTCATCGCGTTGGTCGCGCTGGCCGCACTCTTCGTCAGGTCTGACTACCGGCCGGGTGTCTACGGTGTGGCCGCGTGGTTCCTACTGTCGATCGCGTACTTCGCGATCGCGGGTCGGCACAGGCTGATCCTCTCGCCGGAGGAGGAGTTTGCGCTCACCCAGGGCGAGCACGGTCACCCTGAGCGGGAGGGGTACGGCCAAACCCACGTGGCCGATGTGGTCAAGACCGGGCCGGTCGAGCCCGCGCGCTGAGCGCTGTCGGCCGTCATCCGAAGTTTGGCGCTCGTCCTCGGGTGCCCAAACTCGGGCCAGGCTATGTGGCCTGCGGGTATTCATGGATGAGGCAGCGACCACTCGGCGCTACGCGTTGGCGGTGGCTAGCATGGAGCTGGCTTGCTAGCTTAAAACATGCTATGAGTTGATTTACCCGGCAAGTCACCCGTGCGCAACGCTGGCACCGGCGTGTCTGTCGAGAGAGCCGTCCCGGGTGGTGCGTCCCACGACGGGCACAGTCTCGCGAAAGGGGGCGCCGATGAGCAGCCGACCGGCATCGGCGGCTGCTTCGGCGGTGTTCGTCGCCTTGGGGGCGGTCGCCGCGGTCGTCTACGTTCTCGACCTGTCCGCGATCAGCACGATCGGAGCGTTCGCCGGTGTGGGCATCGGCAGCGTCGCCGCGTTGGTGGTCGGCCCGCGCCGGAACCGCGCGGTCATCCGACGTCCGTGGAGGTTGCTGGCGATCGCGGCCGCGGGCTTCGTGATCGGTGCCGTGATCCGACCGTGGGCGGTCGAGCAGTCGGGCACCGCCGCCCTGCTGGCGGACGCGTTCACCGTGCCGGGGTACATCTTCTGTGTGCTGGCCCTCGCCGGTCTGCTGAGTGCCCAGCGCGGGTTGGAGCGACACGCGCTCATCGACGGGCTGATCGTGGGTGTCGGCGTCGGGGTGGTGTTCGCGGTGCTGTTCTCCCTGCCCGCGGCGTCGATCGAGGGTCGGTCCCCGGCCGTGTCGGCCCTGGCGGCGGTGTACCCGTTCTTCGACGTGGTGCTGGTCTTGGTCGTGACGAGCCTCGCGTTCACCACCGCGGCGCGCAACTCCAGTTATCTTCTGCTCGTCGGCGCTGCGGCGCTGCTGCTCATCGGGGACGTGGCGTACGCGATCATCGGCGCCTCCGGCGACCTGACCGGCTCGAGATTGCTGGACCTCCCGTTCCTGGTGGGGTTCGTGTGCATCGGTGCCTCGGCCTTGCATCCGTCGATGGCCGAACTGGGCCGTGCGTCGCCGGTGCCCGTCCAGGCCTGGTCGTGGCCGCGTCTGCTCCTGATCGTGCCCGCACTGGCGGCGCCGTTCGCGTTGACAGCTATGGTGTCCCAGCTGTCCCGTACGGATCGTTGGGTCGTTGCCATCGGTGGCGTGGCGCTGGTGTCCTTGTTGCTCGGGCGTGCGGTCTCCGCGGTGCAGGCGTACTCAGCGGCGAAGCAGCGGTACCGACATCAGGCCACGCACGACCATCTCACCGGGCTGCCCAACCGGTTGTTGCTCGCGGCCCAGGTCGACCGGCTCATCGCCGAACCGCCGCGCGTCGAATCGCAGATCTCGGTCTTCTACGTCGACCTGGACGGTTTCAAGCTGGTCAACGACTCCCGGGGTCACCAGGTCGGCGATCAGGTGATCGTGGAGGTGGCCCGGCGCCTGCGATCGAGCGTGCCGGCCACCGCAGAGGTCGCCAGGGTCGGTGGCGACGAGTTCGTGGTGGTCCAGCTCGGACACCACGCGGACGCGGTCGATGCCGCCGAACGCATTCTCCGGTGCTTCGCGACGCCCGTACACGTCCGCGGCATCGAAGCGATGATCACCGCTTCGGTCGGGGTGGCCAGCGCCCCGGTCGATGGCCGGACCGCGGCCACGGCGGAGGCCCTACTGCGGGACGCGGATACCGCGATGTATCAGGCCAAGTCTGAAGGACCGGGCAAGTGGACGATGTTCGACGCGTCGATGCACGAGCGCGTCCGCGAGCGGGTCGATCTCGAGCTCGCGTTGCGGCACGCCGTGGACGAGAACCAGATGAGCGTCGCGTACCAGCCGATCGTCGGGCTGGCCGACGGCAGGTTGCTGGGCGCCGAGGCGCTGCTTCGTTGGCACGACCCGGTGCGCGGCGCGGTGTCGCCCACGACGTTCATCCCCGTGGCTGAGGAAACGGGCCTTATCTCGGTGATCGGGCGTTGGGTGGTACACGAGTCGCTGCGGCAGCTTGCGGCATGGCGGCACGGGCAGATCGTTTCGGAGGACTTTTGGATCTCGATCAATGTGTCGCCGCGGCAGCTGCGCGACTCCGGCCTGCCCGACATGATCGCGGCGGCGTTGGCTGAGCACCACGTGCCAGCGAGGAATGTCGCGCTGGAGATCACCGAGTCGGTCATGATCGACCAGTCGACCGTCGCCGAGAGTGTCCTGCGCCAGCTGCGCGCGGGCGGTGTTTCGATCGTCGTCGACGACTTCGGTACGGGGTTCTCCGCCCTGGGTTATCTGCGGCGACACCCGGTTACCGGCGTCAAGATCGACCAGGCGTTCGTGAGTGGGCTCGGCGTCAACGCCGAGGACGAGGAGATCGTGCGCGCGGTCGTCGCGATGAGCGCCGCTCTCGACCTGACCGTGGTGGCCGAAGGGGTGGAGGCGGAGCCTCAGCGGCGGGTGCTCGTCGACCTGGGCGTGACGCAGGGGCAAGGCTGGCTGTGGGATCGACCGCTCGAGCCGTCCCGGTTCATCCAACGATGGCCGAGTCTCACCCCCGCAATGGGCGCCGGTCAGGTCGTCGGCGGCGCCGCGTAGACCCAGTACGCCTGCTCGTCGATACGGGATGCCGTAACGCCGGGCGACAGCGAGTCGAGCGTTTGCGCGATCGCCCGCGGTAGACCTAGCTCCTCGTTGCGTCGGCAGATGTCCAACGCGGCGATTCCGTGTCCCGCCCGCACGACCTGCCACATGTCCTCGATGACCGCCTCGAAGATGCCGGTGCCCCGATGCTCCGGGCGGACCGCGAAGAAGCCCAGGTACCAGATCCGACGGGTGGCGTAGAGATCCGGCCACCGTCGAGCGAAGTACTCCGGAGAGATCAGTGGCATCGCCTCGAGGTCGTTGGTGTACGTCGCCAGCGCGACCACCATGTCCGGGTCCGTCACGCCGACGACCTTCACGACCCGCTCGTCGGCCATCACCTCGTCGAACTCGTGTCGACGCATCAGGTGACGCTGCACCGCGGCGGCTCTCAGCTCGTCGAAGGCGTCGTTGTAGAGCCGCCATGCGGCTTCCCGCCGGGGGCCGGCGACTACCTTGGTGACCTCGATCTCCATGCCATCCCGTTTCCGACCGACTGCGATGCTGCGGAGCGGACAACACGGTACCCGGCAATGAAGGTACTCATGTGTGGGAGACGTCACGGAGGTTGACCGATGGGCAGGAATGCTACGGAGCGTCGACTATGTCGGTAGCTCTCCAGTTTCTGCCAGCTGTTGAGCGACGTCGGCGAGTTTGCGGTTCAGCCGCTGCGATACGCGGCGCAACAGGTCGAAGGAGTCACCGGCGGACAGACGTTGGCGTTCCATCAAGATGCCCTTGGCCTGCCCGATGACATCACGTGTGCTCAATCCTCGATGCAAGGCGGCTTCACGGCGGTCGACCTCGTCGTGGCGCTGTGCCGTGGCCACGGCAATCGCTAGGTACGCAGCGAGGATCGTACCGAACTCGTGGTCATCATCGCTGAACGCGTCGGGTGTCGCGCTGTAGAGGCTGAACGCACCGAGCGCCGACCACTGGGCCGGCCGATGGACGAACAGTCCAAGGCACAGGGCACTGGACACGCCCAACTCGGCGGCGGTGGCGGCCAGAACCGGCCAGCGCGATGCACCGGCCAGATCGGCCACGCAGATGGGATGCTCGCTATTCATCGCCTCGGGTGCGGGGCCGATTCCTGTCGCGAACTGGATGTCGTCGAGGTCCGCAGCGACCGCATCGCTGGTCACGGTGTCGACGACACGTCCGTGTTGGTAGAGCGTGACGCTGGCGCAGTCGCATCCGGCCACGGCGCCGACGGTGAACTTCAGCACCTGCGCGAGCACGTCGCGCAGGTCGTCGTTGCCAAACAACTGCCGAGCCAGCGGAGCGAAGCTGGCCAACAACATCGGCCCGTACGCCTGGGGACCCCACACCGCAGCGGCACGGGCCCGATCGTGCGCCGCGGCACGCCGGCCGGCCGCGGCACGCTCTCGCTGGCGCTCACCGTCGGCGCGCGCCTCTTCGTCCACCGCCGGATCCCGGACGGTGCGAAGCCGCGTCGCCCCGGCCCGACGGCCGGTTGGTCGCAGCTGGTCGAAGCGCCGCTCCCGTTCCAGCAACTCACGTTCACGTTCGTCGGCCAGCCGCTCGCGCAGTCCGGCAGTCTCCTCGCGCCGGTCGGCGATCTTGTCCCGTTCGTCGGCCTGACCGTCGCGTTCGGCGGCGACAAAGTCGCGCCGATCAGCCAACCACGCGGATTCCTCGGCATCTACGGTCTGCTCCACAAGTCGGGCGGTCGCGGCCCGCTCGGTGCTGGCGACGCGAAGGGCAGCGCGGGCCGCGACCCGGGTGGCGGCCTGCCGCGTCCGCTCCAACTCCGCCTCTGCCCGCAGCACCGCGGCCTCGGCACGGCGCACCGCCGCCTGGGTCGCGGCCGCCTCCGCCGCATCGTCGGCCTCGCCGGGCACGGAGGCGGCCGCCTCCCGGTCGGCCTCTCGCCCGTCCTGCGCGTGTTCCTGACGATCGGCCAACCGTTCCCGCTCGTCAGCCAGCGCCTCCCGCTCGTCGGCCAGCCGCTGCCGCTCGTCGGCGAGCCGCTGCCGCTCGTCGGCGCCGGCCTCCCATAGATCAGCCCGCCGCATGCGTTCCTCCGACGAACCGTCGCCGTGCGACGCCACCTGCCCGTCTGCCTCGGCCACCCGAACCCCTCCCGCCATCGCGCGCCTCTGGCCGGCGCGCCAGTATCGGCTCCAACCCGAGCCGGCCGAATATCAACGCCGTTATGCCGTGCAGCCCGTCAACCTGCAACTGTCGACCACGACACGTCGCAGCCTTCCAGGCGGCCATGATCACGCCGATGCTGTGGGCATCGATGAAACGCACATCCGACAGATCCAGCACAATAGTGGCGGCAGCGCTCGTTTCGGCGACGCCCATCAACCGCTGGCGCAGCTCCGCAGCCGTCGCCAGATCCAGCTCACCCGCCAAATAGATCACGTCAGCGCCGTCGACGCGCCGCTGCGACCAACCAAGACGGCCCGGCCCCCATCGCGGGGCACGCACGCTATCAGCAGAAATCTTGGACACCCAGCCATCTCCTCACGGAGCATCGGCTGGGTCATCAACCTCGCCCTATTCTCGCCCCGACCAGCACCAACCGCAACTCGCACCCCGCGTGGCCCGTACGCGGGCAGCAGGACCGCGCCGTGGTGGCGGATGCCTCGAGATCGATTGAGGTAGGCTGCCGGCGGCTCCGCCCCGGCAGCCCGGTACCTCGGCTACGGATGTATTCGACCCGCCACGGTCAGCGACCACGACCAGCCGGGCGGTGCGTCGGTGAAGCCGGCCTCGACTGCGACGTAGCTCGAGGTCGCCGTACTGCGGCTGGCCGACACTTGGCCACCGAAGCCGTTGATGCTCACCGCGACCGACTCCCCGTTGACGAACTCGGAGATCTCCTTGTCGGTCGCCGGCTGTGGCGAGTCGATCCAACCCCACCGGACCGAGCTGGACGACGTCTTCTGACCCGGTACGACCGTTCCGGCGAACAGGTACACCTCGCCGTTGCGGGTCAGGATCACGCCGCCGGTGACCGTCGTTTCGCGGACCGCCCCCAGGCCGCCATACATCTTCTTGTACAGGCGATCGGTCTTCGCGTCGACGCCCGCCGGTGGAACCCATTCGCCTTCGCCCTGCTGGGTCAGCGTGCACGTGGAGAACGGCAACCAGGTGAACTGGCACTTGAACGCCTCGAGCTGGTTGCCCGGCTGCCGCTTCTTCAGGTCGTCCGGGATGTCGACCGGCGGTCTGTAGACCGTGGTGCGGAAGACGATGGTGGCCTCGAAGACGATGTAGTCGGCGGGTCGCCCGTTGAACTTCGCCGGCGGCGCGGGATGACCCTTGAACCCGCCCACATTGGCCGCGGCGGCCTTCGCCTGCGCGACAATCGCGGCTACCGCTGCCGCCTTCATCACCTTCGCCGTCGCCGCCGCGGCCTTACTCACCGCCGCGCCGATCGCGGAGCCCGAGATGTTCGGCTTCGGGCTGGGCGAGTGGCCGCAGACGTAGTCGGACTCGCACGGGCGCAGCCCGTCCGGGTCGCTCATCGTGATGGGCGAGTTGTTGGCGTAGCTGTAGCCGTGCATCTGTTGCGGGTCGCCGAGGTCGATGACCGGGTCGACGCTGAGGAACCGGCCCGTCGCCGGGTCCAGCTCGCGGGCGCCGAGGTGCACCAGGCCGGTCGCGTCGGCGTACCCGTCGACGAACCCGCGTTGGTTGGGCCAGTTCGCGGCGGACCCGCGGGCCGGGCCGAACGGCGTCTGGTACCGCCGGGTGATCGCCAGGTCGGAGTCGCGCAGCGCGATCGACGCCGTTCCCTGGTGGTCGTTGAAGAGCCAGGAGAGGCCGGTACCGGCGGTCCGGGAAGCGATGGCTCGCCCGGCGTACGCGTACAGCCGGGTCGCCGTCGCGCCGCCGCCGGAGGCGTTGACGCGTACCTCCATGCCCATCGGCAGGTGCAGGGTACGGCCGTTCGGGTCGCGCGTGACCAGCCTTTCGCCAGTGGCGTCGTAGGTGTAGCTGGACGAGTTGGCGCCCTCGGTCACGGTGGCCAAGTGCCCCTCCGCGTCCCAGGTCAGCGTCTGCTGCGCGGTGGTACCCGGGCGGCTGGTGGTACTGCCGCTCGTGTCGTACGCGTACGTACCGGTGGTCGCCCCGCTCGTCGCGCTGAGCGCGTGCGGGCGTGGCTGGCCGGCCGCGGGGTAGGCGTAGGTGGTGGTCTGGTTGCCGCCGGCGGTGTACCGGGTCTGGCCGGTGCGGTTGCCGGTGGAGTCGTATGTCCACGACAGCCAGTACGGCGCGGGACCGCCCAACCCGGCCACCGATGGCGCGGTCGCGCAGTTGTTGGAGTCCGGCGTCCATGCGCTGGTCAGCCGGCGCAGGTAGTCGTAGGACAGGCACTGGGTGTCGTCGGTACCGGCGCCGGGGCCGTACTGCTCCAGCAGGTCGGACACCTTGACGATGTTGCCGGCCGGGTCGTAGTGGTAGTCGGTCTCCTGCAGCACGCTCGGCGTCGAGGCGGCCTGAGCGTTGAGGTGGGTCAGCCGACCGGTGACCGGGTCGTAGCTGTACGACCGGTACGCGGTGAACGTGTCGTGCGTCATCGAGGTGAGCCGGCCGGTCTGCAGGTACGTCGTCTCGGTGACGTATGCGGTTGCGCCGGTCAGCGTGAACTCCTGGCCCATGCCGGTGTACGTCGTAGTCAGCGTCTCGGTCCCGAGCCCGCCGGCGGCCGGCAGGGTGCGGCTGGCCATCGACCCGTTCGCGGTGTAGGTCGTGCCGAAGGCGTACGTGCCGCCGAGGCCGGACTCTGCGGCCGGGATCGACACCTCGGTGCCGGTGGGCCGGTAGCCGGCGTCGTAGCCAGTGACCGTCACGGCGTACGGCTGACCGCCGGCGAAGCGGGTCGACGAGGTCGGCCGGCCTTTGGCGAGCGTGTCGAAGGCGAACTCGGCCAGCTTGGTACCGGTGCCGGCCATCCCTTGCCAGACCTCCGTCCGCCGGTCCAGCTCGTCGTACACATAGGACACCCGGACCCCTCGTGCGTCCACAGTGGACGTTGCCCGGCCGGCGTCGTCGTAGCTCGCGGTGACCGTGCCCTTGTCCGGGTCGACGGTCGTCGTCACCCGGCCCCGCTGGTCGTACGCCCAGGTCCAGGTGTTGCCGGCGTGGTCCTGCATGCTGGTCTGCCGGCCGGCGCCGTCGTAGGCGTACGTGGTGCGGTCGTAGCTGCCCGGCGTGCCCGGCGTCGGTGTGGCGCCGCGGTACTGGCGGACCTCGGTGCGCAGCCCGCGGGCGTTGGTGACGGTGGAGGTGGCCGTCCCGCCGGTTGGCGGCGTCACGTCCACCCGGTCGCCGCCGTAGCTGGTCGTGGTGCGCGAACGCTCGACGCCCAGCGAGACCAGCTGCGTCTGGATCGGACGGCCGGCGCCGTCGAACGCGGTGCGCTGCTGCGCAGGTACCACGTGGTCGGCGGTCGCGAGCAGCGTCGTGCCGGCGGTGCCGGTGGTGTAGTAGGGGTCGTTGGTCCGGGTGACCAGGCCGCGCGAGTCGTGGTACATGTCGGTGACGACTCGGCCGGAGCCGGTCATCGCCGGGCCCTGTGTCTGCCGCGGCCGCAGGAAGCCGTCGTAGAGCTGGTAGCTGAGCCAGTGCCCGGTGCCGTCGGTGTTCAGCTTCGACGTGGTCACCGCGGTCGGGCCACCGGAGGAGCGGACCAGGTAGGCGTACGCCTCCGAGGGCAGGCTCGGGTGGTCGGCCTTGGCCCAGCCGGGCTTCCACACCGCCGTGGCCCGGCCCAGCGAGTCGTACGACACATCGGTGACGCGGCCGTTCGGGTCGGTGATGCGCGTCTGGACCCCCCACGCCGGCTCGAGCTGAGTCGTAGTCGCCCACAGCTTCGGGTTGGTGACCGTCGTCGAGATGACCGGGGCGCCGGACGCTGGGCTGTAGCTGGTGCTCGTCTTACGGTTCAGCGCGTCGTACGAGTCGAGCGCGCGCCCATAGGCATCATGGGTGGACCTCGACGTTGTCGTGTAGATCCGGCCGGCCGGGTCCGGCTGCCAGGTCGACAGCTGCTGCGTCCTGGTCACGTCCCCCTTGGTCGGGGTGGTGGGGAACGTCGGGCCGCCGTCGTACCAGGTGCGGAGCGCCGAAAGCACCTCGCGGCCCTGGGTCGGCGGGACGGCACAGCGCAGCGCGTCGGTCTCCACTTCGGACACCAGCGAGTGCAGGTGCGCCCCGTCGTTGCGGGCGTAGGTGTACCGGGTGCACGTGTCGTCGCTGGACGTCGAGGGATCGCCTTGGTCGTCCACGGTGAGCAACCGGCCGCGCGGGGTGCCGTCGGTGCCGTCGGTGTAGGCATACTGCACGGTCGACAGCCGGTCCGGCCGCCCACTGTCCAATGTGGTCCGAACCGTCGTGCGTAGCTTGCCGGTCGCGTACGCGTGCGTGGTGACCCCGTCGACGGTACGCGAGGCGGTCGGCCCCGACCACCACGGTTCGCTCGCCGTCGTGGTAACCGTCGCGCCGCCGGGACCGTTGTACGTCACCTCCTCCCGGAGCATGCCGGCGAGCCAGTTCTCGTCGTTGTACGACACCCCGTTGACCGTGTACGTCTGCGTCCGGCTGCCGGTCGGCAGCCGGTCGCCGTGCTTGCCGCGGAAGAACTTCGACACCGTCACGAGCTGCGTCCCGGTCGTGCCGTCGCCTTCGGTGACGGTCACCTGCTCGTACCCGCGCCAGTGCCCGTACGTCTTCTTTCCCACCGGGGTCAGCTCGGACTCGTCGTAGTGCCAGAACGCGCCGTCGGTTGGGTAGGTGTACGTGGTGTACTGCGGGCTGTTGCCGCCCGCGTTGTCGGTCTGCCCGACGCCGGTGATCACGTACTTGTGGAAGTAGTCGAGGATCTGCGAGCCGCCCGGCGGCGTCCAGTGGACCGGGAAGCAGCGGTACGTGTTGCTCTCCGGCGCCGCCGGCATCCGGGAGCCGGGCGTGCAGTCGGGGGCGGAGTAGGTGATGGCCAGCACGCCGCCGAGTTCGTTGGCGATCGTCCCGAGCCGGTACCGCCGGAACGCGCCGTGGCTGTCGGCCGCATTGACGCGGTTGGCCATGATGGTCGCGGTCGGGTTGAACACGATCGACGGCAGGGCGATATCCGGCTCGGTCCCGTTGCGACCCGTGGCGGTAACCGTGTTCAGCCACATGACCTTGGTCTGGTCACCGCCGGCCGGCGTGATCCACTGCACGCCGAGCGCCCAGGACTCCACGTCCTTCCACGCCTGCGTACCGGTGGGCACCTGGGTGGTCACAGTGGACAGACGGGTCGTCGACCAGAACGTCGGGGCGTACCGGCCCGCGCACGACGTGGCCGACGCGCACTCCCGGTCCCACGGCACGTCCGGCCAGTGCGCCAGGTCGTGGGTGGCGCAGCCGGAGCTGAGCGCGCACCGGTCGGCCAGCGTGAAGACGACCCGAGCCGGCGGCGTCCCGGTGAAGGTGCTGTCCACAGTGGATCTGTTGTCGGTGCCATAGTCGATGCGGGCCAGGTGATTGGCTCGCACGTAAGTCGAGACGGCGCCGTCCGTAAGGTTGCGGGAGTAGTTGTTGGTCTGCCGGGTGTACCAGAACGACATCGTGTTGCCGTGGGTGTCCACGACGTAGTCCAGCTGCCACCGGTACGCCTGCGCGCACCAGGCGCTGGCGTACACGGCCTGGTAGCACGGTTCTCCGGCGTCGTCGCCGAACACCGGTACGTACGACACCGAGTTGGTCTCCGGACCGCCGGACTGCCAGCCAGGAAGCCGGTGGCGGCCGAAGAAGGACTGGGTGCCGTCCGTCGCGGTCATCTTCCAGTACTCGCCGTCGCCGTCGCCGTTGACGTTGGATCCGTGGCGCAGCCGCTCCACCCGCGTGCCGTCGTCTTCGATGGGACGCCACAGATCCGGGTTGGTGGAGTACCGGATCAGCTCGCCACCGCGGCCGGACAGCGCCATCGTCGCGTTGTCCGAGCCCCAGCACTGGTCGCCGGTACCGGGGTGGCCGTCGTCGGCGCACGCCTTGTACCGGCGCTCGATGAAACCAGGGTCGTACGCGAACCCGTCACCCAGCCACGAGGCCTGATTGTTGGTCGCCGAGGTGAGCCCGTCGAGGGACTGCGAGGAGTACGAGAACCCGATCTGCGGTGCCGGGCCGCCCAGCGACGGCGGTACCCGCAGTGGGTACGACCACGTGAAGTTGCCCGTGGAGCCGCCGCCCGACCAGGTGGCCGACGGCTCGAGCGAGGTTGCCGTGAAGTCGCCGGTGGTGGACGAGTCACCGGCCAGCAGGGCCAGGATGGCCGGCGCGGCTACGTCGGTGACCACCCGGGAGTTGACCCGGTCGTTGCGCGACGGTACCGGAGTCGGCCGGCAGGCCGGCGCGTCCGGTGTGGTCAGGGCGCACTCGGGCACGATCGTGGCCCGTAGCCGGCCCGCCCAGTCGCCGCCGTAGGCCGAGGCGAACCCCCCGTAGCCGAGCGATACCTCGGCCTTCGGCGCGACCTTACCATCCACAGTGGACAAACGAACGACGAGCCCGTCGCGCAGGTGCGGCGCGAGCCGCGTGCGGTCGAGCGTCTCCACGCGGAGTTGGCTCGATGTCACCCGGACCGCAGCGGCGGTCGGCCAGACCGGCGTCGGCACCGGTGCCGCCTGCGCCGCCAGCCGCGCCGCGAGGTTGTCCGCCGGCTTCGACGGCACGACCTCGGTCGCCGGCACGGGTTGGAGTGACTGGGGTGTCCGCCAGGACGGGACCGCCCGGGCCGCACCGGCCGGTACGACCAGTGTGGCGGCGAGGACGAGCAGTACGGGTGCGCTCTTGCCGAGTCTGGCCATCCGAGGTCCCCTTCTACTGCGTCGCGAGATAGGCGATCTGGGCGTTGGACAGCACACCGGCGAAGACGCGTACGTCGTCGACGCCGCCGGGCCACCAGTCGGTCTGCGCGCTGTTCCACTTGGCTCGGCCGATCACGAACGGGCCGTTCGCGTGCCACGAGCACGCGCAGGCTGTGGTGGCGGCGTGCGCGCCGTTGACGTACAACCGGATCTGCCCGGCGCTGGCGTCGTAGACGCCGGTGAGGTGGGTCCAGGTGTTGCGCGCCATCGGGGCGGTCGAGTACGCCCGGATAGGTTCGGCCGAGGCGTCGCTGGGGGTACGGGTGAAGCCCCACACGCCGCCGGCCTCGCCCAGGAAGAAGCCGGACGTGGTGGTGCCATCCTGCGAGACGGCGTGGTAGTACCACGGCGTGGACGCGGTGACGTTGACCCACGCGGAGACCGTGAACGACCGGTCGGTGCGGATCGCCGGTCCGGAGGCCGTGAGCGCCGCACCCACACCGGCGGTCCGCAGCCCGTACCCGGTCCGTCCGGCAGCCCACGCGGCACTGCCGGCCAGCGTCGCGTCGTGGTCCGCGGTCAGCCCGGACAGGTCGGCCGCCACGGCACTCGCCGGGTCGTCCATGCCCCATCGGCCCGCATTCGGCGGCAGCTTGGCCAGCGCCGCGATGCCGGCCGGATCGAGAATCCGTTGCCACGCCCGGATGTCCGCGACGTCCCCGACGAATCGTCCGCTCGCCGTACCGGACGCGACGCCGCGGCCGACGGCGAACGCTCCGGTCGCCGCCCAGGCGGTCGGTCTCGGGGTGGTGCCGGCGAGGCCACCGTCCACATAGAGCGCCAGCGTCTGCGCGGCCGGGTCGTAGACGCCGGCCACGTGGGTCCACACGCCGTTGGCCGGGGTGCCGCCGCAGACCTCGTGGTACGCCGGGGCCGGGGCGTCCGCCGCCGGCGCGCCGAAGCACCACGTGCCGCCCCGGGCCAGCAGGCGGAACCCGTTCTCCGAGGCACCGTCCTGGCTGAGCACCACCCGGTCGCCGGACAGGTTGGTCGGGCGGGCCCACGCCGCCACCGTGTACCCGGCGGTCGTGTTCACCACCGCCGCGGGCGTGGTCGCCTGCGACGACGACCCGGTCAGCGTCAGGCCGCCGTACCCGAGGCTCGCGCCGCTCGACAGGGTCAGCGGGGCACCGGTCGAGACGACGTTCGGGATCGGCCCAGCGGTACCGGTCGTCACCCACCAACCCGCCGCCGGGTGTGCCTTGAAGCCGTACGAGTAGTCCTGGCCGGCCGGTAGCGCCGAGCGGTTGCCGGCCCGGTCGACGGCGAGCACCGTCAGCCGGTTGACGGTGAACCCGGCGAGGAGTGGCTCCACGGTCACCGTCACTACCGCGGTACCGTCCGAACCGGCCGGCGCCCAGCGGTCGGGGGCTGCCGTGTTGAGCCCCCACAGGTACGCGACGACGTTCGGGTCGGTACCGCCCGCCGGCCGGAAGCGCACCTGAGTGGGCCGGCCGACGACAGCGGTGGCCGACGGGTTCGGCGGTGTCACCCCGAACGGCGCCAGCGCCAGGTCGTTACCCGGATCGGGGGTGACCGTCGGGACGCCGGGCGCCGTGGTGTCCACCACGAATTCGCACCACTGCGACCACGGCTTGACGAAGCCACCGTCGTGACCGCGTACCCGCCAGGAGTACGCCTGCCCTTCCGAGAACGTGGCCGCAGGCACGGTGGTGGTGAACGTGGAGCCCGAGGCGAGTCCCGGTGCCGGCGTGATGACCGAGCCCATCGGCGTGGAGCTGGTCTTCAGTGCCCACTCGAACTCCGCCCGGGTCGCGCCGCCGTTGACGTCGTCGACCCGCGCCTTCAGGGTCAATCCGGCACCGGCGTTGTTCGGGTTGAGCCGCGGCAGCGGCCCGGTATCGGTGACCCCAGGGGTGAAGACGCACGGCGACGGCAGGCTCGTCGACATCGCCGTAGGTGCCTGTGAGTCCACAGTGAACTCGCACCAGCCGGACCAGCCCGACCACTTGACCCCGTCATGCCCGCGGGCCCGCCACGAGTACGTGCCGCCGTCGGGCAGGTCGGCCGCCGGGATCGTCACCGCCGGCTGCCAGCCGCCGGAGGGGGCCGGCCCGGACGCCGCCGTGCCGATCGGGCTCGAGCCGCCGGTGACCCACCACTCGAACTGCGACCAGGTGGTCGCGCCCTCCGGGTCGCTGAGGACGGCGGACAGCTGCGGGATCGACGACAGGTGCGGCCGGTTCGCGCCGACAACGCACGCGGTGCTCGGTGTGGTGCCCATCGCGGTCACGGTCGGCGGGTAGTGGAAGTTGATGGTCACCTGCGGGTCGCCGTATGACGAGTTGGACGACCGGAACCGCTTCCACGAGTCGCTGCTCCACTCCGCCCCGCCCCGCAGCCCGAGGTTGCTGTACCGGTCGGACGTGTCTGCCATCTGCTGGAAGTAGTTACGCGCGTCGACGTTCACCCAACCGTCGCTCTCGCACGAGTCGTACCCGGTGGTCTCCGAGGACGAGTGGTGGTACCCGACCCACACCTGGTTCGACCAGGTCGTGGTGTGGTCGGCGTAGCCACTGGTCCACACCTGCCACTCGGCGTCCCGGCAGGAGAACGCCCACGTCTCGTACATGTGCAGCGTTGCCCAGTTGATGTAGGTACCGAAGAAGGGGGCGAGGTCGAAGAGGATGAACGAGCGGGCCACGGTGCCGCCGTTGTTGAACGAACCGATCTTCAGCTCGGGGTCGTTCCACCCGGTGGAGCCGTCGCTCTGAACCCATGTGTCGTGGTGGCCGCCGGCGGCCCAGATGTCCCACTGCGGATCGATGGTCACTGGGTAGGTCGTCTTCGGGTCGGCGAGGAACCCCGCGTTCGGCGTGAGCCGTAGCTCGGGCCCGCCGAGAGTCACGTCCACCGGTACCTTGCGGGCCGGCTCGCCCGAACGAGCGTCGATGGTCGCGTCCCACATGTACGCCTTGGACATCTGTCCGCGTACCGCGCCCTTGCTGTCGACGAGGTCGATAGCGCCGTTCGCGCCGGACTTCGGCGCCAGCCCGTGGGCGCGCCACGGTGCGACCACCGATGCGACGTGGGCCGCGGCCGCCCGGTTCTTGACAATCAGGAACGACTCGAAGCCGGTCCGGGTCACCTCGACGACGAGGTCCACCCCGGGCTTGACCTCCGCATAGGTGGCCTTCGTGCCGTCGAGCACCGGCTCCGGCAGCTTGCCCCGCCAACCGACGACGACCTGCTCGGCGCCTGCCCCGAGGCTGGCCAGGTCGTGGTCGCCCGCCCCGCCCGCCCCGGCGAGCGTGAGGCCCACGGGATGCACTCGCGACACCACGGACCCGTCGGCGCGACGCTCCAGGTTCAGGTCGACGTCCTGCCACCCGCCCAGGGCATCCTTCACGCGCACGACGCCGCTGTGTATCTCGGCGGTCTGGCTGCCGTCCGGCTCGGCGTAGATCTTGGTGGTCTCCGACCGGGCCGCCAATACCTCGACCTGACCGCCACACACCGCCGCAGCGGCCCGGGCGTGGGCGTGGTCCGGCTGCGACGCCGGGCACGCCGGCCGGGCCGGTTCGGCCGCGGCCGCCGGTTGGTGCGGCGGTACGGCAGACACGGTGATCGCCAGGAGCACGGCGATGGGGATGGATGTCGGCACAGAGGTCTCCGCGGCGTGATCGAGGACAGGGCACGCCGAAGGTGCCAGGGCGGTGTCTGGTCGGCGTCTGGTCGGCGCCTGGCGGGTCCGATAGCATCGACGACGATCTTGCTTGCCGCTTCGATTCGCGGGGATGCATCGGCCGTGGTGGAGTTCCAGCTGCTCGGTCCGTTGGCGATTCGCGACGGCGAGGTGTGCCGTCCGGTCCGTGGCCGGCGGCAGCAGCTCCTGCTCGCGGCACTGCTGTTACGGGCAAACCAGACCGTGCCGGTGGACCGGCTCATCGAGGCGGTCTGGGGCTCGCGGTCGCCGGACACCGCGCCGGGACAGGTGCGGGACCGGGTCCGGCTGCTCCGGCAGGCGCTCGCGGCCTGCCCGTCGGTCACTGACCCGAGCGCGGTCCTGGTCACCGCCGGGGGTGGCGGGTACCGGCTCGTCGTGGCGTCCGGCGGTACCGACCTCGACCGGTTCACGATTGGTGCCGAGGCTGGCCGGGCGGCGCTGGCGGCCGGCCGTGCCGCCGAGGCTGCCCGGACCCTGCGGATGGCGCTGGACCTCTGGCGGGACGAGCCGCTGGCCGGGCTCGACGCGGACTGGCTCACCGCCGATGTCGCCGGGTGGCAGGAGCAGCGCTACGGCGTGCTGGAGGATCGCATCGACGCGGACCTCCACTGTGGACGCCACCGGGAGGTCGTGGCCGAACTCATCTCGCTGGTCGCCGTCCATCCACTCCGGGAGCGGCTGCGGGCCCAACTGATGATCGCGTTGCATCGCGTGGGTCGCAGCGCCGAGGCGCTGGCCACCTTCGACGAGGCGCGCCGGGTGCTGGCCGACCAGATCGGCGTCACGCCGTCGGCCGAGCTGGCTGATCTGGCGCAGTCGATACGGCTCGGCAACCTGCCGGTTGCCGGGTACGCAGAACTCGCCGCGGACGGTCTCCCGTCCGGCGAGGCTGGCCCGTGCCAACTACCGGCACCAGAGACCGAGCTCGTCGGGCGGGAGCCGGAGACCGCGACCATCCTGCACGCGCTCGACGACGTCGGGCCGGACGTTCGGGTACTCGTCGTCACGGGTGCGGCCGGTGCCGGCAAGACTGCGCTTGCGATCTGGTGCGCCCACCGGCTGCGCGACGCTTTCCCGGGCGGCCAGCTGTACGCGAGCCTCGGCGGCGCGAGCCGGCCGGCATCAGCCAGTGAGGTACAGGAGCGCGTGCTTCGGTCGCTGGGCGTTGTCGAAATGCCCGCCGATGCCGAGGTGCGCACCGCGGTGTACCGCGACCGGCTCGCCGGCCGGCGCGTGCTACTGGTGCTCGACGACGCCGCGAACGAGGCCCAGCTGCGCGGGCTCGTCCCCGGGCGGGGTGCCGGGGTGCTGGTGACGAGCCGATCCCGCCTCTCCGGGTTGACCGGCGCGCAACGACTCGAGCTCGGCCCATTGTCCACTGTGGATGCTCGGCGGCTGTTCTGCTCCTGGATCGGCCAGCAGCGAGCAGCCGCCGAACCCGCCGCGGTGGACCAGGTCGTCGGCTACTGCGATGGCGTACCACTCGCGCTACACGCGGCCGGCGCCAGGCTGGCCGCCCGTCGACAGTGGACGGTCGCCGCCTTCGCCCAGCGACTCGCGGAGTACCGGCACCGGTTGGACGAGCTCGCCGCCGGCGACCGGGCTGTCCGGGCCAGCCTCGCGGTGTCGTACGACGTGCTCGACGAGGCGGCCAAGAGCGCCCTGTGCCTGCTCGCGGTCACGCAGTGCCCATCGCTGCCCGGCTGGGCGGTCGCCGCGCTCGTCGACGCCGACGAAAGGGCGGCAACCGCGGCACTCGACCGTCTCATCGAGGTGCACCTGGTCGAGGCGTTGGCCGACGATCCCACCGGACAGACCCGGTACCGGTTGCACGACCTCGTTCGGCTGTTCGCCGCGGAGCGAGCGGTCAGCGACGAGCCGGCCGACCGGTTGCGTTCGGCCCGGTCCCGGCTGGAAGGTGCATACCTGTCCGTCGCGGCTGTCGCCGCCGACAACCTCCCGAGCCGGTTCTTTCCTACTCGCCGCGGCTCCGCCGCGCACTGGGCCGTGCCGGAAGCCGTCCGGAAGGTTGCCGCGACCGCCCCGCTCGACTGGTTCGACGCCGAGCTGGACTGCCTGGCCGCGGCGGTGCACAACACCGACGACGTGGCCATCGCGTGGGAGCTGGTCGGCTCGCTCGGCGGTTACCTGACCACCCGCAACCTGTGGCAGCACCTGCAGGATGTCGGCGAGCATGCGCTATCTGCCGCCCTGGTGGCCGGTGACCTGCGCGGCGAAGCCTACCTCCGCTGCCTCCTGGCCGAGCTCGAGGTGCTCCGCTACAACGACCTCGAGGCGGCGGCCGCCTTGCTCGAGCAGGCGTTGCCGGTCCTGCTCCGCCTCGGCGACCGGCATTTCGCCGCGTACGCGACCGACCTACGCGGTGTCGTCCACCGCACCCGGGGTGACCTGCCCGAGGCGTACCTGTGCTTCGCCTCGGCGCTGCGCCGGTTCCGCCGGACGGGGGACCGGGCCGGCGAGGCGCACGCGCTGCACGACCTGGGCATCCTGCTGTTCCGGCAGGGGCGGCACCGGGGCGCGCTGCGATACCTGCACCGGGCGGCGGCCGCCGGCCGCGCCGCGGGCGACCAACGCACGACCGGGTACTCGCTGATGTGGCTGGGCCGGGTGACACAGGCGATGGGCGAGCGAGCGGACTCGGCCGCGTACCTGCGCCTGGCCATGGACGAGCTCACCGCCCTCGGTGAGCCGACCGGGGTGCGGATGTGCCGACGGATCTCGGCGGCGAACCGGCTGGCCTCAGGCGACCTCGCAGGGGCACGGGAGGATCTGATGATCGTGCTCGAGGAGGCCGAACGGGTCGGACACGACTTCGCCGTAGCGGCCGCCCTGCACGGCCTGGCCGAGGTTTCGGTGGCCGTCGGGGACGACGCCGGGGCACGGCGCTTGCTTCACCGGGCCCGAGACACCGTGGCCGGTACCGGGCACGCCTACCTGACCACCGCGATCGACGAACTGCTGGCGAAGCTCGCGAGCGACCTCAGTTGAGTGTTCCGGTCGCTCGAGTAGTCGCGATTTCCGTCCGTTCGACGGAACGGCGACGCCAGTCGTCGCGTCTCACTTGGCAGGTTCCAGGGGGCAAGCGTCAGTTACGCTACAGAGGGGGAAGAATGATTCGGCTACGAAGGATCGGATGGCGCACGGGTTACGGCTTGTCTGCGACGAGACGAATTGCCAGCACAGGTGGATTAGCTATTGTCCTGATGCTCGGCGGGGCTGTTGCCGG